>OHAB01000003.1_pt1 | contig 371912 bp, 361 predicted proteins | sample 1577031 | NCBI WGS metagenome assembly OHAB01 (sample SAMEA3541477, study PRJEB24748) | human gut metagenome | biome: human gut; feature: human-associated habitat; material: faeces | place: China | collected 2012 | reverse complement strand
GCACGCAAACAGCGTGGCTGTTTGCGCCTGATAAATTGTTATATCGGAAGATTTTTATGGGTGCTGCCCAAACCCGCAATTTTTGAAAAAATTGAGTAAACTTTTTTGCTTTTGGAGGATAATTTAGCGTTAACTAAATTTCAATCCCCGACCTACACTCCGCTAAACCATAATTTTCCAATATTAAAAAACTGAACCAAAAATTTTTATTTTTCTCTTGACTTAAAGTCAGCTTTAAGTATTATAATACTGATAAAGAAGTGATAATTTTATATCACTGTAAAATAATACTTTTTATTTTAAACTTGGAGGTATGATTATGTCTGTAAAACAAACCGCAGGCAGAGATTCGCTCGGAAAATTTGCACCTAAATTTGCAGAACTTAATGACGATGTACTTTTCGGTGAAGTATGGTCAAGAGAAGATAAACTTTCACTTCGTGACCGCTCACTCGTAACAGTAACCGCACTTATGGCACAGGGATTAACCGACTCATCCTTTAAATATCACCTTATGTCAGCAAAAAAGAACGGTATTACAAAAACGGAAATTGCAGAAATTCTCACACACGCCGCATTCTATGCCGGCTGGCCAAAGGCTTGGGCAGCATTCAGAATGGCTACCGAAGTATGGGCTGATGATGCGGAAGATTTGAGCGAAAAGGAAAAATATCAGCAGTCAATTCTTTTCCCGATTGGCGCACCTAATGACGCATTTGCAAAATATTTTATCGGTCAGAGCTATCTTGCACCGTTGTCTACAGCACAGGTCGGTATTTATAATGTAACTTTCGAGCCGAAGTGCCGTAATAATTGGCATATTCATAATGCTGAAAATGGCGGCGGACAGATACTTGTTTGCGTAGGCGGCAGAGGATATTATCAGGAATGGGGCAAAGAGGCTGTTGAGTTAAACCCGGGTGATGTAATAAATATTCCTACGGGCATTAAGCATTGGCACGGTGCGGCGCCCGACAGTTGGTTCTCACACCTTGCAGTAGAAGTTCCGGGTACAAATACATCAAACGAATGGCTTGAACCTGTAAGTGATGAATATTATTCTAAATTAAAATAATTATTATTGAATTATGGTTTAGCAAACTGCTTTATCAAGTAATTAAAACCGTTTTACTAAAGAATCTAAAAAACCGATAAGCTGAAAATTGCTTATCGGTTTTGCTTTTGTTATTATATTTTCCAAATAAAACTATCTCAACCGCTTGAAAAAACTTTTGAGAAGTTCGGCGCACTCTTCCTGCATAATACCGCCTTTACAATTTGGTTTGAAATTATACGGCATTTCAAAAAGATTTGTTATAGTACCGCAAGAACCGTTTTTGAAATCGTACGCACCGAAATACACATTCGGAATATGAGCGTTTATAATTGCGCCTGCACACATCGGACAAGGTTCAAGGGTTACATATATATCGCAGTTCCAAAGCCGCCAACCGCCGAGCACCTTACAGGCATTGTTAATTGCGTCGGTTTCTGCGTGTAAAAGTGCGTTCTTTTCTTTTTCTCGTCTGTTCCTGCCTGTAGCAACGATTTCACCATTACGCACAATCACCGCACCGACAGGCACTTCGTCATCCAGAAAAGCCTCTCTTGCAAGCTCAAGCGCTTTTTCCATATACTTTATATTAAATTCACTCATAGCGCTACAGAAGCAATGATAGTTTCAAGAATCAAGATAACAACTATTGTAGCTGTACCTGCACTTGTAAAGAAACATTTTATCTTTTCTTTAAGTGAGAGAGAAACAACATTCGAGGTATCGCTTATGCTAAGGAAATTTTTATCCTTTTTCATTATATAAAGGAAAGCCAAAACGCCAAACACAAGCATTGCGGTAAATATTGAATAGTATATTATATAGAAAGAACGGGTGGTAACAATGTTCTGACTTTGCAAAATATCCATAATTACCGAGTAGAAGTTATTTATAAAGTGAATAATTATTGACGGAATAATTGAGTTTGCCTTGCAGTCAATATAAGCAAAAATAAGTCCGAGTATAAACGCAAACGGAATCTGAATAATATTTCCGTGCATTGCGCCGAACATAACGGCAGATACAATTATTGCAAATGAATTTCCGTATTTTCTAAGCGAACCCATTAAAATACCTCGAAAAGCAAATTCCTCGGCAAATGCAGGGGTAACGGCTATGGCAACAACATATAAAATATTTTCAAATACAGACCTTGATGACATATCCATATTCAGACTGTATTCAATGCCGATTAACGAAAAGTTGGAACTTACAAGGTCGGCGGCAACATTTGAAACCATTGAAACGCCCATACCCATAAGTACGAGGGCGATAAGCATAGCGGGTTTTACGGATTTAACCGACAGGCAGTCTGAAATATGCGTTTTGCTTAGTTTTAAATATATCAGTCCGGTGATTGTCGCCGAGGCGGCTGCTGCGAAAATCTGCATATAATAAAAAACAGGACCGGAAGTCAATTTACTCATTATATACTGCGTTAAAGTTTCGGTATCGAAATTAGAAATATCCATATTCAGCATCGTAGACACGGTTAATAAAAATGTTATACCGACTACAATGATATTCATTGATAAAAAATAGGTAAGAATATAAAAGCCCAATCCGCTTGATTTTTTTTGCAAAGTCTTTAAATCGTGCGCTTTTTTGATTTCCTGCGGACTTTGCATATGATTTTGATAATAAGGATAGGGCTGATAATTTGCGTATTGCATTTTCATCACTCCAATGGTATAATTTTAGCATAGTAACACATATATTTCAAGAAATATTTTCCGATAATGAAAAAATAATGAAAAATCCCTTGACTTTTCAGGTAATCGGTTATATAATGTGTAAGTACAATAAAGCAAAGCAGAAATGCTTTCACCTGTGGGGTGTCGTCTGCACGGGTCAATACCTTAAACATAATAGTTTATTTGTATTGCAATGCGGACGGTGTATTTCTGTCCGCATTATTTTTTGAAAAGGTACTTTGGAGGTGCTTAACCATCAGCAAGAAAGATATTCAGATTAACGAGGAAATCCGTGATAAAGAGCTTAGAGTAATCAGCTCGGACGGAAAGCAGCTCGGTATTATGTCATCAAAGGAAGCTCTCGCACTTGCAGAACAAAAAAATCTTGACCTTGTTAAGATTGCTCCGCAGAGCGTTCCGCCTGTATGTAAAATTATGGACTACGGCAAATACCGTTTTGAGCAGGCTAAAAGGGAAAAGGAAGCAAGAAAAAATCAGCATGTTGTTGATATTAAGGAAGTTAGACTCTCTTTAAACATTGATACACACGACTTCAACACCAAGCTTAACAACGCTGTTAAGTTTATTAAGCACGGCGATAAAGTTAAGGTATCTATCCGTTTTAGAGGAAGAGAAATGGGACATCCTGAAATCGGTCTTGAAACTATGAACCGTTTTGCTGAAGCTTGTGCAGAGTTTGCCTCGGTAGAAAAGCCTGCAAAGCTTGAAGGTCGCAATATGCTTATGTTTCTTGCACCAAAGTCCAATAAGTAATCACAGCTAAGGAGGATATTTATTATGCCTAAAATTAAAACTCACAGTGGTGCTAAAAAGCGTTTTAAACTTTCTAAGAACGGTAATGTAATCCGTGCACACGCAAACAAGAGCCACATTCTTAACAAGAAAACAACAAAGCGTAAGAGAGGTTTACGCCAGACTGCTGTTACAGATAAGACAAATGTAGCTCAGATCAAGCGTTTAATTCCTTATAAATAATTTATCGCTTGTACTGCTTTTTATTTAAATAATAATCGGAGGTAATATATAATGGCACGTGTAAAGGGTGCGATGATGACTCGCAAAAGAAGAAAAAAGGTATTAAAGCTTGCCAAGGGCTACTGGGGTTCTAAATCAAGACATTTCAAAATGGCTAAACAGGCTGTTATGAAGTCCGGCAACTATGCATATATCGGCCGTAAGCAGAGAAAGAGAGATTTCCGTCGTCTTTGGATTACTCGTATTTCTGCAGCTTGCAAGGCAAACGGCACAAACTATTCAACATTTATGAATGGTCTTAAAAAGGCCGGCATTACATTGAACCGTAAGATGCTTTCAGAGATTGCTATTGCTGATCCTAAGGCTTTTACAGCTCTTGTTGAGCAGGCTAAAAACGCTTAATTTAAACTGTAATTGCGTTTGGGTAACACCAAACGCAATTGGCATTTTAGGAGAAAAAAGATGCTGTTTGTTACAAGCAAAGACAATTCTAATGTAAAAAAAGCCGTAAAACTCAAGTCAAGTGCAAAAGAACGCCGCAAGAGCGGTCTTTTTTTAGCGGAGGGGCTAAGAATCTGTATGGACGCAGTTTTCAGCGGTGCTGAAATTCAGACATTATTTGTAACCGAAAAAGCTATGCAAAAGCACGGTGAGGACTTTGCTTTACTTGAAGAAAAAGCAAAGAATGTAATCTGTGTAAATGAAAACATTTTTTCCCTTATGAGTGATACTCAATCGCCACAGGGCTTTCTTTCGGTTATAAAAACACTTGACAAAACCAATGAGTTTGATACAATAAAGGGTGACAGTAAATATTTGGCGCTTGATAATGTGCAGGATCCAAGCAATCTCGGCACTGTTTTGCGCTCGGCAGAGGCATTTAATGTCAGCGGAGTTATACTTTCCTGTGACTGTTGCGATATTTACAATCCAAAGGTTGTAAGAGGCAGTATGGGCGCTGTGTTCAGAATACCTTTTATAATCAAAAGTTCAATTAAGGATTTCCTTAACGAAAATCCGCAGATTAATTCGTATGCTGCCGTTGTAAACAGCGACGCTGTCAGTCTTACGGATGTAAAATTTCAAACTCCGTGCGCAATCGTTGTAGGCAACGAGGGCAACGGAATAAAAGCAGAAACAGAAAAAGCCTGCCAAAACAAAATCACCATACATATGGAGGGCAAGGCAGAATCACTCAACGCATCTGTGGCTGCTGCAATACTGATGTGGGAAATGATGAAATGATTTCTGAAAATGCTCGTTACTGGATATGGATTTCAAAAGCACTCGGTTATAACAATATAAAGGTAAAGAGAATTTTTAAACTTTACAATGACATTGCCGAGTTTGTTCACGGCGGAGAAAAAGAGTGGAAACACTGCGGTATCTTTACGCCGAACGAAATGCGAAAACTTAACAGCACTAAGGTTTCGGTTGCGGATGAGATATTAAGCAAATGCAACGAACTGAAATATTCGGTAATTGCGATTGACGACGAGCATTACCCGCAAAAATTAATTAATATTGATACTCCGCCTGCCGTTCTTTATGTGAACGGACAACTTCCGGAACTTGACAACCGCCTAAGCGTTTCAATTGTTGGCACAAGGCGGGCAACAAGATACGGTACGGATAATTCATACAAATTTGCATATGCTCTTGCTAAGTACAGCGTTGTTATTATAAGCGGAGGTGCGCTCGGTGTTGACTGTGCGTCGCACCGAGGAGCACTTTCTGCAAACGGAATTACCGTATGCGTGCTTGGCTGCGGTATCAACTATAAATATCTTACCGAAAACGAGGGTATGAGAAATGCAATTGCGCAAAACGGTGCGGTTATATCCGAATATCCGCCCGATGAACCGCCGCTAAGATATAATTTTCCCGCTCGCAACAGAATCATATCCGCTCTTTCGGACGGTCTTGTTGTAATGGAGGCGGGAATAAAAAGCGGTTCGCTGATTACCGCAAGAATGGCAATCGACCAGGGCAAAGAAGTTTTTGCTCTGCTCGGAAACAACAGTCCGCAGAACGAGGGCTCGAATACTCTTATAAAAAACGGGCTTGCCTGCCCTGTAACTGATTTTATGGATGTTTTGAGCGAGTTTAACTCAAACAGAGGGTTATATGTTGATGACGAAAAACTTGATTTTGATAATATAAGTTTTACCGACCTTGAGGCAGTGCCTGTAAAAGGCAAAAAGACTGCAAAATCAAAAAACAGCACAAATAAAAAAGATAAGGCAAAGCCTGAAAAGATTAATGCAAGCGTATCTTCCGATAAAACCTTAAAGCCCGAAAAGGCTGTAAAAGAAACTAAAAATGTCGCACGCAAAAGCAGCAGCGTTTCCGCTGATGTTAATAATAAAGAAAACGCAGATGTGCGGAAAAGTATTTCAGATTTGAAAGCATTGGGTTTGTCCGATGCAGCCGTAACAGTTTACGGTACTATCGGCAACAAGCCTGTTCATATAGATAAAATAGTAAGCGAACTCGGTATCCCTGTATTTAAAGTGCTTACGGCCCTTACTCAACTTGAAATGAAAGGTTTGGTAACGGCTATGCAGGGCAGAATGTATGTATTAAAATAAACGGAGGCAGTAAATGTCAGATTTAGTAATTGTTGAGTCACCTGCTAAGGCTAAAACAATCAAAAAATACCTCGGCGGAAATTACGAAGTAATTGCGTCTATGGGACATGTAAGAGATTTGCCTAAAACCAGACTCAGCGTTGATATAAAGAAAAAATTTGCACCAAAATACGAAATCATCAAAGGTAAAGAAAAGCTTGTAGAGGAACTTAAAGAGCTCGCAGAAAAAAGCGACAAGATTTACCTCGCAACCGACCCTGATAGAGAGGGAGAGGCAATTTCTTGGCACCTTGCGTATATTCTCGGTTTGCCGCTTGATGACAACAACAGAGTTGAATTTAACGAGATTACCAAAAACGGCGTAACAAACGGTATGGCTCATCCCCGTTCTATAAATATTGACCTTGTAAATGCTCAACAGGCAAGGCGTATTCTCGACAGACTTGTAGGTTATAAATTAAGTCCTTTCATTTCTCAAAAAATCAGAAGAGGACTTTCAGCCGGCAGAGTACAGTCTGTTGCGGTAAGAATTATTGTTGACAGAGAAGAAGAAATCAGAAAATTCAAGCCCGAAGAATATTGGACTATCGACGCTAAGTTTATTCCTAAGGGCAGCAGAAAGTCGTTTTCGGCTTCTCTTTATTCCGATGCCAACGGCAAGATAAAAATTGAAAATCAGGAACAGGCAGAAAAGATTGAACAGGATCTTGCCGATGCCGAATATATGATTACAAAAGTAAAGCACGGCACAAGAAGAAAAACCCCCGCACCGCCTTTCATCACATCAACATTGCAGCAGGAGGCGTCAAGAAAACTCGGCTTCCAGTCAAGAAGAACAATGAAAGTTGCCCAGGAGTTGTACGAAGGTGTTGACATTGAGGGAATGGGTGCAACGGGTCTTATCACATATATGAGAACCGACTCTTTAAGAATTTCAGATGTGGCAAAGGAAGAGGCGGCACAGTATATTTTAAACAGATTCGGTGAAAAATTCCTGCCGGCAAAACCGAGAGTATTTAAAACCAAGAGCAATGCACAGGACGGACACGAGGCTATAAGACCTTCAATGCCGAGCCTTTCTCCGGAAGATGTAAAGGCAAGCCTTACATCTGACCAGTTTAAGCTGTACAATCTTATTTGGAACAGATTTATGGCGTCACAGATGTCTGATTGTATTCAGAAAACCACACAGGCTGAAATTTCGGCTAAAGAATACGTCTTCAAGGCATCGGGATACTATGTTGACTTTGAGGGCTTTACAACCTTGTATGTAGAAAGCAAAGATACGGAAGAAGAAAAATCCACACAGCTCCCTCCGCTTGAAAAAGATATGCCTGTAAAGTGCAAGGAGCTTAAAAAGAATCAGCACTTCACACAGCCGCCCGCAAGATACACCGAGGCATCGTTAATTAAGGCGCTTGAGGAATACGGTATCGGCAGACCGTCAACTTATGCGGCAACAATTACAACAATTACAAGCCGTGAGTATGTAAAGCGTGAGGCAAAAACTTTGTATCCGACAGAGCTTGGCGAGGTTATGACAAACCTTTTAAAAGAGCGCTTTCCGAAGATTGTAAACTATAAATTCACCGCACAAATGGAAGAAAAGCTTGACGAGGTTGAGCACGGTCAGGAAGAATGGGTGGAATTGCTTGACGAATTCTACTCTGATTTTGACAAAACTCTCAAGAAAGCCAAGGAAGAGATGGAGGGTGTGAAACTCCAGCTTAAAGAAGATCAGACAGACATTATCTGCGACAAATGCGGCAGACAGATGGTTGTTAAGGTTGGCAGATACGGCAAATTTATTGCCTGCCCGGGTTACCCCGAATGTAAGAATGTTCTTAAGTTTGTTGAAAAGACAGGCGTTAAATGCCCTAAATGCAACGGTGATGTTATTGTTAAGCATACAAAGAAAAAGCGTGTGTTCTACGGCTGTTCAAATTATCCGGAATGTGATTTTGTAAGCTGGAACGAGCCCGTAAATGAAAGATGTCCGCAGTGCGGCGGCATACTCTTTAAGAAAAAGGGTAAAAAGCCAAAGCTGTATTGCGCAACCGAGGGTTGTGGATTTGAAAAGGAATTCGTTGAGAAAGACGGAGAATAATTAATACGACTGAAAAGGAAAGGTGAACTTTTTGGAAAAAGGTTATATCAATGTAATAGGTGCGGGTCTTGCAGGCTGTGAAGCCGCTAAACAGATCTCATCTCACGGAATAAAGGTTCACCTTTATGAAATGAAACCGAAGAAAAAAACGCCTGCTCATCATTCCGATTTATTCGGCGAACTTGTGTGTTCAAATTCATTAAAGGCAATGCGAACAGAAAGCGCCGCAGGACTTTTAAAGGAAGAAATGCGCAGACTTGATTCTTTTCTTATGAAATGCGCAGACAAATGCCAAGTGCCTGCCGGAGGTGCTCTTGCGGTTGACAGAGATATTTTTTCAAGACTTGTAACCGACGGAATAAGAGCCGATGAAAACATAACCGTTTTTGAAGAAGAAATCACAGAAATTCCCGATGATGCAATTACAATTATTGCTACGGGTCCGCTTACTTCGGACGCTCTTGCCGAAAAAATAATAGAGCGATTCGGTACTTCGCTTTCTTTCTTTGATGCCGCCGCTCCGATTGTGAGTGCCGAAAGCATTGATATGGATTATGCTTTCTATGCATCAAGATACGATAAAGGCAGTGGCGACGATTATATAAATTGCCCGATGAACAAAGAAGAGTACGAAACTTTTTATCAGGCACTTGTAACCGCCGAAAGAGCACCTTTGCACAGCTTTGATGTAAACAATCCTAAGGTGTACGAGGGCTGTATGCCTGTTGAAGTTATGGCACAGCGTGGTGAAAACACCTTGCGATTCGGACCGATGAAACCTGTCGGTCTTGTAAATCCAAAAACGGGACACAGACCGTGGGCTGTACTGCAGTTAAGGAAAGAAAATTGCGGGGGCACAATGTATAACCTCGTCGGATTTCAGACAAATCTAAAATTTGGTGAACAGAAAAGGGTATTTTCACTGATTCCTGCATTGCACAAAGCGGAATTTTACCGCTACGGTGTAATGCACAGGAACACATTTATTAATTCACCTAAACTGCTCAATGCCGATTTTTCTTTGAGAGAAAATGAAAACTTGTTCTTTGCAGGTCAGCTTACAGGCGTTGAGGGCTATATGGAATCGGCGGCTTCGGGAATACTTGCGGGCATAAACGCAGTGCGAAGATTAAACAGTCAAGAACCTGTGATTTTACCGACTGACACAATGCTCGGCGCTCTTGCGGGCTATATATCCGACAAATATGTGGAGAAATTCCAGCCTATGGGCGCAAATTTCGGTGTACTTCCTGCTCTCGAAAATCGTCCCCGTGACAAGCAGGAGCGAGGAAAAGCATATTCGGACAGAGCGCTTAAAAGCCTTGAGGCTTATCTTACACATATGAATTTAGAGGTGTAAAAATGAAAATTATAGTAGATGCCTTCGGCGGAGATAACGCACCGCTTGAAATAATCAAGGGTTGTGCGGAGGCTGTTGCGGAATTTGACGATTTATCAATTATTCTCACAGGCGACGAGGGTAAAATTCTTAAGGTTGCACAAGACAATAATATATCTCTTGACAGAATAGAAATTCATCACTGCACAGAAGTTATTACTATGGACGACCATGCCGATGCGGTTCTTAAATCAAAGAAAGACAGCTCAATGGCTGTAGGATTTAATTTGCTTAAAAACGGCGAGGGTGACGCTTTTGTTTCCGCAGGCAACAGCGGTGCTCTTTGTATGGGTGCAACTCTTGCGGTTAAGAGAATTAAAGGCATTAAACGACCTGCATTCTCTCCCGTTATGCCGTCCGCAAACGGTTTCTTTATGCTTGTTGACGGCGGTGCAAATGTAGATTGCCGTCCCGAAATGCTCGTTCAATTTGCGGTAATGGGCTCAATTTATATGAACAGAGTTATGAAGATTGATAACCCAAGGGTAGGCCTTGCAAATGTCGGCACCGAAGATCACAAAGGAACAGAGCTTTATCAAACTACATATCAGCTTTTGAAAGAAAGCAACTTAAACTTTGTCGGCAATGTTGAGGGCAGAGATATTCCGCAGGGAATTTGCGATGTTGTGGTATGCGACGGCTTTACAGGCAATCTTATTTTAAAAACCTATGAGGGTGTTGCAATGGTTGTTATGAACGAGATCAAGAGCTTGTTTACAGGCAGTCTTAAAGGCAAACTTTCGGCTTCGCTCGTGCTCGGCGATATAAAAAAACTTAAGAAAAAACTTGACCACAACACATACGGCGGTGCGCCTGTTTTGGGTGCATCAAAACCTGTGTTCAAGGCGCACGGCAGTGCAAAAGCCGTCACCGTTAAAAACGCAATCAGACTTTCAAGAGATTATGTGCTTGCTGATGCGATCGGTGAAATTTCAAAGGTTATTAATTCGGAGGACTGATTTAAGTGCAGGAACTTGAAAATAAAATCGGCTATAAATTTAAAGATATAAGTTTGCTCGAAGAGGCACTCACACATTCTTCTTATGCAAACGAACACAAATCAAAACATATCAAATATAACGAAAGACTTGAATTCTTAGGTGATGCGGTTCTTTCAATTGTAGTTTCTGACTACATTTTCAAAAACTGCCCCGAGCTTCCGGAGGGCGAGCTTACCAAACTAAGAGCCTCGCTTGTATGTGAAAAGAGCCTTTTTGTATTTGCAAAACAACTCGGACTGGGTAAGTATCTTATTTTGAGCAAAGGCGAGCGCCACAACGGCGGTGCAGAACGCCCGTCAATACTTTCGGATGCATTTGAGGCTCTTATTGCGGCTATTTATATTGACGGCGGAATCGAGCCTGCCTCTAAGCATATTCTTAACTTTGTAATCCCTGCGATTAAGGCATCAAAGAAAAGACCCGTAAACGATTACAAAACAACTTTGCAGGAGATTATTCAGAAAAACCCTGGCGAAATGCTCGAATATGTACTCGTTGCCGAATCAGGTCCCGACCACAACAAGCACTTTGTCGTAGAGGTTCACCTTAACAGCAATGTTATAGGCAAAGGCGGCGGAAAAAGCAAAAAAGAGGCTGAACAGCAGGCGGCAAGAGAAGCACTGGAGTTGATGGGTTATTAAACATTCTAATGTAGCGCTTTTTATACCGCACAACGGATGCCCTCACAAATGCACTTTCTGTAATCAAAGAAACATTGTGGGGCAAGCGTATCAGCCAAATGCCGATGATGTGACAAATGCCGTAAAAATCGCCGTAGATTCTTTAAAAGAAAATACCAAAGAGGCGGAGATTGCATTTTTCGGCGGCAGTTTTACAGCAATTGACAGAGAATATATGCTCGAACTTTTAGATGCGACCAAACCGTTTATCAACAGCTTTAAAGGTATTCGGTTATCTACCCGTCCCGACTGCATTGATGATGAAATTGTAAGTCTTTTGAAAAGCTATAAAGTAACTTCAATTGAACTCGGCGCTCAATCTATGGATGATGAAGTGCTTAAACTCAATGAAAGAGGACATACGGCGGATGATGTAAGAAATGCCTGCCGCATTATAAAAAATTACGGCATATCACTCGGACTGCAGATGATGACGGGACTGTACGGTTCTGATTTTTATAAAGACATTTATACTGCTGATGAATTTATAAAGCTCAGACCGGATACTGTAAGGATATATCCGACTGTTATTATGCAGGATACCGAACTCGCAAATCTTTATAACAGTAAAAAGTTTATTCCTTACACACTTGAGCAATCGGTTGAACTTTGCTCAAAGCTCATTTTAAAATTTAAAAGCGAAAACATCCGTATTATAAGGCTCGGACTTCATTATTCCGAAAGTCTTGAAAATAACAGCCTCGGCAATAATTATCACCCGGCATTTAAAGAACTTTGTGAAAACAAAATCTTTTTTGATAAAATAACTAAACTGATTAAAAATTATCCCGACAAAGAGGTTGATTTTTTTGAGGCATATGTAAATCCTCATTCGGTTTCAAAACTTGCGGGACAGAATAAATCAAACATAATCAGACTTAACAATATGGGTTACAAGCTGAAAATCAAGACAGACCAAAGTCTTGACGAATACGAAATCTACATAAAACAGAGGTAATAAATGCGATTAAAATCACTTGAAATTCAAGGCTTTAAAACCTTTCCTGATAAAACTAAATTATCTTTTGAGCAGGGCATTACCGCTGTTGTAGGTCCGAACGGCTCAGGCAAAAGCAACATCAGTGACGCTATCCGTTGGGTGCTCGGCGAGCAATCTCCAAAGAGCTTGCGCTGTTCAAAGATGGAAGATGTTGTTTTTAACGGAACCGACAAAAGAAAAAAACTCGGCTATGCCGAAGTTTCGCTTAACATAGAAAACAAAGACAGAGTGCTGGCATTCGACGGCGACGAAATTTCAATTACTCGCCGTTATTATCGAAGTGGTGAGAGCGAATATCTCATTAACAAAGCACAGGTCAGACTAAAAGACATTAACGAGCTTTTTATGGATACAGGTCTTGGCCGTGACGGTTACTCTATGATAGGACAGGGTAAAATTGACAGCATTGTATCTTCAAAAGGCGAGGACAGGCGAGAAATCTTTGAAGAGGCGGCAGGTATCTCACGCTATCGTTACAGAAAAACAGATGCGGAGCGAAAACTGAAAAGCACGGAGGAAAACCTTTTAAGACTGCGTGACATCGTGACAGAACTCGAAGAGCGTGTCGGTCCTCTTAAAAGGCAATCGGAAAAAGCACAGGAATTTTTAAAATACTCCGAAGAAAAGCGTGGACTTGAAATAGCGCTTTGGTTGCTTACCCTTGACAAAAGTCAGGCGGCGCTTAAAACACAGGACGAAAAAATCGCTATTGCTCACGCACAATATGATGATGCCGAAAAAATGCTCGAGCAGATTCAAAAAGAGTCGGAAGAAATATATCTAAAAAACGGACAGCTTGCCGTAAAATCCGACGAAGTAAGACATCTTATTTCAGAACTTGATGCACTCATTTCCGATATGCGTTCACAGCTTTCGGTTTCAAAGAACGATATTCTTCATAACGAAGAAAACATAAAGCGTGTTGAAAACGAAATTCAAAACGCACAGCAAAATTCACAGCTTATTTCTACTCAAATTGCGGAAAAGAACGAGAAAATTGCTGAACTTGACACAAGAATAATTGAAAAGCAGAAAGAATATACCGCACTTTCCGAAAAGCTGAATGTTATCAACCTTGATACGGGCAAGAGCGGCGACAAACTGCAACAGCTTACTTCCGAGCTTTCTATGCTTACAACGAAGTCTGCCGATGCAAGGGTAATTGATATGACTGCGGAAAGCTCGATTTCCGACCTTGAAGAAAGAATCGAAAGCCTTACAACCGCAAACAAAGACGGAATTGCAAGAGTACACGAGCTTGAAGAAATTTCCGAAGAATACACAACAAATCTTACAAATCTGCGGGAAGAAATTACATCAATTACAAATTCAATTCAGGGACTTGAACTTAAATTGCAGTCAAAAGCACACAAGCGTGACAGCTACAAGGCTGAAAGCGACAGACTTTTGCTTGACAGCAAGGAACATATAAGAAAAATCAACTTCCTTGAAAATCTCGAACGCAACCTTGAAGGCTTTTCAAAGAGCGTTAAAGTTGTGGTAAACGCATCTAAAAGCGGAAGATTAAAAGGTGTGTGCGGCCCTGTTTCCCGAGTAATTTCCGTACCGCAAAAGTACGGTGTTGCAATTGAAACCGCACTCGGAGCGGCAATGCAAAACATTGTTACGGAAACCGAAAACGACGCTAAATCGGCTATTGCTTATCTTAAATCATCGGACGGCGGACGAGCAACTTTTCTGCCGCTTAATACAATCAAGGCAAGAGAACTTAGAGAAAACGGACTTGAGTCCTGTTACGGCTTTATCGGTGTTGCAAGCGACCTTTGCAGCTGCGATAACAAATTCAAAAATATTTTATCATCTTTGCTCGGCAAAATTGTAATTGCAGACAATCTTAATTCCGCAGTCGAGATTGCCAAAAAATATTCGTACCGTTTTAAAATCGTTACACTTGACGGACAGGTTGTAAATGCGGGCGGTTCGCTCACAGGCGGTTCGCTCAACAGAAATACAGGTTTGCTAAGCCGTGCAAGTGAAATTAAAGATTTAAAAGAACAGACAAAAGCCATTGAAGAAAAGTCTGCGCAGGCACAGAGATTGTGCAGTGAGGCGGCGCAGGATTATGCCGCCGTTGAGGCTGAATTGCTCGGTACAAGAGCAGACCTTTCAAACAAGAAACAAAGCCTTGCAAGAATGGAAGCCGAAAGCAGAGCTTGCGAAAACGAGCTTTCAAACTCAAAACTTGCTTTGCAAAATTTTGATAAACAGATTGAAGAATATACAAATAAAGTAAATATCCTATCACAGGACAGAAAAAATGCAGGCGAACAGCTGGCACAGCTTAACCGCAGAATTTCCGAGGCAGAAGAAAAGGTAAACAGCATTACGGGCAGTCGTGCCAAAATGATTGAGGAGCGAGAAGAAATTGCATCTCAATTACAGAATGTGCGACTTGAAATTGTAACCGCTCAAAAGGATATTGACGCACTCAATTCCGAAATCATTTTTGCGGAAAATTCATCAAATAACTTCGGAGAAAAACAGAGAGAACTCAATGCACAAATTGAGGACTATAAAAACAAAAATGCTTTGATTCAGAAAAGCATTGACGAACTTGAGGCTCAAATAAAAGACAAGTCAGAGAGAATTGCAGAGCACAACGCAAGGATTTCAAGTATTAATTGTGAAAAAGATACTTACGAAATGAGAAGTGTTGAATTAAGAACGCTTGAGCGTGACAAAACATCAGAACGAGAGGTATCGGGCAGAGAACTTTCAAGACTTGAAGAAAGAAAAATCAACTTGCAAAATCAGTACGATAATATAATTTCCAAGCTTTGGGAAGAATATGAGCTTACAAAGCGTGAAGCGGAAGAACAGGCGATAGAAATTCCCGATTCCAATGCGGCTCAAAAACGACTTAACGAGCTAAAGCAAAAAATTAAAAATCTCGGAAATGTAAATGTATCCGCAATTGAAGAATACAAAGAGGTTTCCGAACGCTTTGAATTTATGAGCACACAGGTAAATGATGTGGAAAAGTCAAAACGAGAAATTGAGCGACTTATTACCGACCTTACCAAACAGATGAAAGAAGTGTTTGTAGAGAGTTTTGAAGAAATCAATAAAAACTTCACTTTCACATTCAAAGAACTGTTCGGCGGCGGTACCGCATCGCTTTCGCTTTCAGAGCCGGAGGATATTCTCAACAGCGGCATCGACATTATTGTACATCCGCCCGGAAAAATCGTTGTTCATCTTGACGCACTGTCGGGCGGTGAAAAAGCACTTGTAGCCATAGCGCTTTACTTTGCGATTATGAAAGTCAGACCCGCACCTTTCTGCGTTATGGACGAAATTGAGGCGGCGCTTGATGATGTAAATGTTGACCGCTTTGCAAACTATATGAGAAATTTAACCCATACAACGCAGTTTATCTGTATTACTCACAGACGAGGCACAATGGAAGAAGCAGATGTACTGTACGGTGTTACTATGCAGGACGAGGGTGTATCCAAACTGCTTGAACTGCGTTCTACCGAGATTGCCGAAAAACTCGGCATTAAGGCTAACTAATGAAGGGATGATTTTATGGGCTTTTTTAATAAAATTAAAGAAGGTTTAAAAAAGACAAGAGATGCGGTTATCGGTCAGATTGACTCAATGCTCAAATCTTTTACCAAGATTGACGATGAACTTTTTGAAGAACTCGAAGAGTTGCTTGTAATGGGCGATGTAGGCGTACCGACTGCCGAAAAAATATGTGAAGAGCTTAAAAAGAGAGTTAAAAAAGAGGGTATTAAAAATCCTAATGAAATTCACAGACTTCTTGAAGAAACTGTTTCCGATATGTTGAGAGGCGGAGAAGAACTCGACCTTTCAACCACACCGTCTATTATCCTTGTCATAGGTGTAAACGGTGTAGGTAAAACAACCACAATCGGAAAACTTGCAAATCACCTTACAAAACAGGGCAAAAAAGTTATCCTTGCCGCAGGCGATACATTCAGAGCCGCAGCTATCGAGCAGCTTGAAATTTGGGCAGACAGAAGTCACTGTGAAATAATAAAGCAGAACGAGGGCAGCGACCCTGCCGCTGTAATTTATGACGCCATTTCAGCCGCTAAGGCAAGACACGCAGATGTTATTATCTGCGATACGGCGGGCAGACTTCACAATAAAAAGCCCCTTATGGACGAGCTTGCAAAAATCAACAGAATTATAGACAGAGAACTGCCGGACGCATCGAAAGAAAAGTTACTTGTACTTGATGCAACCACAGGACAGAATGCCGTTAATCAGGCTGAACAGTTCAGCCTTGCAACAGGCATTACGGGTATTGTTCTTACAAAACTTGACGGTACAGCCAAGGGCGGCGTTGTACTTGCAATCAAAGAGGGACTCGGTATTCCTGTTAAATACATCGGCGTAGGTGAGCAGATAGACGATTTACAGCCGTTTGATGCAGAGGACTTTGCAAGGGCTCTCTTTGTGCAGAATTAAGAGGTGCGGTATGAAATTTATCATTGCAACCAATAACGCAAAAAAATTAAAAGAACTTGAAAGAATTTTAAAGCCCCTCGGCATAGATGCGGTTTCCGCAAAAGAGGCAGGTGTAAACCTCGGCGAAGTTGAGGAAACAGGTACAACCTTTGCCGAAAACGCTTTTATAAAAGCAAATGCCGCTTTCAAAGCAACGGGTATGCCTGCCATAGCCGACGATTCAGGGTTATCGGTTGACGCACTTGACGGCAGACCGGGTGTGTATTCCGCAAGATACTGCGGAGAAAATGCCACTGACGAAGAAAAGTACACTAAATTGTTAGAAGAAATGCAGGGTGTACCCGATGAAAAGAGAACAGCGCATTTTACATCAGCAATCTGCTGTATTTTATCCGACAAAGAAAAAATTGAAGTTGACGGCATATGCAACGGTACAATTTCTCATATTCCGAACGGCAACGGCGGTTTTGGATATGACCCGATTTTTGACTGCAACGGAAAAAGCTTTGCCGAACTTACAGCCGAAGAAAAAGACAAAATCAGCCACAGAGGAATTGCTTTACGCAAGTTACAGGCTGAACTGAAAAACAGATTTGACAAATAATTTATATAAATTTCAGAAAGGAGCAGTTAAATGCTCACAAGTAAACAGCGTGCATACCTTCGTGGTCTTGCAAATCCTATTGAAACTATCCTTATGATCGGTAAGGGTGAAATCACAGATAACATTGTAAAGCAGGCAGACGACGCACTCAAGGCAAGAGAGCTTATAAAGGGCAAAGTGCTTGAGAACAGCGGTTATTCTTCAAGAGAAGCTGCCGAACTTATCGCCGAAAAATGCGGTGCGGAAGTTGTACAGGTTATCGGTTCAAAATTTGTTCTCTATAAAAAGAATGAGGACGAGCCTAAAATTGTTCTCCCTAAGAACAGAAGAAAATGAGCAGAATAGGAATACTCGGCGGTACTTTTAACCCAATACACAACGGTCACATTCAAATGGCGAAGTACAGCCACGATGCCGCAAAACTCGATAAGGTTATTCTTATGCCTACTTTTGTGCCGCCGCATAAAGAAAGCGCAAACCTTGTTTCGTGCGAGCACAGATTTAATATGTGCCGCCTTGCAAGTGCCGAACTTCCGTATGCGGAAGTATCCGATTTTGAAATAAAATTAGAGGGCAAAAGTTACACTTACCGTACATTGCAGCTTTTAAAAAGTCAAAACGAAAACGATGATTTTTATTTTATCGTCGGCGCAGATATGTTTTTATCTATGCAAAATTGGAAAAATCCTGAAATAATTTTCAGGCTTGCTACCGTAATCGCCATTCCGAGAGATGATGACAGCGTATCCGAACTTAAAGAACATTACGATAAGGTTCTCAAAAAAATGGGTGCAAAGGCGATTATACTTAATCACTCGGTTTTAACGGTTTCGTCAACCTATGTGCGTGACAACATCGACAACGGTGCGGCATTGGAAAATCTGATTGACAGCAGGGTTTTTAATTATATTAAGGAAAATAATTTATACAGGGTGTGATTTTATGAATTCAGACGAATATAAGAAACTTATAAAATCAAGAATGAGCGATTACCGCTATACGCACAGCGTAAATGTTTCTAAAGAGGCTGTAAGACTTGCCAAAAAATACGGTGCGGATACCGAAAAAGCAGCCGTTGCAGGCATACTGCACGACATTACCAAAGAAACACCTAAAGAAGAACAGTTGCAAATTATGACAGATGGTGGTATAATTTTAGATAATGTGCAGGAAAAATCGACAAAGCTGTGGCACGGTATAAGCGGAAGTGTGTATATTCGTGATATTCTTAAAATTACAGACGAAGATATTTTAAACGCAGTAAGATACCACACCACAGGCAGAGCAGGTATGTCTTTGCTTGAAAAAATAATTTTTATAGCGGATTTTACTTCTGCCGAAAGAGATTATAACGGCATAAAAACAATGCGCAAAAAGGCAGGCAAATCTCTTGAAAACGCAATGCTGTACGGATTGCAGTTCACTTTAAAAGACTTGTCTAAAAGGGCAATGATAATTCACCCCGACGCCCTTGCCTGTTACAACGAAATTGTAATAAATAATTCAACGAAAGGAACAGCCAAATGAATTCTTACGAGCAATCAATTCTGACAGCTAAGGCTATAAGCAGCAAAAAAGGTCTTAACATCAAGTTAATCGAAATTGGCGATATTTCTTCGCTTGCAGACTATATGGTAATTGCGACAGGTACAAGCTCAACCCATGTAAAAGCTATTGCGGACGAGGTTGAGTATCAGCTTGACGAGGCAGGCATTTCTGTAAGTCATATCGAGGGCTACCGTTCAAATTCATGGATATTGCTTGACTATGTCGATGTTATCGTTCATATTTTTTCAGACGAGGCAAGAGAGTTTTACGACCTTGAAAGACTCTGGCAGGACGGTAAGGAAATTGACATTTCCGATATTGTTGACTAATAAATCTTGAGGAGGACTCAATTTTGAAATATAATCATAAGCCCATTGAGGGCAAATGGCAAAAAATTTGGGAAGATAAGGGTGTTTTCCACGCAGAGGACAACTCTGAAAAAGAAAAATTCTATGCTCTTATTGAGTTTCCTTATCCGTCGGGACAGGGACTTCATGTAGGTCATCCAAGACCTTATACGGCACTTGACACCGTAGCAAGAAAGCGCAGACTTCAGGGCTACAATGTGCTTTATCCGATCGGTTGGGATGCATTCGGTCTTCCTACCGAAAACTACGCAATCAAAAACCATATTCATCCCGAAATCGTTACAAAGCAAAATATTGCCCGCTTTAAAAAGCAGATTCAATCACTCGGTATCTCTTTTGACTGGAGCCGTGAGATTAACACAACCGACCCTGACTACTACAAGTGGACACAGTGGATTTTCATTCAGCTTTTCAAGCATGGTCTTGCTTACAAAAAGGAAATGAATGTAAACTGGTGCACTTCGTGTAAGTGCGTTCTTGCAAACGAAGAGGTTGTAAACGGCGTTTGCGAGCGCTGCGGCAGTGAGGTTGTTCATAAGGTAAAGTCACAGTGGATGCTTAAGATTACAGCTTACGCAGACAGACTTATCAATGACCTTGACCTTGTAAATTATCCTGAAAGAGTTAAAGCACAGCAGAAAAACTGGATTGGCAGAAGTACGGGCGCAGAGGTTGATTTCAAGACAACCACAGGCGACACACTTACAATTTACACCACAAGAGCAGATACTCTTTACGGTGCAACATATATGGTAATTTCTCCGGAACACCCTCTCATTGAAAAGTGGGCAGACAAGCTATCTAATATTGACGCTATCCGTGAATATCAGGCAGCTGCGGCAAGAAAGTCCGACTTTGAAAGAACAGAGGTTGCCAAGGACAAAACAGGTGTTCTTGTTGAGGGCGTTAAAGCTATTAACCCTGTAAATAACAAGGAAATTCCTATCTTTATTTCCGACTATGTACTTGTATCTTACGGTACGGGCGCTATTATGGCTGTTCCTGCTCACGATACCCGTGACTGGGAATTTGCAAAGAAATTCGACCTTCCTATCATTGAGGTTGTTAAGGGCGGCAATGTGCAGGAAGAGGCTTATACAGACTGTGCAACAGGTATTATGGTTAATTCGGGTATGCTTGACGGTCTTACTGTTGACGAAGCTAAGAAAAAGATTATCTCCTGGCTTGAATCGGAGGGTAAAGGTCACTCAAAGGTAAACTACAAACTTCGTGACTGGGTATTCTCTCGTCAGCGTTATTGGGGCGAGCCTATTCCGATTGTTCACTGCGACAAGTGCGGATATGTTCCGATTGACGAAAGTGAACTCCCGCTCAGACTTCCGATGGTAGAGTCTTATGAGCCTACAGACAACGGCGAATCACCTCTTGCTAAGATGACAGACTGGCTTGAAACAACTTGCCCGCGCTGCGGCGGCAAGGCAATGCGTGAAACCGATACAATGCCGCAGTGGGCAGGTTCGTCATGGTATTTCTTAAGATATATGGACCCGCACAATGACAAAGCGCTTGCATCAAAAGAGGCTATCAAGTATTGGTCACCTGTTGACTGGTACAACGGCGGTATGGAGCACACTACACTCCACTTGCTTTACAGCCGTTTCTGGCATAAATTCCTCTACGACATCGGCGTTGTAAATACTCCGGAGCCATACGCAAAGAGAACATCACACGGTATGATTCTCGGAGAAAACGGCGAGAAGATGAGTAAGTCAAGAGGCAATGTAGTAAATCCTGACGAAATCGTAGACGAATACGGTGCAGATACACTCCGTCTTTACGAAATGTTTATCGGCGACTTTGAAAAGGCCGCTCCTTGGAGCCAGTCAAGCATCAGAGGCTGCCGCAGATTTATTGAGCGTTACTACAACCTCCAGACAATTCTTAACAATGCAGACGGCATCCGTCCGGAACTTGAATCATCATTCCACAAGGCTATCAAAAAAGTCGGCGATGACATTGAGAACATTAAGTTCAACACCGCAATCGCAACACTTATGGCACTTATCAATGATATTACTGCTACAGGCGCAATCACTAAGGAGGAACTTAGAATCTTCACAATTCTCCTTAACCCGTTTGCACCGCATGTTACAGAAGAAGTATTTGAAATGTGCAAACTCGGCGACGGTATAGTAGCAGAGCAGAAATGGCCTGAGTACGATGAGGCTAAGTGCAAAGACGAAACAATAGAAATCGTTGTACAGGTAAACGGTAAAATTAAGACAAAGCTTAACATTCCTGTTGAGTCAGAAAAGAACGCAGTTCTTGATATGGCAAAGGCAGACGCAAATGTGGCTAAAGCTATAGAGAATATGAATATCATCAAAGAAATTTATGTTCCTAATAAGCTTGTAAACCTTGTAGTTAAGCCATAATTTTTATTTTATTTATAAATTTACTTAATTTTCCCTAAATTTCTACATTTCTATTGACAATAAGAATCGTTTATTGTATAATATCAAATGCAACATATGCAAATTACCCATGCCAAATGGCAGATGGGAGGGAAGATAGATGGCAGAAATCAGACTTAAGGATAACGAATCTCTTGAGAGTGCTTTAAGAAGATTCAAAAAGCAGTGTGCAAGAGCTGGCGTTATTGCTGAGGTGCGCAAGAGAGAAGCTTATGAAAAGCCTTCTGTAAAGCGTAAAAAGAAGTCCGAAGCAGCTCGTAAGAGAAAATTCAGGTAATCAAAATAAGCGGACAGTAAAAACTGTCCGCTTTTTGTCATTTTATCAGGAAATTTGGTGAATAAAAATGAAAAAAATTCTTGTTATTTTAGGACCTAACCTTAATATGGTAGGAGTAAGAGAAAAAGGCATTTACGGAGAGGAAACCGCTCAAAGCATTTCCGAGCAGATTAAGGCATTTGCAAACGAGCAGGGCTTTTCTGTTGAGATTTATCAGTCAAATCACGAGGGCGACCTTATTGATAAAATTCATGCCGCAAGAGAAAACTTTGACGGTGCGGTAATAAATGCGGGCGCTCTTACACATTATAGCTATGCATTAAGAGATGCTATTGCTTGTGTAAAGATTCCGTTTGTCGAGGTGCATATGTCAAATATCCACGCAAGGGAAGAATTCAGACACAAATCTGTAATTGCTCCTGTATGCGCAGGTCAGATTGCAGGCTTTGGCAAAAACAGCTACTTCCTTGCAATTACAGCTTTAAAGGACTTGATGAAGTAATGAACAGCTTGAGAACAGAAAAGTTAAGAGCTTTTATAAAATCACCCGACACCGCAGTTTTAATAAAAAATGAAATCAATGTCGGATATTTCAGCGGCTTTCATCACAGCGAGGGTGTATTTTTACTGACAAGCGACAAAGCATATTTGCTTGTGGATTTCAGATACTTTGAGGCGGCACAGAAATTCGCAGTCGGCTGTGAAGTAATCTGCTTTAAAAAGCTGATTTCGGATATAAGCGAAATTCTTAAAAAAGAATCTGTCACAAAAATCGTTGCAGAGGCAGATACATTTACCGTTGCGGAAAATGATTTGTACAAAGAGCATTTTGCCGAAAAGGGAATTGAATTTTACTGTGACAGTGCGCTTGATAAGGCTGTTTCAAACATCAGAATTATTAAAGATAAATCGGAGTTTGACAAAATTTTAAAGGCTCAACAGATTGCCGAAAAGGCATATAATGAAATTTTAAATTACATCAAACCCGGTGTCAGTGAGCGAAAAATTGCAGTTGAATTTGAATATCTGATGAAGCAGTACGGTGCGGAAAGAGTTTCTTTTGATTTAATAACAATCACAGGCAGTAAAACTTCGTTGCCACACGGCGTACCGAGTGACGATGTTGTTAAATCGGGAGATTTGTTTACTATGGATTTCGGGGCTGTTTATGACGGCTATCACTCCGACACTACAAGAACCGTTGCGGTTAATTTTGCCACAGATGAGCAAAGAGAGATTTACAATATTGTATTAAAGGCTCAACTTGCCGTGTTAGAAGAAGTGAAGGCAGGCAAAACTTGCTCTGAAATTGATAAAATTGCAAGAGATATTATAACAGAGGCAGGCTACGGAGAGTGCTTCGGTCATTCAACGGGTCACGGCGTAGGACTTGAAATTCACGAGCTGCCAAATGTTTCTCCGAGGGGAGAAATAATCCTTGAAGAGGGTATGGTAATTACCGACGAACCCGGAATTTACCTGCCAAAGAAGTTCGGCGTAAGAATTGAAGATATGCTTTATGTCACCGAAAAAGGATCTAATAACTTTGTATCTTTGCCAAAAGAACTAATAATTCTTTAAAATGCTTGCAATTTGTTTATTTTTTATGTATAATAGCATATGACACATAATGGCAAGGATTATTTTGCTGTAATTATGTATATTTTAGGAGGTATTACTTATGATATCAGCAGGTGATTTCAGAAACGGCGTTACATTTGAAATGGATGGTCAGGTTGTATCAATCATCGAATTCCAGCATGTAAAGCCAGGTAAGGGTGCCGCTTTCGTAAGAACAAAGATCAGAAATGTTATTACAGGTGCGGTTGTTGAAAAAACTTTTAACCCTAACGATAAATATCCTACTGCATTTATTGACAGAAAGGATATGGAGTACAGCTATTCAGATGGTGATCTTTATTACTTTATGGATACAGAAACATGGGAGCAGATCCCGATTAACAAGAGCGTTCTCGGCGACAACTTTAAGTTCGTTAAAGAGAATATGGTTTGTAAGGTTCTTTCTTACAAGGGCAGCGTATTCGGTGTAGAGCCGCCTAACTTTGTAGAGCTTAAGGTTACAAAGACCGACCCCGGCTTTAAGGGTGATACAGCTACCAACGCTACAAAGCCTGCTACTCTTGAAACAGGTGCTGAGATTAAGGTTCCTCTCTTTATTGACGAGGGCGAAACAATCCAGATCGACACAAGAACCGGTGAGTATATGGGCAGAGCTTAATTGCTTTGCGGAGGAATTATTATGAATTTAACAGAAAAAATTGCTTATATCCGAGGACTTTGCGAAGGTTTAAACCTTGACGAGACAAAGCCTGAAATCAAGGTTATGAATGCAATTATCGATCTTCTTGACGATATGTCATATTCTGTAACAGATATGGAAGACCTCTATGACGAGCTTTCGGCTCAGGTTGATGAGATTGACCAGGATCTTGCAGAGGCTGAAACAGAGCTTTACGGCGAAGATGATGACTTTGACTATGATGACGATGAAGATGACGAAGAAAACGAAGACGATGTTTTTTATGAAGTGACTTGCGATTCATGCGGTCAGAAGCTTAATGTATCTGAGGATGTTCTCCTTGAGGGCGAAATTGAGTGCCCTAACTGCGGTGAGCTTCTTGAGTTTGACTTCTCTGACATCTTTGACGGCGAAGAGTGTGACCCGGCTGACTGCGAGGGTTGCGGCAGCAATTGTAATTCTTCGGAAGAATAATATTAACAAAATTTACACCTCTCGTATAGAATATCGAGGGGTGTTTTTTTGCTTTTTTACAAGAGAAAGAAGATAAAATTTAAAAGGCTTAAATGTGTTCTTTTGTCGATAGTTTTAGTGTTCGTTTTAATTATAGTTTTCTGTGAACAACAGCTTGCGGAATTTAAATGCGAATACATCAGAATACAGGCGGAAATTATCTCCGTAAACTCTGTTTGCGAGGCTGTAAACAGCAGTATAAGAAGTTTTAATTATAACTATGACGATTTAGCAAAAATACAATATTCCAAAGACGGCAAAGTACAGGCAATAACAACCGATTCGTTTAAAATCAATGAGCTTAAGGCGGATATAATGCTAAGCGTACAGCAGGAAATTGCAAAAATATACGATGTGGAAATCGACATACCGCTCGGTTCTTTCACTGATATTACCGTGCTTTCAAACTACGGGCCGATGATAAATGTATCGTTTAACCTTACGGGCAGTTTTTCCTCTGAAATCGTAAGCACCTTTGAATCGGCGGGAATTAATCAGACAATTCACCATATCCGTCTTATTCTTACATCAAAAATTATGACAACATCTCTTGACTACTCGGGCAATATGACATTTTCCACCGATTTTGAAATAGCACAAAACATAATCGTCGGCACCACTCCCGAATACAACGGCAATTGGTACAAATCTGTATAATACTTGTATAAATATTAAAAACTTAAGAAAAATATTGAAAATTGCCGTAATTTGTGATACAATATTTTAGTTAATAAAATGGATTAGGAGTGCATTGTTTTGCCTGAAAACACAATACTTGGTAATGTTACCTCTGATGTTATTTCAGACCAACAGTTTGAATATATGAGATTGATTTCTCAGATTATGCAGGATAGAAAGCGTGGCGATAAGCCTGTGGCTTATATACGCACCTACGGCTGTCAGCAGAATGTTGCTGACAGTGAGAGAATTAAAGGTATGCTTGAAATAGCGGGCTTTGAATTTTCCGAAACCGTGGACGACGCCGATTTTATTCTTTTTAATACCTGCGCAATCAGAGAACACGCCGAGGACAGAGTTTTTGGAAATGTCGGTGCGTTAAAGTCTTTAAAGAGAAAACATCCGCAGATTGTCATTGCTTTGTGCGGCTGTATGATGGAGCAGGAGCATATCGCAAACAAGATGTATAAGAGCTTTCCGTTTGTAAGTCTTGTTTTCGGTACTCATTCTCTGCACCGTTTCCCACAGCTTTTGTATCATACACTTGCAGACGGTAAGCGTGTATATGAGCGTGACAATGATGACAAAAAGGTTTATGAGGGTATACCTGTCAAGCGTGACGGCACTTTCAAGGGCTGGCTTTCAATTATGTACGGCTGCAACAATTTCTGCACATACTGCATTGTGCCTTATGTAAGAGGCAGAGAACGCAGTCGTGAAAAGTCGCTTATCCTTGATGAAGCAAGGCAGATGATTTCAGCAGGCTACAAAGATATTACTTTGCTTGGTCAGAATGTAAACTCTTACGGCAAAACTCTTGCCGATAAGCCTACTTTCGCTCAGCTTTTGCACGAAATTGATTCTATTGACGGTGACTATTGGCTTAGATTTATGACATCGCATCCAAAGGATTGTTCAAAAGAACTTATTGATACAATTGCTAACGGCACACATATCAGTAAACATCTGCATCTGCCTTTCCAGAGCGGTTCGGACAGAATTTTAAAAGCGATGAACAGGCATTATGACAGAAAAAAATACCTTGATATTGTAAATTATGCCAAAGAAAAAATTGACGGAGTATCGCTCACAAGCGATATTATAGTAGGTTTCCCGGGTGAAACCTATGAGGATTTCAAAGAAACACTTTCACTTATTCGTGAAGTGGAATTTACATCTTTGTTCACTTTCATTTATTCACCGAGAGTGGGCACACCTGCCGCTAAGATGGATGACCCGATTTCCGCAGAGGAAAAATCAAAATGGTTCAGAGAACTGCTTGATGTTCAGGAAGAAATCGCAGCAAAAAGGTGTGCGTCTATGGTTAATAACACCGAAAAGGTACTTATTGAATCGGAAACAGGCAAAAACGGTGAATTAAACGGCAGAACAAGTGGCAATATAATAGTGGAGCTTAAAGGCGATAAGAGCCTTATAGGCACATTTCAGAATGTTAAGATTACACAGGCGAGAAATTGGATACTCAAGGGCGAACTTGTGTAAGGAAAGGATAAAATTATGGATATTATTGAAAAGGCAAGAGAGCTTGGCAAACTTATTCAGCAGGAAGAGTCGTATATCGCTCTCCAAAAAGCACAGGCAGACGCTGACGCAGATATGGAGCTTCAGAACCTTATCGGCGATTTTAATATGAAGAGAATGTCTATCAACAACGAGGCATCTAAAAAAGATAAAGACAGCGACAAGCTCGCACTCCTTAACAGCCAGATGAGAGAGGACTACTCTAAGATTATGTCAAACAAGAATATGATTGCTTACAACGAGGCAAAAGACGCTTTTGATATGGTTGCAAACAGAGTTCTTGCCATTGTTCAGCAGTCGGCAGAGGGCGCAGACCCCGAAACAGCCGATTACTCGACATCATCATGCTCCGGAAGCTGCAGCACTTGCGGCGGTTGCGGCTGATAGATTTTCCTTGAAAGGGTGTGAAAACATTGGCAGAGTTATCTCCTATGATGAAACAGTATTTTAAAATTAAAGAGCAGAATAAAGACAGTATTCTTTTCTTCCGTCTGGGAGATTTCTACGAGATGTTTTACGATGACGCCAAAATTGCGTCAAAGGAGCTTGAGCTTACACTCACAGGCAGAGATTGCGGTCAGGCTGAACGGGCACCGATGTGCGGTGTACCTTTTCATAGCTGTGAGGGATATATCGCAAGACTTGTCGCCAAAGGCTACAAGGTTGCAATCTGTGAACAGACCGAAGACCCTGCCACGGCAAAAGGACTTGTAAAGCGTGATATTATAAGAGTTATCACACCCGGTACGGTAATGGAGTCGAGTATGCTTGACGAGGGCAGAAACAACTACATTTGCTGTATGTTTTCTGACAGCAAAAAAATCGGACTCTGCTTTTGCGATATTTCAACAGGCGAGCTTTACGCAACCGAAATATCGGGCAGTGATTCGGTAAATTCTCTTACAAGTCAGCTTGCAAGCTATAATCCGAGAGAAATTTTAATAGGCGGAGATATTGTTAAAATCAAGTCTTTGCCTGCATTTATAAAATCGAAACTTTCAGCCGGAGTTGAAATGCTCCTGGATGAGAGTTTTGACAATAAACTTTGCACCGATACGGTAAATATGCAGTTTGGGGAAGAAATGCAGTGTATTGCCGATTCGCAGGTGCTTATAAACGCTATCGGCGCACTTATAAATTATTTGAAAGAAACCCAGAAAAACGGACTTGAACGCATAAATAAAATTGAGCTTTACAGCGACAAGCAGTTTATGAATCTTGATTACAACACACAGCGTAATCTTGAGCTTACAGCAACAATGCTCAATAAAGAAAAACGAGGTTCGCTTTTGTGGGTGCTTGACAAAACCAAAACCGCAATGGGAAAGCGACTTATTCGTTCGTGGCTTGAGCATCCTCTGCTCAATGTATCGGCTATCAACAATCGACAGTCGGCGGTTGAAGAACTTGTAAACAACAATATGCTAAGACTTGATATTGTGGACGCTTTAAGCGGTATTTTTGATATTGAGCGACTTATGACAAGAATTGTTTACGGCTCGGCAAACGGCAGAGAGCTCCGTTCGCTTGCGGCAGCTCTGCAAAAATTACCGCAGCTTTCGGAATTGATTGCTGACTGCAGTGCCAAATATCTTAAAAAGGTATATAAAGAAATTGACCTGCTTGAAGATATTTATAATCTGATAGATTCCGCCATAGTCGAAGAACCGCCATTCTCTGTGCGTGAGGGCGGAATGATTAAAAAAGGATACAACCCCGACCTTGATATTTTGCTTACCGATATGAACGATTCTAAAGGCATACTTGCAAGAATTGAAGCGGAGCAAAGGGAAAAGACAGGTATTCCGAAATTAAGGGTCGGCTACAATAAAGTGTTCGGTTACTATATTGAGGTAACCAATTCATACAAAGACCTTGTACCCGAAACCTACATAAGAAAGCAGACTTTAACAAATTGCGAACGCTATATCACACAGGATTTAAAGGATATTGAGGGCAGAATTTTAGGCGCAAAAGACCGTTCTGTTGCTATGGAATATACCTTGTTTGACGAAGTAAGAAAAACGGTTGCAAATAACCTTGAGAGAATACAGAGAACGGCTAAGGCAATTGCAGTGCTTGATGTGCTTGTTTCTCTCGCAAATGTTGCGGCAGACAATAGGTATGTGCGACCTGATGTGAACCTTTCAACCGTTATCAGATTAAAAGACAGCCGACATCCTGTTGTAGAGGCTCTGCTTAATGACACTCCGTTTGTTCCTAATGATGTTTACCTTGACAGTGCAGGCGAGAGAGTGGCAATAATTACAGGCCCAAATATGGCAGGTAAATCTACCTATATGCGACAGGTTGCACTCATTGTTCTTATGGCGCAAATGGGCAGTTTTGTGCCTGCGTCAAGCGCAACAATCGGTGTAGTTGACAGTATTTTCACAAGAGTAGGCGCTTCCGATGACCTTGCTTCGGGTCAATCAACTTTTATGGTTGAGATGAGCGAAGTAGCCAACATTGTTAAATCAGCAACTTCAAAGAGTTTGTTAATTCTTGATGAAATCGGCAGAGGCACATCAACCTTTGACGGTATGAGCATTGCAAGAGCAGTGCTCGAATACTGTGCCGACCGCAAAAAACTCGGTGCAAAAACATTGTTCGCCACTCACTATCACGAACTTACGGTAATGCAGGATTTGCTTGACGGTGTAAAAAACTACAGCATTGCCGTTAAAAAGCGTGGTGACGATATTACATTTTTACGCAGAATTATACCGGGCGGCGCAGATGACAGCTTCGGTATTGAAGTTGCAAAACTTGCGGGTCTTCCAAACTCAATTATTAATCGTGCGAAAGAGATTTTAAAAGAGCTTGAGTCAGGCTCAAATGCGCCGACGGTAATTAAAGAGAAAAGTGAAGATATGCAGATGTCGCTTATATCAAATGATAATGCCGTTGTAGAGCGACTTTCGGAAGTTGATTTAAATACCTTAACTCCTATAGAAGCTATTAATCTGCTTTACGAACTCAAAGGTATGATATAATGGTATAAAGACATAAAGGCAGGTGAGAAAATGGGTGTAATTAATGTACTTGACAAACATATAGCGGAACTTATTGCGGCAGGCGAAGTAGTTGAAAGACCGTCGTCCGTTATAAAAGAACTTGTAGAAAATTCCATTGACGCAGGTGCGAAGAACATAACCGTAGAAATCAAAAACGGCGGTACAACCTTTATGCGTGTTGCCGACGACGGATGCGGAATTTACAGAGATGACATTAAAAAAGCGTTTCTGCGCCATGCAACAAGTAAGGTGAAAACAGCAAATGACCTTGATACGATTTCTACCCTCGGTTTCAGAGGAGAGGCGCTTGCATCTATCAGCGCAGTTTCGAGGTTACAGGTTATTACCAAGAACGAGAATGAAGAAATCGGCAGCTGCTATGAGATAGAGGGCGGAGATGAAATCTCGCTTGAGGAAGCGGGTTGCCCAACAGGCACAACCTTTGTAATCAGAGATTTGTTCTACAACATTCCCGCACGCTCAAAGTTCCTTAAAAAAGATGTTGCGGAGGGCAATGCGGTTTCTGCTCTTATAGATAAAATCGTACTCTCGCACCCCGAAGTTGCCTTTACTTTTATCAGGGACGGCAAGCAGGTTTTGCGCACTTTCGGTGACGGCAAACTTTTGTCCGCAATCTATTCCGTATTCGGCAAAGACTTTGCAAAGGGACTTATTCCCGTCGATTACACACTCGATTCCGTTACCGTAAAGGGTTATATTTCAAAGCCTATTAATTCAAGACCGAACCGAAATATGCAGAACTTCTTTATAAACGGAAGATTTGTAAAAACACGAACAGGTATGGCGGCACTCGAAGAGGCTTACAAAGGTTCGATAATGGTCGGTAAATTTCCGTCCGCTGTATTACAGCTTACCGTACCGTATGAAATTATAGATGTCAATGTTCATCCTGCAAAAATCGAAGTCCGTTTTATAAACGAAAGACCTGTTTTTGATGCAATTTATCATGCGGTAAAATCTGCTTTACAGCAAGGCGATGAAAGAAAACAGATTCATTTTAAAGAAAACACCGCTTTTAATGAAATTAAAAAGGTAAATCCGTTTAACAATGCGCAGGCAGTTTTTGCAAAAGCCGAAAATACACCTGCGGAAAAACCCATAAAACCGATTGAACGGATTGAGCCTGTATTAAAAAATTCCGAACCTAAACCGTACAATCCGTTTGACGAACTTGACTTAAAAGACGAAAAGACAAAGCCTGTATCTATTGACAACTTAAAAATGTCCGATTCGTCAAACCCGTTTGATATTTATTCAAAGCAGGCAATTAAAAGAAATTCAGAACTTGAAAATAAGAAAGCTGAATTTTCCAAGCAAAAACTTGAAAAAGCTGAGCAGTTAATTTTAAAAGCAACTCAACAGGAAGAAAATTTAACGAAACAAGAAATCACTGTTGACGATTTAACTGCCGAAAGCATGGAAACTCCTATAGAAACAGAAGTTTCAAAAGAAGAAGTTAAGCCTTTAAAAGAAATTTCTGAAAATAAAACAGATAATAACGATGCACTTACCGAACTGCCAAAGGAGCAGACAAAACTCAGATTTTTGGGTGAGGCATTTAATACATATATAATCGTTGAAAAGAACGATAACGAAGTTTTAATAATCGACAAACATGCGGCGCACGAAAGAATAATTTACGAAAAGTTGAAAGCGGATTCGGGTTCAGCAAATGTTCAATATCTGCTCACACCGATTACAGTTACGCTTGATAAAATCGACTATGATGCTGCTGTAAGTAATCTTGATATGTTTGCAAAGTGTTCGTTTGATGTAGAGGACTTCGGCAACGGCACACTGCTTGTACGTTCTGCTCCGCAGTACCTTGCCGCAACCGAAATTGCCGACTGCATAACAGAAATGAGCGGATACATTGCAAGCGGAAAGAAAGATATTTACACCGAAAAAATGGATTGGTTCTATCACAATGTTTCGTGTCGTTCCGCAATAAAAGCTGGCAATAAAAGTACAGTTCAGGAGCTGATGGATATTGCTTGGACTTTAGAAAAAAATCCGCAGATAAAGTATTGCCCGCACGGCAGACCCATCTGCATAGTTATGACAAAGTACGAAATTGAAAAACAATTTGGCAGGTTGTGATTTTTTGAATTATCCTATCAAACTTATTTCTGTTGTAGGTCCTACGGCATCTGGCAAAACTGCGCTTGCGGTTGAGCTTGCAAAGAAATATAACGGAGAGATTATTTCCGCCGATTCAATGCAGATATACAAAGGAATGAACATAGCTACCGCTAAGCCCGATGAACAGGAAAAGCAGGGCATACCGCATTGGTTAACAGACTTTCTTCCAAGCGACAAGACTTATTCCGTTGCCGATTTTGTAAGTGACGCAGCTTCTTGTATAGAAGATATTGTGTCACGGGGGAAAATGCCGATTATAGCAGGCGGAACAGGACTTTATGTTGACTCGCTTTTAAACGGTATTTCTTTTGAAAAGCAGGAAAGAAACGAAGAAATTTCTAATGAGCTTTTAGCTCTTTACGAGCAAAACGGAGTTGATTATCTGCTTGATATGCTTGCTGAATTTGACAGTGAATCAGCAGAAAATCTCAAAGAACAGCGCAATGTAAAGCGAATTATAAGAGCGATTGAGTTCTATAAAACCTCCGGCATAACAATCAGCGAGCACAACAGAAATTCAAAACTGAAAGGCTCACCGTACAATCCGATAAAAATCGGACTTAAATTTGAGGACAGGCAAAAACTTTACGACAGAATCAATCTAAGAGTTGACATAATGCTTGAAAAAGGTCTTGTCGACGAAGCAAAGCAGGTGCTCTCAAATGATTTAAGCTCCACTTCAAAAATGGCGATAGGATACAAAGAGCTTATTCCGTATTTTTCGGGTGAACGCTCGCTTGACGAATGTACGGAAATTTTAAAAAGAGAAACAAGACGATACGCCAAGCGCCAACTTACTTGGTTTAATCGTGATAAAGATATAAATTGGATATTGGTTGATAAATTCAACGGATTTGAAGATATTTTAAAATATGCCGAAACAATAATTGACAAAGGACTGTGATATATGGACAAGCTGTTGTTCAGAAGAATTTTGGTTGCAGGTCTTACCGCACTTGCAATTATTTATGTTGTTTACCTCTTACTGAGTGCTAATTTCAATGTAGTTCCTACCGAAAACGCAGAGCAGGTAACGGTAACAGACAAAATTTATTCAAACGGTTACATTATTCGTGATGAAACCTACGTCAAAAACACTTCGGGCGGAGTTGTTTCTTACAATGTAGACGACGGCGACGAGGTTAAAAAGGGCGGCAGTGTAGCAAGCGTTTATTCTTCGGAAGAAGATGCCGTTGCCCGCACAAAAGCCGCATCTCTCGAAGACAGTATGAAGGCGCTTACAAAACTTGAGCAGACAAGGCGCTCAAATACAGAGGGAATTGAAACCGTAAACAATGACATCACAACAAATCTCGAAACATTTTTGTATAACATAAATAATGCAAACATCGGCAAACTTGATTCAAATATCAATTCAATAATCAATTCTGTAAATCACTACCAGTCATTTACAGGAAAGACCTCAAGTTTTAAACCCGAAATTGCATCTTTGCAGTCACAAATAAATGAACTCAAAAAATCATCGGGTGACAGCATTGCGGACATTAACGCTCCGAAAGCGGGTTATTTTGTTGCTAACTGCGACGGCTATGAAAACTGCTTTGATTATTCTAAAATCGGTAATCTCACACTTGACAATCTTAAAAATATGAAAAAATCAAGTGTGCCTGATAATACAATCGGCAAGGTTATCAGCAGTCTTAACTGGTACATTGCTTGCGAAATTACCGCTGACGAGGCAACAGACCTTACATTGTGGGGTGACGATGTTACGGTGGATTTTTCCGACGCATCATCAAATACGGTACCTGCCTCGATTTATAAAATTGTTCAGTACAATAACTCAGATAAAGCACTTGTGATTTTACAGTGTACATATATGGACACTACACTTTCCGAAATCCGTCAGGAGCCTGTGGAAATCGGTATGGGAAGTTACTCAGGACTTCGTGTCAGCAAGAAAGCAATTCACGATGACTATGTAGAAAAGACCACATACGACGATAAAGGCAATGAACATAAGGAAAGCAAAAAGGTTCAGGGGGTTTATGTTCTTTACGGCAGTGAAGTGCAATTTAAAGAAATTTCTATCGTTTACGCGGGTAACGATTACGTTTTATGCGATTCGTCACCTACAGACGGTACATTGTTCAGCGGCGAAACCATTTCGCTGTATGATCAGATTATAACGGAAGGGGACGATTTGTATGACGGAAAGGTCATTAAGTGATGTAGAATACAACTACAAACTTATTAACGAAAGAATTGCAGAGGCAGCTGAAAAATCGGGCAGAAAAAGAGAAGACATTACTTTTCTTGCGGCAACAAAAACAGTTGACGCCGATGTAATCAATTACGCAATCTCTTTGGGACTTGACCACATCGGTGAAAACAAGGTTCAGGAATTGCTTTCAAAATACGAAAAGTATGACCTTGCACACGCATCTTTGCAGTTTATAGGTCATTTACAGACAAACAAGGTGCGTCAGATTGTTGACAAAGTAGATTTGATACAGTCGGTTGATTCTTTAAAGCTTGCGTCGGAAATTTCCAAACAGTCTTTAAAAATCGGCAAAAAAACAGACGTTCTTGTTGAAGTGAATATAGGCAGAGAAGAAAATAAATCGGGTGTTGTTCCCGAACAGCTTGATGAATTGTTGTGTCAGATAGCTGATTTGGAGGGAATTTCGGTCAAAGGACTTATGTCTATACCGCCAATTTGTGATAATACACATAAAATTTCAAAATATTTTGATAATATGCGTAATATCTTTATTGACATATCGTCAAAAAAATTAGATAATATAAGTATGACTATACTGTCAATGGGTATGTCTGCTGATTATTATGAGGCAATACTCGAAGGTGCGACTATGGTAAGAGTAGGTTCGTCACTTTTCGGTGCCAGAGATTACAGTAAATAATTCAAGGAGGAAATAATATAATGGCAGGTTTTGTGGATAAATTCAAGCGTATGTGGGATGCTCCGGATGATGAGTATCAGCAGGAGTATGACGAGTACGGTTATGCCGACGAAAACGAGGAAGAAGAGGTTGAGGAACAGCAGCCTGTAAGAGAGAGAGCAGCAGCTCCTACTTCAAAAAATAAAGTTGTTAATATTAACGCTAAGGCTAAGATTCAGGTCGGTATTTATAAGCCTGAAAGATTTGGCGAGGAAACACGCACAATCGCTGACGACCTTATCAAATCACACACAGTTGTGCTTAACCTTGAGGACACCAACAAGGATATGGCAAGAAGAATTCTTGACTTCTTAAGCGGTGTTGCTTATGCAAACGACGGTAAGATTAAGAAGGTTGCTTCAAACACATACATTATCATTCCTAATAATGTAGACCTTACCGGCGACGATTTACTTGACGAATTAGAAAACAGCGGTGTTTACTTCTGATAACGATGAGCTTTTCTGCTCCAAAATCGAGGATATGACTTCGCTTTGCTTTACCCGTCAAAAACCTGTTTTCTCACAGTTTTTAACCGAGAGTCAGCAGGCACTTGCACAAAAGGTATTACAGAGTATATACTTTGAAAATTATGTATTCTTCGGCGGCAGTGAGAGCAGTGAAAGAAAGGTGCTCGGGGTGTTTTACGATGAACCCGAGCGGTCAGCCTTTCCTGTTTCTGCCATAGAATTCAAATACCGACCTTGCGATAAACTTACACACAGAGATTTTCTCGGCACGCTTATGTCACTCGGCATCGAGCGTGACACGGTAGGAGATATTCTGGTAGATAACGGAAGAACCGTTGTATTTGTAAAAAGCGAGCTTAAAGATTACATCGAATCGCAGATTTTTAAAGTAGGCGGAGCAGGAGTAAAAATTGTCCAACCAAATCTTAATTCTCTTCCGCAAGGAAGAGGCACAGAGGAAATGAGTCTTACGGTTTCATCTCTCCGATACGACAACATTGTCGCCGCAGTGAGCGGACTTTCGAGGGATAAAACGGCAAAACTGATTTTATCGGGAGAAACAACTCTTAACTTTGCGGTAACTCAAAATGTAAGCTGTACGGTTAAAGAGGGAGATACCTTTACAATACGGGGTAAAGGGAAATTTAAGTTAGATAAAATTTTGGGTGTAACCAAAAAAGGGCGCCATAAAATTTCAGTAATACATTTCAGATAGGAGTGCTTTAAATGATTACTATTGATGAAATTAAGAATGTTAGTTTCAGAAAAGCCGGCCGCCAGGGCTATATGGCAGAAGATGTTGATGCATTTATTGATGAAGTCATTGTAGCTTTTGAACAGTTAAAGAAAGAGAAAACTAACCTTGTACATAAAATTGATGTTCTCGCAACAAGAGTAGAACAGTATCGTGCAGATGAAGAAACAGTCAGAAACGCTCTTCTCGCATCACAAAAAGTATCTGACGCTTGCATCAGAGAGGCTAAAGAAAAGGCATCTAAGATTGTAAGAGAGGCTGAAACAAAGGCACAGCAGCTTTTGGTTGATACAAACAGAATGACTGCAACAGAGAAGGAAAACTACCTTCTTCTTCAGTCAGACGCTGTAAAACTTAAGGGTGAGCTTATTGAGCTTTACAAAAAGCACATTCAGATGATTAACGACCTTCCTACAGTTGCCGAATTAGAGGCAGCTAAGCAGGAACTTAACGAAAAGTATCCGACAGCACCTGTTATAGAGGAAAAGCCACAGGAAACAGTACAGCCTGCCAAGCCGGCTGCAGTTGAAGTAAAAAAGGCTGATGCCGAAACCGCTGCCGTTTCTGACAAAACTGTAGACGAAATTCTTTCTTCGACAAACGCAGCTGCAAACGAAAAAAATACAGAAAAAAAAGCACCAAAGTTCGGTCACTTAAAGTTTGGCGACAACTATGATGTTTCTGCCGAATAATTTTATAATCGGAAATTAATCGGAAATCGAAATTTAAATTATGGAGAGTGTAACCAATGTCTCAGGATTATAATTCTACACTTAATCTTCCAAAAACCGACTTTCCTATGAGAGCGGGTCTTCCTAAGAGCGAGCCTGTAACTCTTAAGGCATGGGAAGATAATAAGGTATATGAAAAGCTTATGGAGGTAAACGAGGGCAAGCCTTTATTTGTTCTCCACGATGGCCCTCCATATGCAAACGGCGATATTCACCTCGGCCACGCATTAAATAAAATTTTAAAGGACTTTATCGTTCGCTATAAAAATATGGCAGGCTTTAAAGCTCCTTATGTTCCGGGTTGGGATACTCACGGTCTTCCGACAGAGCTTAAAGCAAGAAAAAAAGCAGGTATCGGTAACTCTGCGGAAATTTCTATCGTTGAGCTCCGTAAAATGTGCGAAGAATTTGTTACAGGATATATTAACGATCAGCGTACACAGTTCAAAAGACTCGGTGTAATCGGTGAGTGGGACAACCCTTATATCACACTTAAGCACGAATTTGAGGCAGAGCAGATCAGAGTGTTTGCAAAAATGGCTACAAAGGGTTATATTTACAAGGGATTAAAGCCTGTTTATTGGTGTCCTGAATGTAAAACAGCTCTTGCCGAGGCTGAAATTGAGTATGCGGAAGATCCGTGCCATTCAATTTATGTAAAATTTACAGTAACAGATGACAAGGGTGTGTTCTCAAATCTCGGTCTTGACCCGTCAAAAGTTAAGTTCGTAATTTGGACAACAACAACTTGGACATTGCCTGCGAATGTAGCTATCTGCGTTGGCCCGAGATATGAGTATTCAATCATTAAAACAGGTGACGAATACCTCGTTATGGCTACAGAGCTTTATAAATCAGCTTTTGAGGCTGCCGAAATTACAGATTACGAAGTAGTTGCCACAGTTAAAGGCAGCGACCTTGAGTATATCAAGACAGCACATCCGTTCCTTGACAGAGAGTCACTTGTTATTGTTGGTGATCATGTAACACTCGAAAGCGGTACAGGCTGCGTTCACACAGCTCCCGGTCACGGTGTTGACGACTTTAATGTTTGCCAGAATTATCCTGAAATTCCTACTATCTGCCCTGTTGACTCAAACGGCGTACTTACCGAAGAGGCAGGTCAGTTTGCGGGTCTTACAACTGATGAGGCAAACAAAAAGATTGCCGTTTATCTTGATGAAAACGGTTACCTCTTTGCATTAAAGAAGATTATTCACCAGTATCCGCACTGTTGGAGATGTAAAACTCCAATCCTTTTCAGAGCTACCGACCAGTGGTTCTGTTCTGTTGAGGACTTCAAGGATAAAGCTTGCGAGGCAATCGACAGCGTTAAGTGGATTCCTGCTTGGGGTCATGACAGAATTACAAATATGGTTAAGGAAAGAAAAGACTGGTGTATTTCCCGTCAGAGAAAATGGGGCGTACCTATTCCGATTTTCTTCTGTAAAGAATGCGGCGAGCCTCACATTGACAATGACGCAATGATGGCTGTTGCAGATTTGTTTGAAAAAGAGGGCTCAAACGCATGGTACAGCCATACAGCTGCAGAAATTTTACCTGAGGGCACAAAGTGTAAAAAGTGCGGCTGCACAGAGTTTGAAAAAGAAAAGGATATTATGGATGTTTGGTTTGACAGCGGTTCATCACACGCTGCCGTTATAAGCAAGCGTGATAATCTTAAGTTCCCTGCCGACCTTTACCTTGAGGGTAACGACCAGTACAGAGGTTGGTTCCAGTCATCACTCCTTACATCAGTTGCTACAGAGGGTGTAGCTCCGTATAAGGCAGTTCTTACTCATGGTATGATTCTTGACGAAGAGAAGAGAAAGATGAGTAAGTCACTCGGCAACGGTATCAGTCCACAGGATGTTACCGAAAAATACGGTGCTGATGTATTAAGACTTTGGGTTTCATCAACCGACTATCAGTCAGATGTTCATATTTCTAACGAAATTTTAAAGCAGATTTCAGAGTCATACAGAAAAATCAGAAACACTGCCCGCTATATTCTCGGTAATGTTTATGACTTTAACCCTGATACAGATTCTGTTCCTGTAAATGAGCTTATGCCTATGGATAAGTGGGCAATCGTAAAACTTAACGAGCTTATTGCAAAGGTTAAGCAGGCTTATGATAACTACGAATTCCACCAGGTATATCATTCAATCAGAAACTTCTGCGTAATTGATATGTCTAACTTCTATCTTGATGTACTCAAGGACAGATTATATACAGAAAAAAGCGACAGCAAGTCAAGAAAGGCTGCACAGACTGCAATCTATATCATTCTTAACGCTATGACAAGAATGATCAGCCCGATTCTTGCATATACATCTGATGAAATTTGGAAATATATGCCTCATTCATCAAATGAGAATGCCGAAAATGTTATTTTCAATGAGATGCCAAATCAGGTTGAAATCGAAACCGATGCCGACTTTATGTCATTCTGGGACGAAATTCATCAGCTTCGTGACGATGTAAAGAAGTCACTTGAAGTTCTTATTAAAGATAAAACTATCAAGAGCTCACTTGAGGCTAAGGTTACTCTTAAGGCAAGCGGCGAAAAGCTTGAATTTCTTAAGAAAGCAGAACCCGAACTTGCGGCTGCATTCATCGTATCTGCCGTAGAAATCGCAGAAAATGGCGGTGAGCTTGAGATTGCCGTTGATAAAGCAATAGGCGAAAAGTGCGAGCGTTGTTGGATTATCAGCGAAACTGTAGGTACAGACAGCGAACATCCGCATCTTTGCAAGCGTTGCTGCAGCATTTTAAAATAATCAATTAAATTTAATACTAAATCGGTGTAACAGTATTGCTGCACCGATTTAGCTTTATGGGGGAATTTTATGCCTTATATAGCCGTTGCGGTCGGAATAGTTTTGGCAATAGCAGACCAAATTATAAAGTTCTTTGTCAGCACAAATCTCAAAGAAATAGGAAGTGTGTCTGTTATTGACAATCTGCTTTCTTTTACCTATGTGGAAAACAACGGTGTGGCTTTCGGCAGTTTTGCAGGCAACAGATGGATTTTTGTAGTGCTTACAACTGCACTTATTGCCGCAATCTTAATTTATATGTTTAAAAAGAAACCAAAGAGCAAACTTTTTTATGTCTCTGTTGCGCTTGTTGTCGGCGGCGGAATAGGCAATCTTATAGACAGAATTTTTTACGGCTATGTTATTGACTACATCAGTCTTTCATTCTTTCCGCCCGTATGCAATTTTGCTGATTACTGCATAACGGTCGGTACGGTCTTGCTTATGGTTTATGTACTCTTTTTTTCAGAAGTCGGTAAAAAGGAATTGAAAAATGACAAAACTTGAATTTGTTGCCGAAAACGGCAACATAAGAATAGACAAATACATCGCCGACAATGAACCGTCACTCACAAGAACTGCGGCTGCCAAACTTATTGAGCAGGGCAAAGTTTTTGTAAATGAAAATTCTGTCGGTAAAAACTATAAGCTCAAAGGCGGCGACAGAATTACTCTCGAAATTCCCGATCCCGTACCTTACGAGGCAAAACCCGAGAATATTCCTTTGGAAATTATTTACGAGGATAACGATTTGCTTGTTGTAAACAAGCCGAAAGGAATGGTCGTTCATCCTGCGGCAGGCAATTATGACGGCACACTTGTAAACGCATTACTCTATCATTGCGGAGATTCGTTATCAGGCATAAACGGTGTTATGCGTCCCGGAATTGTCCACAGAATAGATAAAGATACCAGCGGACTTCTGATAGTTGCGAAAAATGATTTTGCACATTTTTCGCTTGCCGAGCAGATTAAGGAACATTCTTTTACAAGGGAATACGAGGCAATTGTTTACGGCAATTTAAAAGACGATGAGGGCACGGTGAATGCTCCGATAGGAAGAAGTCAGTATGACCGTAAAAAAATGTGCGTTACCGAAAAAAACAGCAAACACGCTGTCACACATTACCGTGTGATTGCAAGATACAAGGGCTACACTCATATAAAATGTATTCTTGAAACGGGACGAACACATCAGATAAGAGTGCATATGGCGTACATCGGTCACCCTGTATCGGGAGATTTGGTTTACGGGGTTAAAAACGAAAAAGTTGATTTTACAGGTCAGTGCCTGCACGCAAGAAAAATCGGCTTTGTTCATCCAAGGAGCGGCAAATACCTTGAATTTACATCGCAGCTGCCCGAATATTTCAGAAATTATCTTGAAAAGCTCGATAAAATAACAAAATAATTTGCGATAAACTTAAAAAAGTCTTGCAATTTATTTTCTTTTGTGGTAATATATATAAGCATTTGAAACCGTCATACCTATGACGAGGTTCAGATGGCGGTAAAACCGTTATTTTGAAGCAGACATTCCTCTGCACTAAAAAGGTACGAATGTCAGAAAAAACAGGAGGAATTATAATGGACGCATTAAAAGCTATTGCTGCCGGTTCAGTTAAGGAAACCACACCAAAGTTTAATGTCGGTGACACAGTTAAGGTTTCTGTAAACATCCGTGAGGGCGAAAGAGAAAGAATTCAGATGTTTGAGGGCACAGTTATTGCTAAAAAGGGCAGTGGCGTTGCTGAAACATTTACTGTAAGACGCGTTGCTTACGGCGTAGGTGTTGAGAGAGTGTTCCCGCTCCATTCACCGAACGTTAAGGACGTGCAGGTAATTCGTTATGGTAAAGTTCGCAGAAGCAAGCTCTACTATCTCCGTGACAGAGTTGGTAAGGCTGCTAAGGTTAAAGAGCAGATCCGTAAGTAATTTCAAATGTAAGGAAAGGGACTTTTACAGTCCCTTTTTTACTTTACTTATTGTTAGCAGGTGGATAAATTGAGCGAAAATAAAACAAATACTAACGAAACAGAAAACAATGTTGTAGAAAACACAACAGCCGAAACACAGAATCAGAATATTGAGGTCGAGGACAGCGGAGATTACATTGCTTTCAGCAATCCCGAAAAAGACAAGCAGAAGAGCAACAAATTTGTTGCGGCAAAGGCAGACGGCGGCGCATCAAACTTTTACGATTGGGTAAAATCAATTGTATTTGCACTAGTAATAGTTATTTTCTGTCTTAACTTCTTTTTCAGGTTGGTTGATGTAAAAGGTACATCAATGGTAGAAACCCTGCAAAACGGTGATAAATTGATTGTAACCAACTTTAATTACACTCCAAAGCCGAATGACATCATAGTAATTTCTCACGGTAAGGAGTACGCCGAACCGATTGTAAAGCGTGTTATTGCTACCGCAGGTCAGACTCTCAAACTTGATTATGAAAACGACAGAATCCTTGTTGACGGTGTTGTAATTGACGAACCGTATCTTGATGTGTCAACATTCTGTAATGTTGAGGCAGATTACGAAATCCCCGAGGTTATTCCGGACGGTATGATTTTTGTAATGGGCGACAACAGAGGAGTTTCTATGGACAGCCGTGACTCAAGAATCGGTCTTATCAGCGTAGACAATGTTATAGGAAAAGCTCAATTTGTAGTTTATCCGTTTTCAGACTTTAAATATCTTTACTAAAAATTTTATTTGACCTATTGATAAAAGCTTATTTCTGTTTTATAATTGAAATAAGCTTTTATTTTTTTGGAGGATATATGAAATCTAAAAACAAAACCTCGAAAACAAAAATACAGATAAACAAAGAAAAATTACCTAACTGTATATTTGATATTTTCAAAACGGTTATTTTCCTTTTTGCAATTATAAGCGTTGTATTTACATTTTTTATAAAAGATGTCACAATCGACGGCGAATCTATGAAAGACACGCTTTTTGACGGCGACAGGGCAATACTAACAAACTTTCTTTACTCACCGCAGGTGGGAGATATTGTGGCTGTTGACGCAGACCAGCAAATCGGAAAAATCATTATAAAACGAGTTATCGCAACCGAAGGACAGACAATAAAAATTGACTATGACAATAATAAAGTTATAGTTGACGGAATTGTACTTGACGAAGAATATGTTGCCTCCGATACAATAAGACCGACTGTCGGTTGGAATATTCCCGACACCATACCCGAAGGCTATGTGTTCGTAATGGGTGATAACCGTTCCGTATCACTCGACAGCAGAAGCGGCAGTATTCAGCTTATTCCAAAAACGATGATACTCGGCAAGGCACAATTTGTGATTTATCCGTTTGACCATTTCAAATATCTTTACTGATTTATAAACAACTATAAGGATTGATAAAATAAAATGAGCGAAATGCAAAATATACAGTGGTTCCCGGGTCATATGACCAAAACCAAAAGACAGATTCAGGCAAGTTTAAAACTTGTAGATGCAGTGGCAGAAATTCTTGACGCAAGAATACCCTTAAGCAGTAAAAATCCCGATTTACAAAAACTTATTCAGAACAAACCAAAGGTTGTGCTTTTGAATAAATGCGATATGGCTAATCAGACCGCAACAAGCAGATGGATAGACTACTATGCATCACAGGGAATTACAGCGATTGCGGTTGACTGCAAAAGCGGTAAGGGACTTAATAAATTTGCCCCTGCTGTAAACAATGTGCTTTCCGAGCGCAGAGAAAGACTTAAGGCAAAGGGTATGGTAAACCCGATGCTTAGAATTATGATTGTAGGTATCCCGAATGTCGGTAAATCTTCATTCATTAACAGAGTAGCAAAGCAAAACAGAGCAAAAGTAGAGGACAGACCGGGTGTTACAAGAGGCAATCAGTGGTATTCAATCGCAAAAAATATTGAAATGCTCGATACTCCGGGTGTACTTTGGCCTAAATTTGACGATAAGATTGTCGGCGAAAGACTTGCTTTTACAGGCGCTGTAAAAGACCAAATTCTCGATACGGAGCTTCTCGCCGTACGACTTCTTGACTTTTTGCGCAGCTTGAAACCCGCTGATTTTATTGCAAGATTTAAACTTGAAGATATTGACCTTGACGCAATCGATTCATACGAATTGCTTAATGTAATCGGCAAAAAAAGAGGTATGCTCATTTCCGGAGGAGAAATAGATACAGAGAGAGCCGCAATTATGCTGCTTGATGAATTCAGAAGCGGAAAACTCGGCAGAATCACTCTTGAAATGCCCGAAAGATAAAAGGTGAAACAATGGATTGGCTTGAATTTGAAAAAGAGGCGCTTGCAAAAGGTTATAAATCGGTTTGCGGAGTCGATGAGGCAGGCAGAGGCCCTCTCGCAGGTCCCGTCTGCGCCGCCGCCGTTATATTGCCCGAGGGTGTGATTATTGACGGTGTAAACGACTCAAAAAAATTAAGCGAGAAAAAGCGTGAGTCCTTGTTTGATGTTATAAGAGAACAGGCGCTGTCATACTCAATAGCTTACGCTACGGTTGACGAAATCGAAGAAATCAATATACTGAATGCAACAATGCTTGCGATGCGCAGAGCAATTGACGGTCTTGACATAAAGGCAGACTACGCAATGATTGACGGAAATAAAATTCCGCCGATTGACATTGACGCCGAGTGCATTGTAAAAGGTGATGCAAAATCTATGTCGATTGCTTGTGCATCTATCCTTGCAAAAGTGTCAAGAGACAGACTTTTATATAAGTATGCCGAAGAATATCCCATGTACGGTTTTGATAAACACAAAGGATACGGAACCAAGGCACACAGAGAGGCTATTCTTAAATACGGCCCGTGCCCGTACCACCGCAAAAGTTTTCTTAAAAAGCTGTATAAATAATTATGAAGTTATTTACAACAAAACAAAAGGGCGACATCGGCGAAAAATTTACCGAGCGTTACCTAAAGAAAAACGGTTATAAAATTCTTGAACGCAATTACAGACAAAAATGCGGTGAGATTGATATAATTGCTCAAAAAGGCGAATATATTATATTTACGGAAGTAAAAACAAGGGCGGCTAATTTTATTGCCCGTCCGTATGAGGCCGTTGACCGCAGGAAAATCTCAAGAATAAGAAAAACCGCCGCAATGTATATTGCCGAAAAACAGCTTGACGCTTATTTCCGCTTTGATGTCAGCGAAGTATTTACCGAGCCAGAAAGCGGCAAAGTAATTGACATCAACTATATTGAAAATGCTTTTGAAGGAGCTTCTTATGAAAGTATTTGATTTACATTGTGATACACTTTACAAAGCCGTGACTATGAGCCACGGCTTTTCCTGTTCCGACTATGAAGTTCAGACAGATGTGGATTTTGAAAAATATTTGCAGTGCTTTGCGGTATGGATTCCCGATGATTTAAGCATAAAACAGGGCAGAGCACTGTTTGAAAAAGCCAAAATTACACTTACGAAAGAATGTAAAATCAACAATATAAATCTTGTTGATTCTTTTAAAGAAATTAATAATTCAACAAAAAACAAACTTGCAATGTTTACACTTGAAAACTGCAAAATAATCGACAATGATATTTCATATATAAAATACCTTGCCGACAGCAACATAAAAACAGCAACCCTTACTTGGAACGATACAAACTGTATCGGTGACGGCGCAATGGCAGAGCACCCGACAGGCATAACGGAGTTTGGCAAAAAAGCGGTATGTGAACTTGAAAATCAAGGTATTGTCATTGATGTATCACACGCAAGCGATAAACTTTTTTATGATGTGTGCGAAATCGCAGAAAAACCGTTTATAGCCACCCATTCAAACGCAAGAGCGGTTACTGCGCACAAAAGAAATCTTACAGACGAACAGGCAAAAATCATATTTAAAAACGGCGGAATTATAGGACTTAATTTTCATAATGCGTTTCTCAATAACGAACCCGAAAAAGCCTGCATTGATGATATTCTAAAGCACGCAGAGCATTTTTTGTCGCTCGGCGGAGAAGATTATGTATGCCTTGGAAGTGATTTTGACGGTGGAATCTTGCCGTATGACATCAGAAATAACAGAAATCTAAATGAAATTTATAATCTTTTTCTGCAAAAAAACTATCAAGAAGCCATAATTGATAAAATTTTTTATGAAAATGCAGTTAATTTCTTTGAAAACTTTGACATTTGATAAATTATGTAGTAAAATGTACTTTGTGTAAAGCAACTCTGAAAGGAAGATTTATATGTTGTATAACAGTACTCAAAATGCAGCCGAAGTTGTATCGGCCGCTCAGGCAATTGCCCAGGGTATTTCTAAGGATGGCGGACTTTTTGTGCCACAGGAATTTCCTAAATATTCCGCAGAAACATTTAATGAGCTTTTAAAGCTTGATTACAAGGGCAGAGCAAAAAAAGTTTTCGCTGATTTTCTTTCTGATTTTACAGAAGAAGAAATCAACGATTGTGTTGAAAATGCCTACACAAAAGAGAAGTTCGGCAGTGACAATCCTGCTCCTTTGGCTTACGCAAAGCTCAACGGCAAGGAACTTAATATTCTTGAACTTTGGCACGGTCCGACTTGTGCTTTTAAGGATATGGCACTCCAGATTCTTCCTCATTTTCTTACAAAATCACTTAAAAAGACATACGACGGCAAAGATGCAGTAATTCTTGTTGCCACATCGGGCGACACAGGTAAGGCTGCTCTTGAAGGCTTTAAAGATGTTGACCATACAAAAATTATCGTTTTCTATCCTGTTGACGGTGTAAGTCCAATGCAGAAGCACCAGATGAATACTCAGGAAGGCAACAATGTTACAGTTTGCGCTATTAAGGGTAACTTTGACGACGCACAGACAGGTGTTAAGAAAATCTTTACTACTCCTGAAATTTCCGCAAAGCTTGAGGCTAACAATATGCTTTTCAGCTCTGCAAACTCAATTAACTGGGGCAGACTTCTTCCACAGATTGTTTACTATATTTCTGCTTACTGCGACCTCGTAAATGCAGGCAAAATCGCTATGGGCGACAAGATTAATGTTGTAGTTCCGACAGGTAACTTCGGCAATATTCTTGCATCATACTACGCAAGCATTATGGGACTTCCAATCAACAAGTTCATCTGTGCGTCAAACTCAAACAATGTTCTTTCTGACTTCATTAAGACAGGTGTTTATGACAAAAACAGACATTTCTATACAACAATTTCACCTTCAATGGACATTCTCGTATCAAGCAACCTTGAAAGACTTCTTTACAAGCTTTCGGGCAACAATGCTGATACTACAAAAGAGCTTATGACTGCTCTCAAGACTGTAGGCAAGTACGAGGTTTCCGACGAAATCAAGGCTGAAATCACATCTAAATTCTTCGGCGGTTTCTGCAACGATGAGCAGACAAAAGCTACAATCAAGGCTCTGTTCGACACAGATAACTACCTCTGTGATACTCACACAGCGGTTGCCGTTAATGTATATGAGCAGTATGTTGAGCAGACAGGCGACACAACTCCGTCTGTTATCGCATCGACAGCAAGCCCATACAAGTTCTCTAAGGCTGTTCTTGAGGCTGTTTCAGACGGCACAGACCTTCCTGAAAATGAATTTGATATGGTTGAAAAGCTATTCGAGGTTTCAAATGCTCCTGTGCCTGCACCTCTTGCAGCACTTAAGGACAAAAAGGCTCGTTTTTCAGATGTTACAGAGGTAAATTCAATGCCTCAGTATGTTCTTGATGCACTTAACATCAAATAATGAGTTTATTTGCGATAGCTGACCTTCATTTGTCACTCGGCGAAGATAAGCCGATGGATATTTTTGCGGGCTGGGACAACTATGTCGAAAGGCTTACAAAAAATTGGAATACACTTGTTACCGATGATGATACGGTTATGATTGCGGGTGATATTTCCTGGGCAATGAAGCTTGAACAAACATATACCGATTTTAAATATATTAATGATTTGCCCGGCAAGAAAATTTTTCTCAAGGGCAATCACGATTATTGGTGGGGAACCAAAAGTAAAATTGAAAAGTTCCTCGACAATAACAAACTTAATTCGATAAATATCCTTTTTAACAACACTTATGTTTGCGACAATAAAGCAATTTGCGGTACAAGAGGATGGTTTCTCGAAAATGAGTCTGACGCTGATGTAAAGGTACTTAACCGTGAAGTAGGCAGACTTGAAATGTCGATTTCAGAGGCGGAAAAAACAGGGCTTGAGCCTGTGGTTTTTCTGCACTATCCGCCTGTCTACTGCAACACCGAATGCAGCGAAATTATGAATGTATTATTAAAACACAATATAAAAAGATGCTATTACGGACACATTCACGGCAAATCAAATATGCGGTATGCCGTTGAGGGTGATTATAAAGGTATAAATTTTAAGCTGATCTCTTGCGACCGACTCGCATTTATGCCGATTTTGGTACGATAATAAGCATAAATTTGCTTTTGAGTATTGGCAAAACTGAATTTTTGTGTTATAATGAACTGATACTGATTATATTTGTATAAAAAATCAAATTTGGAGGATTTCAAAAAATGGCATTAAAAGAAAGCAAAAAACTTGAGCAGGCTAATTCATACGAGTTAGTTGTTACAGTTGACGGAGAAACTTTTGAAAAAGCACTTAACACAGTTTACAAGAAGGAAGTTAAGAAAATTAACATTCCCGGTTTTAGAAAGGGCAAAGCTCCACGCCACATTATTGAGAAAATGTACGGCAAAGAAGTATTCTATGATGACGCTATGCAGGATTGCTATCCTGAGGCTCTTTACAACGCAGCAGAAGAGGCAGGCGTAAAGATTGTTGCTGTTGAATCTATCGAAGTTACAGAGGTTGAGAACGGCTTTACTTTCAAGGCAAACATCGTTGTTGAGCCTGATATGGAAATCAACAACTACCTTGGCTTTGAAGTAACAAAGAAGTCAACAGAAGTTACAGACGAGCTTATTGACGAAGAAATCGAGAAGGTTCGTGACCGTAACTCAAGAATGGTAACAGTTGAGGACAGACCTGTTGCTAACGGCGACATCGCAGTTATCGACTTTGAAGGCTTTGTTGACGGCGTTGCATTTGACGGCGGTAAGGCTGAAAACTACAACCTTACAATCGGTTCAGGCAACTTTATTCCGGGCTTTGAGGAGCAGATTATCGGTCACAGCACTGATGAAGAGTTCTCTATCAATGTTAAGTTCCCTGAAGAGTATCAGGCTGAAGAGCTCGCAGGTAAGGACGCAGAGTTCAAGATTAAGCTTCACGAGATTAAGGCTAAGGAACTCCCTGAAGTTGACGATGAGTTTGTAAAGGATGTTTCAGAGAAAGAAACTGTAGCAGAATACAGAGATGAGCTTAAAGAAACAATCGCTGCCCGTCTTGAGGATGAAGCTGAAAAGGATAAGGACAATCAGATTGCCGAAAAACTTATCGAACTTCTTGAGGGTGAAATCCCACAGGCTATGTATGACAACCAGGTAAACGAAATGGTTAGAGATTTCGAGATGAGAATCCGTTCACAGGGTATTGATATGAACACATACCTCCAGTATATGGGTATTGACCTTGACGGCTTAAAGAAGATGTATGCCGACGAGGCTAAGAAGAGAGTACAGTTAAGACTTGCTCTTGAAACAATCGCTAAGAAAGAGAATATTGAAGTAACAGACGCTGACCTTGACGAGGCTTACAACAAGATGGCAGAAGCTTACAAGGTAGATGTTGAAACAGTTAAGGGTGCAGTTCCTGCCGAAACACTTACACTTGATGTTAAGGCTGAAAAGGCTCTTAATATGGTAAAGGACAGTGTAGTTATTAAATAATTTGAATAATTAACCTGTTTTTGTTAATTACTATTTACTATAATGAAAGGTTTTGATCAAATGGCATTAGTACCATATGTACTTGAACAGACAAGCCGTGGCGAACGCTCATACGACATCTATTCAAGACTTCTTAATGACAGAATCGTTATGCTCACAGAAGAAGTGAACAGTGCAAGTGCAAGTGTAGTAGTAGCACAGCTACTCTACCTTGAGAGCCAGGATCCTACAAAGGATATTTGCCTTTATATCAACAGCCCCGGTGGCAGTGTTACAGATGGATTTGCAATATTTGATACAATGAATTACATCAAATGTGATGTTTCCACTATTTGTATGGGTATGGCAGCAAGTATGGGTGCATTCCTCCTTGCAGCCGGCGCAAAGGGCAAGCGTCTTGCTCTTCCAAACAGTGACATTATGATTCACCAACCGTCAGGCGGTGCACAAGGCCAGGCTACAGATATGGAAATTCATACAAGACACATTCTTGATATGAAACAGCGTCTTAATCAGATTCTTGCTGATAATACAGGACAGCCGATTGATGTAATCGCAAGAGATACTAACAGAGATAACTTTATGACTGCTCAGCAGGCTCTTGAATACGGTCTTATCGATAAGGTTATTGAAAAAAGATAAGGTGAGGAAATCTTAATGGCAAACAAAAACAACGAAAAAGAAATATACTGCTCTTTTTGCGGAAAGCCACAGGAATTGGTTGGCCGTCTGATTGCAGGCAACGGCGTGTATATTTGCGACCAGTGCGTTGATTTATGTATGAATATTCTTGAGCAGACAGAAGAACTCGAGAACACAGCGGTTGACGCAGAGCTTGCTAAAAAAGATGATACCGTTTCTATTCCAAAGCTCCTTAAGCCTAAGGAAATCAAGGAAATTCTTGATGAATATGTAATCGGTCAGGATGCCGCAAAAGTTACGCTCAGTGTTGCTGTTTATAACCACTACAAGAGAGTGTTTTCAAACGAAACCGATGTTGATTTTTCAAAAAGTAATGTTCTTTTGCTCGGCCCGACAGGCGTAGGTAAAACTTTGCTTGCTCAAACTCTTGCAAAAGCACTTGATGTTCCGTTTGCCATTGCAGATGCCACCACACTTACGGAGGCTGGCTATGTCGGCGAAGATGTAGAGAACATCTTATTAAAGCTTATTCAGGCTGCTGATTTCGACATTGAAAAAGCAGAGCGAGGCATTATTTACATTGATGAAATAGACAAAATTGCCCGTAAATCGGAAAATCCGTCTATCACCCGTGATGTAAGCGGTGAGGGTGTTCAGCAGGCATTGCTCAAAATTATTGAGGGTACTGTTTCCAATGTTCCTCCGCAGGGCGGCAGAAAACATCCGCAGCAGGAATTTTTACAGATAAACACAAAGAATATTCTGTTTATCTGCGGCGGTGCTTTTGACGGTCTTGAAAAGATTGTTACAAAGCGCAAAGGCTCTTCCGTAATCGGTTTCGAGTCATTTATTCAGGATAAAAAAGAGCTTGACGAAACCTATTGGATGAAAGATGTTACTGCACACGATCTTGTTAAGTACGGCATAATTCCGGAGCTTATCGGCAGACTTCCCGTTATTACGGCTCTAAGCGGTCTTGATACCGACGCTCTTGTGCAAATCCTTACAGTTCCTAAAAATTCAATTGTTCAGCAGTATAAAAAACTCTTTGAGCTTGACAATGTTGAACTTGTATTTGAAGATGAGGCTTTAAAAGCAGTTGCCAAAAAAGCGCAGGAACAGAGAACAGGTGCAAGAGGACTAAGAGGAATTATGGAGGGAATACTTACAAACCTGATGTTTGAAATTCCGTCCGATCCGACTATTGAAAGGGTAACAATCACAGAAAAGGTTGTAACCGAGGGCAGCGAACCCGAACTTCTCAGAAACGAAGACAAGGCGGCTGTTTCAATCAACTTAAAACAAGATGCAAAGAAGCGTCAAAAACGAAGCACAGCTTCTTAAAGTATTGTAAATAATTAAAGCTGTATTGCCGAAAAAACAATACAGCTTTTTTTGATTAGATTTAATTGTGAAATAAATTGTGATGGGAGGATAGAAAATGGACGATAGAAACGATAATTTAATACTTTTGCCCGTTCTGCCGCTCAGAGGACTTGTTGTTTTTCCGAAAGCGCTCATTCATTTTGATGTGGGAAGAAAGAAGAGCATCAGTGCTATAAATGCCGCTATGAAAAACGATCAGCTTATTTTTCTTGTTACACAGAAAGACGCTGCCGAAAACGACCCGGATATTACAAAATGCTACACAACAGGCGTAGTTGCAAAAATTGTTCAGGTAATCAAACAGCCCGACAACTCAACAAGAGTTGTTATTGAGGGCAAATTCAGAGCCGGAATTGTAACTCCTGTATTCGATAAAAATTGTCTTATGGCCGAAGTTGAGCCGTATCCGGATAAAAAGTTTAAGCACACCTCCGAACAACTCGGTTTGATGCGTGCTGTCAGATTGGAATTTGAAAACTATGTCAAGGTAGCTCCTCGAGTTCCGAATGATATTATATTTAAAGTTGCCTCTTGTAAGTCTTGCGGCGAGCTTGCAGACTACATAGCTGACAACATTGTGCTTGATTATCAGGCAAAGCAGACCATTCTTGAAGAACTTGACCAAACCGAGCGACTGGATATGTTGCTTGACATTCTTATAAATGAAACTTATATCCTTTCAATTGAAAAAGATATTGTTCAAAAAGCAAGAGACAGAATTGAAGAAAATCAGCGTGATTATTTTCTAAGAGAGCAGAAAAAGATTATTGAAGAAGAACTCGGCGAGGACGATAATCCGTCCGCAGAGGCAGAGGCTTACGCCGAAAGAATTTATGCTTTGGAACTTTCCGAAGAAGCTGAAAATATCCTCATCAAAGAGTGCAAAAAACTTATGCGTATGCCTTACGGAAGTCAGGAGGCGTCTGTAATCAGGACTTATCTTGACACAGTGCTTGACCTTCCGTGGAACACAGCTACCAAAGATAAAATTTCCGTTACCAAGTTAAGAAAAGAACTTGATAAATCTCACTTCGGACTTGCTAAAATCAAGGAAAGAATCATTGAGCAGCTTGCCGTTACAAAATTGAGAGGCTCGCAGGACGGTCAGATTATCTGTTTTGCAGGCCCTCCGGGTGTCGGCAAAACCTCGATTGCACAGTCAATTGCAAAGGCTATCGGCAGAAAGAGCCAAAGAATTGCCCTCGGCGGCGTGCGTGACGAGGCTGAAATCAGAGGTCACAGAAGAACCTATATCGGTTCAATTCCTGGCAGAATCATGACTGCAATTCAGAATGCCGGTTCAAACAATCCTGTGCTTATTCTCGATGAAATTGACAAGCTGGCAAGTGATTACAAGGGAGATCCTACCTCTGCGTTACTTGAGGTTCTTGATTCCGAGCAAAATAATAAGTTCGTAGATCACTATATTGATATTCCTTTTGATTTGTCTAATGTAATGTTCATTACAACAGCCAATGATGTATCACAAATTCCCGCACCGCTGCGTGACAGAATGGAAATCATTGAGCTTGACAGCTATACAAGAGAAGAAAAATTTAACATCGCTAAAAAGCACCTTGTTCCAAAGCAGCTTGAAAAGTGCGGATTTACCGCTAAAGAGGTTAAATTTACTCAATCGGCGCTGTATTTCCTAATTGATTTTTATACAAGAGAGGCGGGTGTTCGTACTCTTGAAAGATTAATCGGAAATGTGCTCCGTAAATGCGCAGTTAAAAAACTTGAAGATGAACAGGAAAGTTTTAAAATTACAGACAAAGAAATTCTTGAAATGCTCGGACACAAGAAATTTACAACCGATAAATTGCCGTCAAAGGACGAAATCGGCACTGTAAACGGACTTGCTTGGACAAGCGTCGGTGGTGAACTTTTACCGATTGAAGTTGCGGTTATGGAGGGCACGGGCAAACTTGAGCTTACGGGTTCTCTCGGCGATGTTATGCAGGAGTCGGCAAAGGCTGCCGTTACTTGCATAAGAAGTCACGCAAATTCACTCGGAATTAATCCGCAGTTCTATAAAAATAAAGATATTCACATTCACGCTCCCGAGGGTGCTGTACCAAAGGACGGTCCTTCGGCGGGTATTACAATGGCAACAGCTATTTACTCTGCTTTAACAGGAAAGCCCGTAAAGCGTGATGTTGCAATGACAGGTGAAATTACCCTACGAGGCAATGTAATGCCGATAGGCGGCTTAAAAGAAAAGAGTATGGCTGCATATAAATCGGGCATTAAAACCGTTATCATTCCAAAGGAAAATGAAGCAGACCTTGAGGAAATAGACCCTGTTGTAAAGGAAAAAGTAAGTTTTATTCCTGTTACAAGTTTCTCGCAGGTAGTCCCGATTGCAATAGTCGATGTACCTGTAATTTCAGAAAAGCAATGGAACGCAGTTCCCGATAATACGGTAACTACCAAATCGGAAAACATCAGACAGTAGGGGTGAGGTAAATGAATTTTAACGAAGTACAATTTGAATTTGCCGCCGGCACAAAAGAACAGCTGCCAAAATCTGATATGCCCGAAATTGTTTTTTCAGGACATTCAAATGTCGGAAAGTCCTCTCTTATAAACAAACTTGTGCAGAGAAAAGCACTTGCCAGAGTAAGCGCACAGCCGGGTAAAACCGCTACTATAAATTTCTATAAATTAAAGGAATTTCGTATGGTTGACTTGCCCGGATATGGCTATGCTAAGGTTTCTAAAAACGAAAAGAAACGCTGGGCAGAGCTTGTAGAGGGCTATTTTGCACAGGAAAGAAATATAAAATTGATTATCCAAATTCTCGATATGCGCCATCCTCCTACAGATGACGACCTTGAGATGGTGGACTTTCTTTACAGAAGTAATTACCCATTTGCTGTAGTGCTTACAAAGCGTGACAAGCTGAACAAAACAAACCAGAAACTACAGCTTGAATACTATCAGGATATTTTCAGCACAATCGAAGATTTACCTATGATAGAGTTTTCGGCACAGGACGGATATGGCAAAGAGGAAATAAAGGCTCTTATAGAGTCACATATTTTGCAGACCGAATAAAAGGCTGCGCAAGTAAATATCAGGAGGTATGAGAGAATGTTTGTAAATGATTGCTTAAACATTAACGAAAAAGGACATCTTACAATCGGCGGTTGCGACACAGTTGAGCTTGCAAAGGAGTACGGCACTCCGCTTTATGTACTTGACGAAAACACAATCAGAACAACCTGCCGTTCATATGTTGAGTCTTTCAAAAAGTTCTACAACGGCAACGGTATGCCGCTTTATGCCAGCAAGGCGCTTAGCTGTAAGGAGCTTTGCAGAATTGCAAACGAAGAGCATCTCGGACTTGATGTAGTATCGGGCGGCGAGATTTATACAGCACAGCAGGCAGGTTTTCCTATGGAGAAAACCCATTTTCACGGCAACAATAAAACAGCCGCTGAAATTGAATTTGCACTTAACGCAGGCGTCGGCACATTTGTAGTCGACAACCTTTACGAGCTTGAGCTTTTAAACGAAATTGCAAGCAAACTCGGTAAAAAGGCAAAGATTTCATTCAGAATCAAGCCTGGTGTTGACGCTCACACACATAACTTTATCAGAACAGGTCAGATTGACTCAAAGTTCGGCTTTGCACTTGAAACAGGCGAGGCTTTTGAGGCTGTTAAAAAGGCACTTGAATATGAAAATGTAAACCTTGCAGAACTTCACTGCCACATCGGTTCACAGATTTTTGATATTGACCCATTCGTTACAGCTGCAGAAATTATGATGGACTTCATCGGCAAAATTAAGGACGAGCTTGGTGTTACAATCAGCAACTTAAACCTTGGCGGCGGCTTTGGCATTATGTATGTAAACAGCGACGAGCCTGTTCCTTATGAGAATTATATGGAAAAAGTATCTGTTGCCGTAAAAGCAAAGGCTGCGGAACACAATGTGCCTGTACCTTACATCTTTATTGAGCCGGGCCGTTCAATCGTCGGTGAGGCAGGTATTACGCTTTACACCGTCGGCGGTATCAAAGAAATCCCTGACATCAGAACCTATGTATCTGTCGACGGCGGTATGACCGACAACATCAGATATGCGCTTTATCAGTCTGATTACACAGTAGTAAACGCAAGCCACGCAGACAAAGAGGCTACACAGACCGTTACCGTTGCAGGTAAGTGCTGTGAAAGCGGCGACCTTGTACAGGAACACACACAGGTAGCTCCTGTTACAGTAGGCGATACACTTGCTGTTCTTTCAACAGGTGCATATAACTACTCAATGGCATCTAACTACAACAGAATCCCTCGTCCTGCCATTGTTATGGTAAACAACGGCAAGTCAAGAGTTATTGTTAAGAGAGAAAGCTACGAAGATATCGTAAGAAACGATATTTGATAAAAAATTAAAGGTCACTTTTGAGAAATCGGAAGTGACCTGTTTTATTGTGCAACGAACCGTCGACAATAGTCGGCGGTAATTTTTTGCCTTAAAAGGGGATAGGTTATTCCTTGAAATTTTAAAATAAAATTATCATTTTAAAATCCGAACAATGAGTTAATTCTTAATCTATAAAATTTACATAACCGTTATTTATTGAATTTATCAAGACCGAGAATGTAATCACTTGACACTCTGTAAATCATACAAAGTGAAATCAAATGCTTTATAGGCAACTCACGCTTTCCGCTTTCATATTTGCTGTACTGTTCCTGCCTTGTATGTAGCAGAAAAGCAATCTCCGCTTGAGTATATCCGTTTGCGATTCTTAATTCCCTTAATCGTTTAGTGTAGTCCATAAAATCACCGCATTTCAAAATATTACTATTTGTATTATATCATTGTTTATGTGCGTTTGCAACTAAAGCAAATGTTAAAAATTCAACCGATGAACTATACAAAACGGTAAGTCGGTGTTAAAAACTTATTTCAAAGCAACTCGAGCACAAGCAACTTTCATAACTTAGGTAAAATATTTTTATTTTCGATAAAATAATAGCTAAATATTAACAAGTTTATAAACTTTATTTAAAAAACTTGCAAAACGGTTAAAAAAGTAGTATTATAAGTATGTCGAAAGCCACAAACAATATTTAATTGTGGTAATGATAAATTGTTTTGAATTAATAAGGAGGAACATACAATGTCGTATGTAAGTGAACAGCTCGAAAAGCTTAAAGCAAAAAATCCAAATGAACCTGAGTTTATTCAGGCAGCTACAGAAGTTTTAACATCACTTGAGCCTGTATTTGAGGCTAATCCTAAGTATCAGGAGAACGCAATTCTCGAAAGAATCACAGAGCCTGAGCGTGTTATTATGTTTAGAGTTCCTTGGGTTGACGATAACGGCAAGGTACAGGTAAACCGTGGTTTCCGTGTACAGTTCAACAGCGCTATCGGACCTTACAAGGGCGGTTTAAGATTACATCCGTCTGTAAACCTTGGCGTAATTAAGTTCCTCGGTTTTGAGCAGATTTTCAAGAACTCATTAACAGGTCTTCCTATCGGCGGCGGTAAGGGTGGCTCTGACTTTGACCCTAAGGGCAAGAGCGACAACGAAGTTATGGCTTTCTGCCAGAGCTTTATGACAGAGCTTTGCAAGCACATCGGTGCTGACACAGACGTTCCTGCAGGCGACATCGGTACAGGCGCTCGTGAGATTGGCTATATGTTCGGTCAGTATAAGAGAATCAGAAATGTATATGAGGGTGTTCTTACAGGTAAGGGCCTCAACTGGGGCGGTTCTTTAGCAAGAACAGAGGCTACAGGTTATGGTCTTCTTTACCTCACAGAGGAAATGCTCAAGTGCAACGGTAAAGACATCAACGGTGCTACAGTTTGTATTTCAGGTGCAGGTAATGTTGCTATTTACGCTACACAGAAGGCTACAGAGCTTGGTGCTAAGGTAGTTACACTTTCTGATTCAACAGGTTGGGTTTACGATGCAGAGGGTATCGACCTTGACGCTGTTAAGGAAATCAAGGAAGTTAAGAGAGGCAGACTTTCAGAGTACAAGAACTACCGTCCAAATGCAGAGTACCATGAGGGTAAATTCGATTGGTCAGTTAAGTGTGATGTTGCTCTTCCATGTGCTACACAGAACGAGCTTAACGCTGACGATGCTAAGAGACTTATCGCTAACGGTTGCTATGCAGTAGCAGAGGGCGCTAATATGCCTACAACTCTTGAGGCTACAAAGCTCATCCAGGAGGCAGGTTTACTCTTCGCTCCGGGTAAGGCAGCTAACGCAGGCGGTGTTGCTACTTCTGCTCTTGAGATGTCACAGAACTCACAGCGCCTTTCATGGACATTTGAGGAAGTTGACGCTAAGCTCAAGAACATTATGGTTAATATTTTCCACAACATTGACAATGCTGCTAAGAAGTACGGCTATGAGGGCAACTATGTAGTAGGTGCTAACATCGCAGGCTTTGAGAAGGTTGCAGATTCAATGATTGCTCAGGGTGTTTGCTAATTAAATCCTTTAATAAATTCAAAATCCTGTCTGATTTTTCAGGCAGGATTTTTTATATGTTTATTTTGCTTTTATTGTAAGGCTCTTTATTTCATATGCTAATAATTCTGTTTTTACTGTGCAAAATACTTTTGAGGTGATTTTTATGGCTAAAAAAGGAATGCACAGGGCAGATAACATTTACGATAAAAATAAAAACAGAGCAGAGATTGTACCCGAATTGCAGGGCGGAGCTAAACTTAGCAACGAAAAAGCCAATCCGATAATTGCAGGCACACAGCCGCCGTCACAAAAAGTGTATCACAGTAAACCGCACAGCGAAAGACCTATTTCAAATTTTTATTCTTATATAGACAACGACTTAGCAAGAGATAATCTTGAAAGCGATATTCCAAGCGCAGATTTGCAGGATTTGTAATCAGAAACGGCATACCATTTCAATGTTAAATTATAGAAATGGTATGCCGTATTTTAAAACTTTTCTTCCTTATATTCCTTAATAATCTGGATAAATTCTTTTGCGTATTTTTCATGCTTTTTAATAACGACACCGGATATTCTTAAGAAATCATTTTCGTTTGTCGGAAGTTTTACGCACATATCACGCAAAGATGCTTCGGTGAATATAACATACGGAGGAACGCTGGCTTTATCCGCAAGATATTTTCTGCGCTCCTTAAGTTTGTCAAACAACACCTTATCGACCTCTGTATGCTGAATTTCTCTGTGCAGCTCCTCTTTAACGGCGAGGCGCATTGTAAGGCTTTTTTGCCCTTTCAAAATCGGATATGATTTTTGCGTTACCTTTAAAACAGGGTATTTGTCCTCGGTTTGAGTTATATACTCTTCGTCAATAAGCCTTGTTATAAGCTCGTTTATAACCGTACTGCGCTTGTCACTCATTATGCCATATGTAGACTGATTATTTAACCTGTATTTGTAAATATTCTCGCTTTTTGAGCCTGCAAGCACGGCGGATATTGTAGAAGTGCCGAACCGCTGCCCTGTTCGTATAATGCAAGAAAGAATCTTCTGCGAATCTACCGTTACATCAGCAAGCTTGTATTCTTTAAGGCAAGCCGAGCAGTTTTTGCACTCGTTTGTGTGATACTCACCGAAGTAGTTTAGAATATAATTTCTAAGGCAGGTGGTAGATGTACAGTAACCTACCATTTCATTAAGTTTATAGTAATCATTTTTCTTGATTTTTTCACGCTGTTCTTCGGTAAGTTCGGCATTCTCGTCATTATTTTCAATAAAAAATTTTTGTGTATGAACATCACCGGGGCTGTACAACAAAACACAATCGGAGTTTTCGCCGTCACGACCTGCTCTGCCTGCCTCCTGATAGTAGTTTTCAAGATTTTTCGGCATATTATAATGCACCACAAAGCGCACATCGGGCTTATCAATTCCCATTCCGAAAGCATTGGTTGCAACAATCAGATTGCATCTGTCATTAATGAAATCGTCCTGATTTTTGCTTCGTATTTTATTGCTCAATCCTGCGTGATAAATAAGCGCATCATAGCCGTTTTCATTGAGAAAATCGCTGACTTTTTCTACATTTTTACGGGTAGCACAGTAAATTATTCCGCTCTGATTTTTGTGTTCGCTCACAATGGCAAGTAATTCTTTTTGCTTGTTTTGCGGACGCTTTACGGCGAAGAACAAATTTTTTCTGTCAAAACCCGTTGTTATTTCAAAAGGATTTTTAAGGCCGAGCAGATTTAGAATATCCCTTTTTACAGCGTCGGTAGCCGTTGCCGTAAATGCAGAAACGACCGGTCTGTCATCAAGTTTAGAAATAAAATCGGATATTTTCAAATAGCTTGTGCGAAAGTCGTGACCCCATTGCGACACACAGTGTGCCTCATCAACCGCAATCAGAGAAATTTTTATACTGTTGCAAAGATTAAGAAAAGCGGGCGCTTCAAGCCTTTCAGGCGCAACATAAATCAGTTTGTATTCGCCTCGCATAGCGTTATAAATTGCTCTCGACTGTTGGGCGGGAGTAAGCGTACTGTTGATGTATGCCGCTCTGATTCCGTTTTGATTAAGCGAAGTAACCTGGTCTTTCATCAGCGAAATAAGCGGAGAAATCACAATTGCAATTCCATCCGACATAAGTGCCGGAATCTGATAGCAAATCGACTTTCCGCCGCCTGTCGGCATAATACAAAGCGCATCTCTGCCGCTCGAAATATTATCTATTATATTTTCCTGACCGTCACGAAACGAATCGTGGCCGAAGTATTGTTTTAGAAGTTCAAACTTATCCATAATTAATATTATATATAAAATCAAAATTATTTTCAAGCAAAGAGCCGAAAATGTTGATTATTAGCCGAAAATATTTTATACTATAGTTGTATTTTTTATTTGGAGTGATATTATGTTATTTTTAGAATATCCGAAATGTTCGACCTGCAAAAAGGCTAAGAATTTCTTAGACAGCAAAGGTGCCGATTACGAGGACAGACACATTGTTGAAAATAATCCGACAGCCGAGGAATTAAAGCAATGGCACGAAATGAGCGGACTTGACATTAAAAAGTTTTTCAACACAAGCGGTATGCTTTATAAGTCAATGAATTTAAAGGACAAGCTGCCGCAAATGTCGTTTGAAGAAAAATATCAACTGCTTGCAACCGACGGAATGTTAGTAAAACGCCCCATTCTCATTAACGGTGATAAGGTGCTTACAGGATTTAAAGAGGCAGAATGGGAAGAAATAATAGGATAAGGAGCAATTATGAAGAAATTTATATCTTGGAATGTAAACGGTTTAAGAGCCTGCGTAACAAAGGGCTTTCTTGACTTTTTTAATGAAGTAAATGCAGATGTATTTTGCTTGCAGGAAACTAAGCTGCAGGCAGGACAAATTGATTTACCGCTTGACGGCTATCATATGTATTGGAACTATGCCGAAAAAAAAGGATACTCGGGCACTGCGCTTTTCACAAAAGAAGAGCCGATAAGCGTAACCTACGGACTTGGAATTGAAGAACACGATAAAGAGGGCAGAGTGATAACCGCCGAATTTGAGGACTATTACTTTGTGACCTGCTATACGCCAAATTCCAAAAACGAGTTATTAAGACTTGATTACAGAATGGTTTGGGAGGACGCTTTCAGAGAATATCTGAAAAATCTTGAAAAAACAAAACCCGTAATCGTATGCGGCGACCTCAATGTTGCGCATAATGAAATTGACCTTAAAAATCCTAAGACAAATCGCAAAAACGCAGGCTTTACAGATGAGGAAAGAGGTAAAATGACTGCGCTTTTAGACAGCGGATTTACCGATACTTTCCGCTATTTTTATCCCGACAGAGAGGGAATATACTCGTGGTGGTCATACAGATTTAAAGCGAGAGAAAAGAATGCAGGCTGGCGTATTGACTATTTTCTCACATCAAAAGCCCTTGATTCAAGACTTGTCAGCGCCGATATTCACACAGAAGTTTTCGGCAGCGACCATTGCCCTGTTGAACTTGTGATTGAATAAATTAATCAGCCTATGAAATACGAAAAATCTTGCGGAGCTGTTGTATTTACAAAAGAAAACAACGAATATAAATTTTTAATTGTGCAGCAGCTTCAAGGCTTTCATGGATTTCCAAAAGGGCATATGGAAGCAGATGAAACCGAAGAACAAACCGCCTTACGAGAAATATTTGAAGAAGTCGGTGTAAAAGCAAATCTTATTGATGGCTTTAGGGTAGTAGACGAGCATATAATTCCAAGCAAAGTCGATACAGTAAAGCAAATAGTTTATTTTCTTGCTGAATATAAAAATCAGAATGTAAAATTTCAAAAGTCTGAATTATCAGCCGTTAAGCTTTTAGCGTTTGATAAGGCTTACAATACTTTTGAATATGAAAGCTCAAAAAGAATACTGTCTGCGGCTTATGATCATTTATCTAAAGCAGTTTACTAAGCAAAAAACCTGCACTCTATAATTAAAAGTGCAGGTTTTTGTTTTGAAAAAATCAAGAGATTTTATACAGAATTAAACTTCGGCGATTACTTCAACTTCAACGAGTACATCCTTAGGGAGCTGTTTTACAGCTACGCAGGAACGGGCAGGCTTTTCTGTGAAATACTTGCCATATACAGCGTTGAATGCGGCAAAATCGTTCATATCCTTTAAGAAACAAACTGTCTTTACAGCCTTTTCAAGTGAACTGCCGGAAGCCTCGAGAACATTCTTAAGGTTTGTGCAAACCTGTTCTGTCTGTGCCTCAATTGTTGCAGCCTCAACATTGCCGCTTGCAGGATTAATAGCAATCTGACCTGATGTAAATACAAGACCGTTTACTACAACTGCCTGTGAATATGGGCCGATAGCATCGGGAGCATTTTTTGTATAGATTTTTTCCATAATAAATTCCTCCATATATTATACAAGCTTAAAGCCTGCGTTAATAAGTGCGTCTGTAATTTCTTTTACATGGTCAAAGTTTCTTGTTTCAAGTACAATTCTTAGGTAACAGCCGTTAACATCAGTACCCTCGCTTGCACGCTCGTGGTGGATAGAAATAACATTTCCGCCCTTGTCAGCGATAATATCGGCTACCTGCTTGAGCTGACCCGGTTTATCCTGAAGTTCAATGCAAAGTGTCTGTGATCTGCCCGATCTTAAAAGACCACGCTTAATTACTCTTGAAAGGATAGTAACATCAATGTTGCCGCCCGAAATTACACAAACAACTTTTTTGCCCTTTACAGGAAGTTTGTTGAACATTACAGCTGCGAGAGGTGCAGCGCCTGCGCCCTCGGCAATCATCTTCTGTGATTCAATAAGTTTTAAAATAGCAGATGAAATTTCATCATCGGTTACGGTTACAATGTCATCGACATACTTCTGAACATACTTAAATGTGTGCTCACCCGGTTCTTTAACCTGAATACCGTCAGCAACAGTTGATACCTTGTCAAGATGAACAGGCTTACCTTGTTTGATTGACTCGTACATTGACGGAGCACCCTCTGCCTGAACACCGTAAACCTTGATGTTAGGGTTAAGGCTCTTGATTGCGCAAGCAACACCCGAGATAAGTCCACCGCCGCCGATAGCACAAACTACAGCGTCTGCGTCAGGCAATTCTTCAAGAATTTCAATACCGATTGTACCCTGACCGGCAATTACATTTTCATCGTCAAACGGATGAATAAAAGTATAGTTATGTTCGTCACGAAGCTCACAAGCCTTATTGTAGGCATCGTCATACACACCCGGTACCATACAAACCTCTGCGCCATAGCCCTTTGTAGCCTCAACCTTAGAGATCGGAGCGCCGTCAGGCAAGCAGATAAGTGATTTAATACCGTATTTTGTTGCGGCAAGCGCAACACCTTGAGCGTGATTACCTGCCGAGCAAGCAATAACACCACGCTTTTTTTCTTCTTCTGTGAGCTGAGAAATCTTATATCCCGAGCCTCTTACCTTAAACGAACCTGTAATCTGCAAATTCTCAGGCTTAAGGTAAACTTCGCAATCATCGCTGATAGCGGTTGCCTTAACAAGCGGGGTAGGGATAACTACATCTTTAAGTACATAAGATGCGTGATAGATTTTATCAAGTGTAACCATATAAATCTCCTCTTTCACTCTTATTACTTTATAATTATAAATCAGAATTGAACCAAAAACAAGTTTTTTTGCAATATTCTTCAAAAAATATTGCATATTTCTGCCGCAATTATTTATTTGATTTACATAAAAGAAAGTTCGGCACATTATCATTGCTTTTTAATGTGCCGAACAGTAAAATTATGCTTATTCTGTTTTTATTTCTTCAAGTTCGTTTTCATCGGAAAGTTCATTTTCCTTAATGGCGTCATCTATTCTTTTGCCCTTTGTAAGGTAAGAGAACGGAGCGGAAATTAATATTGCGCCGTAATATGTAATAAATCTCCACAACAGGATTGCAGGCTTAATTTTGTTTGCAAGTCCCACAACAAAGAACGGGCCAAAGTACATTGTAAACGCAAGCTCTGCGCCGCCGGATGCACCCGGCAGAGGCACAAGGTTTGAAGTAAAGAGTACAAACGACTGAATACAAATTGTATCAAGAAAATTAAGCGGAACCTGACCGTGCTCAACGGCAATGCTGTGCATATCAAAAGAAAGATATACAAAATACGGAACAGAGAGGATAGCAATTACTTGCAGTGCAACGAGAGCATAAAGCAACATCATACGCTTTTTATTTTCATAAAGCAGTTTGTTGCCTGTATGGAAAAGCTCAACCTGCTCTTTAAGCGATTTCACTTTTTTATCCGGATTTTTGATAAATTTGAATTTATGTAAAATTTTATCTATAAACTTAATAATTTTACCTGTAATTTTCGGACTGAACGATACAACCAAAAACAAAACGGTAACAACTGTTTGAGTCAAAAAGCCGAGTACGATAAACAGGGTAGACCATATATTGGTAAAAGCCGCTTTAAAATAATCAAACTTTATTATAATGGCGAGTACGCTGAATACTCCCGTAACAATCTGATAATAAACAAATTTTTGCGTCATACACGCCGAGCCGAACCCGACTCCGACTTTCATTTTTGAAAGAAGATACAACTGCATAGGTTGTCCGCCTGTGTTGGACGGAGTGACAGCACCGAAAAAGACACCGACCAGCGCAACTTTGAGAGCGTCAATAAATCTGAAATCGGGATATTGTATTCTAATAAGTATCTGCGTTACAATACTGTCTATAACTATATTCATATCAAATGCGACTATGCCTGCAATTATCCATCCCCATATAAAACCGTCGGGTGAAGAAAGCAAGTCAATCATTCCGTTTTCGGAAACGCAGAAAAAGACTATAAGATAAAAGGTAATGCCAAGAACTATTATATTAAAAATAAGCTTTCCGCTTATTATAAAGCGTTTTCGCTTTTTCTCGGTGCTCAAGAAATCTCCTCCAAAATTTTCTATTCACAAAAATGTGTACTTTAATATAATACAATCTTTTTTCTGAAAAATCAATTTACAATTCTGTCACTTATGCACTTTTGTTGTAAAAAATATATATTTTGCGATAATTTGTAGAATAAAGCACTTGAGAATTATCAAAAACTGTGATAGAATTAATAAAAACAGATAATATATTTAGGATGATTTAATGCAATTTTTTAATTTTTACGGAATACCCGTTATTGCGGCTTTATTTATAATTTGGATGATTTTCAGATATATTGACAAAAAGTACAAGCCGCCGAAAGACACGGTAAACAGAGGATTAAAAGCATTTGAACAAATCGGCGGTTTTGCAGTAATCTTCTGTATGGTATGCGGATTCGGAATACAGGGTAAAGGATTTTTGTCGGAAACAATGCGCAACTTTTGGATTGTTTCAATGGTATTTTTAATTTTACTGCACATTGTAAGTTGTATAATGTTTTATCGCAGCAGAAACCACACACTGCATATGATGACGGCAATTTTTCCGAGTATAATTTTTATTCTTACAGGCTTGCTTGAGCAAGACCCGCCGCTTTTGTTGTTTGCAATTATATTTGCAATAGGCAAAATATATATGACCGCCAAATCTGATAGTTAATTCGGTGAAATAAAATGAACATTGTAATGCTATTAAAACCAAAAGAAACAGTGGCTTATATTTATGAAGACAGCACCATAAGACAGGCACTTGAAAAAATGAAAGCGCACAGCTACACCGCAGTACCTGTTATTGACGAATACGGCAAGTATGTCGGCACAGTCAGTGAGGGCGACTTTTTATGGTACATAGTCGAAAAGCAAACGCAGGGTATGAAATCGCAGGAAAAGTATTTTGTGCGTGACCTTATTCGTACCGACTTCAACCCGTCTGTAAAAATAAGCGTTGATATGAAAGAGCTTTACGAGAGAGCCTTGAATCAGAACTTTATCCCCGTTACAGATGATTCGGGAGTATTCATAGGCATTGTAACCCGTAAAGATTTAATCAGCCACTTTGTTGACAAAAGTAAATTATAAAGTCAAATCCAACTTAAAATCCATACTGAACAACAAACCCTCTGTAAGCAAAAACTTACAGAGGGTTGCTTATTTTATCGGTTCTGTTTTATGTCGGTACTTTAATGAATTGTGTTTTGGCAAATTTTTATAATTACTTGACAAAGCATTACGCTAAACAACAATTCAACAAACCTTTAATAAAGAACTTATATTAAATTTTGCAATGTTTCGTACAAGTTTGCGTCAGCTTTTTTAATAGGCATAGGTTTGTTTGAGCGGTTTACACAGCAATGTGATGTTTTGCCTACTGTTGCGAGAATGTCGGTATCAGCAAATCTGATTTCGTATTCAAATTCCATTTTTGCTGCCGACATCTTAGTAAGTTTTGTTGTGATGTAAACCTTATCGTCAAATTTCAACGGCACAATGTACTTTGCGTATGCGTCAACAACGGCAATAGAAACACCTTTATCCTCAAGTGCTCTTACATCGCAGCCGATCTGCTCCATAAAGTCACATCGTGCTTCCTCAAAGAACCTGATATAATTTGAATGATGGACTATGCTCATCATATCGGTTTCATAGTAATTGATTCTTCTTGAATATGGTTTTATCTGCAAAAAATCACCCTTTATTTTTTAATAAGCAAACCGTTTTTCAAATCTTCTTTAGCCTGTTGTCTTATTTTGAAGTGCTGCTTTTTACCTGTCGCCGTATGTGGCAATTCTGTCACAAAGCGGTAATATCTCGGAGCCTGGTACTTTGAAATATCAGGGGAATTTGCGCAAAATTCAAAAAGCTCCTTGGCAGTAAGGCTTTCGTCCTCGGGAATAACATAGGCTGCAACGCTTTCGCCACGAACACTGTCAGGCACACCCGTTACTATACATTCCGAAACTTTAGGGTGCTTATTGATAGCCTCTTCGATTCTTGCAGGGTAGATATTTTCGCCCTTGCTGATAATCATATCATCTTTTCTGCCCGAAATTGTGATAAATTGATTTTCGTCCCAAGTGCCTACATCGCCTGTGTACATCCAGCCGTCGGCAAATTTATCCTTTGAGGCTTTTTCGTTGCCTACATAGCAATAGGTTGTCTTACCGGGGCACTTAATAATTATTTCGCCCTCTGTCTTGCCGTCACAAGGAACAGTATCATCTGGATTTGCTTTTCCCTCATCGTAAACATTTACGATTCTTACCTCATCATCGGTACATGAACGACCTGCAGAACCTGCCATTTCAGGTAAATCATACGGGCGTAAAAATGTATTCCAAAATGTTTCTGTTGTGCCGTAGCCGTTAAAAATATTAGGTGTAAGCACATTCTGAAAACGAATACAAGCCTCTTTTTCAAGCGGACTGCCCATAGTTATTATACCCTTTAAAGAAGAAATATTCTTAGGGTGCTTTTCCTGTCGGCTTGCAAGCAGAGTGAGAATTGACGGTACACCTGTTATAAAAGTAATCTTATTGCTCTCTACATATTCAAGACAGGTCTTAGGGTTAAAATTACGCAGAATTACAATACATCCGCCTACATACAAAGTAGGGGTAGGGCCGCCCGAATGTAAACCGCCACGGTGGAACCACGGCGTCATATTCATTGTAATGTCAGTAGGGTTGAGCGGGAAATGCATAATTACATCGTGTGCCGAAAGCACTTCGTTTACATTGTTGAGCGGAACACCCTTTGGTGTGCCTGTTGTGCCCGAAGTCTGCAAACGAACAACCTCATCATATATATGCGGCTCAAAATCAACAGGCTGATTTTCTTCGGAGGCATTTTTTATATAGTCCTCAAAAAGAATATGTCCCTGTGGAAGTTCGATTTCTTTACCGGAGTTGTTTACGGCGATAATTACCTTTGGAGTATGAGAAGTGATTTCAAGAGCCTTTACAACGGTATCAAGGATTTCTGTGTCATACACATATACAGTAGGTTTGTTGTGACCGATGATTTCCGCCGTTTCGCCCGGAGAAAGATTAAAGTTTGCGGGATTACCGATAGCGCCGAGTTTTTGCGGTGATATATATCCAAGCAAAAATTGTGTAGAGTTAAAAAGCTGCATAAATACAACATCGCCCTTTTTAACACCGTCTGCTTTCATGGCATTTGCAAACTTATTTGCAGCTGTGTTTAATTCTGTATATGTCCACTTTATGTTACGGGCAGGGTCAATAACAGCTGTTCTATTGCCAAAACGGCGAACGTTTCTCATAAAGCCGTTAAGCCATGTAAATTCGCTTTCAAATGTTTTTACAAACATATCTGTATCATAAGTAAACTGCATAAATTTCTCCTTTATATCGTTAGGGATTATCCCTTGTATCTGCCTACAATAATGCTTGAATTCTGTCCGCCGAAGCCAAATGCGTTCGACATTGCATAATCTATTTCGGCTTTCTTTGCTGTGTTAGCGACAAAGTCTATTCCGCTGCACTCGGGGTCAACTTCATTTAAGTTGATTGTCGGCGGAATTACTCCTGTTTCAATAGCCTTTACGCAGGTAATAACTTCTGTAATGCCGCCTGCGCCCATCATATGGCCTGTAGCGCCCTTAGTTGAACTTACATATGGGAGCTTGTCACTGAACACACTTTTGATTGATGCGGTTTCTACAGTATCGCCCTTATTTGTAGCTGTGCCGTGAGCGTTTACATAACCTATCTGTGATGCGTCGATATTTGCCTGTGCAATAGCCTGTTTCATACAAGCAATAGCGCCTCTTCCTTCCGGATGCGGAGCTGTTACATGGTAAGCGTCATCTGTGTTGCCACAGCCGAGAACTTCGCCGTAAATCTTTGCGCCTCTTGCAAGTGCGTGCTCCTCGGTTTCGAGAACAAGCGCACCGCCGCCCTCTCCGATTACAAAACCGTCACGGGTAACATCAAAAGGTCTGCTTGCGGTAGCAGGGGAGTCGTTTCTGCGTGAAAGTGCCTTTGCGTTTGCAAGCGAATAAATTACGAGCGGGCAGAGAACCGACTCCGCACCGACAGCGAGCATTACATCGGCTTTGCCTGTCTGCATACACATACAAGCTGTGTTGATTGCATCGCCGCCCGATGAACAAGCTGTGCTTACGGTAAGGCTCGGACCTTGAATATTGTGGTCGATTGCGATATTTGCAGCGGCAATGTTGCCGAGAATTTTAGGAATAAATCTCGGTCCTACCTTTTTATGTGCAGCGCCCGAAAGTGCGTCTTGAGTGAACGCAATTGTAGCAATGCCGTTCATAGCTGTACCCATTACAATACCTGTGCGTTCAGGTTCAATATCAAGGTTGCTCTGCTTTAAAGCCTCCTCTGCAGCAATATATGCATACTGCATAAACGGATCCGTTTTTCTGATTAAGTCTTTCGGCATATAATCCGACGGGTTAAAATTCTTTACTTCGCCCGCAATCTGAACCGCAAGTTCAGATGCGTCAAAACTTTTGATTGTGTCTATACCGGACACGCCTGCTGTGATATTTTCCCAGTAATTATCTACACCTATGCCGATAGGTGTAACTGCGCCCATACCTGTAATAACTATTTTTTTCATAACTGCTCCTTGCCGCATAATTATTTATAGTTTTATAGTATTTGATTATTATTTGATTTTTGCATACTATTATGCTATACTCAAATTATAACAGAAAGGAAAGAATTGGTCAACTAAAGTTTTAATGTAATTATTTATCAATTTTGACTTATTTATTCACTTCCTGCATAACAAGATACAATTAGTGAAAACTTACAGTACAAAAATAATATCCGCTTTTGAAAGGAGTGTTTATTTATGGACATAAGTCAGTTAAAATGTTTTATTTCGGTTGCTCGCACACTTAATTTTTCTGAGGCGGCAAGGCGTAATTATGTTTCGCAGTCAACAGTAAGCCGATATATAATAGACCTTGAAAAAGAATTTGGGGTACAGCTTTTTATACGCTCGCACCGTGATGTTCTCCTTACAAACGAGGGCAAGACTTTGTTGCCGTACGCAATAGAAATTGTAGAAACCTTGAACAAAGCCACATCTATAATAAAGCAGATGCATGACGGAGGAAAGGGAAGAATTACGGTTGCGTGCGACCAAACCTCTTTTTCTTTTCCGACAAAATGCATAAAAGAATTTCGCAATCGTTATCCCGATATTACGGTTGATGTAAAAGAACTTGACGGTTCGGAAAACGGCAATGTACTCGGCGGCGATTATGACTTTTGCTTTATGCCGAGGGATATGCTGCCCGAAAGCTCATCTGTCGAGTCTATAGTAACCCACAGCGAACAGCTTTATGTAATTGCGGACAAAACAAATACTGCGGCAAAGCAGAAAAATATTTCTATGGCTGACCTTGCAAACGAAAAACTTGTACTTCTTTCTGAAAATGTTTCTCCCATACTGTATATGGAGGTTATGGATTTATACCGCACTTTCCATATTTCACCCAAAATCACAAATACATTTGACGACGTAAAAAGTATGTATATGGCAGTGGCGGCGGGTATGGGAATTTCTATTGTTCCGAGTTCACTGCTAAATTTTTCATCGGACAAAAGCTGTTCAAGCATGCCGCTAAGCGATGCTGACACAAGCATTTCTTATGTTATGGCGTGGAGTAAATCCGCTACCAATCCCGTTGCAAAGCATTTTCTTGAGCTCGTAAAAGAGTATGCAAACGATGTTGATAACATTTACGGGTTATAATGTGACTGTTCTGTGATTATATATAATAATATTTGTGATATAATAAAAACTTTTCTATATTTTCACATAAATTTTACTTAAAACCCCTTTACTTTGGAAATAAAAGGTGTTATAATATCCTTAGTCAATAAAAAAGTGACTAATATTTCCTATTAGGGGGTCATAATAATGTACAGATTCACATTACCAAGAGATCTTTATCACGGAAAAGATGCTCTTTCAAGTTTAAAAACACTCGAAGGCAAAAAAGCAATTGTAGTAGTAGGCGGCGGCTCAATGAAGCGTAACGGTTTCCTTGACAAGGCTGTTGATTATTTAAAAGAAGCAGGAATGGAAGTTAAACTCTTTGAGGGTGTTGAGCCTGACCCATCTGTTGACACAGTTATGAAGGGCGCAGCCGTTATGAGAGAGTTTGAGCCTGACTGGATTGTAGCAATGGGCGGCGGCTCACCGATTGATGCGGCAAAGGCTATGTGGGCATTCTATGAGTATCCTGAAATCACATTTGAGGATCTTATCACACCGTTCAGCTTCCCTAAATTAAGACAGAAAGCAAAATTCTGTGCTATTCCGTCAACTTCCGGTACAGCTACAGAGGTTACGGCTTTCTCTGTAATTACCGACTACGACAAGGGTATCAAGTATCCGCTTGCCGACTTCAACATTACTCCTGATGTAGCTATTGTTGACCCGTCACTTGCTGAAACTATGCCTAAAAAGCTTACAGCACATACAGGTATGGATGCTATGACACACGCAATTGAGGCATATGTATCTACTCTTAACTGTGATTATACAGATGCTCTTGCACTTCACGCAATTAAGATGATTCACAACGACCTTAAAAAGTCATATGACGGCGATATGGACGCTCGTGATGCTATGCACAATGCACAGTGCCTTGCAGGTATGGCATTCTCAAACGCTCTTCTCGGTATTGTTCACTCAATGGCTCATAAGACAGGTGCTGCATTCTCGGGCGGTCACATTATTCACGGCTGTGCAAATGCTATGTACCTTCCAAAGGTAATTAAATATAATTCCAAAGATGCTACAGCAGCCGAGCGTTATGCACAGATTGCTAAATTCATCGACCTTAAGGGCGAAACAACAGAAGAACTCGTTGACGCACTTATCGCAGAACTTCGCTCAATGAACGATCAGCTCGACATTCCGCAGGCTATTAAGAACTACGGTCCGGGCGGCGTTAAGGCTGATGTAAGCATTATCGACGAAAAAGAGTTTATGGATAAGCTTCCAGAAACAGCTAAAAATGCTATCGCAGACGCTTGCACAGGCTCTAACCCTCGTCAGCCAAGTCAGGAAGAAATGGAAAAACTCCTTAAGGCTTGCTACTATGACCTCGAAATTGATTTCTGATTAATTTCCGATTAATTAAACAATAAATTTTTTCATTATAATCTCCTTTTCTTTATACTTAATCTATGAATTCTAATTATAATATTGTTTTCATTTGATAACCTCAAAGCCTGCCCTTGCATAATGTAAGGGCAGGCTTTCTGTTTGGATTTATTAAATTAAGTTGATTTACATAATATGAGAAATCAGATAGCAAAGCGCTATGCCAATCATTGTCGGCATAACTATCGAAAACATCGTCCAGCCCATACTACCCGTTTCTTTTTTGATTGTAAGGCAGGTTGTGGAGCAAGGGAAGTGGAAGATGCACATTACTATTGTACAGATTGCCGTTGTAAGCGTCCAGCCGTTTTGCGTAAGCAATGCAAAAAGCTCTTCGTAGCTTGCAAAATCAGTCAGCGTACCTGTGGAAAGGTACGACATAATTATTATCGGTATTACAGTTTCATTTGCAGGAAAGCCGAGTACAAAAGCCATTATAATTACACCGTCAAGACCTATGGCTCTGCCGAACGGGTCAAAAAAATCCGTACAATACGAAAGCAGTGAGGTGTCTGCAATATAGATATTTGCAAGCAGCCATATCAGCGCTCCTGCCGGAATTGCTACTATAACCGCTCTGCCAAGTACAAACAAGGTGCGGTCTAAAAACGAACTGACTATAGTTTTTAGAATTCTCGGCTTGCGGTACGGCGGAAGTTCAAGCGCAAAAGCCGAACGCTCGCCGCTTAACAGCGTTACAGACAATATTTTAGACACAAACATTGTCATCATAACCGCAAAAAGTATCAGTAAAACAAGGATTAACGCTATGCTTATTGAACTTGCAAACACGCAGGCACTGCCCGAAAAGAATATTGTAATCAGCGCAATAAGCATCGGAAATCTTCCGTTGCAGGGCATAAAATTATTTGTAACTGTCGCAATCAGTCTTTCTTTAGGTGATTCTATTATGCGACAGCCCGTAACTCCGCAGGCATTACAGCCGATTCCCATTGCCATAGTCAGACCTTGCTTGCCGTGCGCACCGCATTTTGAAAAGAATTTGTCAAGATTAAACGCTATCCTCGGTAAATAGCCAAAGTCCTCTATCAGCGCAAACAGTGGGAAAAATATCGCCATTGGCGGCAGCATTACCGCAACCACCCAACTGAGTGTCGTGTATATTCCGTTTATAAAAAAGCCTTTTATAAAATCGGGTGCATTAAAAAAATCAAATACATATACCAAACCGACTTTTATATATTCAAACAGTTCGCTCAAAAGACGGCTCGGATAATTTGCGCCGACCGCAGTTATCCAGAAAAGCAAACCGAGCAAAAGTATCATAATAGGTATTCCCGTAATTTTAGAAGTAAGTATTTTATCAAGCTTTTTGGTTTTTTCGCTTATGTTTTCACCGCATTTTTTTATACAGCGACTGCATATTTCCTTTGACCGAGCGGCAAGAAATTCAGTGTTTTCTTTGTGCTTTTCCTTATTAAAAATATCTATTCCGTCATACAGCCTTGTAACACGAAAGCATTTTGTTTTTTCGGTGCAGACATCGTAAATTTTCTCTCGGATTTTTTCAATATCGCTTTTCTTTGTCGCATTGGTGCTTATAACAGGTATGCCGAGATTAAGCGACAGCTCATCTTCGTCAATAACAAAACCGTTTTTACAACATTCGTCGCTAAGATTGAGGCACAGCACCGCTTTTTTCGTTACCGAAAGAACCTGTAGGGTAAACGAAAGATTCCGTTCAAGCACGCTTGAATCAATTACAATAACCGTGCAGTCAATGTCATCTCTGACAAGAAACTGCCGTGAAACTTCTTCTTCGGGTGAAAAAGAAATCATAGAATATGTGCCGGGTAAATCGACGACGGAAAAACTTTTGTCTTTGATTTTTGTGCACCCTTTGGCATACTCAACGGTTTTGCCAGTCCAATTGCCCGTGTGCTGTTTCATACCTGTAAGAGCATTGAAAATCGTGCTTTTTCCGACATTAGGATTGCCGGCAAGTACCACATTGTAGTCTTTATTGTCGCAAATTTTTCCGTTTGCCTCTGTTTTACGGCTGTTTCTTGTCAGCAAATAAAAACCTCCCAACGTTTTAATTATTTATGCGTAATCCCGATTTAGGCGTACCGTAATTTTACTGCAATCGCTTTCTCTAAGCGCAATTACCGTTCCTTTTGACAAATACGCTGTCGGGTCGCCAAACGGACTTTTCATTATCGGCACAATTTTCTCACCCTCTGTTATGCCCATATCAAAAATTCTGTTTTTTATGCCGTTGCCGCACTCGACACTGTCTATATAAACCTCGCAATTCAGCGGAATTTTGTCAAGAGTTGTTTTTTCCATTAACTTCACCTGAATTTTCTGTACATCGCATATAGGTGTGCGCCGTACTTACATTTTGATTACTAACAGAGTATTCAGACAAAACTATATAGTTACAATTTTAGTTTTGTCTTTAAAATTTACATTGCCTATGTTATAATTGTTATAAGCAATGCACTCCGCACATAAAAATAAAACGGGGTGTTCGGCTTTATGAAATTTAAGAAAATCTTGTATTTTACAATATGTTTTATTCTTATAATCGCTTTTGTTTTCCTGATTACAACGGCTTATTTTCGCCTTAATGTACTGACGAGTGAAAGTAATGTCAGCGAAAACACGCATACTGTAATAATCGACGCAGGTCACGGCGGTGAGGACGGCGGCGCTGTAAATGATAACAATGTGGTGGAAAAAGACCTTAATCTGCAAATATCAGTAAAACTTGCGGATATGCTTACACTGTTCGGCTATAAAACAGAGCAAATCAGAACAGAGGACAAATCCGTATATACGCAAGGCGAAAATGTGCGACAGCGCAAAGTTTCCGATATGAAAAACCGTCTTTCTGTATTTAATTCAAATCCCGAAAATGTGGTAATCAGTATTCATCAGAATAAGTTTACCGAGAGCAAATACAGCGGAACGCAAGTTTTTTATTCACCTAACAATCCGCAGAGCGCCGATCTTGCGGAGAGTATCAGACAATCTGTAAAAACTATGCTCCAGCCTGACAATGAAAGGGAATGTAAGAAAGCGGATAAAAGCATTTATCTTTTAAAAAATGCGACTGTGCCCGCCGTAATTTGTGAATGCGGATTTATCTCTAACGAAAGCGAATGTGCAAAATTGCAGGACGATACCTATCAACAAAAAATGGCTTATGCGATAGCTGTCGGACTGATGAATGTTTATTAAAGGAAGTTTAATATGGCAAAAATCAAAAGTGTATATATCTGCTCGCAGTGCGGCTACGAATCACCGAAATGGTACGGAAAATGTCCGACCTGCGGCGAATGGAACACAATGGAAGAAGAAATCAAAGAAAGCGTGAAAGCTGCGCCTGCCGTAAAAAGAAAGGTAGCTTCTGCGGTTTCTTCTCCTTATTCAATTACGGAAATCACCACCGAAAACGAGCACCGCTACGATACGGGCTGCGGCGAACTTAACCGTGTGCTTGGCGGCGGCATTGTAAAGGGCAGTCTTATTTTGCTCGGAGGTGACCCGGGTATCGGCAAATCAACCGTGTTACTGCAAATCTGTCAATATCTCGGCAACTCAATGAAAGTGCTTTATGTATCGGGCGAAGAATCGCAAAGACAGCTTAAGTTAAGGGCAAACCGACTCGGTGTAAATTCTCCGAATCTTTTTGTAATGACCGAAACCGATGTAGAAGTAGTGTGCGAACAAATCCGTGCTGAAAAGCCCGATATAGTAATGATCGACTCAATTCAGACAATGAATCTTACAGAATTAAGCTCCTCACCGGGCAGTGTAACGCAGGTCAGAGAATCGACAAACTGCCTTATGCGCACGGCAAAGTCGCTTGATATTCCAATGTTTGTGGTAGGTCATGTAAACAAAGAGGGTTCAATTGCGGGGCCGAAAGTGCTTGAGCACATCGTTGATACCGTACTGCACTTTGAAGGTGACAAGCAGATGTCATGCAGAATTTTAAGAGCAGTCAAAAACAGATACGGTTCTACAAACGAAATCGGCGTGTTTGAAATGACCGACACGGGACTTGTGGAAGTGCCCAATCCGTCTGTAATGTTGCTGTCGGGCAGACCAAAAGGCGTATCGGGTACTTGCGTAACCTGTACAATTGAGGGTTCTCGTCCTATTCTTGCGGAAGTTCAGGGACTTGCAACGCAAAGCGGCTACGGCAACGCTCGAAGAATGGCAACGGGCTTTGACTACAACCGACTTTCGCTTTTGCTTGCCGTGCTTGAAAAAAGAGCGGGATATTATTTTTCAAACAATGACGCTTATATAAACATTGTCGGCGGCCTTAGAATTGACGAACCTGCCATTGACCTTGCGGTCGCAATGGCGCTTATCAGCAGTCTGAAAGATGTTCCGATTGACGAGAATGTTGTAGTGTTCGGCGAAATCGGTCTTGCCGGCGAAATCAGGGCGGTTTCTCAAGCTCAATTAAGAGTAAACGAGGCTGTAAGGCTTGGATTTACAAAAATCATTCTTCCGTATCACAATCTGAAAGCCGTAAAATGTGACGGTGCAGAGCTTATCGGAGTTAAAAATATAAGACAGGCCTTTGAGGCAGTCAGCATATGAGCGCCTTTGTAATGTCCGACAAGTACCCGAAACTTTGCAAAGCAATTGAAAATTTTGGGTACGATATTATACCGTCGGATAAAATTTTACAATTTAATACACCTGAACAGCGGCACATTGATATGCAAATGCTAAAAATCAACAACGATATTTTTCTGCTTAAAGAATGTAATAATTTAAAAAGACTTCGTGAAAACAAAGATTATAATATAATTCTTTGCAAGAACAATATTGACGGTAAATATCCGCATTGCGTGGCACTTAATTGCCTGTATATCAGCGGAAAATTATACGGCAGGGAAGAGGCTATAGATGTTTCAGTCAAAAATTACTGCAAGGAAAACGGCATTGAGATAGTCGATGTAAAACAAGGTTACACACGCTGTTCAACTGCGGTTATCGGTAAAAACAGCGCCATAACCGCCGACAGCACAATCTATAATGCGCTTACCAAAAACGGAATTGATGTTCTGAAAATCGACAGCGGAAGCATAAGACTTGACGGATACGATTACGGATTTATCGGCGGTGCGTGTACAATGATTGATGACGGTACTGTAGCGTTTTTCGGTGATATAAAAACTCACCCGAACTTCCGAAAAATCGAAAGATTTTGTATAATTCATAATGTGAAAATAATTAATTTAGCAGAAAATAAACCGCTTACAGATGTAGGCGGCGCAGTAAAGATATGACAAGCCCCGGCTTTGAAAAAATCAAAGTCGGGGCTGTTTTTTTATTAGTGCCTTTATCAAAAGTTGGGGTAAATTATGGTTTAGATTAAATAATTTTAAAATTTAGGTCAACATTATAACTCGTAATAAATTTTTATTATTTTTCATCGGATTTTTTATTGGATTTTTGCTTTACCTTAGACAAAGGATTTTTCTCGGCGGCATTTTTCATCTGCTCGGAACTTAAGTGGGTGTAAATCTCGGTTGTGCCGAGGTTTTCGTGACCGAGCACATCTTTTAGCACTCGTATGTCAACTCCGCCGTACTGATACATCAGCGTTGCCGCAGTGTGCCTTAGCTTATGACAGGAGTAGCCCTGTGCATTCAGACCGATTTTTTCAAGATATTTATACACCATAGCCTGTATGGTTTTTACGCTCATTCTGCGGTGATTTCGGCTGATAAACAGCGCATATTTGTCCTTAACGCCGTCAACGGGCCGCACCCGCATATAATTTTCGATTGCGGAAACGCAGGCGGAATTAAGGTAAATAATTCGTTCTTTGTTGCCCTTGCCGACAACACGCATAGTGTCATCCTGATGAATGTCCGTGTAATTCAAAGACGCCATTTCAGACACACGCAAGCCGCAATTTAAAAACAGCGTGAGAATACAGTAATCACGCTCCTTATAATCACCGTCGACTGCATTCAGCAATTCAAGACTTTGCTCAAGCGTAAGATACTTTGGCAAAGATTTTTTCTTTTTGGGAACTTCAAGCTGCTCAACAGGATTGCTGTCGAGCACACATTTTTTTGTTGCGAGATAGTTAAAATACCCCTTAAGGCTTGAACATTTACGGGCACGGGTAACATTTTGATTTTTGCGCTCACGCTGAATATAATTCATAAATTCATATGCGTCGTTCAATGTGACGGTTTTCACAAGTTCAAGGTCAACATTAGAAATCGAAATGTTCTCAAATTCAGAATCATTCGGAACAAGTCCACGCTGTAATTTTATAAATCTGAAAAATGTACGCAAATCTATGTAGTACTCATCAACGGTTTTCTGTGATTTTCCTTTGACCGTCTGCATATAAAACAAGTAATCCTTGATTATCTGCGGCGCTTCATCTATGAAAGAAATACTCATTTAAATGCTTCACCTTTCCCCTCAATTATACAAAATATGCCTTGCAAGTTAGTTGTATTGCTTTTTGTATTTTATATCTTCGTGCTTGTTTTGTCAAATTCATTATTTTATAATATTCTTTTTTCTTAGGATGTATATTAAAATCGGCTCTAATGAATTAATATTAAAATTATAACTTCTTATAAAGTCAATCCCTGCGGCTGTAAGTGCGTTATTTACAAAAGCATCTCTTTCTATTCGTTTTTGCTTTTCGTGGCTCTTATCATCAAGCTCTATAGCTGCTATCATCTGCATAGTGTATTTGTGTGTTAATACAAAATCTATATGCTTTGATTTAATTTTTCCGAAGTAACTCATATACTCTTGATTTGTTATTTTGCATTTATCTACTTCAATTATATCAGCTAATCGCATTTTTACTTGAACAGATAAATTATACTTATCTGCTAACTGAACTAAATTATAGTAAAATCTGTATTCGTTATTAGTTAATAATTTTCGTTCCTTGTACGGATAGAAACCGTATGTATTAATGTATTTCATTTCCTGATGTTGTGGTACTGGGTTATATGTGTTGTTCATTATTTCACCTTATTTCATTTGTACATTTCCATAATTTATATTTATGTTGTTTTTTATTGACCAGTTTGGTTTTGGATTTTTTGTAAGTCCGAGTATGTAATCAGCTGAAACATTATAGAATTTACATAATGTTATTAGGTGTTCTATCGGCAATGGTCTTTTGCCATTTTCGTATTGAGCGTAATAACTTTGTGTAGTTCCTAATATCTTCGCTATATCTTTTTGGTATAAATCGTTATCTTCTCTAAGACTTTTAATATTTTGTGCATAATTCATATTTTAAAACCTCTTTTTTGTTACTTTAGTAGATTTTACCATAGTTCACATATTAACTATTGCATTTAGTTGATATGTGAACTATAATAATATTAGATAGTTCATATATTAACTATTTATTAGCTTAAAAGGGGACATAAAAATGAATTATGATATTTTAACTATTTTATTGATTTTATATTGTGCTGTTATGTTCGTTTTTGCTATCTTATATTTAAATGATTGACGGGTTGTAAATATGACATTAGATGATGTATTAGAATTAATCGATTACAAATTATCAACTACGGTAGCTTTTATACGTATAAATGGTTGGGTTTTTGGATTTACTCATTATAGGGTTTACTACTCATCTAATATAATTAAGTTTTATCTTAATTATGATTATCTTTGTTCTGTAAATCTTGACAAACTTTCAGATTGTAAAATTTTTTAAATGCACTCGGTTTAGGACACATAAAAAAGTGACTTAGAACGTGTCTGGACAAGCGTGTGAAAATCACGAGATAAATATTAATGTCTTGAAGTCAGATTAAATTACGTGTCAGGGGTCCACTGTCGAATTACTAGAAACACTTTCCGAGTGCCCCTTAGCTATAAAAATTGAATAGAGGTGAACACTTTGAATTATTTATTTTCAATTCTGCTTTTAGCGTTTGCGTTGTACGGTGTGTGGTCTTTTATTATTAAATTGCGTGATTCGATGACTGCAAAAATTGAGCAGATAAGGGAAGAGAAGTACGGTAAAAAAATTGATGTTGAAGAAAGTAAAGGAAGTGATATTGAATGATTTTAAACGGTGATTTTGAACTTCGTGGAATTGAGAGTAAAGTTTCAAAGAATAACAATGCTTACTATGTTTTTCATCTTGAAGATAGTAGCGGCGCAAGTAATGACGCTGTTGCTCGTCAGCCTTACGATATTGTTGGACTGAAAAAAGGTGATATGTTACATTGTACTTTTGATTGTAGTTTCGGAAAATATCCGAAATGTGACTTAGTCAATCACGAGGTTTTATCAAATGTCAACTGCTGATCAGATACTTGAGCAGTTGCAACTTAACAATACTATTCATCTGTTTGTACTCGGTTGTAGCGTTGCTATTCTTGTTTTATTGCTCTTGTATAAAGTTATAAAAACATTTCTTTAATTTTACAGAAAGGAGAAAATATGGATTTTTCTATTACTGCCGAACTTATAAAGCCTATTGAGACTGCGATTTCGAGTGGTTTAACAACTCTTGTTCCTGTCGGTCTTACAATTATGGGCGCTATGGTCGGAATCAGTCTTATTCCTCGTATCATTTATAAGTTCCTCTAAGCTAAAAAAGTTTTTTACAGCTCTTTAAAAAGTAAGCCGTGCCGGCTCCTTCAGGACGGCACGGCTCTTTTAATGCTAAAATTTTAGGTGGTGTGAAAATGTGAAAAATAAATTTGTAAAAATACTTTTTGTCGCTCTCGCTGTGATGAGCGTGTTTGTATCCTCTTGCGTATCTGCGTTTGCACTTGATGATAAATATTCTAAAATTGATGAATTTAATGCTGATTTTATAAAGCAATGTTTATCAAATGATGATACTTTTAAAGAATATTCTAAACAAAGTAATTATTATTTTGTTTCGTGTTCAACTGGTGGTGCTAACGGTGAACGTCATTTTATTTTTGTTAATTTTTTTGATGATAATAAATTTGTTGAAGATAAATCTTTGTCGGGTGCAGGACATTATTATTATACTCGAAATTCATTTATTCAATATGAATATTCTTCTTTTAAAAATACTTATGTAATAATTGATAAATCTTCTGAATCTAATTATATTTATACTTCTGGTTTTAATTCTATTATTTATTCTACTGTTGATATTATTAGTTCTGATGATAATTCGGTTTTTTTTCAAAAACCCCTGACTCTTCTGGAGCGACTACTCAACCTAGTACAGCCGAACCTGGGGGAGAAGATAACGGGGGATTTGGGTATTTTGACAACCTGTGGAATTGGCTGTCTGGCATTGTTGATTGGCTTAAGTCTATTGCCGAAGGTGTTGTACAAATTCCTTTAAATCTCTGGAATTACATCAAAGATATTCCCTCGCAGGTATGGGACTTTGTAAAACAAATTCCTTCGCTTGTTTGGGGGTTCTTTGAAAATTCTTTCTCAACGCTTACAAGTGTTTTTAAGAATACTTATGATTTTGTAAAAGAGATTCCAAGCAAAATACTTGACGGTATTAAAAGCATTTTTGTTCCTCGTGAAGAAGATGTTAATAATAGTATTGAGCGTTTAAAAACTTCTTTCAGTGATACTTTTGGCATTGGTGATTTTGATTTATCAGGTGTTATGGGTGTATCAACTGAAATTTCTAATAAATCAACTGAAATTACTATTTTAGGTTATACTTTTAATTTTTCTTTTTTTGATGTAACTTACATTAAGCGTGCAGTTAATGATTTTCGTCCATATATTCGTGGATTTATTCTTCTTATGCTTGCTTTATATAATATCAATCAGTTTTTATCGTTTATTACTGCTGGTCATTTGTCTCTGGGTAATTATATTAATATTAATGATAGTAAAAATAATAGTGGAGGTAATAAAGAATGATAGTTCAATTCTTCCTTGATTTTGCAGTTAATCTTTTTACTGGTCTTTTTGCTGTCCTTGATTTTGTTCAAGTTCCTATTGATATAATTTCAGTTCTTGCTACTATTTCCGGTTATGGTACTTGGATTATTGGTAGCGATGTAGCTTTAATGATTTGTGGTTCTATTTCATTTTGGCTTAGTTTTAAGCTTTCCGTTGGTGTTATTAAGTTTATATGGCAGTTATTGCCTCTTACATAAAAGGAGTAAAAAATGATAAGTATAATAATCAATTTCATTTTGCTGTTGCCTGTAATCGTGTTTTTGGCTAATGCGGATGCGGCGAAAAACAAAGGTAAAGTGCATTTGTACGGAATATATGGCTTTTTCGGACTTCCCGGCAAAGGTAAAACAATGTGTATGTCAAAGTATTTAAACGATATGCGGCGGAAATACGGCAATAAAATCTATATAATGACTAACTATCACTATAAAGACCAGGATTTTGAGTTCACAACTTGGAAGCAGTTGCTTGAAGATTATGACAAGCCCTTGATTGTTGCCTGGGACGAAGTGCAAAACGAATTTAATTCAAGAGATTTTAAGTCTTTTCCGATAGCTTTGCTTACGCAGCTTACACAAGTTCGCAAAGGCAACGGTATTCAAATCTTATACACTGCGCAACGCTGGCACTTTGTTGATAAGAATTTTCGTTCGCTCTCATTCGGTTGTTATGATTGTGGCACTTGGTTCGGTCGCTACACTTTCGCAAGAATGTATGACCCGCTCGACTATGACGAAAAATGCAATCAAGTTCACGGCGATAAGCGTATGAAAATTCACGCTAAACGCTCAATGTCATTCATTCAGACCGAGAAGCTTCGGAACTGCTATGATAGCTATAAAATGTTACGCACTGCAAAGAGTAAAGAATATATGAGCAGACAAGAAATCGCAATGACTGAACGTATACTTTGATGTCGCAGTCGGGCATAAAATTTTAAAATTAGAAAAAATTTTCCGTCCCGATTTTGGGGTCCCGGGGGCCACTGCTCCCGGGTAGGGTAAAGGGACAAAGTCCCTTTGTCAACCTTTTGAGTGCAACAAAATTTATTTTGACAGTATAAATTTTGATAAGATGTTGTTACTGAGCGAACACATATTATATGCACTCTTGTCTAGCCTTGCCTTGTTGTAGGTATTATTTTAATAATCTAACTACTAATGCACTTGGTAAAGTTGTTTACATAATAAAATGTTGTCGGATTTATAGCAAATCCGCTTAGCGTAGCAGGCTAACAGCTACGCACTATCTACAATTAATCTAAAATATTGTTTTTTGGGGTGTTAAAATGGAAAATAAAATTATATTCGACTGGCTTAGTTTTACAGTTAAGACAAGTAGGGTAGATGTTAATGGTGTTCTGCTCGAAACGATAACAGAAAAGAACTTAATATCTTTGCTTGGTCTTGAGAATGTAGACTTTGAGGAACTTCCCGGTATTATGGGTATTAATGGTTTCCAAAAGCGTCTTTATAGTAATAGTATTACTATTCACTATGATTCACGCTTAGTAGATTTTATGTGGGTTGAGATGTCAGGTCAAGGCTGTAGAGCTTTTGAGAGTTTATCAACTCACGCAGATTATAACTTTATTTTCGATTTTATCATTAATAATTCAGATATAGTTAATGTAACGCGTCTTGATGTAGCGTATGATGATTTTCAGGGCTTACTTGATGTTTATGCTATTGCTGATGATACAGTTCCAGACTGTCGCAATACTAATCAATATAACTTTGTTTCTCCTCTAAGGTCGCATAGTGTTAATATATCTAACAAGGGTATATGTGTGACTATCGGTAGTTGTCGCTCTGACATAATGTTTAGAATTTACGATAAAGCTGCAGAGCGTAACAAGTCGGATGATATACCGCATTGGGTTCGTTGTGAAATTCAGCTTAGAAGAGATAGAGCATATGAGTTCATCAGACTTCTAAGAGAAGAAAATGAAACAGTTGACAATTTATATTTTCTCGTTCTCAATCACTATTTAAGATTTGTAGAACCTGATCCAACTGATTCTAATAAGTCTCGCTGGCAATTAGCTAAACATTGGGTAGCTTTTGCATATTCAGTTACAACTCAAAAAAAGTCCTTATTCGTAAAGCCTGGGCTTGATTATAACTTAGCAAAGCTTGATAAAGTAGTTGAAAATCAATTCGCAGGTGCAGTTTTTACATATCTTAAGTGTCACGGTATCGACAGACTTGTTACAACACTTGATGAAAAATTCAGTAAAGTTAAATTAAATCGTAAATATAAGCGTTTACTTGACGAACAAGATGCATTAAAACAAATAGTTGAATTAAATGATGAAATTTATCCTGACTTGTCATACATTGCATATATTAATGATGAATTTTGCGAGGTTTAAAAATGACAGAGCAAGAATACAAAATCATTGCAATGTGGGAATACATATTTTATGAACAGCAACGTGCTGAAAATGATTACTTGCAGTACAAAGATTTCTTTCGTATATATGAATATGATACTATAGATTTACTTGAATTTATATTAGCAAAAAACCGTCTTGATGTGACTAATAAAATTTTAGACGATTTATCAAAAATTCTTTCTAATCACGACCAATACGGTTTGAAGTAGTTATTATGCTGAAATCTATTAACGCAGCGTTAAAGTTTCTTTGTGCAGTCTGTCCCGAATTATACAAAATATGCCTTTTGTATAATTAACTATATTTTTATACAAGGGTAGAAAACCTGTAATTTGATTACAGATTGCAGGTCTTCTACCCACTTTACTTACACATTATTATATCATATGACATATAAAAAGCAAAGCGTTTTCTCAATTGCATTTTACATATCTTCTGCGTTGTAAATAGATGTGACCATCTGTACTTTTTCTCCCGGTACCGTCAGTTCCGAATATTTGCGAATTGCCTTCTTCTTACACTTGACAAACTATATCCGTATTTTGTGCTTCTCTTTTTTTATTGGTTCACATCATTTTAACACACATAATAAAAGCGGTATTTGCAAAAATATAATAATTGACTTTTACTGCAAAAAAGACTATAATTTACTGGTATGCTTTTGTCTTTACAATATTGCTACAGTAAATTGTAGGGGCGGACAGTGTTCGCTTGGTCAAAGCTTTTGCCAATTGTCACTCTCCGTCCTTTAGTTATGCAATAAATACAGCATATTAGATTTTTTTATGAACAGGGGTGCGTGAATGGAGCAGTCAGAAAAAAATACCATTATATCTTTAAAGGATATATTCGTCCGATTTGACGGAGAGGTAATATTAAACCATATAAATCTTGACTTTAAAGACAAGGAATTTATTACTATTCTCGGGCCGAGCGGCTGCGGAAAAACCACTACCCTAAGAATTATCGGCGGTTTTGTCGAACCTGAAAGCGGAGATGTTCTCTTTGACGGTAAAAGAATCAACGGCACACCGCCAAACAAAAGAAATGTTAATACGGTCTTTCAAAAATATTCGCTTTTTCCACATCTTAATGTGTTTGACAATGTCGCTTTCGGTTTAAAACTGAAAAAACTACCGAAAAACGAAATTAAAGAGCGTGTTTCAAAAATGCTTGCGGTTGTTGACCTTAAAGGCTATGAAAAGCGAGCTATCACAAAACTTTCGGGCGGTCAGCAGCAGCGTGTTGCCATTGCAAGGGCTTTGGTGTGTGACCCGGAAGTTATTTTGCTTGACGAACCGCTCGGCGCTCTTGACCTTAAGCTAAGAAAGAGTATGCAGATTGAATTAAAAGAAATTCAGCAAAACTCTCAAAAAACTTTTATATATGTAACACACGATCAGGAAGAGGCTCTTACAATGAGCGATACCGTTATTGTAATGAACAACGGTGTTGTTGAGCAGGTTGGCTCACCTGAAGATATTTACAACGAACCTGTAAATGCGTTTGTTGCGGATTTTATCGGCGAGGCAAATATTCTTAACGGCACCATGCTCGGCGACTGCCGTGTAGAAATTCTCGGAAAACAACTTGAATGTGTTGACAAGGGCTTTGGCGAAAACACACCTGTCGATGTTGTAATCCGTCCCGAGGATATTGAAATTACAACTCCCGAAAAAGGTCAGCTTGCAGGCACTGTAGTAAAATCGACATTTAAGGGCGTTCACTACGAAATGAGCGTAATGTGCGGCAAGTGCGAAATCCTTATACATTCCACTTCTTCCGCAGAAATCGGCAGTCAGATCGGTATGCGGGTAATTCCGTTTAATATTCAGATTATGAATAAACTCCTGCCGTTCTATAATAATGAAATCGAAGTAACGGTTTCTTCCGCAAACGAAGACGAAAATACATTCAGCTTTGAGTTTGAAGACGAAACCATTGAAGTGCCAAATCATTATTTTAAGGAAGGCACAAAGTTAAAAATCATTCTTCCGCCGGACGCACTTTCACTTGCGGGTGACGGCAACGGTGACCTTACGGATTTATATATTGAATCTGTTATTTATAAGGGTGAACATAATGAGATTATCCTTGAGTCGGACACACGAAAATGGCTTATGCTAAGCGACACCGACGAACAGGTTGCCACTTATGTACCTCTCTCGTTTGATTTTGATAAAGCGAAATTTGAAGTTTTATCCGATAAGGAGGGCTAAAGATGAAATCACGCAAGCCCTCTATTCCCTATATAATTTGGATGGCGGTATTTACAATGATACCGATGATAATGGTCGGTATTACAGCTTTTACAGGCAAGAACGGCGGATTTTCGTTGGAGGCTTTTGAAAAGGCTTTCTTTTATAAAGAAGTATTTTTAAGGTCGCTTTGGATTGCATTAATATCAACCGCAATCTGTTTGCTTATTGCTTATCCGCTTGCTTATATGCTTACAAAAATGAAACCGTCAACGCAGAATTTTGTAAATATACTTTTGATGATTCCTATGTGGATGAACTTTTTGCTTAGAATATACGCATGGGTTACGATTTTACAGTCAAACGGTCCGCTCGATACAATTTTATCATTCTTCGGAATACACGGTACATACCTCGGAAATTCGGGTGCGGTTGTGCTCGGTATGGTTTATGAGTATCTTCCGTTTATGATTCTTCCGATTTACACTGTTATGAGTAAAATTGACAAGGGTCTTATTGAGGCGGCTCAAGACCTCGGTTCAAACGGATTTCATGTGTTCAGCAAAGTTGTGCTTCCGCTTAGTATCCCCGGTGTTATTTCGGGTATAACACTTGTTTTTGTTCCGTCGGCAAGTACATTCCTTGTAGCACAGTACCTCGGCGGCACAAACGATATTATGATTGGTGACATTATAGACAAGGTGTTCTGGACAGACCAAAGTACGGGTTCGGCAATTTCGCTGATACTGATGGTATTCATCCTTGTGTTCCTTGTGCTTATGAATTTCTTTGGAGATGAGGAGGCGATTGCATAATGAAAAACAAGCATATTGCCTCAAAGATATATACAACGCTTGTGATGTTGTTTTTATATCTTCCGATTTTTGTACTCATTATATTTTCGTTCAACGAGGGTAAAACTACTGTATGGAAAGGCTTTTCGTTCAAATGGTATGAAGAACTTTTCAGAGATGATAAAATTATAAACGCTCTCGGCAATTCACTTATAATTGCCGTACTCGCATCAATTTTCGCAACCGTACTCGGCACTGCCGCAGCTATAGGAATAAGCAATTTCAAAGGCAAAAAAAGACTTATGATTCAGAGTGCGTCTAACATTCCGATTATCAGCCCTGACATTGTAATGGGCGTATCGCTTATGCTTTTGTTTACATTCTTAGGCGTTCTTTTTAATTTTGAAATGGGTTTTGTTACTGTTTTGATTGCTCATATATGCTTTTGTGTGCCGTTTGTAGTGCTTAATGTTATGCCGAGAATACACAAGATGGACCAAAGTATTTATGATGCGGCGCTCGACCTCGGCTGTAATCAATGGCAGGCTTTTTACAAGGTGGTAATTCACGAGCTTATGCCGGGTATTTTCTCCGGACTTTTAATGAGCTTTACTTACTCTCTTGACGATTTTATAATCACTTACTTTACAAGAGGAGCAAAGTTCCAAAATCTTTCTATTGAAATTTACTCAATGACACATAGAAGAATATCACCAAAAATCAATGCGCTTTCCGCTCTGTTGTTTTTAGCGGTACTTATCGTTATGATACTTATAAATATTCGTGACAAACACGAGGAAAAGGTGAAAAAATAAACTGAATAAGGGAGATTGAAAATGAAAAAATTTGGCTGTGTTGTTCTTTCTTTACTCATCGGTACAGCGGCTTGCAGTGCAATGGCAGGATGCGGCAAAAGCTATGACGGTGAAGTTAATGTATATAACTGGGGCGAATACATTGCAAACGGTGAGGACGGTACGCTTGATGTAATTGACGAATTTGAAAAAGAGTACAACATTAAGGTAAACTACACCACTTACGAAACCAACGAAGAACTTTACAATATGCTTAAAAACAGCAATGTAAGTTACGATGTTATTATTCCGTCGGATTATATGATAAGCAAGCTCATAAGCGAAAATATGCTGCAGGAACTTGATTACAGCAACATTCCTAACAAAGATAACCTTATGGAACGCTTTAAAAATCTATCCTGCGACCCTGAGGGTAAATACACTGTTTGCTACACCTGGGGCGTTACTTCAATGGTTTATGACAAAACAAAAGTGGCAACAAAGCCAACTTCATGGGAAGCACTGTGGGATAAATCGTTAAGCGGCGACATTCTTATGTTTAACAACAGCCGTGACGCTATGGCAATTGCAATGCAGCTTTGCGGTATTAATCCCGCCAATTGTACCAAAGAGGATGTTGACAAGGCGGCTGCAAAGCTTTCCGAACAAAAGCCTTTGCTTAAAAAGTATGTTATGGATCAGGTATTTACCGAAATGGAAAACAGTCAGTCGGCAATCGCACCGTACTACGCAGGCGATATCGTTATGATGATGGAAAATAACGAAGATTTGGACTATGCAATGCCCGAAAACGGCTCTAACCTTTTCTATGACGCAATGTGTATTCCTACTTGCAGTAAAAACAAAGAGAATGCCGAAAAATTCATTAACTTTATGCAGTCACCTGAAATTGCGGCAGCTAACTTTGAATATCTCTACTACGCAACACCTAATCAGAAAGCATATGACGAGTATCTTGACGAGGATATAAAGAATAACGAACTTATCTTCCCGAGTGACGAATATCTCGACAAATGTTATGTATTTACAAATGTACCCGACGATGTTTACAGCTATATGCAGGAACAGTTCGTAAAAATTCAGGCGGATAAATAATCAAAATCAAAGCAAACAGAGCAGACTTGAAATTACAGTCTGCTCTGTTTTTATGTTTTTATGATTTTGTTATGTATCAGAAATTAAATCAGCATTTTACTTTTTAATATTCTGTCGCATATCAAGCACATATTTTTCTCCTAATCACTTTTCGGTTATCACCTTATAGCAATCCGGGCGTCTGTCACGGAATATTCCCCAGCCGAGTCTGTTTTGAAAAATCTCATCAAGGTCAAACTCTGCTGTAAGCACGGTTTCTTCATCTCTTGACGCAGATTTAATAATCTCTCCCGTTTCGTTTGTAATGAAAGATGAGCCGTAAAAAACGAGTGAGGATGTCTGATTGCCGTTTTCGTCACAAGGGATTACATCTTCCCTACCTATGCGGTTTGCCGCAATTACGGGAATTACATTCGCCGCAGAATGTCCCTGCATACATCTTCTCCAATGCGGCATACTGTCGCACTCAAGTATAGGTTCTGAACCGATAGCAGTCGGATAGAAAATCAATTCGGCACCATTTAATGCGAGGGCTCTTGCGGTTTCAGGGAACCATTGATCCCAGCAAATGCCTACACCGATTGTACCGAACTTAGTTTTAAAAGTTTTGAACCCCGTATCACCAGGAATAAAGTAAAATTTTTCCTGATAATAATGGTCGTCGGGAATGTGAGTTTTACGGTATACACCGAGAATTTCGCCGTCTGCATCAATTACCGCAGCACTGTTAAAAAGGCGGTTTCCGTCACGCTCGTAAAAGCTGACAGGAATAACAATTTCAAGTTCTTTTGCAAGTTTTGCAAAATGTTTTACAGCATCGTTTTCAAGGGTAGGCTTAGCAAAATTGTAGTAGTCATATCGTCTTTCCTGACAAAAATACTGTCTTTCAAACAGTTCGGGGAGTAAAACAATATTTGCACCGTCTTCTTTTGCCTGTCGCACAAATTTTTCGGCATTTTCTATATTCTCCCAAACATCGGTTGTACATTTCATCTGAACCGCCGATACCTTAACTTTTCTCATATTTTACCTCCCTTATCGGTAAACGGAATTTGTTGTGTAATGCAGTGAATATTGCCTCCGCCGACAATAATATCTCTTGCATAAATCGGAATAATTTTTCTGTCCTTGCAAACTCTTTCAAGAATTTCTGCGGCAACTCTGTCGCTTTCGGCATTTTCACCGCCGAATTGAGGCAAAATCACAGCGCCGTTGCAAAAATAAAAATTAACATACGATGCCGCAAGCCTTTCTCCGACTTCTCTTGTGTCCTCTCCGTCCTCGAATATATATCCTTTTATATCGTTTTCGGTAACTGTCACGGGAATTTTCGGAACAGGCAGTTTATGGACCTTAATCTTTCTTCCTTTATTGTCGGTTGAATTTTCAAAAATATCAAGGCACGCTTTTGATATTGCATATTGCGGGTCATTTTCATCATCACACCACGCAAGTACAACCTCGGCGGGAGCGACAAATGCGCATATGTTATCTATATGCCCGTTGGTTTCGTCATTATAAATACCCTTTGGCAACCAGATTGTTTTATTTATACCGAGGTATTTATTTAGATTTTCTTCAATCTCGGCTTTTGTCAGCTGCGGATTTCTGCCTTTGCTTAACAGACATTCTTCTGTTGTAATGAGCGTGCCCTCTCCGTCAGTATGAATTGAGCCGCCCTCAAGCACAAACGGATGTGCGTCATACAACGGAACGCCAAGCGTTTTGCAAAGTTCATATGGAATTTTATCGTCATTCTCCCAATTTGCATACAGACCGTCATATTCGCCGCCCCATGCGTTGAATTGCCAGTCGATGGCACGAATTTCGCCGTTATTGTTTACAACAAAAGTCGGGGCGGTATCCCTTGCCCATGCATCATCGGAATTTATATTCAAAACTTCCGCATTTTTAACGCCTTCAAGGCAAGCCTTTGCGTGAGCAAATTTTTTGTCGCTTGCAAGCACAAATACCTTTTCAAACTCCGCAATTTTTCCTATAATTTCCGCAAAAACCTTTTCGGCAAATTTTGCCTCATAGCACCAACTTCCGGGTCTTTCGGGCCAAATCATAACGGTGGCGGAATGTTTTGAAAATTCAGCAGGCATATAAAAGCCATCGTCAGTCGGAAATTTGTTTTTTATATACTCAAAGCTCATTTATGAAAGCCTCTCTTTAAAATCGTTGTACGAAAATTCTTTTATAACCTCGCAGTTATCTTCATTATGCATAAGCACAATTGACGGCAGCGGCATACCGTTAAAGGTATTGTTCTTTACCATTGAGTAAATCGCCATATCCTCAAAAATCAATCTGTCACCGATTTTAACTTCACTGTCAAAGCTGTAATCGCCGATTACATCGCCTGCAAGGCAGGTACAAGATGACAAACGATAAGTAAACGCTTTTTCATTAGGCTTACCGCTGTTTTTGAGCGGCGGTCTGTACGGCATTTCAAGAACATCAGGCATATGACAGGCGGCAGATGCGTCAAGAATCAGAATATCAAGTCCGTTGTGAACAATATCCATAACCTCTGTAATAAGATAGCCTGCATTCAGTGCCGCTGCCTCACCGGGTTCAAGATAAACTTCAACATCGTATTTATTTTGAACATACTTTATAAGGTCAACAAGCGCCTTTGTATCGTAATCATCTCGTGTAATATGATGTCCGCCGCCAAAGTTGAGCCATTTTGCGTTATAAAAATACTTGCCGAACTTTTCTTCAATTGCCTTAAAAGTAGACACCAAATCATCTGAATTTTGCTCGCACAATGTGTGAAAGTGAAAGCCCTCAACTCCGTCAAGCAAATCTTCTCTGAAATTTGCCTTTGTAACCCCAAGTCTTGAACCGTAAGCGCACGGGTCATAGATTTCGTGTCCCTCTTGTGTGGAAAATTCGGGGTTAAGTCGTATGCCTACGCTTACATCTGCATTTTGCCATTTATCCCTGTATTTTTCAAGTTGAGAAAATGAGTTAAAAACAATATGACCGCAGATTTTTAAAATCTCTTCAAAATCATTCTCCTTAAAAGCAGGTGCGAAAATGTGCGTTTCTTTGCCGAAACATTCGTGACCGAGTTTAGCCTCATAAAGCCCGCTTGCGGTTGTTCCCGACAGGTATTTGCTCATAAGCGGATACACGCAAAATGCCGAAAAAGCCTTTTGAGCAAGCAGAATTTTACAGCCTGTGCTGTCTTGAACGCTTTTTAATATTTCAAGGTTTTTTATCAGCTTTTGCTCATCTATAACATAGCAAGGTGTTTTTAATTCTGTAAATTTCATCGGCTTACTCAACTGTTACGGGATTTTCGTCAACAACCCAAGGAAGACCGAATTTATTAAGTGCCTCCATATACGGATCGGGGTCAAACTCCTCTACATTATAAACACCAGGCTTTTTCCACTGACCGCTAAGAACAAGCGACGCACCGATCATAGCCGGCACACCTGTTGTGTATGATACAGCTTGCGAGCCGACCTCTTTATAGCACTCCTGATGGTCGCACATATTGTAGATGTAAATTGTCTTTTCTTTGCCGTCCTTAACGCCTGTAAAGATACAGCCGATATTTGTCTTGCCCTTAGTGCGTGGACCGAGAGATGCAGGGTCTGGCAAAAGAGCCTTTAAGAACTGAATCGGTACAATTTCTCTGCCCTCATACATAACAGGCTCGGTAGAAAGCATACCGACATTCTCAAGGCACTGCATATGTGTAAGGTAGCTCTGTCCGAATGTCATAAAGAAGCGAATACGCTTTACATTCGGGATATTCTTTGCGAGTGACTCGATTTCCTCGTGGTGAAGCAGGTACATATCCTTTTCGCCCACACCGTCAAAGTTATACACTCTCTTAATCTCCATAGGTTTGGTTTCAATCCACTTGCCGTCTTCCCAATACGAGCCGTTTGCAGATACCTCACGAAGATTGATTTCAGGGTTAAAGTTTGTTGCAAACGGATAGCCGTGGTCGCCGCCGTTGCAGTCGAGAATATCTATATAATGGATTTCATCAAAATAATGCTTGAGCGCATATGCTGTAAATACGCTTGTAACACCCGGGTCAAAGCCTGTACCCAAAAGTGCTGTGATACCTGCTTTTTCAAACTTTTCTTTATATGCCCACTGCCACGAATAATCAAAGTAAGCGGTAAAGCCAAGGTCTTTGCAGCGTTTTTCATAAACAGCTTTCCATTCGGGGTCTGTTGTGTCCTCCGGTTCATAGTTTGCCGTATCAATGTAGTCTGTTTTGGTTTCAAGGCAGGCATCCATAATTGTTAAATCCTGATACGGAAGTGCGAGGTTTAATACCGCATCGGGCTTGTATGAATTAATAAGAGCCACAAGTTCATCCTTACTGTCGGCATTTACCTGTGCGGTTGTAATAACCGTTTTTGTTGTGTTTTCAAGTTTTGCTTTTATAGCGTCACACTTTGATTTCGTCCTGCTTGCAATGCAAATTTCTGTAAAAACATCGCTGTTCTGACAACACTTGTGAATTGCAACACCTGCAACACCGCCACAACCGATAATTAAAAGTCTGCTCATTTTGTTTTCCTCCAATATATAAAATTATTTTTCTTCTTCTGCAAGTAAATCTTCAACATATTTCGGCAGCATAAATGCACCTCGATGAAGATTGGTCGTATAATACCAAGTTTTTATGCCACGCTTGTTCCATCTTTTAGCGTCAAGGTCTTTGAGCGGATGATACTTTTTAGATGCAAAGCCAAACAGCCAATAACCTGCGGCACAGGTAGGAATATGCGCCTGATACACACGGCTTATAGGAAATGAGTTGTACACTCTCTTGTGCATAGCCTTACAAGCACCCTCGTCCTCATCATAGAACGGACTGCCGTGCTGATATACCATAATTCCGTCATCTTTAAGTGCCTTGTAGCAGCTGCCGTAAAACTCTTTTGTAAAAAGTCCCTCAGTGTGTCCGAACGGGTCTGTAGCGTCATTTATAATTAAATCATATTCGTTATGACTTGTTCTTAAAAACCTTAAACCGTCCTGATAATATATATTTACTCTTTTATCTTCAAGACCCTTTGAGTTGTCGGGGAAATATTCCTTGCACACCTCAACAAACATCTCGTCAGGCTCAACAACATCTATAACTTCAATCTCTTCATAATGTGAAAGCTCTCTGGCAACACCGCCGTCGCCGCCGCCGATTACAAGCACCTTTTTTACATTCGGATGAACCGCCATAGGCACATGAACAATCATCTCGTCGTAGGTGAACTCGTCTTTCTCACTGAAAATCACATTACCGTCTGAAGTAAGAAATCTGCCAAACTCCACAGAATCAAAAACATCAATTCGCTGAAAATCACTCTGACCGCTGAATAGCTGTTTTTCAACTCTTATAGAAAGCTCAACATTATCGGTATGTCTTTCAGAAAACCAAAATTCCATATAAACACTCCTTTGGTTTGTTTTTTACAAAACGCATTATTAGTAACCTTAAAAAACTTTATTTCAATACATTAAGTTTTTCAATATACGGGTCTTCCGTACCCTGCATTGAGCAGCCTTTTGCTTTTGCGTAATTAATATACTCTATAATTTCATCTGTAATCATTTCGCCCGGTGAAAGAATCGGTATTCCGGGCGGATAGCACATAACAAATTCACTGCAAATTCTTCCTGCCGTCTGTTCAATCGGCAGCATTTCTTTGTCTGCATAAAACGCATCTCTCGGTGTTGCCGATACAATAGGCGGAATGTACTCCATGCTAAGCATTTTTGCATTGTCCTTTGAATAAAGCCTTTTAATATCGGCAAGCGCACCTACAAGTCTTTCAATGTCCTGTATTCTGTCGCCGATTGAAATATAGGCAAGTATGTTGCCTATATCGCCGAATTCTATCTGAATATCGTATTCGTCACGCAGTAAGTCGTAAACTTCAATTCCGGCAAGCCCTATATCTCTTGTGTAAACTGAAAGTTTGGTTACATCGTAATCAAACACGCTGCTGCCATTGTTAAGCTCTCTGCCGTAAGCGTAGTAACCGCCGATTTCGTTTATCTCATTTCGGGCATATTCAGCCATTTTCATAACTTTACCGAACGACTCTTTTCCTCTCAAGGCAAGGTTCCTTCTTGAAATGTCAAGACTTGACATAAGCAGATAGCTTGCACTTGTGGTTTGAGTAAGATTTATAATTTGAGCCACATACTCCCAGCGTACATTTTTGTTTGTAAGCAGCAATGAGCTTTGCGTAAGACTTCCGCCGGATTTATGCATAGACACCGCCGCAATATCTGCACCTGCCGCCATGGCCGATACAGGCAAATCTTCACCGAAATAGAAATGTGTGCCGTGAGCCTCGTCTGCAAGCACTTTCATACCGTGAGCATGCGCAAGTTTTACGATTGCTTTTAAATCGGACGCAATACCGTAGTAGGTCGGATTATTTACAAGAATAGCAACGGCATCGGGATTTTCTTTGATTGCGTTTTCTACTTGAGAAAGTTCCATACCGAGCGCTATTCCGATTTTTTTGTCAACATCGGGATTTACATATGCAGGCACCGCACCGCAGAGCACAAGAGCATTAATAACGCTTTTGTGCACATTTCTCGGCAAAATAATTTTATCGCCTGCTTTGCATACAGACCAAATCATACTCTGCACTGCGGAAGTTGTACCTCCGACCATAAAAAATGCATGACCTGCGCCGAATGCATCCGCCGCAAGCTGTTCCGCCTCCAAAATTACCGATACGGGGTGACATAGATTATCAAGCGGCTTCATTGAATTTACATCAAGACCTACGCATTTTTCCCCGAGAAGTTCAACGAGTTCGTGATTTCCTCTTCCTCTTTTATGTCCCGGCACATCAAAGGGTACTACCCTTTGTTTGCGAAATTTTTGCAGAGCCTCATACAAGGGGGCTTTCTTTTGTGTGTTTATATCCATTTACATTACCCTTTCGGCTTATCAAAAATAATGCAACAAAAAACAGGCGGCACAATGCACCACCTGTTTGATTAACGGATATATGATTTATTTTCTGTAGCTTATGCTGACAGTTAATAGAAGAATTCCGTTTTCAGAGCTAATGTAGCAAATATACCGTTCTGCTCTTATTGACCGTTTCACAAGTGATGTGCTGTTGCACTGATGATAAGTAATCGACTTATAAAATTTGAGCTTTTAACTCAATCAATAATGTGGCTTGCGCCACGCTCGGCAGCTGACCCGCCTGTCCGTATGGGCTTAACTTGCATATGCAAGTGGTCATATATTTGCATGAAAACAGAAATCTTTTTCACGCTAAATTAAGTAAGATATACTCTTACAACAAATTTATAATAAACCAAAACTAATATTTTGTCAAGAAATTTATAGAGTTTTACAAAAATTTTATCTTAGACTTCCTGTATAATTCTCTTAAGCAAATATGTTCGGTTAAACGGGAAAGAAAAATAATAACCGTCCGCAAAATCTCTTGTAGCCGCAATCATTTCTTTTGCAAGTTCAACACCTACATTTTCGCCGTCTTCACGGTCGGCGTTTTCGGGATAACGCTCAATAACTTCATCCGTAACATTAACTCCCGAAATTTCGTTTTTCATAAACAGAGCATTTTTTCGGCTGACCAACGGCATAATTCCGCACAAAATTCTTGCACCCGTTTCTTCTTTTACTCTGCGCAAACGCTCGGCATCTTCTGCTGTAAATACAGGTTGAGTAAGGAAAAATTCTGCGCCTGCCTCCATTTTCTTTTGCACACGCTTAATTTCCGATTCTATTCTTCGTCTGCTCTGATTTATAGCGCCGCCGTAAGTGAGCGGACTGTCTTTTAATGCCTCGCTGTTCATTTCATCGGCAATGCGCATAAGACCCACGGAGTCGAAATTAAACACAGACTTTACTACTTGTCTTGCCATAACGGGGATAGGGTCGCCTGTTATGATAAGAAAATTATTAATGTCGTTTATACTTGCGCCAAGAAAAGTTGAGCGCACGGCAATGGCGTTTTTGTCACGGCAACAGACGTGCGGCATAACCTCAAAACCCGTTACATTCTTGACTTTCTGCGCCATAAGCACAGAGTCGATTCTTGTTCTGCCCGAAGGAGAATCGGGAAATGTAAGTACATCTACTCCAAGACCTTTGAGCATATGTGCTGCCTCAAGCAGTTTTTTATCATCTGCGCCGAAAGGCGGAGCAAGTTCTACCGCAATAAGTTTTTTATCTTTAATTGTACCGTCGGCATTTCTGAAAAAGCTCTTTTTTATAACAGGCTTTTCGTTTTCGTTGTTTGCGGAAGTTTCATCCGATTTTACGGTAGGTGTAAGGTCAACGGTTTTTGCAACTTCTCTTATGTAATCAGGTGTTGTACCACAGCAACCGCCTATAATATCCGCTCCGAGCAAAGCCATACCATTTACCTTAGACGCAAAATATATCGGATTATCAGCATATTTTACACGGTTGCGCACAAGTAAAGGATAACCGGCATTTGGCATAGCCGTGACAAAACAATTGTTGTTAAGATTAATTCTTGACAATATCTGCTGCATATGGGCAGGGCCTACACCGCAGTTAAGACCTACGGCGTCAACGCATTTTGAAAATGCAGTTTCACTAACAAGCCTTTCCGCACTTTCGCCCGCCTCACTGTAACCGTACTGATTCACGCAGAACTGCACAATTATAAACGGATTACATTCCTCTTTAATTCTCTTTATTGCAGGCATAATATGTTCGGACTGTGTAAAGGTTTCAAAACATAAAATATCTGCGCCCTCATCTATAAAAGTTTTCGCAATCTGATAGTATTCTTCTTCCACAGCCTCAAAATCAGGCTGAAAAACTGCAGGAACAGGACCGATATTGCCTGCGATAAATATTTCTTTTCCGCTCTGCTCAACCGCTTCTTTTGCAATTTTGTAAGCCGCTTTTATATTTTCCTTAACCTGTTCGATTGAGCAGTCAAGAGAGTATGTATTGCTCGCAAAAGTGTTGGTTCTGATAAGTTTTGCACCGCTGTTTATATACTCGGTATGAATTTCCGATATTCTCTGCGAAGCGGTAATATTTGCATATTCGGGAATATCGACCGTTTTATATTTTTTGGAATAGTATGTGCCGAAAGAGCCGTCTGCAATCAGCTTGCTCTTTTTAAGGTATTCTCTGATATTCATAATTTCTCCTATATTTTTATTATGCCTGCTTTGCGCAAGCCTTGCAATTCGGGTTTTGTTTCGGGAGTTTTATTTTGCGAAAAGACGCATTTAAAGCATTGTAAATCAGCATATAACCGTTCAAAAGCTCGCCCTTTGACAGCAAAAACTTAATTGCCTCCATTGCCTGCAAACTGCCTATAACGCCGCAAGCCGCACTTATAACTCCTACCTCCTTTGGAAGAGGTACATCGCCCGCTTTCGGTTCTTCTTCAAAAACACATCGGTAGCACGGGGATTTGTGCGGAATATATGTCATAAGCTGACCTTCAAAACCGACAACGCCTGCATGACAAAACGGCTTTTCCGCCTTTACACAGTAATCGTTAATCAAAAACTTACTGCCGAAATTATCGGTGCAATCAAGCACAAAATCATAATCAGAGATAAGCTCGGCTATATTTTCACTGTTCACATATGTTTTGTAGGTTTTGACATTAACATCGGGATTCAACTTATTTATTTTTTCCTTAGCCGATTCAACTTTTGCTTTGCCTATATCGGCACAGTTATGTATAACCTGTCTTTGCAGATTAGACACATCAACTTCGTCGGCGTCTGCAATGCCAATTGTGCCTACTCCTGCGCTTGCAAGATACATAAGCGCAGGTGAGCCAAGACCGCCCGCACCGATTACAAGTACGCTTGAAGAAAGCAACTTTTTCTGTCCGCTCTCTCCTATCTCTTTCATTACAAGCTGTCTTGAATAGCGTTTGTTTTGTTCGTAGGTTAAATTCATAAAAACTCCTAAAATAAAAATCAGGGCAGAAAAACTCTGCCCTAATATTTTAATACTATTTAATTGCAATTGTCAACTTAAATCAGATAAAATCTTTAATATCCTCGCAAATCTGCTCTTTGGTGAGATGATTTTCGGCAAGAACTTCATTATAGTCATATCTGTCGAGAAACTCTTTCTTTAAGCCGTAGTTAAATACTTTGACATCCGATTTACCGTAAAATCTTGCAATTTTTTCGCCGAAACCGCCGTTAAGAATACCGTCCTCAAGTGTAATTACAACATCGTGAGTTTTTGCAAGTTCTGCAAGCAAGTCTTCGTCCGTACCTGTAATGTAAACAGGATTTACAACGGTAGCGTCAATACCGTACTGCTTTTTAATTTCATCGGCAACACTTTCACCGAGCTGATAGAATGTGCCGAGTCCGAGAATTGCAACCTTGCCGCCTTCTTTTGTGACGCTGTATTTGTTAAGGTTGTCAAAGTCAATCGGTTTGTAATTTGAATTTGAAATAACTCCGTTGCCCGGTACTCTGATTGCAACAGGGTACTTTCTCTGCGACATACTCCATTCAACCATAGCAAGATATTCTTCCTTGCAAGTAGGTGCAAGATATACAAGGTTAGGAATATTTGAAAGCATTGCAATATCGTAGATACCGAGGTGAGTTACATCGTTCATACCGAATACTGTCGCAGCAAAAACAATAATTGTAACAGGGTTTGAATTAATACATAAATCCTGTGAAATCTGGTCGTATGTTCTCTGAATAAATGAGCTGTAAACACCGTAAACAGGCTTAGCACCGTTCTTTGCCATACCTGATGCGAGAGCAACAGCGTGTTCCTCGGCAATACCTACATCTATAAACTGCTTGCCTGCAATGTCACGCTTGTCCTTTGTAAAGCCTGCAACTGTAGGTGTACCCGAAGTAATAACAGCAACGCTCTTATCGTTCTTCATCTTGTCAAGAAGATAATTTACCGTAATATCATCATAGCTTTCGCCGTCAAATTCAAATTTAGATCTGCCTGTTTCAATGTCAAACGGCATACACCAGTGCCAATTCTCTTTGTCCTTTTCGGCAGGTGCATAACCCTTACCCTTTTGTGTGCAAATATGAACGACTACAGGGTGGTCAATATCTTTTACGCTTTCAAAAGCTGAAATAAGCTGTTCAATATCGTTGCCGTCCTTGACAAATACATAGTCAAGTCCCATTGCCTTAAAGAGGTTACATTCGGCTTTACCGTCCGTATCTCTTAAAAGTTTGAGATTTTTATAAAGTCCGCCGTGATTTTCGGCGATAGACATATCGTTATCGTTTACAACAATAATAAAGTTGCCGTCAAACTCGCCTGCATAATCAAGACCCTCAAGAGCCTCACCGCCGCTTAACGAACCGTCGCCGATTACGGCAATTACATTTTCCTTGCCGCCGTTTAAATCTCTTGCCTTTGCAAGACCCGACGCAAGGCTGACAGATGTTGAAGTGTGACCGATATTAAATAAATCGTGCTCGCTTTCGTCAGGATTTGTATAGCCTGAAACATCGTCATACTTATCTTCAAAAATGAATGCGTCTTTTCTGCCTGTAAGAATTTTGTGGCAGTAACTCTGATGCGATACATCAAAGACAAACTTGTCAACAGGTGAATTAAACACATAATGCAATGCTATAATAGCCTCCGCCATACCGAGGTTAGGGCCGAAGTGTCCGCCGTGGATACTTAACTTTTTAATGAGGACTGTACGCATTTCCTGTGCAAGCTGTTTCATTTCTTCCGTATTGAGTGCTTTTACATCTTGAGGTGAATTAATTTTTTCAATATACATAATAACATCTCCTGTAAATTTTATAAAGATATTATAACTGTTAAAGCTGACTTTAAGTCAATAGTTTTTTAAAATTTTTTGCAAAAAATTTGCAGATGCCGTTTAAATCGACATCTGCAAATAAAATTATGAAATTGAAATTACATTGTATCCCTGGTCTTCGACAGTTTTCTTGAGTACATCGTTTGAAACTTCTGCGGTAAGTGTTACAACAGCTGTGCCTTTTTCGTGGCTTACTTCTGCCTGACTTACCTGTGCAAGTCCCTCAAGACTTTGTTTTACTCTGCCCTCGCAGTGTGAACACATCATACCGTCAATTTTCATTGTCTTTGTCATAGCATTATCATCCTTTTTTGATTTATATTTTATTTTTCTGTCTTTCTTTGGATTTGTAATGTCAAAGAAATTCAGCCTTAGAGCATTGGTTACAACGCAGAAACTCGACAGGCTCATTGCCGCTGCACCGAACATCGGATTAAGCTGCCAGCCGAGCAGCGGAATCCAAACGCCTGCCGCAAGCGGAATACCGATAACATTATAGATAAATGCCCAGAAAAGATTTTCGTGGATATTTCTTAATGTTTTGCGGCTAAGTCTTACCGCTGCGGGAACATCCGTAAGTTTGCTCTTCATAAAAACAACATCGGCGGCATCAATTGCAATGTCCGTACCTGAACCGATTGCCATACCTATATCCGCTCTTGTAAGCGCAGGTGCGTCATTTATACCGTCGCCGACCATAAGAACCTTGCCCTGCTTTTTGAGTTCGGCAACAACTTTTTCTTTACCGTCAGGCATAACGCCTGCAATAACTTCGTCAACACCTGCAAGTTTTCCTACAGCCTTAGCTGTTCTCTCATTGTCGCCCGTGAGCATTACAACCTTAATGCCCATATTTTGTAATTGTTTAATAGCCTGCGGACTTTCCTCTTTTATTACATCGGCAACGGCAATTATTCCCAAAAGCTTGTTATCGAGCATAAAGAACAGCGGTGTTTTGCCCTCTTCGGAAAGTTTGTCGGCTTTGCTTAATATATCGTTTGAAATACCGATAATTGAAGAAATATATTTCTTACTGCCGCCGATAATCTTTTTACCGTTGTATTCGGCAGACAATCCGTTACCCGATTCAGCCTTAAAATCTGTAACTTCATACGGATTTAAAGAAAGTTCCTCCGCTTTTACGATTATCGCTTTTGCAAGCGGATGTTCGCTTTTGGCTTCAATTGAATATGCATATTTTAAAAGTTCATTTTCTGTGATTTCAAACGGAATAATATCTGTAACCTTTGGTTCGCCCTTAGTGATAGTACCCGTCTTGTCAAGTACGGCAATTTGAGTTTTGCCTGCCTCTTCAAGGGATGCTGCGGTTTTAAAGAGAATACCTTTTCTTGCGCCCATTCCGTTGCCGACCATAATAGCAACAGGTGTGGCAAGTCCGAGTGCGCACGGGCAACTGATTACAAGAACCGATATACCTCTTGCAAGCGCATAACCTACAGTCTGACCGCACAAAAGCCAAACCGCAATGGTAATAAGGGCTATCACGATTACTGCAGGAACGAATACACCCGAAACCTTATCGGCAATTTTAGCTACGGGAGCTTTGGTTGCCGCAGCGTCGCTTACCATTTTAATAATTTGAGAAAGCGCAGTGTCTTCTCCTACAGCCGTTGCACTGCATTTAATAAAGCCTGCTTTATTGATAGTACCTGCCGAAACAGTGTCACCGACAACTTTATCTACAGGAATACTCTCTCCTGTAAGAGCCGACTCGTCAACAGCTGTACTGCCGTCTGTGATTTCAGCGTCAACGGGAATACTCTCACCCGGACGAACAACGAATACATCGCCTTTTTTCACCTTATCAACAGTTACTTCAGTTTCTTTGCCGTCAATCAACAAGGTTGCTTTTTTAGGTGCAAGGTTTAAAAGTGCCTTGAGAGCATTTGTCGTCTTACCTTTTGAGTAAGCCTCAAGCATTTTGCCCACCGTAATCAGCGTAAGAATCATTGCCGCCGATTCAAAATAGAACTCGTGCATATAACTCATAACAAGTTCAGCATTGCCTTTTACCTGTGCATCGGTCATAGCAAAAAGTGCATATACACTGTACACAAACGATGCACCCGAGCCGAGGGCAACAAGCGTGTCCATATTCGGTGAACGGTGAATCAGACCTTTAAATCCGCTTATAAAAAATTTCTGGTTTATAACCATTATTATAACGCAGAGCAAAAGCTGCGCAAGTCCCATTGCGATATGATTGTCCGCAAAAAACGCAGGCAACGGCCAACCCCACATCATATGCCCCATTGAAATATACATCAGCACGACAAGAAAGCCGACAGAGGCAATCAGTCTGTGCATAAGTACAGGCGTGTCTTTATCTTTCAATTGATCGGTTTCGGCAGACTGTTTTTTCTCTGCGCCTGCCACACTCGCACCGTAACCTGCCTTTTCAACGGCTGCAATTATGCTCTCTTCACTTGCACTGCCCTCTACTCCCATAGAATTTGTAAGCAGGCTTACCGAGCAGGACTGTACGCCCTCAACCTTTGAAACCGCTTTTTCAACACGGGAACTGCAAGCAGCACAACTCATTCCCGTAACATTAAATTTTTTCATCAAAAGCACCTACCTCATAAGCTTTTGCAAGGTTGCGACAAGGTCGTCAATTGTTTCGTCTTTACCGTTGCGAATATCCTCCGCCACACAGGTTTTGATATGATTTGCAAGCAGCTCTTTATTAAATGAATTGAGCGCCGCATTAACGGCAGAAACCTGAACCAGAATATCGGTGCAATAGGCATTTTTCTCAAGCATACCTTTAATACCCCTTATCTGCCCCTCTATGCGGTTAAGACGATTGATGAGAGCCTTGTACTCTTTCTCGCTTCTTTGCTTTGTTTTATTACTGCGACAATTTTCACATGCCATAAAATCAGTCCTTTATACATTCATACCCCATAAGGGTATATTTATTATATACCCCCGTATGGTATATTGTCAATACTAAGATATTGATTCCAAAAATTTTATAGATATACTTATAGCAAAAAGCATTATATTCACCTTAAAACCTGTCACATACTTTTTCGTACGCAATTCGTGCAAAATGAAATTTAAAATTCTCTTGATTTTTAAAAATAAATCTGTTATAATAATCTCATTGCGGATTAAGCGATTAGCTCCGCCTCGGTTTGCTATGCCGTGTAAAAATTAAGAGCACCTATGCGGGTGTGGTGGAATTGGCAGACACGCAAGATTTAGGTTCTTGTGCTTACCGGTGTGCAGGTTCAAGTCCTGTCACCCGCACCAGTATGAGTGTTCATAACGGATTTATGTTATGGACACTCATTCTTTTATTCAATTTCATCCGGTTTGTATGTGGTGAGCAGGTTTTGTGCCTGCTCACCTTTTGTCTTATGCGGATTTCACTGTGGGAATATACTCCACATCTACGCCCTTCCGGGTGTTGGCTTTGTAGTTTTCGTCATCTGATGACGGTAGTTCTAAGTAACCAACAAAACGATAATAGATGACGATACGTTGAGTGTAGTTCTTTTTGCCGCCTTCTTTTTCGTACACATCAATGTGGTCAATAAGTTCCCGGAGCATTGGTGCGGTTAAGGATTCCATCTCCATAAACTTTCTGACAGCTTTAAGAAAGTCATCTTTGTTTTGCTCCATTTCACTGATTTTGGCAAGGCGCTCCTTGTACTCAAAAATCTTTGTTTTCAGTTCAAGACGTTCAACCTCGTATTTATGGGATAGCTCCATATACATCTCATCGCTCAACTTGCCCGATACATTGTCCTCATAGGTTTTGGCGAAAAGCGAAGTGAACATTTCATTTCGGGCGGTTGCCCGATTTAGCTCTGTTTCCAAGGTTTTCTGCTCCGCCAACATATCGGCATTGGTTTTTTTGGCGAGGAGCTTTGCAAATTCTTCCTCGTGGGATTCCAAATACTTTGCTAATCTCTTTAATTCAAGCATAACGATCTGCTCGATAGCGTCGGCACGGATATAATGGCGGGTTTCGCAATTCCCACGGGTATCCTTCTTATAGTTGGAACAGCTGAAATAATGGATTTCCTTGTTGGTAGTATTCGTGTGATACCATAACTTGCTGCCGCAATCGGCACAGTAAAGAAAATCGCAAAACATATTCTTCTCGCCGTTTTCCTGTTTAGGAGCACGGCGCTTTGTCTTTACGACAAGCGTCTGCATCAGCTCAAAATCATCACGGCTGATAATCGGCTCGTGAACATCCTTGAAAATAACCCAGTTTTCTTTAGGATTGTCGTAGCGTTTCTTATTCTTGTATGATTTGGAATACGTCTTGAAGTTGATGATATCGCCGCAATACTCCTGCTGGGTAAGAATCTTTGTAACGGTAGTTTTGCACCATTTATATTTGTTAGGCTGTGTGACCTTACCGCCTTTACGAATACCCTTTTCTTGCCAATACGCCATAGGAATCAGCACCTTGCGCTCCTGCAATATACGGGCAATCGTTTCGTTGCTCTTACCTTCAAGCGCCATTTTGAAGATGTCACGAACGACCTGTGCCGCTTCGGGATCAATAACCCACTTCTTAGGATTATCGGGAGATTTGATATATCCATATGGCGGCGGAGCTAACGGCTCGCCTGTGCTACCCCTGATACGATAGGATGATCGACATTTTTTGCTAATGTCCCTTGCGTAAAACTCGTTCAACACATTTTTGAACGGCGCAATTTCACTTTCACCTTCGTCGCTGTCGATATTGTCGTTAACGGCGATGAACCGAACATCTCTGTCGGGAAAATAGGTGTCCATATAATATCCGACCATATCGTATCGCCGTCCGAGACGGGATAGGTCTTTGACTATAACTGTTGAGATATATTCGAGGTCAATGTCCTCAATCATCTTCTGAAAACCGGGACGCTCAAAATTTGTACCGGTATAGCCATCATCAACATAGTATCGGGTATTGGTTAGCCCATTTTCCTTTGCAAAACGTTTTAACAATTTCTTTTGATTGGCGACCGAGTTACTGTCACCTTCCACGCCGTCATCACGGGAAAGGCGGCAGTACAAGGCGGTAATGCCAGCCTTATCCTGTTTCTTTTTCGACTGCAATGTTGTCCTCCTTTCCAGCAGCCGAACACACATTTTCTGCTGCCATAGTATCATTTCCCTCGGTGATTATCAAATGTGCGAAATCGCTGTTTATTATCCTTTTAACACAAGTCGGGAAAGAGGTGTTGTCCTCTTTCCGTCCTGTGTGCTTGAACGCCGCCGACACAATGTAGGTAGCGCCGTTGACTTTGTATTCTTGCTCTTCGCCGTAAAGTGATTGTATAATGCTCATTATCGTTCCTCCCTGTTGCGCTGTCTGCGTCTGTAATCGTCCTGCGCTAATTTGAGTAAGCGCTTGTAAATATCCTGTGGTGTGTATTTCTTCGGGAAATACTTGCTTAGTTCATCGAGCTGGAAACTAATTTTCTCACGCTGATTCGGTTTTTCCTCAGATATGATTTTTGATATGGTATCGCTGTCAAGTTAGCCTGACTGAGAGAGCTTTTTCATATGGATTGCCTGTGAGAGCGAGGGCGTTTTGTCCTCCAGCTCTATTGCTTCAAACAAATCCTGCTGTTCGTATTCGGTTAGATAGGATAGCTCCACGCCTACAGAAAATGCAATACGCTGTTCATCGACCATTTTGAGAATATCGGAGATGAGCTTAGTCAGACGGATATAGCGTTTTACTGTATCTTTGCTGGTTCCCTCCTGTTCGGCAATCAGCTCAGTCGATAACTTCGGTGCAAGTTGCTCCGAAGTGAGATCAGTACGCTGTCCCTGATGCTTGAGCGCTTCGGCTTTCAGCTTATAAGCGAATGCCTTTTCCGACGGCAGAAGATGCTCTCTGTGGAGATTGCTGTCCACCACCATAATCGCTGCTTCGTCACGGCTAACGGGACGAATAAAGGCAGGTACTTCTGCAAGTCCTGCCTTCTGTGCCGCACGGAAACGGCGGTGTCCGGATATGATTTCGTATTCGTCGGTTGTGCCTTCAAGCGGTCGTACAATCAGCGGCATCATAATCCCCTGTTGTTGAACGCTCTCGATTAAGCTGTTCATTTCTTCGTTGTCGAGCACCTGATAAGGGTGATCTCTGAATTCGTGTAATTTGTTGATTGATATGTTGGTCATCGTTCATAACTCCTTTGTTTCGTTTTATTTTGGTGATAATATTTGTACTTGTATCTGCCTTGCTCCAGCTGCTTTTCCTGTTCGATCAAAGCACGGAGTCGAGGCACTTTGTTTTCAATGCGCCCGCAGATAATGAGCTGCTTGCGCAAGGGTGTTAGCTTCTTTGTGATTTCTCTGCATTGTTCTTTAAGAGAATTATTTTCTTCGGGTGATTTTGCTCTGCGGATTCGGTTGCGGATATGCTGCCGCTCGGTTTCATAGGTTTTGATTTGCTCGGCGATTTCCTTTCGGCAAGATACAAAATCCTCTGCACATTCCACATTATGGTCACGGAGAAAATGGTATTCCTCAAGCGTTCGGTCGAGATTCTGTATTTCCAATCTCAATTCGTGAGATACGGGACGATAATCTCGCTTTTGCACGTTGTTGCCTGTGATGAGCTTTGCGATAGTGATGATAAGCTCAAACAGCGCCGTGATAACATCAGGCTCTGTTCTTTTCTCAAAATCTCTGATTCTCACTATCAGCGGTTGGCGCTGATAATACGATTTCGGTGTATAGGAATAGAAATCCATAAAGTATTTATCCTCACGCTGAGATTGAAGCCGCCTAAGTATCGCTTCTCTGGTGTAATCCTTGCCGAGACTGCTTAATCTGACAGGCTTCAGCCAGTCAGGAGCGATCACTGACGGATGCTGATATTTGAAATTCCGCACAAACTGATAGCCGAGCGAGCGAAGATAAAATTCAAAATCAAACGGCTTGATTGTACAGGCTAAGGCTTCATCGACATCGTGACGCAGCATATCCTTGTGTGGTACTCGTCCGCTCCTGCGTACCCAATATGCCTTGTCGCCGCCGTAGAACGGAGCGTTTTCAATCACGGATTTTCCATACTCACGGCAGATCTCGTCGGAAATCTCACGCAGCTTGTAATGGTCGGAAATATGGTTTTCAAACTTACGCCCTGTGCGGAAGGACACACTGTTTACGACAATGTGATTATGCAGGTGATCGGTATTCAGATGCGTCGTGACGACTATCTCATAATTATCGCCCCACATACGCTTAGCTGTTTCAATGCCGATGCGGTGCGCTTCTTCCGGTGAGACCTCTCCTGCCTGAAAACTCTGATAACCGTGATACGCAACATTTCCTCCGAGCTTACCGTAACGCCGCTTTGTGGTCATCATCTGCTCATAAGCCATTTTCTTCGGACAGTTTATTCCACTGACGTACATTGTTTGGTCGGTTTTGTCGCTGTTCTCAACGTAATTGAGAGCGGCAGCTAAGTCATCATCAAGATATTTGCGCTCGATAGTTTTATCAGGATTTTCAGCGTAATTGATAACATCTTTTAGCCGTCCTTTGATGGGCCAGAAGCCTGTTGTTGCCATGTCGTTACCTCCTTACAGATTTGCTTGGCAGAGGATTTCTCCGGCAGAAGTAGGCGCTGTTGGATTTCGTCTACGACTTCAAGCAGCTTTCGTTCGGTTTCAGGTGATATCTTATCGACAACCTCGTCACACAAACGGCAGAGCGTTTGGTAGAAATCAAAAAAGACATCAGGTTGCACCGTCCTCGGCGCATAGCCCAATGTCCTTTGTCTGATATATTCGGATTGAGATAAGCCGCAGCTCTCGGCGAGCCGGGCTATCTTCTTTTTCTCGGACTGCGTAACTCGCAGCTCGATTCTTGCATTTTTATCGTTCAAAAATATACCTTCTTTCCTCGGGTGTTAGGGTGTCCCTAAAGATTTACAACAGCTTTGGAGCTGTTGTATTTGGAATTTGCCGTACAAATTCCCTGCTTGCTACAGTATAAGACAAACCCGCCCTGTGGTAATACGGGACGTATTCTGTTTGCCTTATACTGCTGATAATATTTCATCTTTTTATAATTCTGTTGTGCCGTCAAAGTGACGGCAGTTTTGTTTATCGTCTCAAAATTTGCCGTCATCGTGCCGTCAATCAAACAGTTTAAGGTCGTCCATAATATCTTGTTCGGCTTCTTTCTGTTGTTCTGCGGTCAGTGCCGGAGCGTTTGTCATAGGCTGCGGAGCGAAGTTTGCTTCTGCAAAGCAAGCCCGCATTTCCCCACGAATGATATTTCGTATATCTTCCTCGTGCTGTTCACGAGTGATCGCCTTTAAATCCACATAGTCTGCGATCGCATCTAACACAAACTGATTGCGGGATTGATACTTTTTCACATCCAGCGTCTGCATATACTCTGCAAGATAACGCTCTCGGGCGTCGGTTAGGTCAAAGCGTACTGTCATTTTATACACGTCTTTCATTCTTCGCCTCAGCTCTCAGATAAATGTCTGCGAGATATTCATAGCCTTTTGCGGCGGCGCAGATGTCGTCAATGAACTTTACACGGTCGAGATTGCCGTGATAGAAATTCTTGATCAGGCAACCTCCGCCACCGCAAACGTAGAGCTTCATTGTGCTTTCATCATAACCGTGCTCACGCAAGCGACGGAAGATCTCAGCGACATATTCCTCCGCAATAGCTGTGATGATTTCCAAATCGGAAGCAAGAATATCTGCCGTGCCTGTCTGCAACACCTCGTCGATGATATAGTCGTTCAGCTCTCGGCGTGTCTTGCGCATAAAGCCTTCACGAATAGCGAGGGTGCATTGATAAGTGCCGAACTTCTCGGTGAACATCTTACCGCTTTGCGGCTTGCCGTTGACAAGATAAAGTGTGTTCATCGTACCGTTACCGATATCGGCTACCATACTCAATCCTTTGAGCGTAGACTTGATAGGCACAACCGCAGAATACCCCTGCGGATAGATTTTTACATCAGAGATTCGGATATGATAATTTACATTCCGAAAAGTGAACTCTACCACCTTGTTCTTTGACAGATATGCGGCAAAATCCGCTTTCTGTCCGCTTGTCCAAGTCAAGGGCAAGCCAGCGGCGATAATTACATCCGCCTCGGTCAGACCTTCGTCTGTAAGCTCGGCTGCAATAGCAGCAAGAGTAAGGATATAGTAATCCTCGTCCTTCTGCTTTTCGGGCAGAAACTCCTTGTGACCTTCGCCAATCAGATAATACTTGCCGTTATAGATAAGCATATCCTTTGTAAACAGCGGTTCGCTGTCGTGGGCAGTGATACCCGTCTTGAAACAATGGTTAGCGGTTTTGATGTTGCCGTAACCGTGGTCGATACCGATAATCTTAAAATTGTTTAGTGTTTTCATAAAATCATCCTTTCAGTTTTTCGTTGTAGGCGAGTATGTCGCCGTAGAGTTTTGGGAAAGCAGGCAATATGCATTTCAAAAGATAGTTGCAGTAAATGCCGTACTTGCTGATCAGCTGCACGCAGCTGTGTTCTTCGCCGTAGTCGAGCAACAGGCAGTTGTCGTCAATGCAGTTGCAGCACGAATGACGGACAATGCGGTTTACTCTGTCGGACAGCTCTTCGGTAATTTTCAGCACCATAGCTTGTTCCTCCTTTCGTGTATTTTGGAGGGCTTTTCGTCCCTCTACTGTATTAAATACACGAAAATCCGAAAACTTAGGGTTTTAAGAAAACATAGTGAAAATTAAAAAGAAAACACTAAAAAACGGTTTGAATACTGAACGATCAGAATTCAAGCCGATAATTTTATATTACGGAAAACAATAATTCAAAATTTTTTCAAAAATTTCTTCTAAAACGGAGCAAAGGGAGTTTTATGGGACACCTGTTTTGGTAGACTTGATAGTGAGGAGGTGTTGATTTTGGGAAAAATCAGCTTTTTCAGCGCCGATTTTCGTGACGGAAGAATACGGATCGGCAACAAAACTTACCCTACCGGTACGTTCGCTACGCACCTTTTGAATCAATACTATAAGGACGATACGGCGGCTTGGTTGGCTGTATACAAACAATACAGCTGGCATTTATACGATACGATCTCTGCCGGTTATCTTGATAACAATGATGTTTTACGATCCGGGTGGGAGATCCACCAAATCTTAAAAACCTTGCCTAAACTGCAACCGTTCACTAAACTGGATGTTGAAGCAGAGTGTATTAGAATAGCTGAACTTTTCACAGAGAACAATGCTGACTTTATCCGAGAGTATTTCAATGCAAAGGCTCAAATATTAGCTATGGGAATCAATGAATCTGCTTTGGATTTGCTCCCGATTGAAATAGATAAAGTTCAGCAAAAAACAGCGGACAACCTACTTAATGATATGATGACAACACTGGCTTTCTATGATCGTATCAGCAACGATATGAGAGAAGCATTTGAGGGCTTAACCGAGTTTTGTAACAGACTTGATGAAGCGGAACGCTTCGATGAGGCACACCTATTACCTATTGCATTGGATATATTCGGCAACGAAAAACTCTATATGACATCCGAGTATGTTGCTATGCGTAAAACGGCTAAAAGCAAAACGATGGTAACAGCGAGAAGAATGTATTTTGATAATTACTACAGCTTTGTCCTCACGGATTTTTTTGAGGGCTTATACTACGGTCATTATCCGAGAAGGTGTCCGATCTGCAAGCGCTATTTCCTGATGACTTCTGCAAGGCGGCAGGTGTATTGCAACGGTATTGCGCCCTATACGCTGAAAGGAAAAACAATTACCTGCCGAAAATATGCGGCGAGGATGAAGGAAAAGGAGCTTTCCGAAGGTAACCCTATCAATCCAATTTACAAGAGCCGTTGCTCTGCAATTCGTGTAGAGCAAAAAAGAAGCACCATCACAACAGAGTTTGCTGCAATGGTGCTGAAGGTTGCTAAAGAGTATTGGCAGAAAGCAAAGTTTGACGACGGTTACGCTAACGGTCAATTCAGAACAGATATGAAACGTGAGAATTTGTACAGAGAAACGGACAGGAGAATTAAGCAAAAGTGAGCCATATCGAGAAAAAAGAATTTGAAATATACCGCATTACTCCGCCACCGCCTGAATGGGATTTGCAGGAGTATATTCGGCAGTATATCCAGACCGGCGATGACAATTATTTTTATTGGTTCCTACACTATTACGAGCCGATGCTAAATGAAAAGGCGAAGTTTTTTAGGAATAAATACTCAATGGAAAAACATTTTGCCGATATAAAGCAAAGCCTTGTAACAGGCTTATGTAAGGCTCTGATGAAATACGATATTTCCATAGCTCCTTTTCTGCCGTATGCTCAGAGGTATATGGAGCGTGAGGCGCATACCTATATCCGCACAATGCGGACGGGGTATTCCGTGCAGAGCGACTTTGAATATGCCCGACTTCGTAAAGTGATGGATATTTTCAATCATTCAGGCGGTGAATTTACGGAGGAAACCATTTCTCAGGTTGCAGCTCAAATCGGTGAAAGCTATGATAAAACAAAGTCTATCATTGAAGGCGGTATTCTTACTGAAAACTATGTAGATGTTCAGAGTAACGATGAGGACGACGAACAGACAACAGATTTTCTTCTTCCCGATTCCTCGCTCAATCCTGAAAATATCTATTTCAAGCAGGAGCTTTATGATAAACTGTATGAAGCTTATGACAGCTTGGAATATACGGAGAAGATAATGCTCGCCCAGCACCTCGGCTTTTGCCCTGAGTGTTTCAGTAATCACTATGCCGACAAAACCGATTTAGACGAAAATGGCAAACCGAAGGAAAAGCTCATCAAACCGCTGCCTTATACCGACATCGCCACCGATCACGGATTTAGCGATGCCGATACTGCAAAGAGAGTTTGTAGAACAGCCTTTAAAAAAAATCAAATTTCTTATATGAAAATCATCAAATTTGATTGAGCTTTGCAAAGATTTATGCTATAATTTTCATATATTTATATGAGTTTTCTATCAAGGAGGTTGTAATTATGGCTGTTAGTTATAAAAAGCTTTGGAAATTGCTCATTGATAAAGATATGAAAAAAAGCGATCTTGAGCGTGAAGCAAAAATCACTCATTATTCATTGAGTAAGCTTTCACAGGGCAAGGATGTTTCTACTGAAGTCTTAGGCAAAATTTGCGAAACGCTGGATTGCACGATAGACGACATTATGGAGTTCGTACCGGAAGAAAAATAAAAGTTTCAACACAAAGAATCACCTAACTTTGGTACGATAAAAAGGAGTTAAAAAATGAACAAACAGCAATTAGCGTCATTAATTTGGGATACCTGCAACGATATGCGTGGATCAATTTCTGCCGTTGAGTACAAGGATATTATATTAGGTTTTATCTTCTACCGTTTTGTTTCCGAAAATGAAGTTTCTTACCTAAAGAAACAGGATTGGACTATGGAGATAATGGCAGAGGAACTGACGGAAGAAGATAGTGAAACCGTTCAGCAGTGCAAAGATCACCTTGGATATTTTATTGCCTATAAAGACCTTTTCTCTACTTGGAAGGATCACACAGCAACTTTTACGGTGTCTGATGTAACTGACGCCCTAAATGCATTTGTCAGAAATATTGGCAGCAATCCCGATCATCAAAAGCTTTTCAATGAGATTTTCAAATCCTTGTCTGAAAAACTGAGCAAAATGGGATCCATCAGCAATCAGACTTCTCATATCAAGAACATCATAAAGATAGTCAGCCGTATTCCTATGGACGAAAATCAGGGCTACGATGTACTCGGATTTATTTATGAGTTCCTGCTGAAGAACTTTGCGTCCAACAGTAAGAAGGACGGAGAATTTTACACGCCGCACGAGATTTCGATATTGATGTCTGAAATTGTAGCCCATCATTTGCGTGACCGTGAGCAAATTAATATTCTCGATCCAACCAGCGGATCGGGTTCTCTGCTTATCAACATCGGTCAGAGTGTGCAAAAGTATTTGCAGGACAGCGGCAATATCACTTATTATGCGCAGGAGCTGATTCAGGAAACCTTCAACCTGACGCGAATGAATCTTGTTATGCGCGGTATCAATCCGTCCAATATCAAGGTGCGTCATGGTGATACATTAGCGAACGACTGGCCATATTTTGATGATAATGATGAAAACAGCTACGAGTATGTCCCTGTTGATTGTGTGGTTTCTAATCCGCCGTATTCACATAAATGGGATGCAGATAACTACACAAACGATCCTCGTTACAAAGAATACGGTATCGCTCCTGCTTCAAAGGCTGATTACGCTTTTCTATTGCACGATTTATACCATCTAAAAGATAACGGCATTATGTGTATCGTTATGCCTCACGGCGTTTTGTTCAGAGGTGGTTCCGAAAAAGACATCCGCACTCAGTTGGTAGAAAACAATAATATAGAAACTATTATCGGACTTCCTTCAAACTGCTTTTACGGCACCGGTATATCAACCATTATTATGGTACTGAAAAAACACCGTGGAGCCAGTGATATTTTAATTGTTGACGCTTCAAAGGAGTTCTTTAAGGACGGCAACAAAAACCGCCTGTCCGGTCATCATATCAAAAAGATAGTTGACGCTGTTTTGAACAGAGAGAACATTCCGCATTTTGCTTCTCTTGTTTCTAAACAAACGATTAAAGATAACGACTACAACCTCAACATCCCCCGATATGTTGAATCAGAGAAAAAAGTTCCTGTTGATTTACACGCAACCGTATTTGGCGGAATCCCGAATTATGAGGTTGAGCATCTCAAAAAATATTGGGAAGCTTTTCCGTCACTATGCGATGAGCTGTTTACACGCATTAATGAACACACCTCAGAATTATCCTGCGATTCAGTTATTGACGCTATCAAACAAAATGCTGATGTTATTGCATTTGAAGCGAATTACAAAGAAGCTTTCCAAGCGCTTGAAGATCAGCTCTATGAGCTTTTGATCGACAATCAGGTAAAAAACGTTGCTGCTCTGAAAGAAGAAATCACCAATCGTATTTTTGAACTATGTCAGCAGTTTGACATTGTGGACAAGTATCTTGTATATAAAGCCTTTGACGATGTTTGGAAACAAATCAGCCTTGATTTGGAAGCAATCCGCTTGCAGGGATTTGACGCTGCACATAGTGTAGAAGATATTGAAGTATATGATAAGAAGGAGAAAAAGGCTGTCAAAAAAGGAGAAGAAGGCAGAGTTATACCCTTCGCTTTGATTCAAAAACATCTATTTGCTGATGAATTCACACAAATGGATGGTTTGAATAAAGATCTGTCCGGCGCAACATCGGAATATGAATCTTTCTGGGAAGGGCTGGACGATGAGCTCAAGGAAGAACTGAAAAAGAAAGATGACGGTGATGAGCAGTCTGAAGCAAAGCTTGATACAAAGCAGCTAAAAGCAAAGTATCAGGAGGTTTTGGCAACGCTATCTAACGATACAACGAAGATGTACGCGGAATACGCTGCGCTGAAGCCTAAACAGAAGGTGGAGTTTCAGGAAAGGCATCCGGAACTCGTTTGGCCCGATGAAACGGAAAAAGTCAAAAACGGCACCTATAAACAATCGGCGATTAATGCGATTGTTGAGCAAATCAAAAACGACATCGAAATCGACGAGGAAGAAGATGATTATAAGATCCGTCATTTGTACCTCCTCAGTCAGCAGATTTCTGCTCTGAAAAAACAAATCAAAGCACTTAAAACCGACCTCGATATCAAGGCACGAGAATCGATCGTAAAGCTGTCAGACGATGAAATCAAAATGCTGCTGAAAGAAAAGTGGCTTATGCCTGCAATGGAAAACATTAACGCCATTCCGAACGCTATTATCTCCAATTTGAACCGTTCCGTGAATGATATTATAACCAAATACGATAATCCAATTCTTACCCTTGATACCGATATAACAAAGACCGAGGAATCATTATCCGTTATGCTTAACGACTTAACAGGTGATGCTTTTGATATGGCGGCAGTTCAGCAATTCAAAACACTGTTGGGAGGAAAAGAAAATGAATAAAACTCCGGCAGTTAGATTTATAGGATTTGCAGAAGATTGGGAACAGCGTAAGTTGGGGGAAGTGAGTGAATCTTACTCTGGTGGAACCCCTTCTGTAGGTGTCAAAGAATATTACGGAGGACAAATTCCGTTCATCCGTTCTGCGGAAATCAACAGTGAAATAACTGAGCTCTCCCTAACCGAAGGGGGCTTAAAAAACTCCTCAGCCCGACTCGTAGATGTGGGAGATATTTTGTACGCTTTATATGGTGCAACAAGTGGCGAAGTGGGTCGAGCAAGGCTTAAAGGCGCTATAAATCAAGCTATTTTAGCGATAAAGCCTCATGCCGGTTACGATTCGGAATATCTTGCTCAATGGCTACGAAAAAGTAAGCATAGCATTATAGAAACATACCTGCAGGGTGGGCAAGGAAATCTTTCTGGAACTATTGTTAAAGAACTATCGGTGGATTTCCCATTACTGAAAGAGCAGCAGACAATTGGTAATTTTTTCAGCCAACTTGACCACCTTATCACCTTTCATCAGCGCAAGTACGAAAAGTTGAAAAACATCAAAAAATCAATGCTTGAAAAAATGTTTCCGAAAAATGGTTCAAATGTACCGGAAATTCGTTTTAAGGGATTTACTGACGCTTGGGAACAGCGTAAGTTGGGTGAAGTTGGAAAAACTTATTCAGGATTGTCTGGAAAAACGAAGGATGATTTTGGGCATGGAGAAGCAAAGTTTGTAACATATATGAATGTGTTTTCAAATTCTGTATGTTTGCCAAATATGACCGAGGCAGTTGAAATTGATGATAAACAAAACAAAGTTCTTTTCGGAGATGTGCTTTTTACCACTTCCTCTGAAACACCAGAGGAAGTCGGAATGTCCTCTGTTTGGCTTGAAAATGCTGAAAATATCTACTTAAATAGCTTTTGCTTTGGATATAGACCAACGAAAGAATTTAATCCATATTATCTTGCTTATATGTTGCGTTCTCCATCAACAAGAGAGAAGATTACTTTTTTGGCACAAGGCATTTCAAGATACAATATTTCAAAAAATAAAATGATGGATATTGAAATTCCTATACCATCGATAGTAGAACAAAAGCAGATTGGTGAGCATTTTAGAACTCTCGACTCCCTTATCACCCTTCATCATCGCAAACTTGAAAAACTAGAACAAATAAAACAAGCAATGCTTCACAAAATGTTCGTGTAAGAAGCGGAGGCAACTATGTCATACAAAAACGAAACAGAATTTGAAAACGCCTTGATTGCCAAGCTGACGCAACTCGACAATCAGTGGTCAAGAGAGATTCTGGAATACAAAACCGAAGAAGAGCTGATTGAAAACTGGGCAAAAATTTTGTTCAGCAATAACAATACAACCGATAAGCTCAACGGCTGTCCTCTGACCAAAACGGAAATGGGACAAATCATATCCCAAATCAACGGCGAAACTCCCTTTGCCATCAATCGCCGATTAAACGGCAGATATATTTCTATCATCCGTGATAACTCCAAGGATACACAGCACGTTGGAAAACGTGTGGATCTGTTCCTCTTTGACAAAGATGAGATTGCCGCAGGAAGAAGCGTATACCAGATAGCTCGCCAGCCAAAGCTCCCCATCTCGTCAGAAATTCTCGGCAACCGCAGAGGCGATTTGATGCTATTAATCAACGGTATGCCGCTGTATCATATTGAACTGAAAAACAATCCTGTGCCTGTTGAACAGGCATGTAATCAAATCAGCAAATATATGCAGCACGGCGTATTTACCGGCTTCTTTTCACTTGTTCAAGTGTTTGTCGCAATGACGCCGACCGAAACACTGTACTTTGCGAATCCCGGACGTGAAAGAGCTTTCAACTCCGACTACTATTTTCATTGGGGTGACTTCAACAATAAGCATATTGTCGACTGGGAAGAAGTTGCGGAAAAGTTCCTTTCTATTCCGATGGCGCACAGACTGATCGGTTACGGTATGATTGCGGACGGAACAGATAACATTCTCAAAGTAATGCGCAGTTATCAGTATCACGCTGCTTATAAAATCTATTCGCAGGTAGTCAAGCGAGTAGATTGGGATGATGACGGACAAAAGGGCGGCTATGTATACCACACTACCGGCAGCGGTAAAACAATGACGAGCTTTAAGTGCGCACAGCTGATAAAGTCCTCCGGTAAAGTTGACAAGATTGTTTTCCTGATGGATCGTGACGAGCTTTGGAAACAAACTTATGATAATTATCGAAACTTCTCGGACTGTGATGATATTGAAGATACCGCTAACACCAACAGCCTGCTCTCAAAGCTGGAGAACGACACACCCAATTTGCTGATTGTTACGTCTATTCAGAAGATGAGTAACCTGACAACCGTCAATCCTACTCCGAATGCGGCACGTATTGCAAAGGTGCAAAAGAAAAAACTGGTGTTTATCGTTGATGAAGCCCATCGTTCTACCTTCGGCACAATGCTCCGTGATATAAAGCTGACCTATCCGAGAGCAATGTTCTTTGGCTTTACAGGTACTCCTATTATGAAGAAGAACGCAGTTGACGGTATTACGACCGACGGCTTATTCGGCACGTGTCTGCACAAATATACAATCTTAGAAGGAATCAGAGATAAAAATGTTTTAGGGTTCAAGCCTTCAAAAGTCGTAACATTTGACGAGGAAGATTTCAGAGAAAAGGTTGCTCTGATGAAGCTCGGCAAAGATAGCGTCGAAGGTCTTACCGATGAAGAATTCAAAAAATATCACGATCTTGCTTCCCGAGATATAGACAAGGTGGAAGCAGACGTCAGCAACAGTCTGTATGCCGACGGAGATACCGGAAAAGAGCATCGCAAAAATGTGGTTCAGGATATTCTTAATAAATGGGAACGAATCAGCTTCCGTGGTAAATTCCACTATATTCTCGCTACATCCTCAATCCGTGAAGCGATTAAATACTATCGTTTATTAAAAGACAACGATAAAGATTTGTTTGTCACTGCTGTTTTTGATCCGCATACAGATAATACAAGCGATGATATCTTCAAGGATAAGGCAGTAGAAGAAATCCTCATTGATTACAATAACCATTTCAACTTCAAGTTTACAGTCGGCGCTTATCGTCGATTCAAGGATGATGTTTGCTCTCGTCTTGCGCACAAAGAACCTTACAAGGATATTGATACAAGAAGAGAGGAAGCGGTTAATATTGTTATCGTTGTTAATCAGCTTCTTACCGGATTCGACTCGAAATGGATTAACACCTTGTACTTGGATAAAGTAATTGATTACGAGCAGTATATTCAGGCTGTTTCAAGAACAAATCGCCTTAACGGATATGAAAAGCAGTACGGAATTATCAAGTATTGCAGAAAGCCGTACACAATGGAGAAAAACGCAGAGGAAGCTCTGCAACTCTATGCGGAAGCTGGTTATCAAGATGTATATGTTCCGTCTTTAGGACAGAACATCATCGGAATGAATAACGATTATCAAAGCATCATCAAGCTGTTTGAGAAAAACGGTATTGAGAATTTCAGCAGACTTCCCGATAATCAGGGCGACATCAAGCTGTTTGCCGACTTGTTCAATAACATCAGCAACAATTATTATCGCTCTATTCCTCAGCTTTTTACTTGGACGAAGAGAACTTATATCACAGAGGATGCCGGAGAGGTAACGGTTGACCTCGATGAAAGAACATACGAAATTCTTCATCAAAGATACAGCGAAATACCGAGGACTGTTCAGCCCGGCGGCGATATGATTTATGACATCAAGGCTTTTCTTACCGAGGTATCATCAAATGAGATTAACCGTGCGTTTATGGAATCTCAGTTTGCCGAAGTATTGAAAGACCTTTCCAATGGTGCAAAGCCGGAAGAAATCAAAGCATTGCTCGATGATTTGAAATCCAGTTTTGCAGAATTGCCGGCAGAGGATCAGATTACTGCCGAAGCTATTTTGGAAGATATTTACTCCGGTGCGCTAAAAGATTTTGACGAAGGAAAAACTCTTGCTGAGTACATCGAGATTTATAAGAGAAATACCCTGAAAGCAAATATCAAAGTATTCAGCGAGGCGTTTGGTTTTGATAAAGATAAGCTGGCAAGAATTATGGTTTTCCACCTAAAGGAAGAAAAGCTGTATGAAGGCGGACTTTTTGATCAGATAATGGAAACACTTGACCGTGCAAAAGCGAAGGAAACTATGGAAAAACTGGAGGATTGCACCATCAGACCGCACCGTGTAGTCCAAAAAGCAGAAGGATATCTGAAGAAGTTTATCCTGTCCGGCGGGGATGTTAGCTTTATGGATTAAAAGCATAAAAACACCTAATAGAGCAAGGAGGTTAATCTTATGAAAGATGATTACACAACACTTGAAGACTTGGTTAGAACACAATATGCCGACGTTTTTTGGACTCACAAGATACAAGAAAAGCAAGCAGAGATATATGAATCTCGTCACAAGTTGTTTTCTTGGATTAATATAATCTCTGCGTCGCTTACTTCTGCTGGTATTATTTCAATTGTTTTTGTTGATCAGTTTTGGATAAAGTTAGTTTCTGCTATTGTGTCTTTTGTTACCACAACAATGAGTGCTTTATTAGCAACCTTTGATTATAAGAACTTGGCAAAATCGAATAAAACCGCAGCTACGAAACTCGTATGTTATAGAAATGAATTATTATCACTGCTTGGAAGAATAAGAATTAAAGAAAAAACCGCAAAAGAATTGTTTGATGAATTTGAAAATCTGCAAAGCAGTATACACGAAGCATATCAGGACGCTCCAAATACAACTAATCGTGCAGTTGCAAAGGCAGGAAAAGCTATCAATGAAAGTAAAGATGGCACATACTCTGACGAAGAAATTGATAGACTTTTACCTGATACACTAAAGAGGAGGAATATAAAGTGAGCTATAACGTCAAAAAGCACGGAGAAGTTATTTCGACAGACATTAGAACAAGCATCTCAACTCGGTATAAAGCGGTCACTAAAGCAATTAACCGTGAATTTTGGGATTCTCAAAGTGACAAAGAACATAGTCTTTACGTTGGTTCCTATGGACGAGGAACAGCAATTAATACCAGTGATGTTGATATTCTTGTTGAATTACCTGAAGATGAATACAATCGCCATAACGTTTATAAGGGAAATGGGCAGTCCAGACTATTGCAAGCTGTAAGAGAAGCAATACTTAATACATATCCTCGTTCAGATGTACGAGCTGATGGACAGGTTGTTAAAATAGCTTTTTCCGATGGTATGAAATTTGAAATACTACCTGCGTTTGTTACATACGGATGGAATGGTATAATTTATAAATATCCTGACACAAATATGGGTGGGAATTGGCGTTCAACTAATCCAAAAGCAGAGCAGGGTGCTATGCGTGATAAAAACAAATCAAGTAATGGGTTATTATTTGACACCTGTAAACATATGCGATATATTCGAGATAACTACTTTAAAAGTTACCATCTTTCCGGAATAGTTATTGATAGCTTTGTTTATGCTGCAATCAAGAACTGGAGATGGACACCACCAGAAGAATCTTCATCTGCTGCTGAACCAGGTGAGTACGAAAAATTGCTTTATGATTATTATTTGTATAATCTGCGATTCTCAAATACAATCAATGCTCCGGGAAGCAATGATTATGTAGATGTTTCAAGCAGTAAAGATTGCTTAGAAAAAGTTTTATTGAAAATGTGTAAATAGAATCGCGACGCTCAATAGATGGGTGATTTATCGGATACGGAAGGATAATTTGTTATGACAAAAGCAATCAAGAAAGATACCATTCACGCCGGTGGAATTGACATTGGTATTTACACAACAGATTTCAAAAATGAATATATATCACTCACAGATATAGCAAAATACAGAAGTATTCAACCTTCGATTACCATTATGTTAAACGTCGTGCTGTTTGGCAAAACTGCACGATTTAGCTGCACGTCAGTTGAATGTATTAGATTCGGTGAATTTGGAGGATTTGCCGCAGTTGCCCGATATTAAAAAAGAATAGTAAACCATTATTAGCAAGAAAAAGGCTGATGTAATCTCTTATTGTACTACATCAGCCTACGTGTTAGCTATAGATTATTTCAGCGTTCACAACTTCTCTCGCTCGTTGGACGGCGTTATTCATCTTGCGAACCCACAGCATTTGATTGGTGGCTTTGAGTTGTTCGGTGCAGCCTTCTTCTTTGGCGAAAGATTGCACGAGCTCGTTGTATATCTTCTGCGCCTGTTCGTCAATGTCGGCAAGGTATTCGTTCAGTTTGCATTTTGTGAGCATATTGGTATATAAAAATGGGCGGCATCGTTTGATATAGCGAAGGTGTTGTTGTCCCCATAAACCGATAGGTCGTTTATCCTGTTCGGGAAGCGTTAAATTGGGAAGTAAATAATCTCCCTGCTGTGTGTATGTAATCTCCATTGTCAGACCTCCTTGACCTTGACTTTCTTGACTTTGGCTTTTGTAAGCTTGATTAGCAGCTCGTCGATGATATCGGTGTACTTGCCCTGTGTTATAAGGTCATTCCTCAAATCAATCAAGCTGTTGATAACCGTGCACCGTTCATTGGGTGTTAGATACAGGTGGTATTTTGGATTTCTCATTCGCTGTCCTCCTTTAAAAAATCTTCATACGGCGTATCATTGTTCACAAAGGTATCAAGGATAAGCCTTGTGCCTAATCTGAAACCAACCATAAAGCTGTCGAGTTCCGACTGAGCTAAAATACTATTAGAAGTGTTGATGAATGAAAGAAATGCTTTCTTTTCATCACCGGTCAGCTTTTCAGTCAGGAGTGCTTCACTTTCTGAGAGAATAGTCATCTGCTTTTTCCGATAGCTGCCGTTCTTGAAACCTCGTGCCTGCGGATCAATATTGCCGTAATACAATTCTTTAATAAAGTTTTTCATTTGTAATTCCTCCGATTACACTATTATTTTACGGAGAAATTGAATAAATCACAAATGTGCGAGCGAGAAATGTGTGCAACTGCCGATAAAACCTGAATTTTTCATAAATCCGTTATGAACACTCGTACCAAACAACAAAGGGTATCAATACAAAACAGTATTGATACCCTTTATTCTTATATCCAGCAAATGAACATCTTGTCTTTAATTATGTATAGTTTTGCAATTAATAACAAAACAGTCAGTCAAAGCAAAAACTTTAACTGACTGTTTGTGTTAAAACTACTTAAAAAGATAGAATACAAAATATGATAAAATAAATACAGCTAATGCAATTATTTTTTTATTTCTATCATTTCTAAACATTGCTATTTGTTCGTTCCCATTTAAGAAATTTACCTTTTTAAGTTTGCGTATTCTTTTTACTGATTGAAGAATAGAGCCAACACCTAAATAAATTCCCAAAACATAAGCTAAATTTTTAAAAAAAATAATTATATTTATGCCTTTAAATAAACCTCGAGGAATATTTGAATCTCGAAAAAACTCATTATAGTTCATGAAATATTCAGTAATCAGGACAAATACAAACAAGCCAATAAAAATAATAATTAATTTATTTTTATTAATATATTTACTTTTCTCCAAATCTTCCTCTGTTCGATTTTTAACAATATATGCTGATTGAATTACTGCAATAACAGCCAAAGTGCACATACCTAACAGCTGCACAGATATATCCAAAATCAGTTGATGAGGTGTTCTGTAAAACCATTCTAATTCAAATAAACTAACACAGCAATAAAAAATAAAGCAACTACAAACAAAAAGGCCATTTGAAAATATAAATATTGATGTTTTTCCTTTAATTATTTCTTTACATTCCAAAATGGTAAATACAACAGAAATAATTATAAATGCTATTAAAGCGAAAAAATCTATAACTCTGCCACTGCTTATATAACGATAAAGAGGAATATTAAAAAAGCCGTAGCTTAATGGGAATACCAATAATTTATGCTGTAAAATACATATTACTATGTTAATAATCGAACATAATAATATGATACCATGAACAGATAACATAGAAATTTGAATAATTTGTTTTTTAGTCATAATACAATTTTGAATCCTCATAATAGATTTACCTCATAAAGCTAACTGTTTGGGTTAATTACTTAAATATTATAAAAATATTTTAGTACATTCAACTCAATTTACGTTTTTACAATTAAGCCAAGTCGTTGTCACACTATTGAAAGTATGACAACGACTGATTTTTAAATTATGCTTTAGTCATCTGAATTACTTAAATCGGCATATGTAATAAACCACCAATGTTTAACTCTGGGTTTAGCCAAAGTTGCCTTAGAATAAGGAGCTTCTACAGTAATATCTTTAATAGGCTTTGCTTTATCCATATAATAATAGCAAACTGCTTTTCTTTGCCCGTTAAACCATACTTTATTAACTGTTGTCGCATAAGTAAGTTCGTTATCATTTAATGTTGCTGTATGATTATCAGGAGTTGGTTGATTACATACTACAACATCATAAAATGAAACATTTGCACTTTCGTTATACATTACAGTTACATCAAATCCTGCATTTTTACATTGTAATTCTTGATACTTATCGCCTGATTGCAAACTGATAACATAGCTGTATCTGTCACCGATTTTCGTTATCGAATATATTTTATCTTGCCTTTCACTGCGTTCAACATAGAATATTGCATTATCACATTCAAATCGTTCATATTTTGAAACATCTTTACATATATAAGCGAATGCAGATTTTTCACTCGAAAAAGTTACAAAATACTTTTCAAACGGATAACTAAAAACTTGAAACAACAGAAAAAATAGCAACACAATAAGTATCCAATAAAAATAATATTGCTTTTTTATCTCTATCGGTTTTTTAGCAGTACGAGTATAATCAGCGTTAGTATTAGTTTTACTGTTTGCAAATTTCTTTTTTAATTTAATCAGTATGTATATTGTCGGTAAAGTAAGCAATAAATTGCATAAAACAAATCGTATAATATAAAACATTAAAAGGCCCCCGCACGTTGTGATTGTCCGCAATTGATGTAGGATTAAATATTATAAAACCGCATAATGTTCAGCAAAAAACAGATCGTTTACGCTGTCAAGATAGCCTGTTTTTGAATTATAGTTATATGTATCGGATTGTCCGTCCTGATCATACAGTTTATCCAAAAATCTTCCATCTTTAGTATAAAACAAATTTGATTTTAATGCAAGCTTTTTATCCGAACTGTTTGCTGTAAGTTCCGTTGACTGTCCTTTTTGTTTTCATACTATAACAAAACAGTCAGTCAAAGCAAAAACTTTAACTGACTGTTTGTGTTAAAACTACTTAAAAAGATAAAATACAAAATATGATAAAATAAACACCGTATTTGTATATTTTACTCCGCTATTTCGTCTGATTCATCTCGGTAATTTCCAAATTTAAAAGCAATGCTGATTTCGGAACAATTTGTATTAAAACTTACCAAACATTCGGCATCAATATCATTGTCAAACGAATAATCTAAAAACAGTTCGTTAAAGTCAACATTATCGTAAAAATCAGGATTTATATTATTTGCGTCAAAATACTTTCCGAGCCCTTTAGCAAAACTGTCGCTGATATTGTCGTTTTTATTAAACAGCGCTTTTGAATTTACAGAGCTTATATTTAAATTAAATATCATATGCGACTCATCGTCCATAACAAAACTGATCATCCAATCATCGCTTTCCAAATTAACATCCCAAAATATAGCGTAATATGACGGGTCATCATAATATGAAAGAATGTTCGGATTGCAGTTTTTGTATATAATGTCATTTTTATTTACATTGAAAGTCAAACCTACATCTTCACTGATTTTATTTAATTCTTTAAAGAATTCCTGCACAACGGTATCACCGTCCAAAAGTGCGCTTTCTCTGCTAATTGATGTTGTGGTAACTTTGTAAGTATCATTAGTAGAATCGATATAAAGTTTAAGTTTTTGAGAAACGGTAAGCGTCTTTTTTGAAATATTTAAGGGTGAAATCTTATTTACTTCTTCATATTTTAAGGCATTATCCGTCTGAATTTGCGATACGGTAAACTGAGATACAAGACAAGCAAAAATAATAAGACAGGCAAAACAAATTACAATAATATATCTTCGTTTCATTCGTTTTCCCCCTTTATCAAAAATTCCACTCTTGTACCTTCGTTGAGTTTACTTTTAATTGTCAGTTTTCCGCCGTGCATTTCTACTATTTTTGAGCATAAGGCAAGTCCCATTCCGGCACCGCCCTGTTTTCTTGCTCTTGATTTATCAACCATATAAAATTCTTCTGCCACCCTCGGCAAATCTTCTTCACTAATACCTACACCGTAATCTTTTACGGCAAACATATATCCGTTATATACGGAATTTCCTGTCAATTCAACGGAACTGCCGCTTTGGCTCGCCTTTCTTGCGTTGTCTATAAGGTTAATGAGTACGGTTTTAATTAAATCAAAATCAATATTTATTATGCACTCGTCTACATTAATATAAAGAGTTATACCGCTGTCGTCAAGCAAAAGTTTTACGGAATCTTCTACGCTTTCGGCAAGATATGTTGCGCTGACGGGCTTTAAATCGAGCTTATCAAGTTTTAAAACCATTATTTCCATAAGTTTTTTAGAGAGAGCCTCAAGTCGCTTGCCCTCCTTAAAAATATAATCCGCATAAATAAATTGCTCGTCCGTGCTGAGTTTTTTGGAGCGCAGCATATCGGAGTAACCGATAATTGAAGTCAAAGGAGTTTTCAGTTCGTGTGCAAAATTTCCCGTAAAATCTTCCTGCCGCTTTACTGCGTCTTTTAATTCTTTTATATTGTCCTCAATCTTGTCTGCCATAAAATTGAAGTTTTCCGACAACTTGCTTACCTCGTCATTGCCCTTGATTTCAACTCGCTTAGAAAAATCACCTTGAGCAAATTCCATTTCCGTTGACGAAAGTTTCTTGATTGGGTCGGTAATCAATTTTGAAAAAATAAAAATCATACCTCCGATTACCAATGTCATACTCGGCAACAGTATTTGCAAAACCGAGTAAAGCCTGTCTTTTTGTTCAAATACATTTGTAATTTTAGCATAATTTTCTAAAAAAAGTTTCTTGCCGTCAATGGTTGTTTTTACAATCGTAACGGAATAATAATTATCACTGTCGCAATACACAGTAGTCAATTGTGATTCATTTTCAAGGCTCATAACTCTGTCTTCGTCAAGCATTACAACATTATCACTGCAGCCAATCAGCTCATAATTTTCATCACGCAAAGCAAATTGCAAATCGCCGTACGAAGTTGAAACCTTAATGTTTGAAGTTACTTTCTTTAAATCGGAAAGCGAGATATCTCCGTTGTGCGGTTGATTATATACTGCAGTAGCAAGCGCACTTCTCAACGATAAATTTTCGGTTTTTGATTTTTCAAATTCATTGTTAAGGTTGCTGTGAAATTCCGAGTCAATAATTATATGACCGCAAACAGAGAATGAAAGCACAGTTACGGTTACAACGCTTAAAAATATTTTTAAAAATACAGACATCAGTCGCCCTCCAATCGGTAACCGATTTTATAAACCGCAACTATTTTCTTTTCCCAGCCGAGTTTTTTTCGCAGGCGCTGAATGTGTAAATCTATGGTTCGGCTGTCGCCTATATATGTTTCGTCCCATACACGCTCAAATATTTTTTCTCTGAACAATGCTATGTTTTTGTTTTGAACAAGCATTAAAAGCAAATCAAATTCTTTTACCGTAAGAGGAATTGCAGTTCCGTTCTTTTTTACGATATGAGAATTAATATCTATTACAACATCTCCCTCTGTGATTATTGATGAATTTTTATTGTATCTTCTAAGTACGGTTTCAACTCTTGCGAGCAATTCTATGATTTCAAAGGGTTTGGTTAAATAATCATCGGCACCGAGTTTCAATCCCATAACTTTGTCATAAGTTTCTGATTTTGCGGAAATAAAAATTACGGGTATTTCAAGCGGTTTTATGTATTCCATAAGTTCATAACCGTTTATTTTCGGCAGCATTATATCAAGCAAAATCAAGTCAAAGCGTTCGTTTTCAATTAAATCTGCCGCCTCCATACCGTCAAATGCGCAAATACAACTGTAACCTGCGTCTGTAAGATTTATTCGTATGAGGTCTGAAATACTTTTCTCGTCCTCTACAATTAAAATTCTTATCAAAAAATCCCCTCCGTTCTGTTTGCTTTTATTATACATCAGCATTGTATCTTAATTGTATATAAAAATCAACAGCAGTCATCAAAAAAGATAACTGCCGTAATTATTACTGATATTTATTTTCGTTCTTTTCAGGAGTTGGAGAAATTATTGTTTAGCAAATTGATTTGCCAATCAATTATAAAAGTTTGGTCAACCTTTTCAAAGGTCGTGGGTGTGGGCAAAGCCCACAAATACTTTCCGTTTATGCAATCTAACGATAGTCAAACAGCTTGCTGTTTGTGCCTTATAAATTGTATATCGAAAGATTTTATGGGCGCTGCCCAAACCTGCAATTTTTGAAAAAATTGAGTAAACTTTTTTGTTTTTTGGAGAATAATTTAGCGTTAGCTGAATTTCAATTCCCGACCGACACCCCGCTAAGCCATAATTTAATATTTTTTAAAATTTATTTCTTACCTACAAGCAAGGTTGAACCGCAAAGTTGTAAATATTTTGCCTCTTTTTTTGTCATAAACATACCGTTTGCAGTATCAATCAATTCTACTTTTTCATATCCCATATCAAGCAGTTTTTGCTTGAATTTTTCCATATCACCGTATCTTGCCTTTGACATTAAGTCGTGAATTGCAAATGTGCCGCCTTTCTTAAGCACTCGCAATGTTTCAAGCAACAATTCCTGTTTATCTGCGCCGGTAATATTGTGATAAACATAATTACTTGTAACCGCATCAAAAGTTTCATCGGAAAAATCAAGTTTGCAGGCATCGCCTTTTACAAATTTCACATTGCTTACACCCTCTGCTTTTGCGTTTTTACAGCACAACATATTGCTGAAATTAGAATACTCCTTTCCCCATCGGTCAAGACCGACAATTTCGGCTTTAGGATTTCTTTTTGCGCACGCAATTGTCAACGCACCGCTGCCGCAGCCGACATCAAGGCATTTACCGCCGTTTGGTATATTTATGTAATTTGCGGTTCCCTCAATAATCTGCTTTGAAAGTTGGCGGGTTCCGTCATACGAAAATGCTTTGTAAGCCATAACACTCCATTTTAAGAACATACCTATGCCAATCAAGGCAATCAGCAGCGCAGCGAATATTATCCACCTTAACACTTCGCTAAGTCCTAACCCGATTACACCGAAAATTACAAATAAAACCGCAAAAACAATTGTGCCTGCAATAAGTCCGTTTACCATATATTTCGGTACCCAATTTTTATAATCAGCTTTCATATGTATTTTGTCCTTTCCATACAGTTAGCTTTAACTAACTTTTTTTATTTTTATTATAACATATAATTTATAAAACGCAATACCAAAAGTACAAGCCTAAGATTATAAATACAATAATTAAATAGACAATAAGCTTTATATTTTATAAATATACCATAAATTTAAACGGCATAATATATTTTATATGTAAATATTGCAATAATATAAATTAAATGCTATAATATCAAAAGTAATCATAAAGGAGGAGAATATGAAAAAATCATTCAAATGTATATCATTAATGCTTTCTTCATTGCTCATTCTCGGCTGCGGTTCTACTGCGTTTTCTGCCGCCACTGTTGAAGATAACGAATCCGTTAAAGCTATTTACGAAAAGATTGAGGAAGGCAGAACCGTTTTATACGACGAAAACAACAACGAAATTCCTGTTGAAAAACTTAATAACGATACTGAAAATATAAGCAAAAAACTTCCGCAAAAATATGACTTGCGAGATTACGGCAGAGTATCTAAGGTTAAAAATCAGGGTTCCGAGGGATATTGCTGGGCATTTGCATCTGTAGCATCAATGGAATCGAGTATTCTCTCGCAAAATAACCTAAAAAGCAAGCTCGGAGAAAATCCGCAACACACTATTGACTTATCAGAGGCAGGACAAACCTGGTACATACATTCAGGCATAGTTGACAAGTCATCTCCTTTTTACGGCGATTACATAAACGATTCGTCAAAAGGCAGTAACGGAGGCACTTCCGATACTCTTGCCATCTCGCTTAACTCGGGGTTTGGTACATATCCGCAAAGTCTTTGCCCTTACAATGAAGTGAAGAAAGGCTTTTCAGAAACCCTTAGATATTATTCAGACTACAGACTCAAGGACTACAGTGAAATAAGCAATAACAAAGATACTTTAAAATCAAAGATTGTGTCAAAAGGTGCCGTTACCGTTTACTATCCAAGCATTACCGACTGCTATTCTTCCGACTACGCTAACTATTACAGCGATAATACCTGCATCGGAATTGGAGATTCGCATTTAATAGTCGTTGTCGGCTGGGACGATAATTACAGCAAAGATAATTTTACCGGTAAAGTCAAGCCTTCAAATGACGGTGCATGGCTGTGCAAAAACAGTTGGGGCGAGCATTACGGCAATGATGGTTATATTTGGATTTCTTACGATACAACCAATCTTGCTTTTTCTCAATATATAATGCAAGACAACAATGCTTATGACAACGAATATCAGAATTGCTTTGTCACTCAAGGGTACGGTTACAATTATGAAGGTGCAGCAAATGTATTTACCGCCCAATCCGACGAACAGTTAAAACAAATCAGTTTCAAAACCTTGGGTGCTTATGATTATACCGCCTCTGTTTATGCACTTAATGCTGATTTTGATAACCCAAAAGACGGCAGACTTCTCACTGCTTTCAGCGGGAAAATTGAGAATAACGGCGTACATTACATAGATGTAAAAGATGAAGTTTACCTTACATCGGGTGAAAAATTTTCGGTTGTAATTGAGTCAAACAACGATTCAAGCTATATGTCTTTTTCGAGTTCTTTACTTACAAATCAGAATTGCAAAGAAAATAATTCCTATATACTTAGCCATAACCAATGGAGTGATGCATATAATCAGCCTGATATTTCAAGGGCATATGCCTCTATAAAAGCTTTTACTTCCGATTTAGATAACAGTGAAGTTACAGAAAATCTAAAAAAGGCCGTTTCAGATGCCGAAAACATAGATAAAAGCAAAATCTCCTCCGAGAAATACGCAAATCTTCTGAACAATCAGATTGAAGCGTCAAAATCCCTTTTAAGCAATTCATCTTGCTCTGTTCAAGATATGAACAATGCTGTTATCCTTTTAAAATACTATGAAGAAAAAGCCGTTGACGCTCCTTATGAAATAAGCAGTATTGACGATTACTTTACGCTTATTGAAATTTGCAATAATTACGGCTATATTCCGGAAAAAATAAATCTAAATACCGACCTTGATTTCGCCGATTATGATAAAGAAGTACCACCGCTATGCAACAGCGACGGTTATTTCAGTTCTGTATTTTACGGAAATAACCATACAATCAAAAACATTAAAATCGGTTCAACCAAAAATGAATTGAACAATATCAGCGGATTCTTTGGTTCTTTGCAAGGTGCAAAAATATATGATTTAACAATAGAAAACGCAAATGTCGCACCTGCAAATGTTAGCGGCGTGCTCAGTGCTTACGCTAAATATGCCGCTATTTTAAACTGCACTGTAAAAAACAGCACTGTAAATTACAACTACTTTTCCGATACTCAATCATCGGGAGCAATATGCGGTGAAGCGTGGTACTCAAGCGTTTCATACTGCAATGTTGAGGGCAATACAATATACGGCAAATACGCAAGTGAATTTGCTTTTTCCGTACAATCAATTTACGGTTACTGCACTCAAAAAAGCAACAAAGTTTATGCAACAAAATCATTGTCTGTATTTGATGAGGCAAACTCAAAGATGAGTAACCTCTGCTTTATTCCTACTCCGGCAAACAGTGATATTTTTATTGAAATGCGGGACAATTATGTACGAGTTTCGTCATTACTGCATAGCGTAACAAGCTGCAGTTCAGATACGGTCAGCGTAGAAAAATCAGGTGATTATTATTACATTGATAAAAGCACTCTCAACGATGACGATTTTGTACTTGTGAACATCGATTATAAAGACAGTAACAACGATTACAATTATACGGTTGACCTAAGTGACAAGTCATTGATTCTTATTTCAATTAATTATACAGTGTCAGAAACTCTTGAAATCCCTTCCACCTATCTTGGACGGCAGGTGAAAAATTTATCCTCATCTATATTTGTAACAACAGATACAAGCAATGTTAAAACCCTTATTTTACCCGATAGCCTTACAACTCTCGATAATACAAATATTAAACCGATTTACACTCTTGAAAATCTTGTGATCGGAAACGGAATTACAGAAATCCCCGACAGTTTTGCAAACTATATGAATAATCTTGAAAATGTAAAGCTCGGTAACAATGTAACCAGAATCGGCAAAGATGCATTCTGTGGATGCGCAAGACTGACAGAGATAAAAGTTCCCGACAGTGTAAAATACATAGACGATTATGCATTCATCGGTTGTTCTTTTAATAAAGTATCAATCGGCAAAAATGTTGAATACATAGGTAATGAAGCGTTTGGATATTTCGATTATATTTTATCAAACAAAGGAAATTCAAATATATTGAACCCATATTATGTAATCAACGGTTATTCCTCTACCGCAGCCGAAAAATACGCAAAAGAAAACGGAATTAAGTTTATAGACCTTAATAATCAACCCGCTGATGCAGAACAAAGTTATACATATATAAACGACCTTGTTGCAGGAGACATCAATCTTGACAATAAGGTTGATGTAAACGATGTTACTCTTTTGCAAAACTATTCAGCCGGCAATGTTGAATTTAACGATTTTCAGTACAAAAATTCAGCTGTTACCCACTACATCACATCAATTACAATTAATAATGTAACCGAAATTCAGCGTTACCTTTCAGGATATATTGATACTCTTGAAATTTACAGCGTAGGTTAATTAAAAAATATATGCACCTGTAAGCCGCATGATTTACAGGTGCATTTTTTACAATTAAGTAATACAATAAATTTCCGTAAAACACAAAACAGACCGCTGGCAAACGGTCTGTTCTGTATTGTGTGTTTTATGAAAATGAAGCCCGTTCGTAACAGGCACATTTCAACAATGTTACAGTAACTATATATAGTTACTACTTTAATATTATACCGAAAATCGCCATAAAATCAAGTGTTATTTGCTGTATTTGTAGGAATCGTAAGCCAAAAAGGCAAATTGCACATAATTTGCGAGTAAAGTTTGTTTATTAATTTTCGAGGTTTTTTTAAAGTTTGACCAAAACAAACAAATATTCTTTGATTTATGTCAGAGTTTTTAGATTTTTAAAAACTGTACTTACAAAAGCAAAATAAAAAGCACCGTATAAAAACGGTGCTTAAAATACTGATTATAGATTAGTCAGCTGTGTATGGGAGCAAAGCAAGGTGTCTTGCACGCTTAATTGCAACTGTAATTTCACGCTGATGTCTTGCACAAGTACCTGTTACACGGCGAGGAAGGATCTTACCTCTCTCTGACATATAACGACGAAGACGAGCGATGTCCTTATAATCAATGTGTTCAACCTTATCAACGCAGAAACCGCAAACCTTCTTGCGAGCTTTTCTACCACGGTTAATTGGTCTGTCAGCCATTGTGAGAACTCCTTTCAATGAATTATATTATAATTCAGTTAAATTTAAAATGGTAAATCATCATCAAGCGGCATATCCTGAAAATCTGAATTTGAACCGCTCTGATATGACTCAGCAGGAGCCTGTGCCTGCTGGTATGGAGCCGAGCCGTAAGACTGGTTAGAGCCATAAGACTGTGCGCCATATGATTGATTGTTGCCGTAAGACTGATTATTGTATCCGTTAGCATTACTGTCACGGCGTTCGCCTGTGAAGCTAACATTGTCTGCAACAATCTCTACTACATAACGGTTAGAACCGTCTTTTGCCTGGAACGAACGGCTCTGGAGCTGTCCGTCAACAGCAATCATAGAACCCTTGCTGAAATATCTGCAAACAAATTCAGCAGTCTGACGCCAGCAAACAATATTGAAAAAATCCGCCTTGCGTTCTTCGCCGCTCTTTACATATGAACGGTCAACCGCAATACTGAAAGATGTTACGCTGACACCGTTAGGGGTTGTCTTAAGTTCCGGATCGGCAGTTAATCTGCCCATTAAAACCACTCTGTTAAGCATTTTTAAGTTCCTTTCGTGTTTGAGGAATAACCCCTACAAAGGTTCATTCGTAAATTATTCTTCTTCTTTTTTGATGATGATTGAACGCATTACACCGTCTGTAATCTTGTAGATACGGTCGAGCTCTGCAGGGAACTCTGCTGTGCTTTCAAAATCAAAGAGAACATAGTAGCCTTCGCTCTCCTTGTTGATAAGGTAAGCAAGCTTTCTCTTGCCCCATTCGTCAACATTCTTTAAAGTGGCATTGTTTTCGATGAGAGCCTTGAATTTCTCTACTACTTTCTGAACGTTCTCTTCGCCGTTCTTAAGAGAAACTACCATTACTGTCTCGTAATTAGCTGTTACTGCCATTATATTGCACCTCCTTCTGGACATTATGGCGGCTTTCGCCGCAAGGATGTTATACTCTTTATATTGCATAACAAAATTATTATACCATTATTTTTGCTTTTGTCAATATTTGAAATCAAAAAATTCGGAAAAAATCCGCAATTTTTCTTTGACTATTGACATTTTACCTCCTTATGGTAACATATTATTAAAGTACAGGAGACAATTATGACAAAAGTAAAAATTTGCGGACTTAAAAATCCGACCGATATAAAATGTATTAATACACTCTCCCCCGATTTTGCAGGGTTTGTAATGTTCTTTGAGAAAAGTCACAGGAATATTTCTGTCCAAACGGCGCAGGAATTGCTCGCTTTGCTTGACAAAAATATAAAGAGCGTTGCCGTCACCGTATCACCAACCGAAGAACAGCTTGAACAGATACACACCCTCGGATTTGACTATGTGCAAATTCATGGCAAAATCAGCAAAAAGCTTTTGAGCGAGTGCAAAACCCCCGTCATTCGGGCAATTAATGTGAGCGGAATTGAAAGCATTGGCGATATTGAAAATCTTGACAATGTAAAAGGAATTTTATTTGATTCGGCAGTACCCGGCAGCGGCAAGAGTTTTGACTGGTCTATGCTTGAAAAACTCCCTAAAACCGACAAAATGCTTTTCCTTGCAGGCGGACTCACAGCCGATAATGTAGCAGCCGCTATCTGTCAGGTACATCCGTATGCGGTAGATGTCAGCTCAGGCGTTGAGCTTGCCGACAAATCGGGCAAGGATTTTGAGCTTGTCAGAACATTTATTGAAAATGCGAGAAATTCTAAATAATCACAAATAATCAAACATTATTCAAATCCACTTAAATATAATTACAAACAGGTGACTGAAATGAAAGAACACAATTATAAAATGAACATATCGCAGGCAGAATTTTTTAATATTCTCGGCAATCACACCCTAAAAGATATGCCGCTTTCAAACCTAAACAGAAACACCGCAAGCGATACAACACTTTACGGCTCTGTAAACGGTAAATCCGCAAAACTCTGTCCTCACCCTGCCGACAAATACAAGCCTTTTAATCCGATAAATGAAATTACAGCCGAAGAGCGTGGAACTCAGCTTGATGTATGCGTTAAATCTTACACAAACAAAAAAGATATAATATTTTGGATCGGTTTTCTTGTATTGGTTACGGTTTCAACCTGCCTTGTCCTTTTCCTAAGCTATCCCGAAATCTATACAGAACTGCCGTTTATATGGTTTTTGCCCGTATTCGATATAATTGCTGTTTCACTGTTATTCGGCTTTATGATAAAAAGCAACAAAAATGTTTTCTTTAAACGCTTTGAAAAGATTTTCAAGGACTACATAGTGCAATAAAAAGTAGGTTCTATGGTAAATTTTATAAAATCAAAATTTAGTTCAACCCTTTTTAAAAGGTGCTGTTTTGAGCAGAGCCAACAAAAGGCAAGTGTAAGTTTAAAAAGGAAATAATTAAATAACTTATTTTGCCAAGTACAAATTTTATTAGAAAAATATAAGTTAGAGGTTCCAAGGTCACTGACCTTGGTCGTCTAAGGAAAGGGGATACTTAAGGGGAAAGGGACTCGAAATCCCTTTCCCCTTAAGCGTGCTTTCTTTTGGAGCTTTTCTTTTCACGCAAAAGAAAAGCGGAATGGTAGGCATTTTATTATAATGTATAAGTAGTTTACAGGCAACAAACTTATAAAATAATCTTTCTGACTTATTCCTACTTACGCAATTAAAAGGCTCTCGCCATTGTATTCAAGCCGCAAACGGCAAGCCATTTGGCTGTCAGACATTGTATAAAAGATAACTATTTGCGGGCGTTGCCCACACCCACAACCTTTGAAAAGGTTGACCAAACTTTTAACTTCGGGCAGAAAATTTTTCTTTCTCTTAACTTTGTTGTCCGACCGAAAGTCAGCTAAACCATATTCACCCCAACTTTTGAAAAAGCATCTTATTTTAATTAAAATAAAATCTGATAAATTTTATATTATAGAAATCGCAGGTTGTAAGGTCGTTTGTGTCAAGCTCGTTTATAAGAATATAGTTTGCCGCAACGCCGAGCAAATATCCTGATTTTGTGACAATTGTATTTGAACCCACAAGAAAATCAATGGATACTCTCCTGCCGATTTGGGTGCGAATAAAGCCGTTGAGATATTGCACACTTTCGGCTGTTACCTCATACGGATTTTTTATGTCGGTCAAAAGGCTTGCCGTCGACATTGCAGTCTGATTGTTTTGCATATTTTGCATATTCTGTTCGTTTATCATTGCGGGGGTCGGCAATGTTTCGGGATTGTACGGCTGGGTTGAATCTATGTTCTGAATTTCACGAACCGCCAAATCATTTGCAACTTCGTTATTTTGACTTTCGGCAGGGATTGTCTGTGTAAGTTGATTTATCGACTGCCCCGACGCAGGATTTCTTCTATTCAGTGCCTGTTGATCAGGACTGAAACTTTGATAATTCGGACTTGTGGGGCTAACCAATGTAGCCAGGTCAAGTATGGATGGAATTTCGTAACCGTATTGCTGTATGGTATTTGGAATCTGGTTGTTTATACAATTATAATTATTGCAGGCTGAGGGATTGGTGTCGAGATTATACAGAGTATTTGGGTTGAGCTGCTGCGCCTTTTTATTGTTGATGTAATTTACCAAAACAAATCACTCCTATGTGTTTTTGTAAGCCTGTGTCGGAGAATAAAAACAATGTTTACCGATACGATTGTAAATCACGCCGATATTGGTAGGAAAATAGTTTGGACAGGTTGAGGAATAAGGATTAAAATAGAATAAAGAATTGCCGACCGAGCTGTCAGTATTGCCTGCAAGTGCCCAATCTGCAATTTCGTAGTGTATATCTTCAGGTACAATATTATACACATTTTGCGAATTGTACTGACCCCCTACGGAAGTCTTTAAGCAGGTAAACTGATTTGGCTGTGTAATGATTGCCCGCACATCTCCACCGTTGCTTATCCGTGCAAATTCCCCGTAAGGAACAGTTGACCTGTTGATAATCACAGAGGCAACCGCACGCATACCTTCAATCCCCTCTCCTCCGCTTTCGCATTTTAACAACCGAGCAAACAATTCTCTTGTGTCAAAAGCCATAAAATCACCCGCCTTACGAAAAATAATTCGGTATTGCTTATTCATTTCATTTTATGATAAAATAATAATTTAGTTACAGGTATTGACAATTTTTAATTGAGCCGTTATAATAGTTGAGTACGATAATTTAATATGGAGATGTACCCAAGTGGCTGAAGGGTCTGGCTTCGAACACCAGTAGGTCGGTAACTCCGACGCGAGAGTTCAAATCTCTCCATCTCCGCCAAAAGCACTCGAGCAATCGGGTGCTTATTTTTTGTGATAAACACTGAAAAATCGGCTTATTTGCTATGTTTTTCAATCACTCAGCCTTTGCTTTTTGAGTGAATTTCGGTATCAAACAATATCAGCTAAAATCAATAAAGTTACACAGTAAATTATGCCATAGAGAGATTTTTGTACTATCCGAACAAGTAAGTTTACTTAAATAATACTCATCCGGTTCATATTTTGAAACTGTATCAAGAACATAATCAGTAGAAACAATCATAAAATGAATTAATTTATCATCGTCCATAAAACCACCTGCTTGTTCTTTAATCCATTTTATATATGGTGAATCAATAACTTTAAAAAAAGAATGATTTGGAAATTCTTTTCAGACTTGTTGCCATTCACCTGCAATAAATTTAAAACGCATTTCTTCCGTTGAACGGCAATAACTTTCCACATCCGCTCATCTGATTGAAAACAATTCCATTTCATTATTTTCAATAATAACAGTTAAACCGTCAAAATCATCACTTACAGATTTTATATTTAAACCGTAACTGTTTATACTTTTTTAAATATCTCATTATTTGTCTGTTAATATTATAGTAATAAACTTTATAATTACTTAGCTTAAAAAATATGCCGGACCATAATTTTAGTATCCGTACTAAACAAATGTATTTACTTCTGTTCGCCTGCATTGCGGACAACGGGCATTTTATCAAAATCATAGTATGAGAGTTCGTCTATTCCGTTTAAAAATGCGTGACAGCCGTTTACTATCATAAGATTGGTCTGCTCAATATTATAGCAGCACACTATTACTTTTTTGCCTGTCGCATAGGCATATCCGCACTCCCACGCAGTTCCGCTGTCGGAGTACATTCCGCCGTAAAGCAACACAACCGCATCGCAATCGTCAATTCCGCCTTTGTCAATTTTAAAAATTTCCTCTGCCCATTCTGCATTGGTAAGGCTTTCCCTGTTCTCAACATCGTGCTCCATAGGTACAAAAACTTCGTGACCTTTTGCTTTAAGAATTTCAGCCACACGATGAATATTTGCAATTTCGTTATCGTTAAAAAACGGCGATGCAAGGTAAATCTTCATATTAAAATCTCCTAAAAAATATTAAAAACATTATCGGTATGGTAATCGCCGCCATTGCCTGCGACACAAGAGCAAGGCTTGCACCTGTTTGCGGACTTTCTCCGTATGCCGATGAAATTATAACAGTGTTAAGTCCTAACGGCATTGCATTTGCACAGAGTGCGGCAAAAACTATTTCATTATCCGTATTAAAAAGCTTTAACGCAGTCACAAAAATTGTCGGAAAAACTATCAGCCTAAGCACCGCAACAATATAAGTCTGCTTTACCTTGAGCAGGCTTTTTATTTCATATCCCGCTATTACAAACCCTGTCAAAATCATTGCAACAGGTGCCATACAGGCGGCACAATCGGTAAGAATTGTGCTTACAAGCCGCACCCTCGGTATTTGCAAAAGTCCGAGAATTGCGCCGATAAACAGCGACACAAATATCGGATTCAGCAATGACTTCAAAGAAAATCCGCCCTTGTCCGACGGCACAAGCCACGCAATTCCGATTGAGTAAGTAAACATATTCAGCGGCAGAGTAAATATTAAATAATCGAAAAGTTCAATGCTGTCAGCGCCGTATATGCCCTGAACAAGCGCAGTTCCGACAAATCCGAAATTTGATACCGAAAGCGAATATCTGTACACTTTACGCAAATACTCGTCTTTGGTAAGAAATTTTGAGATAATAAAAGCAAGCACAACCGCAGCAATCAAAAGCGCAGTGCTGTAAACAAGGAAAATCCATTTTCGGCTTATATTTTCCACCGTACAATTATTCCAAAATGTATTGATTACGACCGCAGGCATAAATATTCCGTTTTCAAGGCGTGACAAAGTCCTGCCGCTGCCGTCAGATAAAATATTTTTCTTTTTAAGAACAAAGCCGATAAGAATAAAAGAAAAAAGCACGGCTATGTGATTAAGCGTAGATGAAAGTATTTCCATACGATATTTCCTTTATATTATAATACAAATTTCAGCATAAAACAATAACCGCAGGTCGAGCTGACCTGCGGCTGACAATATTATTATTAATTTTTTGTAAAATTGTATTCATTTGTTTTCTTCATCTTTTGAGCATTTATCGTCACACTCTGCCCGTTCTTCCTTTTTTTCAAGGTTCATAACCGCTGAAAGTCCTGCCGAAACCGAAGAAACCAAAAGTCCGCAGACTGCGCTTTTCCACATTTCTGCATTTGCAAAATCCGTTCCCGTCAGAAACAACGCAAGATTAGCGAGAATATATCCGAGTGCCGTCTGTAGGAATGTACGCAATGCTCTTTTAAGGCAGTTTTTAGTAAAACACATCTTCATATTACATAATATTCCGATGCCTTAAAAATGTACTTATTTATTATCGGATATTTCGGGCAATCCCGCAATACTTGTAAGCAACGAAAGAATACCCGAAAGCACACTTGCGGAAGCAACCGCCACCCAATTCACATCACTTAGCACAGCAGACACGCCGATAACCGAAATCGCTGTTTGAGCCACGGTTTTTGCCGCACGGATACCCGCAGCTTTTGCCCATATTTTAAAACCGTTTTTCATAATTTCACCCCCTGTAATACATTTTAATTTAAAAGTTCAATATAAATTTCTGCCCATAAAAGCGATATTAGCTTATTTCTTTTCACTATTTATATGCTCAAGGTCAGCAATTCTATGATTTACAACTCTTATTTCTTCGTCCGTAACGGCTGACATTCGCTCAAGTTTGAAAACACGCTCTTGCAGATGATTATATTTATCCTGCTTATGTTCAAGCTGATCTAACCGATACACAATCAATGATTTGGTCTTTTCGTTTTCGCTTTCCTGTCGCTTACGGTTTGACGCATTTATCAGCAATTGACAAATAATACTTCCGCCCGAAACAATCAGCGCAGTCACAATTTCCGTACTCATATCACACCCCCTTACCTATGCGTAAAATACTTTTAAAAATTGCAGTAATTAGGCTAATTTTATTAAAAAAGAATTAAAAAGGCACAAAAATGCACCCTGCCGTGAGTCGCCCCAAAAAGTTAGACTAAAAATCTAACGATTTGGAGGTCGGTTCACCGAGCAAGGTGCATAATCTAATATTTATTAACAAAAGCAAGAATTTTTCTTGCTGTATCAAGACTTACTTTTGAAACATCACCGTACTTCAGAAAAGCATTTGCATTACCCGGATTAAGGTTTAATTCCTTATAAATACGGTAGTTGCTCATATTTTTAGATTTTCTTGTAAAACATATTTTCTGATACATCATTTGTTTTAATTTATTTTCCAAAACTTTTTTATCTTTTTCGTAAATATAATTTTGGTATATCGTACGATAATGGCTTAATCTTTCCGAATTTAAAAAATCATTTATATTATTTTCTTCAAGAGCGGAAAGTTGATTGCAAGCTGTTTTTAAATAAGAATATTTTTTTATAAGTCTGTTTTTTAAATCTTCTTTTGTATAAAGAACAAGGTACATAGTAAGCGCATCTTGCAATCTTGCATTAGAAGAAGCAAGATTTGAAAATATATAGAGTGAGGTTGTATTACATCCCGACAATTCTTTAAGCTGAAAAAGCAAGTAACCCTTAAAAGTCAACTCTCTCACTTAAATCTCTCCTTATAATGATTATAATTTATAACCAATGCATTTCTGTCAAAATCAGACAGCATACCGTAACAGACATCATCAATTAACTTATCCAATAAATTCCAATTCAAAGATTTAAAAACCAATTCGTTTTCTATATCTTCAACATCCTTATCACGCATTGAACATAATTTTGAAACCACCAAATCTTCAAGCGATACAGTATAAAATTTAACTTTTTAGTCGGAATATCTATCGGTATAATTCGGTTTAAATAATCATCAGGAAAATTTATTCTGTATGCACTTACATTCATATTTATATTATAAATTTCTAAAAGTTGTTTTATTTCATCACTTGCATTTATTGAATCTATATCATGAGTTGAACGATATATTTTTTCAAGCAAAACCAGTGCACTTCCGCCTACGATTATACAAGAATAAGTATCTGCCGTAGTATCAAGCAAAGACATATCATTATCAACACTCATCAACCTTTTTATAATTTCAGCTTTATTCATTTCCATATTATCACCGCATATCATATTTATTGTATTTTGAATAATAGTATTATTTAATTTCTATTATAGATTATTTTATCATATTTGTCAACAAAAAAGCACCCTGCCAAGCAAGGTGCAATTTTGAAATACAGGTATAAAAATGTAACTTGTTAATTAAAGAATGTCGATATGCTCGCCGTTGAGAGCCTTGTTCATACTTCTTACTGCGCAGAATTTACCGCACATTGAGCAAGTATCTTCGTGCTCGGGTTTGCGGTCATCACGAATTTTTCTTGCGGTTTCGGGGTCAATGGCACAATCCCATTGAGCCTCCCAATCAAGCTTTCTTCTTGCGTCTGCCATTTTGTCGTCAATTTCTCTTGCGCCGCGCACACCTTTTGCAATATCGGCTGCGTGCGCCGCAATTTTAGAGGCAATAATTCCCTGCTTTACATCGTCAACATTCGGTAAAGCCAAATGCTCGGCAGGAGTTACATAACAAAGGAATGCGGCACCCGAAGCAGCGGCAATAGCACCGCCGATTGCGGAAGTAATATGGTCATAACCCGGGGCAATATCTGTCACCAACGGGCCTAAAACATAGAACGGAGCGCCGCAGCAGATTGTCTGCTGAATCTTCATATTAGCTTCTATCTGGTCCATCGGCATATGACCCGGACCCTCTACCATTACCTGAACATCTTTTGCCCATGCTCTTTTTGTAAGTTCGCCAAGGCGTACAAGCTCCTCGATCTGACAAACATCGGAAGCGTCTGCAAGGCAGCCCGGACGGCAAGCGTCACCGAGAGAAATTGTTACATCGTACTCACGGCAGATGTCGAGGATTTCATCGTAATACTCATAAAACGGGTTTTCGTTGCCTGTCATACACATCCAGGCAAACACAAGTGAACCGCCACGGGAAACTATGTTCATCTTTCTCTTATGCTTTTTAATCTGCTCAATAGTCTTTCTCGTAATACCGCAGTGGAGTGTTACAAAGTCCACTCCGTCCTGTGCGTGAAGTCTTACAACATCAATAAAATCTTGTGCTGTAAGTGTATCAAGGTCACGCTGATAATGAATAACGGAATCGTAAACAGGTACAGTACCAATCATTGCCGGACATTCGCTTGTGAGCTTTCTACGGAAAGGAATTGTGTTGCCGTGCGACGAAAGGTCCATAATTGCGTGAGCGCCCATATTTACAGCCTGCATAACCTTTTCCATTTCAATATCATAATCTTTGCAATCTCTTGAAATACCGAGGTTTACATTTATTTTTGTTTTTAGCATTGAGCCTACGCCCTCGGGGTCAATGCACTTATGGTTTTTATTTGCGCAAATTGCCACCTTGCCCTCTGCTACGAGCGGCATAAGTTCTTCTACTGTCATTCTTTCTTTTTTAGCTACGATTTCAAGTTCCTTTGTTACAATTCCCTTTCTTGCAGCCTCCATCTGTGTTGAATATTCTCTCATATTTCATCTGCCTTTTCATTTAAAATTTTGTAAAATATAGTTATGCATCAGCGGTCCTCTGCCTTTGCCGAGGTCAAGTTTTACGCCGATTGCTTTTGTTACATACGCCTTTGCGTTCTCAACGGCTTGAGGAATTGCAAAGCCTTTCGCAAGATTGCTCGCTATTGCGCTTGAAAGCGTACATCCGGTGCCGTGAGTATTAGGATTGTCAATTCTTACCGAGTGGTAAGTATAAAACTCGCCGTCAGAGTAAAGCAAATCATCACTGCAATCCTCTAAATGACCGCCCTTACAGAGTACGGCACAGCCGTATTTATCTGAAATTATTTTAGCGGCATTTTGCATATCCTGTATATTTTTGATATTAATTCCGCTCAAAATTTCAGCCTCGGGTACATTCGGAGTGACAAGTGCAGAAATCGGCAAAAGGTATTTTTTCAGATTTTCAAGTCCCTGCTCACTTATGAGCCTGCTGCCGCTGGTAGATACCATTACAGGGTCGGTCACAATATTTTTTGCTTTGTAAAAATTGAGCTTGTCGGCAATTACTTTTGCGGAATTGTTGCCGTAAACCATACCTATTTTTACTGCGTCGGGGAAAATATCGGTAAACACACAGTCAAGCTGATTTGCTATAAACTCGTCGCTCGTCTGCTCAATACCGTATACGCCCGTTGTGTTTTGCGCCGTAAGGGCGGTAATGACGCTCATTGCATAGCAATAGTGCATTGTTATTGTTTTTATATCAGCCTGTATTCCCGCTCCTCCCGAGCAGTCGCTGCCGGCTATTGTCAATACAGTTTTCAAACTAACCTCCGTAAATTACGCTGTCTGCAAGTTTTCTTAATTTTTGTGCGGCGGAACAGATATTGTCAGCGCCAAAAATCGCACTCACCACGGCAATGCCGCTTATACCGCAATTTTCAAGCTGCGGTATATTATCTGCGCTTACACCGCCGATTGCCACAACAGGAATACCGACAGCGCCGCATATTTTCTTAAGATTTTCTGTACCGAGGTATTTTGCGTCTGCCTTTGTAAGTGTGCCGAACACCGCACCGCTGCCTATGTAATCCGCTATGCTCTGCTCTGCTTTTTTGGCAAGTTCAATTGTGCGTGCCGAGCCGCCGATTATTTTATCTTTACCGAGGATTTCTCTCGCCTTGGCAAGCTCCATATCATTCTGACCGAGGTGCACACCGTCAGCACCTGTCTTTATTACAACATCTGCGTTATCGTTAATGATCAACGGTGCGTTATACTTTTGGCAAATTTTAAGCAGACTGTCTGCCTCTTTACAGAGTGTATCAAAATCGACTTCCTTATCTCTTAACTGAATCATTGTTGCGCCGCCCGATAAAGCCTGCTCAACGCTGTACTCAAGTCCACGGTCGCCTATGCATTTTCTGTCTGTAATCGCATATAACGCAAGCATATTTTTGTCAAATTTCACGCTGTATCACCCCAATTCACGCTTAATTTTCATAACTTCGTCATTTATATTTTCACTCTGCATAAGAAGTGACATAACGCATACACCGGCAAAATTCTTGCTGTTTACGGATTTTAATTCTTTTGCGGTATCGGCATTTATGCCGCCTATTGCGTAGACGGGAATATTTACACTGTCACACACATTCCGCAAAAAATTTACACCTTTACCATTTAGTCCTTTTTTGCAGTCGGTTTCAAAAATATTACCCGCCGTAATGTAATCCGCTCCGTTTTCTTCGGCAAATATTGCGTCCTCCGTACTATGTACGGAAGTTCCGAGCAAATCAAAATCCTCTCTGCCCTTTAAATCTTTAAACGCACCGAAAGGCAGATGAATTTTTTTAACACCGAGTTTTACAGCGGTTTCGGGAAAATTATGTATAATCAATTTGTCTTTGTCACAAACCGAAAGCACATTTTTTGCAAGATTGAAGTATTCCTGTTCGGAAAGATATTTCTCCCTAAGAATTATATATTGTGTATCGGAATCGGATATTTTTTGTATTTTCTGTAAAAAATCATCTTTGCAAAGCGGCTTTGCCGTCACGCTTACTACATTACACATAGATGTAATCGCTCATAACGGGCTGTAAGCCCTTATCTGTAAGAGCCTTGTAAACCTCATCAACATTTCTGCTGTCTGAAATTTCAAACTGCTCGTCGCCCTTTTTCTCTCTTTCACCGTCGTGACCGCCTATTCCCACATCTACGCCTGCGGAAATCTTAGTTGCCGCAATGTCAACCACATTGTCACGGAAGCGCTGACACTCCCTCGTTGAAATAGTAATGCTTGCAAACGGCATAAACAATCTGTACGCACAAATAACCTGCAAAAGCTGCGGTTCGTGTACATCTTTCGGATTGATTTTATCGTTATTGATAATCGGTCTTAATCTTGGGCAGGAAAAAGCAATTTCTGCGTGCGGATACTTTCTTTGAATAAGATAAGCGTGCATACCTGTGGCAAATGCGTCTTTGCGGAAGTCGCTAAGTCCTAAAAGCGCCGCAAAACCTACGCCACGCATACCGCCCATCAAAGCTCTTTCTTGAGTATTTACTCTGTACGGGAAAATTCTCTTATGACCCGCAAGGTGGAGCGTTTCGTATTTATCGGAATTATAGGTTTCCTGAAAAACGGTTACATAGTCGGCACCGCATTCGTGCACATAACGGTACTCGTCGCTGTTCATCGGATATACTTCAAGTCCTACGACTTTAAAATACTTTCTTGCAATTTTGCAAGCCTCGCCGATATACTTAACATCTGACATTTTTTTGCTTTCGCCTGTCAGAATAAGTATTTCCTGCAAGCCTGTCTTTGCAATTGCCTGCATTTCGTGCTCGATTTCCTCTGCGTTCAGCTTTGCACGGTGAATTTTATTGTGACAGTTAAAGCCGCAGTAAATACAGTAATTCTCACAATAATTTGAAATGTAAAGCGGTGTAAACATATTTACGGAATTGCCGAAATGCTTTTTGGTTTCCGCTCTCGCAGCCTCTGCGATTTCTTCAAGCAAAGGTAATGCCGCAGGCGAAAGCAAAGCCTTAAAATCGTCAACAGTTTTTTCGTCGTGCTCAAGTGCCCGTCTTACATCGTTTTCGGTATAAATCGACGGGTCATATCCATTCATTTCTGCAATTACTCTGTCGGGTATATCAGAATCAATCTGCTCCATATCAGGCAGATATTTCATATGGTCAATTCTTTCTTCCATTGTTCACGCCTCAACTTTCAAGAAATCCCGTAAGAGGTGATGATGCAGACGCACCGTTCTCAATTACTCTGCCAAGACCTGAAAGATAAGCCTGTCTGCCTGCCTCAATCGCCTTTTTAAATGCGTTTGCCATCATAGGAATATCACCTGCAGTTGCAATGGCGGTATTGCTCATTACAGCCGCCGCACCAATTTCCATAGCCTCGCAAGCCTGCGACGGTCTGCCGATACCTGCGTCAACAATAACAGGCAAGTCTATTTCGTTGATGATGATTTTAATAAATTCCTTTGTTGCTATTCCCTTGTTTGAACCTATCGGAGAGCCGAGCGGCATAATTGCGGCAGCACCCGCATCTCTTAAACTTCTTGCCACATTAAGGTCCGGATACATATACGGAAGTACGATAAAGCCCTCTTTGGCAAGTGCCTCGGTTGCCTTTATTGTTTCGTAATTGTCGGGCAAAAGGTACTTTGAATCTCTGATTACCTCAATTTTAATAAAGTCGCCGCAGCCTGCCTCTCTTGCAAGTCTTGCAATTCTTACAGCCTCGTCGGCATTTCTTGCACCCGAGGTATTGGGCAAAAGAGTAACATTCTTCGGAATATAGTCAAGAATATTTGCAACCTTGCCTGTTACAGCTCGTCTTAGTGCAAGAGTAATAATCTCTGCGCCTGCATTTTCAACTGCCGCTTTTATAAGGTCAAGCGAATACTTACCCGAACCGAGAATAAATCGGGAATTAAATTCGTGTCCGCCTAAAATCAGCTTATCATTTTCCATTATTATTATCTCCTTTATAATTTAATGCGTAAAAACTCAACAACCGCCGCCGACAAAATTTACGATTTCTACTACATCTCCGTCTTTGAGAACAGTAGCGGCATAATTTGCCTTCGGCAGAATTTCATCGTTAAGCTCAACTGCAATTCTCTGCGGTGAAATTGAATTTTCTTCAAGGTACTGCATAAGTGAAATTTCAATTTTATCAATATCAACTCCGTTTATTCTTATCATAACTTCACCTCCGAAAAGCAAAAAATAAAGTGCGCCGAACCGACGCACTTTGTATGTAAAATATTTACCGTAAGCCTATAACAAACTTACGCTGCAAAGTCCCTCCGTTGGCATTATCCAAATCAGGTTTACGGTCGAAATGTCAATTCATTTCCTCTCAGCCACTCGGCTCCCGTTTTGTATTGTTTTCTTTATTATAGTACCAAATTAATGAAATGTCAAAACAAATTTATAAAAAATCCGACAAATTATTACTGCTTATCCCAACTGTCTTTCTCTTTTTTAGCCTTGGGATTATCCCAACTGTCGTAATTATTACTGCCTGCATTCACTTCATAACCGTCGTGTGTATCGCAGTTTTCACCTGTAAAGCCGGGATTACTGCTGTAATCGGGATTGAAGTTTTGAGGATTTGCATTGTAATTTCCGTTATAATTTTGGTTTTTGTTTTGATTATAGTAATTATTGTAATTTTGATTATTTGGGTTATTCGGATTATAGTTTGCGTTGTAATTACCGTTTCCGAAATTCTGACCGTTGTTTTGGTTATTATAATAATTATTCGGCTTTTGGCGGTCGTAAAACATTGTAGGATTTACCTGCGCATTGCCGCCGTTCGGATAATAATTTGTGTTGTAACCGTGGTTAGACTGCGGTCTGTAATCGTTTGGGAATTGTGTATCGGCATAAATATCTGTCTGATACTTTTTTATAATATTGCAAACTTCAACATAATCGGGAATATCGGAAATAGTAAAGTTATCAGAATGTCTGCTATTCGAACGAACATAGGCATAATGATGACATTCGGAAATAACATCGCCTACTCCGAGCCACTGGTCAAAAATACCTCTGTGAATATACACATGCGAAAGGTCTGTAAAAGGCTTAAAATTATACTGTTTGAAAAAACAGCCGTTTGTACTGTAAATACCTTTATCGGTAATGGCATATTCCGTATTTTTCAGCTTTCTGAAAGAAAAAATAACACCGCCGAGATATATCCATACAGGCATTAAATGAAGAGCGAAAAAGCCGACAAACATCCATACGCTTGAGTCTAACTCAGAAAGGTCACTTGAGAAAATTTGACTTATAAACATAAAGTCAAACATAAACCAAATGAAAGCAAAAATAAGCATTGGGTTAAAAATACACTCAAGCACAAAGCACGACTTCTTAGGTCTGCCCGACCACACAATTCGTTCGTTATTCATCATACTTTTTAAGTCATCGCTTACCTTGTAATCATCATACATAATTTGTTCTCCTCACATTTTCCTGTAACAATTTATAGACTTCCATATAATCTGAAATATTTTTTATTTTAAGCGGAAGCATATTTACGGGCGTCAGACTTCCTATTTTCTGTTCGGGAAACTCAAAACTTAAAGTCACGGTACCCGTCTTACACAAGATGTCAGAAATTTCTTTCCTAATCTGAATATCGTAAATCTCTCTGTACGGCTTATAATACAGCTTTTTTGAAAACAAGCCTTTTGTAAGAAACACTCCGCAGTCGGTTATTGCATACTCGGCATTTTTATACTGCCTCACGGAAAAGGCAAAACCGATTACATACAAAATTGTCGGCAGTATATTCAAAAAGATAAACAGGTAAAATCTGAATGCGTATTTAAATTCATCGGCAGGTTCTCCGAGAAACATCGGTGCTTTAGGCGTAAGAGGTGCATCGCCGTTTATATACGCAATCAAAACATAAACCGAAATCAGCAAAGAAAAAATCAGCATAGGATTAAAAAATCTTTGCAATACCGCACATTTTCTCTCTGGTTTTCCTTTTCGCAAAACTGTCTGACTGCCGACTGCCATTTTTAAAGTATCGGTCAAAGTATAATCGTAATTCAAAATCAATACCCTCTGTGTAACAGTAAAATTTTGTCTATTTGTTGTATATTTCATCTTATTATAATACATAATTTTGCAAAAGTCAAAAGAATATTTTTGAATAAAAAGTATAAAAAATAAGTTTATTCGGCAAATGTAATGTAATCTTAACAAAATATGTAATATACGGTTGTCGGTAAATGTAAATTTAAATGTTATTTTTCTTTATTGATATTAAAACCTTGTATATTTTTGATAAAATAGAAAAAAATTATAAAGGTAGTGTTTTTAATGGCTAATAAAAATCTTATTGACCTTGACGCAATGTCGAAAAAACAGCTTGATATGCTGATTAAAAAAGCTAAAAAAATTATGGAAAATCCTGCTGATTACAGACACGCCTGCGACGGCAAAATTCTTGCTACGCTTTTCTATGAGCCGAGCACAAGAACTCAAATGTCTTTTCAGACTGCAATGCTCAAACTCGGCGGCAGAACAATCGGTTTTGACAATCCGCTCAATTCTTCTGTTGCCAAAGGTGAAAGTCTTAAAGATACCATGACAATTGTAGGTGGCTATGCCGACATTATCGCAATGCGCCACCCTGTAGAGGGTTCTGCAATGGCTGCGTCTATGTATGCAGGCGTTCCGTTTATCAACTGCGGCGACGGCGGACATCTTCACCCTACACAAACTCTTGCCGATATAGTTACTTTAAGTTGCGAAAAAGGCAGACTTGATAACCTAAAAATCGGTATCTGCGGCGACCTATTAAACGGCAGAACCGTACATTCACTCATAAAGGCACTTTCGCAGTACGATAACAATTCATTTGTGCTTATTTCCACAAAAGAATTACAAGTACCGCTTTACATTATTGATATTCTTGAAAAGAACAACTGTAAATATGAATTTTCAAATGACCTTGCAAGTTCTATTTCCGACCTTGATGTACTTTATATGACAAGAATACAGCAGGAACGCTTTGCAAGCAAAGAGGAATACGAAAAGCAGAAGTATGTATTTGTTCTCGACAAAGAGAAACTTGCAAAAGCCAAGGAGGATATGATCATTCTTCATCCGCTGCCAAGAGTAAACGAAATTACTGTTGACATAGACGACGACCCCCGTGCCCTGTACTTTAAGCAGGCACTCTACGGTATGTATGGCAGAATGGCACTTATTCTCCTGCTTTTACAGGATGACGACTTTATGCTTAAGGACAGAGAAATCTCCGTTATAGACAAACGCTGTACAAATCCGAGATGCATTACCGCAAGGGAAGAATACCTGCCGAATCGTTCATACTTAAAACTCGGTATGCAGATGTGCGACTACTGCGACAAGCGCATTGACTGATGAGGTGATTGATTAATGAGCAAAAGCAAAAATAAAAAACACGGCAAGGCAATTTCTACCGCCATTATCTCGGCTCTTGCCTATATCGTACTCGGCTTTGTTATGATTTTTTATCCCGACAAGGTAAGCATTGCGCTTTGCTATACGCTCGGCGGTGCGCTAACGGTTTACGGACTGTTTAATCTCATAACATATTTCACTTCAAAACAAGCGTCTTTCGGCTTTGAAATGATTGTAGGCATTGCGGCTACCGCATTCGGAGTTTTCTTCTTGATTTCTCCGCAGTCGATTTTAGGAATGATATTCGCAATAATCGGTATTTTGATTATCGTTGACAGTACCATTGATATTAAAAGGTCGTTTCAGTTAAAGTCGTTCGGCGTAAAATATTGGTGGATAAGTTTTGTGGTTTCCGCACTTATTATAATTTTTGCGATTACAACAATTATCTTCCCCGGTTTCTTTGCGGATATAATTATGATTATTTTAGGCATCGCTCTTGTATATGAGGGCATTTCAGGACTTACACTTATCGCTACAATTGGGCACTATGCAAAGAAAATTTCAAACGAATCTCAAATGATAAACATTACTCCCGATAACGAGTATGATGATGATTAAAAACAATTTAACCGCAGATAAGCCGACACTTATCTGCGGTTTTTGTTTGCGATATAATTAATCTATTCCGCTCAATTCTTTTGCTTTCTGCATAAGGATTGAGTTTTTATTTTCGATTTTTTCGTCAATCACCATACCGAGCAATTTATCAAGAATATTTCCGATTTGTTTGCCGTCGGTAATTCCTGTTTTTATCAAATCGAGACCGTTAATATCAAGCTGTTTCAGCGTAAAACAATCCTTTTCCTTTATAACTTCTTCAAATGCGGCACAGGCAAGATTATACTTGCTCATTTTTTCATCTCTAAGGTACATAGACTGTGCCGTTAAATCGGCATACTGCACCTTTAAAAGCCTGCGCATATCAGTTTCACCGATTTTGTTCATCACTCGTTTTATCTGCGGTTTACTGCCTGTAAACCTTACATCATGAAACGCAATCAGCGTTACGCAATCGTCTATAAAATCTCGTGGATACTTAAGGCGCTCAAGTATTTGCTCTGCCATTACTGCGCTGAATTTTGGATGGTCCTTAAAATGAGCCGTACCGTCAGGGTCACGCTTGCAAGCCATAGGTTTGCCCAAATCATGAAAAAGCATGGTAATTCGCAAAAGCGGAGTCGGGTCGATATTTGTCATTGCACAGGTGGTGTGCCTCCAAAGCGTTTTGTTATGATGTTTGGTATGTTGGTCGTACCCAAACATAATTGATATTTCGGGCAAAAATACCGCAAACACATCTTTAAACCTGCGCATTATGTACTCACAGTTTTCTCCGCATACAAGTTTGTTGAACTCGACGGTTATGCGTTCGGCGGCAATATTATTCAAAAGTTTTTTACATTCAAAAATTGCATTGGCGGTATGCTTTTCTATCGCCATATTATAGCACGAGGCAAAGCGCAGAGCACGCATAATACGCAATGCGTCCTCGGTAAAGCGCTCAACGGGATTACCTACACAGCGCACCGCCATAAGCTCAAGGTCGTATGCACCATCAAACGGATCTACAAGACCTGTACGGTCACTGTAAGCCATAGCGTTTACGGTAAAATCTCTGCGTGACAAATCCGTAACCAAATCATCAGTAAATTCTACCTTTTCGGGGTGACGATTATCGAAATACTCTCCGTCAATGCGAAAAGTTGTAATTTCATACACGAAAGAATTTATCACTACAGACACAGTACCGTGCTTTATTCCGGTGTCGAAAGTATGAAAATCAGAAAAAAGGTGAAGAATATCCTGCGGCAAAGCATCGGTACAAATATCCCAATCATTTGGCTCTTTTTGCAGTAAAGAATCACGCACACAGCCGCCCACCGCATATGCGGAAAAACCGTTTTTTTCAAATCTGTCAATTATCATTCTGACATCGGTCGGTAATTTAATTTTCACACTTTCAACCCCTTTCTTATTTATATTTGTTTTTATTTTTCTCAATCAGCTTTTCGGCATAATTATAAAGAAGATTGAATGATACAATTGTAAATGCCGACAGCAAACCGAACAAAATAAGTCCGTCAACCGAAAGCCATACAAGCGAGAAGAATCCGGCAAAGAATACACAACCGAGCACAATGCCGACCGCCGACACAGTAAGCATAGCAATTCTCAATGCATTAAACGGATATGAAAGTCTTAAGATGAGCATATAAGCACACAATGCCGTCATATATACACATATTGTAGAATACTCGTCAGGTGCAAGCGTTGTAAACTTCGTAATAACAGCCATACCTATGATATTGAGAACGGTACAGAATGCGGCAGGCACCGCTCTTGCAATTATATTGTAGGTAAAATTACCTTTAATTCGGTTTTTATTAGGCTGCAAAGCAAGCACAAAGGACGGCAAACCTACCGTAAGAGCACCGACAAGTGAAAAATGAATAGGCTCAAACGGATACGGCATATGAAAGAATATGAAGAATACCGAAAGTATGATTGTATAAATTGTTTTTACAATATACAAAGCCGAACTGCGTTCAAGGTTATTGATTGTTCGTCTGCCCTCTGCCACAACACCCGGCATTGATGCAAAATCATTATTAACGAGCACAAGCTGTGACACATTTCTTGCGGCGTCGCTTCCTGCCGCCATTGCGATTGAACAATCTGCCTCTTTTAATGCAAGCACATCGTTTACACCGTCGCCCGTCATAGCAACAGAATGACCTTTTTTCTTAAGCGCAATTACAAGCTGTTTTTTCTGTTGAGGAGTAACTCTGCCGAACACACTGCAATTTTCCGCCGCTTTTTCAAGTTCTTCCTGTGTTTTTACAGTAGTCATATCAATTGCGTTTTCCGCACCTGTTATGCCCGTATCTTTTGCGATATTCTGAACGGTTTTTACACTGTCGCCCGAAATAACCTTAAGTGCCACTCCCTGTTCTTTAAAATAATTTATGGTATTGTTTACATTTTCACGGAGTTTATCTTTAATAAGAACAACGGCAAGCGGAGTAATATCGTCGGGCAAACCGTTACCGAGCGACTTTTCGGAAGAGGCAAGAACAATAATTCTTACCGTATCGTTAATGCTTTCAATGGTATCAAATACCTCTTTATACTTATTCTTATCCTTAAATATAAATTCAGCAGCACCCATTACATAGGATTTACCGTTATCAAAATCGCCGCCCGACCACTTGGTTTCGGACGAGAACGGATAGAATTTTTTACAGCCGATATGCTTTTGTCCTTTTGCGTACTTTTCAATTGCAAGCAAAGTTGCGTTTTTGTCGTCGGAATATTTTGCGATTGAGGCAAGCGCCGTGCCGATTTCTTCCTTATTACACATAGTGATAACATCAGTAACATTCATCTCATCGGTAGTGAGAGTGCCCGTTTTGTCAAGGCAGAGTACATCAACCCTTGCGAGAGTTTCTATGCAATACATCTCCTGCACAAGCACCTTTTTCCGTGTCAATCGTATAATAGAAACAGCGAGCACGGAACTTGTAAGCAAAATCATACCCTTAGGAATCATACCGAGCAAAGCCGCAACCGTACTTACAACAGTAGCCTGCAAATCGCCGTCATTGATACCAAACTGTCTTATAAAGAAAGCGATGCCTACGGGAAAAAGAATAAAAGTACATATTTTTATAATAAAATTAAAGGAACGCAAAATTTCCGAATTAACTTTCTTTATGTACTTTGCCTCATCGTTAATTTTTGCCGCATAGCTTTCTGCGCCGACTTTGTTTGCCTTTGCGTAACATTTGCCAAGACTGATAAAACTGCCCGAAAGCAGTTCGTCACCGACTTTTTTTTCTATAAGATCCGATTCGCCTGTAAGCAGGCTTTCATTTACCTTGCATTCGCCCTCACACACAATACAGTCGGCGGGAATCTGCGAGCCTCTGGAAAGAACAACCACATCGTCCTGTACAATTTCATCTCTGCTTATTTCGCACTCTCTGCCGTCACGCACTACAGTAACTTTCTTTTCGGAAAGGATAGTCAGTTTATCTACACTTTTCTTTGAACGAATTTCCTGCACTATACCGATTGTTGTGTTGGCAATCATAATGCCGATAAAAAGCATATTCTTGTAAGAGCCGACAAACGCAAGCGCCGCAAGCAACACAACATTGATTGCGTTAAACAAAGTACAAATGTTATCTCTGAATATTCTGCCGATTGATTTTGTTTTTAAATTTGAGGTAATATTTATCTTACCTTCCGCTACCCTGCGACTTACCTCTTGCGAAGTAAGTCCTTTTAAATTAGTATCCATTCTAATTCCTTTCAATGTAAAATTTTTTAATTTATAAAAATAATAACATTTTTGAGTTATAAACTGCTTTAATTACTTTTTATCTTCCAAAAAAATTTTTAATAATAAAAAATCCTGTTTTCTTATATTATAAATGCAAAAACTAAGAATGGCAACGGAAAGTAGGTGATTTTTTTGATTTTTTTTAAATTTTTTAATAAATTTTTATCAGTTGCCCTTACAGCTATTATTTCACTTTCTGCCACTGCTATTCCCTGCAACAGCGGAGAACTGCCGGAATATGTCTATCTCGGCGGTGAACCGTTCGGACTTAAAATGTATTCGGACGGTGTTATGATAGTTGAACTCGAAAGTTATTTTGACGGCAGTAAATATGTTTGTCCCGCAAAAAAAGGCGGACTTAAAGAAAGCGATATTATAAAGGAAATTAACGGTACTAAAATTACAAGCAATGAAACACTGCGGGAAGCTGCGCTTAATTCAGACGGAAATACCCTTGAAGTAACCTTTGAGCGTGACAACAAAACGCTTACAAAAGAGATAGTTCCTATAAAAAACACGGCCGGCAATTATCTCATAGGCGCTTGGGTGCGTGACAGCAGTGCAGGCATAGGCACTGTAACCTATTATGACACTAACGAAAATTACTTTGCGGGTCTTGGTCACGGCATTTGCGACTGCGACACTTACACGCTTATGCCGCTTGCCTCGGGTGAAGCGGTTATAGCGGAAATAAGCAGTGTGACAAAAAGCACAAACGGCTCCCCCGGCAGTCTTAACGGATATTTCTCCGACAAAGTTATAGGAAAAATTACCGATAACTGCGACATCGGAATATACGGCACATTTGATACTTCGCTTACAGAAAATAAAGAAAAACTTGAAGTTGCAAAAGAATCCGAACTGAAAACGGGTAAAGCGACTGTTTATACCACTCTTGAGGGCAATACGCCGAAAGCATACAGCATTGAAATTACAAGCATAAGCAGAAACACAAACTCTGCCGAAAGTTTTACGCTTAAAGTAACCGATGAAGAATTACTTGATAAAGCGGGCGGTATTGTTCAGGGTATGAGCGGCAGTCCTATTGTTATGGACGGTAAACTTGTAGGCGCTGTTACCCATGTTTTTGTAAACTCCACTAACGAGGGTTACGGAATATATGTTGGTAATATGATGCAAAATTACAAATAATTTAGCTAAATCCGTTGATTTTTGGCAGTTAATTATTTTAACCAAAAAAATTTTATTATTTATTGAATTTTTTTGCTTGGAAAGTATTGCCAAAATTACCAATTTATGGTAATATAATCTCATAGAAAAATTACTGGGGGAAATAATCAATGGAAAAAGCAATCAAACTCATCATCACAGAAGAAGCATCCGAATTTTCGCAGGAAAGCAATGCAACAATGGAAAATTACAACATTACGCCTGCTTTCTGCTCAAAAGACGGAGAAGAACTGTTGAACCGCATTAAGGCAGAACAGCCGGATGTAGTCCTTATGGATTCATTTATGACCAGACTCGACGCAATAGGCGTAATGCGCAGTGTAAGACGAGATAAACTTAAAGCTCCGCTTTTCATAGTATTCTCATCATTCCACAACGCAATTCTCGAACAGCAGGTTATGAATTCGGGAGCGTCTTATTTTGTACTCAAGCCGTATGACATTTCAGAACTTTGTCAGAATATTGTAAATATGACAAAGCGCAGTAAAGAAAGTTTCATCGGAAATCCCGTAACTTTTGACGCATTCGGCATTGAGCTTAAAGTAACTGAAATTTTGCACGAAATCGGCGTTCCCGCTCATATCAAAGGCTATCACTATTTAAGGGATTCAATTATTATGTCGGTTGAACATCCCGAAATAATCAATGCGGTTACAAAACAATTATATCCGTCTGTAGCAAAGAAATACGAAACCACATCATCCAGAGTTGAAAGAGCAATTCGCCATGCAATTGAAGTTGCTTGGGACAGAGGAGATGTTGATGTGCTTAATTCCTACTTTGGCTACACTATCCACAACGACAGAGGCAAGCCAACCAACAGCGAATTTATTGCTATGATTTCTGATAAGTTAAGATTACAGATTAAAAACGCAAGCTGATAAATTTTACTCAAGGGCTGTCCGAATGGGCAGTCCTTGAAAATATTATACCGTTTTATTCCGTGAATATTCTTTTTTAAATTTAATCGAAATCCGCACTCCCCCGCCTACATAAAAAAGCCTCTACAAATGTAAAGGCTTTAATTGAAATTTATTATTTAATCTAAAATTTTACCGTCAGTGGAAATTGTAACAACCTGCCACGGTATAAACTTTCCGCTGTTTTGCAACGCTCTTTTTACGGCGTACTCAAGACCTCCGCAGCACGGTACTTCCATACGAACTACGGTTACGCTCCAAATATTGTTATTTGCAATTATACTTTCAAGTTTTTCGCTGTAATTGATATCGTCAAGTTTAGGGCAGCCTATGAGTGTAATTTTCCCACGCATAAAATCATTGTGCATCTGCGCATAAGCATATGCTGTGCAGTCGGCGGCAATAAGCAGCTTTGCGCCGTCAAAGTACGGAGCGTTTACAGGCACAAGTTTTATCTGACACGGCCACTGACCAAGCTGTGACGGCATTTTTACATCTTCCTCAAAAGCAGTATTTTTAGAGCTTTCTCTGTTAAATGTCTGCAGTCTGTGTCCGGGGCAGCCGCCGAATGTTTCTGACTTTTTCTTCATATTGGCTTTTACCGCCTCTTCATCATATGCGAGAGCCTCACGCTCAACAAAAGAAATCGCACCCGTAGGGCAGGTTGGCAGACAGTCACCGAGTCCGTCACAATAATCATCACGCAAAAGTTTAGCCTTACCGTTTACCATTGTAATCGCACCCTCGTGACAGGCATTTGCACAAGCACCGCAACCGTTACACTTTTCTTCATCTATATTTATAATTCTTCTTATCATCTTAAATACCTCCGTATTGATTTTGCAAATAAATTATAATATAATCAGAAAAGAAATTATGTTGTTATAGCAACGAAATGAGGCTTTTATGAAATTTTGTGATATACTTTTATTTGAAAATATGTCCGAACAGGAAATTACTCAAATGAACAAGAGTAAATTTATGAAAAAACGCATTTATGCAAAAAACACACATATTTATCATATGGGAGATGTTATAGACAGCGTAGGAATTGTGCTCTCGGGAAATGTCATTATAGAGAACATTGACATATGGGGCAATAAAAGTATAATCAGTTATGCAAACGAAGGAAAAATTTTTGCGGAAACCTATGCCCTTTCGCAAACTCCGATGATGGTCGATGTTGTATGCGCCGAATGTTGCGAAATTTTATTTATAAATTTAAAAAACGCTCTTAAACCGGAAAACAGCAATCAGCCGTGGTACCCGAAATTTATGAACAGTCTGCTTATGCTTTCGGCTCAAAAAAATCTTGCTCTTTCACGAAGAATTTTTTGCACTTCATCAAAAGCAGTGCGTACAAGAGTTCTTGCCTATCTGTCGGAAGAATCGGTAAAAGCCGATTCTTCCGACTTTGAAATACCGTTTGACCGTCAGCAGATGGCAGATTACTTAAATCTCGACCGCAGTGCTCTTTCTAAAGAACTTAGCAAAATGAAATCAGACGGTATTTTAGACTACAGAAAAAATCATTTTGTTTTGCTTGATACAGAAACTGATTTGTAAGAGGTTATTTGGGATTTATAGTATTGGGAAATTTTTTAATTGCATAACAAAACACTACGCTATCCCCTAATTATCATACTATCATAAAAATTCATTACAACTTATTGCACAATTAAATATAAAAGCAAAAAGGTGACTGAATTTTCAGCCACCTTTTACTCTGCTTTTAAATTTCGCAATCATCAAGAATACTGCGCAAAGTATCGGCAGATTTCTTAAGATTGATTTCTTCGTCCTCGCTAAGAGAAATCGGAACTTTAGTTTCAATACCGTTTGCACCCACAATCGACGGCATACTAAGCACTACATCGTCAATACCAAACTCGCCGTGCATTATTGAAGAAATAGGAAGTATGGATTTTTCGTCACGGATAATTGCCTCGCAAATTCTCTTTACCGCCATAGCAACACCGTAATATGTAGCACGCTTTTTCGCAATTATTTCATAGGCACTGTTTTTAACCTTTTCTGCGATATTTTCCTGCGATTTATCGTGATTATAGTGACCTCTCATCTCGCAGAAATCATCAAGCGGAATACCCGAAACATTCGCACTGCTCCATACGGCAATTTCGCTGTCACCGTGCTCACCTATAATATATGCGTGCACACTCTGACTGTCAACCGACAAATGCTCACCGAGCTGACATTTAAGTCTTGCGGTATCAAGCACTGTACCCGAACCGATAACCCTGTTCTCCTCAAAACCTGAAAGTTTAAGAGCCGTATATGTAAGAATATCAACAGGGTTTGCAACCACAAGCAATATGCCGCGGCATTTTCTTTTTGCAATTTCAGGAATAATACTCTTAAAAATTCCGACATTCTTATGTACAAGGTCAAGTCTTGTTTCACCCGGCTTTTGTCCCGCACCGGCAGTAATTACAATAATTGAAGCGTCAACTATATCGTCATAGCTACCTGCATAGATTTTCATATTTCCGACAAAAGGAATACCGTGGCTTATATCCATAGCCTCGCCCTCTGCCTTATCTTTGTCTGCGTCAATCAACACGATTTCCGAAAACATTTTGCTCTGCATTAACGCAAAAGCCGATGCCGAACCTACAAATCCGCAACCTATTATTGCGATTTTTCTTAAATTAACTTTATCCATTGTTTAACCCCCTAAAATAAAGTTTATTACGCTAAATCAGATAACTTAGTAATCACTACTTATTTTACTTTATTATATCACATATTTTGGAAAAATCAAGTAAAATAATAATAATTCTTATTTTATATACTTTATTTTTAAATTGCTTGACAATGTATATTAATATTTTATATAATTATAATGTATTTTGCCTTTTAGGAGATTATTTATGGAAAGAGAAAATTTTAAATCCAAACTCGGATTTATACTTGTCAGCGCAGGCTGTGCAATCGGTATCGGCAATGTATGGCGATTTCCTTTTGTTACAGGTCAGAACGGCGGCGGAATATTTGTACTCCTTTACCTGCTGTTCCTCGTAATTATGGGCATACCCGTGCTGACTATGGAACTTGCAATCGGCAGAGCAAGTAAAAAAAGTGCCGTACTCGCATACAAAAAACTTGAAAAACCAAAAAGCAAGTGGCACATTCACGGTTGGTTCTGCATACTCGGCTGCTATCTGCTTATGATGTATTACACACCTGTATCGGGTTGGATGCTAAGCTACTTTTTCAAATTTGCAACGGGTACATTTGAAAGCGGAATGACGGCGGAACAGGTCGGCAATGTATTTTCAAATCTGATGTCTAATCCTGTTGAGATGATAATATGGATGGCTGTTATGGCTATTGCAGGATTTTTTGTGTGCAGCAAAGGCATACAAAACGGAATTGAAAAAGTCAGCAAGGTTATGATGATTTTATTGCTTGCGCTGATTATTATTCTTGCGATAAACAGTCTTACTTTATCGGGTGCTGCCGAGGGCATAAAGTTTTACCTTGTGCCTGATTTAGAAAAAGTGCAGTCAATCGGAATCGGACATATAATTACATCAGCAATGAGCCAGGCATTCTTTACACTAAGCCTTGGCATTGCTTCTATGGAAATTTTAGGCAGTTATATGACAAGAGAAAAAACTTTGCCGAGCGAATCAATTAAAATTTGCATACTTGATACTTTTGTCGCTATCACCGCAGGACTTATCATCTTCCCTGCCTGTTTTTCATACGGAGTTGAGCCGAATCAAGGTCCTGCTCTTATATTTGTTACACTGCCGAATGTATTTGTAAATATGGCAGGCGGCAGAATCTGGGGCACGCTGTTCTTTATGTTTATGACCTTTGCGTGTTTCTCAACCGTAATTGCGGTGTTTGAAAATCTGATTTCGTTCTGTATTGATATGTTCAATATGAGCCGCACAAAATCCGTAATTATAAATGCAATAATTATGCTTATAGGCTGTCTGCCTTGCATTTTCGGATTTAATCTTTTAAGCGGATTCAATATTTTAGGCAAAGGCGTGCTTGATATTGAGGACTTTGCGGTAAGCAATATTCTTCTTCCTGTAGGCGCATTCTTGTATTCGCTCTTCTGTTCAACAAAATTCGGTTGGGGATTTGACGGCTATTTGAAAGAGTGTAATCAGGGCGAGGGTATCAAATTTCCAAGATTTTTTAAACCGTATATAAAATATGTATTACCTGTTCTTGTATTGATTGTATTTATTTCGGGATTCATTCCGCAGGGATAAATTTAAAGCTCATCGGTTTTAGATTATTTGCAAAACCAATGAGCTTTTCGTTTTGTTTTTTTAATTAAAAAAATATTAATAATTTATGGTTTAGCGTATTTGAGGCTAAATAATTAAAACAAACACTCCGCCTTGGCAATCCAAAGCGGAGTGTTTCACTGCTTTTTCAGCAGAATTTATCTTCTATTGTTGTTTCTTCTCTCATTAAAAGGTCTGCGTGGGCGTGGCTTTCTCTCTGTATCTACATCGTTTTCAGGAGTAAGACCGTCAACATCTATGAGAACCTGACGACGAGAAAGGTTAAGTCTGCCCTTATCGTCGATTTCCATTACCTTAACACGGATAACATCGCCTACATTTACTACATCAGTTACCTTGTCTACACGCTTTACATCAAGCTGTGAAATGTGAACAAGTCCCTCTTTACCAGGTGCAATCTCAACGAATGCGCCAAAGTCCATAAGTCTTGTTACCTTGCCGAGGTACATTGCGCCCGGCTCCGGATCAATAGCAATAGTCTTGATAATCTCAATAGCTCTGTTGCACTTGTCAGCATCAATACCCGATACGAATACCTTACCGTAATCGCCGTCTTCTTCAATGTCAACTTTAACTTCACATTCAGCCTGAATTTCCTTGATAACCTTACCGCTCTTACCGATAACCTCGCTGATTTTCTCGGCAGGAATTGTAGTTGTGTACATCTTAGGAGCATACGGAGAAAGTTCTTTTCTCGGCTCTGCAATAGCCTTGAGCATAACCTCATCGAGAATATAGTTACGAGCCTTATGTGTCTTTGCAAGAGCCTCTTTAATCATTTCAGGTGTAAGACCGCTGATTTTAAGGTCCATCTGAATAGCTGTAATGCCGTCTTTTGTACCTGCTACCTTAAAGTCCATATCGCCAAAGAAGTCCTCAAGACCCTGAATGTCAACCATTGTCATCCAACGCTCGCCCTCTGTAATAAGACCGCAAGAAATACCTGCAACAGGGGCTTTAATCGGAACACCGGCATCCATAAGTGCAAGTGTAGAACCGCAGATTGAACCCTGTGAGGTTGAGCCGTTTGAAGAAAGAACCTCTGATACAAGTCTTAATGCATATGGGAACTCCTCAACAGGCGGAATTACAGGAACGAGAGCACGCTCTGCAAGTGCGCCGTGACCGATTTCTCTTCTGCCAGGACCTCTGCTTGGCTTTGTTTCGCCTACTGAATAGCTCGGGAAGTTATAGTGGTGAATGTAACGCTTCTCTGTTTCGCCGTCAATACCGTCAAGCAACTGCTTGTCAGATACAGGGCCGAGAGTAGCGATTGTAAGAACCTGTGTCTGTCCTCTTGTAAACAAACCCGAACCGTGAACTCTCGGAAGTACAGAAACTTCTGCTGCGAGCGGACGAATATCATCCATACCTCTGCCGTCAACACGCTTCTGCTCGTCAAGCAACCAACGACGAACGATAAACTTCTGTGTCTTGTAAAGGCACTCGTCAATAAGCGCTTCACTGTCAGGATAAATCTCATCAAATTTTGCGTGAACAGCCTCGTAAATAGGCTTTAATCTCTCGTCACGAACTGTCTTGTCATCGGTATCAAGAGCAACCTTTACATCTTCCTCTGCAAATGCCTTGATAGCCTCAAACATATCGTGGTCAGGCTCAAGACTTGCAAACTCAAACTTAGGCTTGCCGATTTCATCCTTGATGCCCTCGATAAACTTAATAATCTTCTGGTTAGCCTCGTGACCTGCCATAATGGCATTGTACATCTCATCATCTGTAACGCAGTCTGCACCTGCCTCAATCATAGCAATTCTTGTGCTTGTTGACGCAACGGTAGTAGCCATCTTAGAAACAGCTCTCTGTGCCTCTGTCGGGTTGATGATGTACTCGCCGTCAATCATACCTACAGAACAGCCTGAAATAGGGCCGTTCCACGGAACATCAGAAATTGAAATAGCGATTGACGCACCTATCATAGCTGTAATTTCAGGTGAGCAGTCCAAGTCAACGCTCATTACGGTACAAACGATAGAAACGTCGTTTCTCATGCTCTTGTCAAAAAGCGGACGGATAGGACGGTCAATTACACGGCTTGTAAGGATAGCCTTTTCAGACGGTCTGCCCTCCCTCTTGAGATAGGCACCCGGAATCTTACCTACGGCATACATCTTCTCTTCATAGTCAACTGAAAGTGGGAAGAAGTCAACGCCCTCTCTCGGCTTTGGAGATGCAGTAACAGCAACATGAACTGTTGTATCACCGTAATGTACAAGACAAGCACCGTTGGCAAGCTGTGTCATTTTACCTGTTTCAACCTTTAAAGGTCTGCCGGCAAATTCTGTTTCAAACACTCTGTATTTGTCGAATGTCATTAATCTGTTCATTGTAAAAATCCTTTCTGAAATCATACGATTTCTGTAATAAATATCTTGCGGATTTTCACGCTGTTTTAGCAATAAAACCGATAAAAACAATAAAATTTTACAGATTTTTTACCCGTTTTACCGCTAAAATACAGCTGAGAAAATTTACGCAAAAACGGAATTTAGGGCAAGCTTGCGCTTGCCCTGATTTGCAAAATTACTTACGGATACCAAGTCTTGCAATGATAGAACGGTATCTCTCAATGTCTACCTTAATGAGGTAGTTGAGAAGGCTTCTTCTCTGGCCAACCATCTTAAGAAGACCTCTTCTGCTGTGATGGTCTTTCTTATGAACCTTGAGGTGCTCTGTAAGGTCATTAATTCTCTTTGTAAGGAGAGCAATCTGTACCTCAGGAGAACCTGTGTCGCCTTCGTGAGTAGCGTACTCGGCCATGATAGCCTGCTTTTCTTCTTTTAACATTTGCGTTTCCACCTTTGTAAAAATTTTAGCCAACCGTCCCAGAGTAAGGCTGTGAAAATCCGAATTATCGGCTTAACCCTTGTTCCGAGGCAGCGGTCAACAAGTTGATTATAACACAAAGGATAATAAATGTAAAGGATTTTTACAAATTTTTATGTTCATTTTATGCGTGATTTTATTACATTTATTAATCCAAAATTAACCCCATGCTATCCGAAATCACTTATTAACAATTCCCAATTTTTCTTTCATCTTATTAAGTGTATCCGCTTTATTTTCGTCGGACATTGCTCTGTAAGCAATCAAAAGCTTTTTTTCGTCATTTGAAAGATTATACAGTTTCAAACTATCGTCAGGATCCTGAACTATCGGTAAGAAAGAACTTCCGTTACCAAGCAAAGTGTTATAATCCGTGCCGAAAATAGAAACGATTTTTCTTAAAACTTCATGGCTCGGCTCAGACACACCTGTTTCGTACTTTGTATAGGTTGTTCTGTTAATATTCAAAATATCGGCAACCTGCTGCTGTGTAAGTCTGCAAAGCTCACGATGTTGTTTTAGTCTTAATGCAAAAGAACTGTTTTTTCCTTCGTATTTAGCCAATTCTACACACCCTTTGTATATAAATGCTTGATATATATTTTAACTATTACAACAATTATAATACAAAGTTTATAATAATTCCACAAAAGTGAATATAAATCACTGTAAATTATTACCATATTGTTCCCAAAATAAGTCTTGAAATTTTCAAATATTCGTTGTATAATAGATATTGTTAGTCACGATTTGCTGGTGTGGCGCAGTTGGTAGCGCAACTGATTCGTAATCAGTAGGTCGACGGTTCAAGTCCGTTCACCAGCTCCACAAATAAACCGCATTACTAAGCCGTTTTTTAAGGCTTGTGTGCGGTTTTTCTTTTTGCCTGTTTCCCGTAAAACATTGCTTTTAACTGTATTATAATATGCAAATACAGTAAAAACCCCTCACCTACTTCTATTAACTAAGCAAGTCACTGATTTTATATGCTTATATTCTTTATGTTTTTAATACAAGGCTGATTTTAAATCAAATGCAAAATAACCGTTTACATCTAAATAATACTAAATTATGCCGTAAAATTAAGGTGTAGTAACACATACCCATAACAATTTTCGTTAAAACGGTTATTTATCACAAGTTTTGGTAAATTATGGTTTAGAAAACTGTTTTATCAAGCAATTGTAAAAGTTTGGTCAACCTTTTCAAAGGTTGTGGGTGTGGACAAGCCCACAAATACTTTCCGTTTATGCAATCTGACGATAGGTGCTGTAAAAAGTAGCATATCAAAAAGCCGAGATTCACGAAATAGTGAGTCTCGGTGATTTTTTTGCTTGCATTCTTGAAATTGTATAAAAATATGATATGAAAAATGTTAAAAAACATTTAAAATTTGGGCATAACTCGAAAAGGTGCAAAACCAAGCACCTTTAATGTAGAAAACTTTTTAGTTTTATGTACCTTGTTGATATGGTTTTTCGTTGATAGTAAATTATATCACAAAAATGACTGCATTCCTACCTTTCGGTTAGAATGCAGTCGTTTTTTTATTTAGGCTGTTTTTTACAGCTCCTTTAAATGCCGTTTAAAATCGTTTAATTTGCGTTTTAATGAATTGGTGGTGTAACTACATTTTTAATTAAAATGCGTTATAAACTAAAAAATCAAGCCTGTTATTTTTTCTGTTTCCACAATGGAATGTAGGTTCCTTTTTTATATGAATCAAAATTCTCATAAAAGTATGTCCTCTCTATGTCATACTCTTCTGGGGTCATATCATCTCTCCAAAACGGAACCTCTTTTATTGTAAGTGTAGCCCATTCATTATCCAAGTTCAATCAATCCTTTAGTATATTTTTTTTAGTAGTCCATCAACAATTATTTCTTCACGCATGCGAGTGCGTTCTCCTGCTGTTATTATACCATCTCTGTATTTTTTATTCAAGCTGTTAATCTCATCAGGGAATAACTTATCCCAAAAAGAAACATTTTTTAGTGTTTCAGCTTTTTCAGTAACATAACATACTCCATCAATTCTTATAGCCGCAAACATAGTAATATTATCGGCGGTTAATAGAGTAGTTAAGTCACATTAAGTCACATTCTGAAAAATATCCGTCCTCATTATGATTATGTATAAAAGCATATTTTTTATTAGGGTTTTCAGATAAGAATTTAAATAAGTCGCTTCCGCCAACAAACTGTTCGCTACCAGCTTCAAAATATTCTTCTTTACCTGTTTCTAAATTTATTAGTGAAAGATGTCATTTTCCGTCTTTTCCACCTAATTCAGCAACTCTCTTACTTGCTTTTGAAAGTCCTAATAATACTTTATCATCATAACCATCAAGTACTATTTCAAAACTTGCATTTGAATTAAATGATAATCTTTTTCCTGTGTTTCTTATAGCAGAGTTTGCAGCAGCTTTCAATTTTTGTTTTTTGTTTGCCTGCACCGCCTTTTGAGCCGTACTCCTGCCAAAGCCAATTTAGATGCTAACACTATCCTTGTTGTTACGAACTTGATTTCCCCCCTCCATATTCCTGTTCTATAGTCTATACTATATATTCCTGTTCCCTTTTAATCTCTGCCATTCATTCAATATTGTATTTCCTATCATATCGCCTAACATACAGCCAATTCCATTATGAATCATATCATCCCATTCAAATAGTCCGCATTTGAACACTAATTGGCAACATTCAATTACTACCGATACAAAAAATCCATATAAAAAAGCTTTTTTAATCTTCAATTTTTTTCCAAAAACAAAAGGTAATAATGCGCCCATTGGTAATAGCAAGATAACATTTAATAAATTTTCTATCAACAATTCTCTCGCATCATTTCCAAATAGAATTTCTTTCCATGACCACAAAGGCATGAGCTTATAGCTACGTATTGATGATTCCCTTGTGAATACCGTCGAGCCCAACACAATCCCAAGATATATTGCAAGTAATAATATAGCTACTGCCTGTTGTTTAAGTATTTTGTGTTTATACACACTTATTGCAAGTATTCCTGATAGAAATATTAATATAATACCAAAGCATACAGTTTCTTCTTTTGTCCAAGCTTTATTATACGTTATGATAATCTGATAAATATCCAAATATTTCTCCTATTACAATTATTTATAATCCTATCTACATAAATTATTACCGGAGCTTAAACACCGTTTAATTTATATAATCTTTTACCGAACTTCTCTTTTTTTTACAAATCCATGACACATTTCTTTTACAAATCTAAAACTCTCTATATCGCAGATAGAATCTATGCCAAAGTATACCGCTCCGCATACTATTGACACCCACGCTGCATTTACAATCCATGAAAAATAATTTTCAATATCCGGTAAAATATTATTAATCAAAAATACAGAACTTATCATAACAAATAAGTTTTGTATCCATCTTCTATATGTCTTCCATGGTTTTCTTCCTAATATATTCCAGTTTGCATAAATAATAACATCATTTGTTCGATAAAATAGTGCTAAAATGGTTCCTATTAAAACTCCATACACACCTATTTTAAATACCAAAACTAATGATACTGTAAGATTAATAGCACTCTCTATAATTGACCTTACCTGTGTCTGTTTAAAATGCCCAGCAAAATTAATGATCTGACTTGATGTTCTTCTAGCATACATCAACACATTCAAAGTTACAAATAGAAGCGGTAAATATTTATCTACATATTGGGCATCTGTGATTCCCTGAGAATATACCCTCATAAACGAAGGAAGCATAATCAATGTTACGGTAAAAAAGAAAAATGAAATGCCTAAATAGTAAGTTTCATATACTTCCTGAAGTTTTAAAAAATAATTTCTGTTCGAATTAAATGCTTGTCCAAGCACAAATTCAACACTGCTGCATAACATGTCGATAATGTTAGACACACAACTAACAATCAAACTATATAATGAATATACACTAACTGTTTTTAAGTCACAGAATAATGTAAGGACAATAATATCTGTATTATTGAAAATAAGTCCTGATACTTGATGTATAATTACATTTTTACTTTGACTCAACGAAGCATAATCCGGCTCAACAGATAAATCAAGCCATGCATAATGTTTCTTCACATATAACGATATATAAATCATTTGTAACAAGTTCACTACGAAATATGCAAATTGAACCATGACTACATCAAATCCAGTTAACATCAAACCAATTTGAATAAGTTTTGAAGCAACAGAAACTATGGTTGTTGCATTTGTTGTTATATAACTTTTTCCATCTACGCGCAATAAAATTGTAAATTTACCTTGAAAAAAATAGTTAATAACACCTGATGCTCCCTGAAAAAATATAACTGCCACAACTACAAACACAGGTATATCTGATTTTACAACTATAGGATATATTATTGCCAAAGCAATAACTGCTATACCATACAAAATGCCTGTTCGTTTATAATATCGATTTGTTGCAGACATTATTTCACAAGTACGTTTTTTGTCATTAGCAGCAATTGGCGCATACAGTGCCTGTAATGATGCAGTTCCTATCCCGGCCTCCAGAAGTGCAACATAAACAAAAACCTGTCTGATAGAAGACAGCAGCCCATTTACTTCTGATCCATAACTTACAATCATCAATTTAGGAATAATAATTCCAAGCGATAGTGTAATAACTTGGGAAATGACTCCATACCCAAAAATTTTTAGAATTTTTTTCCCTTTACTCATTTCCTGCTCCCATATGTTGTTGTAAATACTTTTTATATGGCATTTCAAAATTTACATATTGATAATGTGGCGCAACCTGTTTTTCTTTCGGTTCTCTAAAATCAGTACGATCATATCTTGTCTGCAAATATTTTATATAATCTTTTACAATCATATACTTCTTTCCTTCAAACATAATCTGCGTATAATTCTCAAATATCTCTGCATCATAGGGTTTCGTATTACAAAATGCTCCAAACAATTCTGAATAATGATACTTTTTGCACATTCCATTTTTCTCTACACGTTTTTGAAAAAACTTATAATACTTACTTTTATCCCTAAAGAAAAGTGTAAGCACCATATTTCTTACAATTGCCTTTAACGATTTTCCCTTTATTTTTCCAATACTAACCACCTGTGACATCTTCCAAAGAAATATATCCTCTTTCCGTTTATAATTATCTGGTATTTTATCATAAACAGTAATATCTAAGAACACACCAGACACTGCACCATCATTTTGAACTATTGTAGTATTATCATTAACAATCTTAGTAAATAACGACCAATATGTATCTGAAAGTTGATAATTATGAACCGAAAATCCTTTTGGAAGTTCCTGTTTTATAACAGAAAGAAACTTATTATAATTCTCTCTCGTCATCATTAAATCCACATCATCATCCCAAGGTAAACATCCCTGATATAAATGAGCTCCTACAACACTTCCTCCACAGAGTGAATATTGAATATTATGTTTATGACATATTTGATCGACTATATTTAAAATTTCTATGCACTTTATTTGTATATTTCTTATATCTTCTTTCATATTATCACTAAAACCATCCAACTAACATTATCACTTTTTCTTTCCAATATATACGTTTCGATGACATAATTCGCCATCTATTTCTCATAATCATTTTTATAGCTTTGATTTATTAAGCTCTGTATACATTTTCTACATACTTTTCCACATTATATACAGGAACAATAATACTAATTTTCTTCACCATTAATCCTCTACTTTAAAATTAAATACATTACTCTGGTTTTCCAATAAATTTCTTTATTAAAAAGTGCTGAAACAGCATTTCTTTTAATAAAATGTCTCATTTCTGTAAGACATTTTTGAATTTTCTTTTTTTCACTCTGTTCAAGTTGCAACGATTTTCTACATGCTTCTGTATACTTCAAAGTACAAACATCTAATAAAAAAGCAAGACTATGTTCTTTTAATTCCGGATATTTTCCAACTGCATCTTGATACATTTGGTAATGTGCTTCAAATGAATCTGCCAAACTATTTATACTTAGTCCACCATGCGTTGCACTTCCTTGACGAACAAGATTTTTATAATAAGGCTGATGCACAACCACTGCATTTTGAATCTTTTGAACATATTCATTCAAAAAGAACACATCTTCTGATGAATGTAATCCTTCCTTAAACATCTGACCATTTAATAATTCCTTTTTAAATAATTTATTTACAACTCCATGCCTAATAGTTGGTGGCATATCAGAAAATCTATACATCACATCCTTCTGTGTAATAGTCTCATTTTCTTTTGTATTATAACGTCTATTCTCATCTACTTTTCCGTGTTCATCATAATAATCATACCCACATATACATAAATCTGCATTCGTTTCTTTCATGGCTGAGTGCATACTTTCATACATTTCCGGTGCTATCCAATCATCAGGATCAACAAATCCAATATATTCGCCCTTAGCAATTTTTAATCCCGCATTTCTTGCCGCTGAAACTCCTTGATTTTCTTGATGAATAACAACAAGTTGTTCATAATTTTCAGCATACTCATCACATATTTTTCCGCAAGAATCCGGAGATCCATCATCAATTAATACTATTTCAATGTCCTTAAAAGTTTGTTTCACTAAACTTTCTATACATTTAGGCAAATACTTTTCTACACCATACACTGGTACAATTACACTAATCATATCTTCCCTACTCTTTTTTCTTTCCTAAACACCAAGGTATATATTTCAGAACCAAACACTTAACTGGCGTCAATATCACAATTGCAACACATACACTTATTATTGCAAATCCTACAGCAGACCAACTTGCATTATCAATTTGTATCCCCATTTTTTCATATACAACAAACATCAAATCAATAATTATTTTATGTAACCCATAATAAATCAGCGAATTCTTTCCGAGTTCTATTAATATTCGATTATTTGTCGTCATTGATATCAATACAACTGCAAATGTTCCAGTAAGTGCAGCAGTCATAAATAAAATTGGGTTTCCAAAAGCATCGCTATATAAATCCACTCTCTCAAAATAAATATAATTAACTGCTGAAACACTAAATGTTATTAGGATACAAATAGCCAAACTATATCTCATTAATTTTACTTTCTCGATAATTTTTTGCTCTCTACACCACTTTCCAAAACTCATAAATGCCATTGCTAAAATTGACAAATCCGCATTCCATGGTAAATCTTTCCCTATAATAACTCTATATATTCCAAATACCAAAGCACCTATGCAACCAATAATTAGCCAAAAATGATTTGTCTTTGTTTTAGACCGAAGACTTTGCAACACATACATCAACAGATTTGCCAAAAACAAACACGTAATAAACCATAGTAAGGTATATCTATTTTGGATAATATATAGCTTGAGTATTTCAAATACATGATATTCATTCCCGTGTGTTACTGCCAAAACTCCGTTACAACACATTGTAATAATTACAAAAAACATGTATGGTACTAAAAGAGTTCTTATTTTCTTCTTTAAATAATCCGCAAATTTTTCCTTACCAGAAAAAGTATATCCTGACAAAATAAAAAATAAAGGCATGTGAAATGCATAAAACCAAAAGCAAAAATTCCGGTATAAACAGCAATGCCCCAACATAACTAAAACAATGCCTATACCTTTTGCTTAATCTATCCATTCAATGCGCTCTGCTCTCAAAATTATCTCTCCCTTGTTGTAACATATCAACTATCTCCATTTATAAATTTCACCCAATCAAACTGATCGACCGGTCTTTTTCCATCCCATGTATTATGATCCGTAATAATTCCTACCGATTCTTGATTTTCATATCCTTTAATATAAAAACAACTAGGATGTTTTTTATCGGGCTTATGTACAAACATCACTTTACGGTAAGGAAGTGCTTCAAAACGATCTTTCACTTCCTCTGTCATACCCTCTCTATCACAATTTATAATCACGATATGTTCCCAGTTGATGCGTTGCTTTCTAGAATTCCACTTTCTTTCTGCCTCTTCTACTGTATCATAATGAACACAAAATACCAGTAAATCTCCTAAATATACAACCGGATATTCTCTATCTCCGATAATTTCCTTATCCGTACATTCAACAAATTTGTCAATGCTCATATAGTACTCTATGTTTTCACACAGTTTTATAAAATCCTGTGCACGAAAGAACAGATTTACTGTTGGAGATTTAAATTCAAGACCTAAATCATGATATAGAATACCACCAGTACAATTTGTAGAAATAATAGTAACATCATCGCAATTCAGCCGTTCACGATTTTTCTGACTTATTTTTTTATGCTTATAATTCCAGACAGTATTACGTAATCTGACCATTACTTTTTTTATTATCATTATAACTTATTCTCCCTAAAATTATTTGTCTACAATATTCCAAAACAGTACCACTGCAATAATAATTGAATAAGTCCATACTTGAATATAAATTTTCTTTATTTTATCTATATAAATTACCTTCGTAGCAGAAAAATATCCTGACAGTAAAATAAATATATTAACACCTATTCTTGACCCCTGTGTCATTACAAAAGCAAAAATCCCATTTACTGTTAGAGGCATCTCCACCCCACCATGCAACACTGAGTGTCCTGCAACAATAAAAATCATACTAAGAATTCTGAAATATTCAAATTTGATTCTCTTACTTTACTCGTCCACATTGTACTCTCTTTTCTAATGATGTTTGAATTATTTTATCAACCTGCTCCGCTGTATCTTGAATTGAATACCCTGCTTTTTTTAATTGTTCTTTTGTATCTAATCTTTCTTTCTCACAAGTTTCTAATATATGTTCTGCCCATACTTTTGTACTTTGATTCAAATCGACATACTCAATTAATCCTGTAATATTTGCATCACTAGATACGGCGTTTGATACCACACAAGACAAACCTGCTGCTTGTGCCTCTACTAAAGTAAATGGAAGTCCTTCAAATAATGATGGCATGACAAGACAATCTAGTGCCGAATACCATTTATTTGCGTCGTCTCGAGGCCCTAATAGGACGATTCTATCTTCAAGATTGTATTCTTTAATTTTCTGTTCTACCTGAGGTCTAAGTTCTCCATCACCTACAAATACAAATTTTGCAGTTGCATTCAATTTAGATATTTCTTTCATAATTTCCACTGACATCTCTGGATTTTTTTGCAAGACTAATCGCCCTACACACCCTATTAAATATTCATCTTTTATCCCTATACTTTTTCGACATTCTTCTCTAAACTGTTCATTAAATTCATATGTTCGCAAATTTATTCCATTTTTTATTACAGTAAATTTGCTTTTATCAAACATCCATTTTCCTGCTTCTTCCGAGCAGGCCAATAAATTGGTTGCAATCTTTTCAATATTTTTCCGATTATATTTTTCAGTCAAATAATGAAACCATCTCTTTTTAAATTGTGTATCTGTATTATGCGAATGTATAATTCTAACAGGTATTCCTGCTCTTTTCGCAAACTTTAAAATATCCACACTTACAATATCACAAGTGTTATAATATACCACATCAAAATGATTTTCTTTAAAAAAACTATGCCAAAAAGCTACGTATTTTATGTAATTATGTCTATTCTTAGGCTTAATCCATTTTTTATCTTCTATACACATTTCTGGCCAATCATATACAACTTCAAACTCTTTTGAATGTAAATGTTCACACAGATTTATAATGTACGATTCAACCCCACCTTTGTTATTACTCAATCCAACCATAAATATGCGAATTTTACTCATTTCCATGAAAAAACCCTTTCCCAAAAATACGATGAATTGGCTTCATCAGTTTACTTCTAATTATTGTTTTTTTATCCAACCAACTTTTTCCATACCAATGTATAGAATATGTATTCTCTGTCACAGTTAATATTCCTACTGGATCATCATATGGATTAAAATAATCCATTGGATAAATCACTGCTGAACCAATCTGTTGCTTAGTTCCATTTTGCTCTAGTCCCGCTTTCCTTAATGCTTCCGTATTAAGTATCGGGCAACCTTTCATTCCATGTCTCCCATCTAATAACACATCATATTCCTTCAACATTTGAGCAACTATCGGATGATTTGCTTCCGCACCAAATCCTTCTCCTGTATTAACATACTTTGGTGTTTCAAAACCAAAAAATGCCCCAGCATCTAAAAGATCATCAAAAGAACGTATTACCTCTACATCTGTATCAAAGTATATTCCTCCATATTCCTGAATAATCTTTAGTCGAAGATAATCTGTTAAAAACGCATATTTTTTCTCTTTGTAACACATTTCAGTATATGGACTCTGATTTACATTAAAATTTTCTTCGTTCCATTCGATTATTTCATAATCTGGGCAATATTTTTTCCAACTTTTGATACATCTTTCTGTTAATTTAGATTTCTCACCTCTGCCAAACCAGCAATAATGTATTTTCTTTGGTATCATTTTACTCTCCATTTGTATTAAAACACTAAACTAAAAAGTTCACATAACATTTTGTAGCATATTCCTTTGAATGAATTTTTGCAGGATTTCCCAATACCACCGAATGATCAGGTACATCAAAATTAATAAAGCTGTTTGGTGCAATCATAACATCATTTCCTATATTGACTTTACCGACAATAGTAGAATTTATACCAACCGACACATTATTACCAATTTTAGGAACACCTGCTCTATCTCCTCTATTTTCTCTGCCTATAGTACATCCTTTATGTAAATTAACATTATCACCGATTATAACATCTGATGCCACAGTAATATTGTATGGATGTCCTAAATATAACCCTTTTCCAATTGTGGCTGACAGTGAAATTTCCAAACCATATTTTTTAGTCAATCTATATAATCTTGCTCTGTTAATACAGTTATTTTTTACTTTTAATTTTCTCCATAAATACATAAATTTAAGTTGATGATATAAAAATAATCTAAATTTAGCTTTAAAAGAAAAAGAATAGCTATTACCAGTCATTCTATAATAATCATATTTAAAAACCTCATTCATAAACTGCTCCTTTTAAAAATTTATATCCAAGATACTTGTCCAAAGCTGTTAGTAAAAAATTGGTAATCAGTATGCCATCCCATACCATAAGTAAATACAATTTGATATATAAAATATAATGTATAGCAGATATATGCCGCATTTTTTATCCACGGAATTTTTGATTTAACTACCATCTCGTTAACATTCCATACCAATAGCAATACAGTAAATATTTCGAAATATAAATTATATCTGGCATACACAGCTGAAAACACTCCTGCCATTGTAAATACAGTGAAAAACAGAGCCATATTAAATACAGTGTTGTAATATTTATATTTATTTTTCATTAGATCTTTATTGAAAAAAGCTAAAACAATCGGCACAACACTTACCAATACTCTGAAGATATTTATGCTGTAGTTCCATTCTTGTCCGGAATATCTATCACCATAATCCGATCCCGATAACAGGTTATCAACAAATCCTCCTGTCAATGGGGATGTAATTACAATTAATATTGAAATAGCTAAAATAAATTTTGTCATTTTACCGCAAGCTTCTGTATTTGTTATAAAATACAAAAGCAAAAAAATATATGCCGATGTATGTATTTGAGCAACAATAAATACTAACGGTAAAAACAAATACCATTTTCTGTTCGCTAAAAGTTGAAATCCCGCAACTATTATTGCAGTAGCCAAATACTGTCTCAGTCCATTCATTGAATGTTCCCAACAGCCGGACATTATAAAAATATAAAAAGCAAATTTTAAATCACCGCTATAATTATATAAAAAATACATTAAAGGGAAAATAGTTATTAATGAAGTAATTTCAATAAAAACTCTCGGGTCAGTAGATATATAAGTATGTATGAACGACATATAAAACTGAAACAACCATTCTTTTCCAATTGAAAAAGAAGATATGCACTCATCAATTGGCATAGCTTTAGTAAAGGTTTCCCAATATGCTATAGTATCAGCAAAGGCAAATCTTTGTCCGGAAACATATGCTAATAAAAGAGTACCCAAAAAGAAAAACAAAAAACTTGTATCTCTGACTTTTGTTAGTTCTGTTTCAATAGTCGTATTTTTATCAAGTGGCTTTCTGCCAATATAGAACAATACTAAAACTAATATTGTTGTATATACAAAAACATTCATTCACTAAATCCCTTCAACCTTCATATAAGAAGATTTTGATTTTTTTACAACGATTATCTTTAACAGAAATCCAAGCGGAACGCTTAATACTGTTAAAAACTTTTCCGGTGATTCTTTTATAAAGTGTTTATTTTTCGCTATTAAAGAACTTGAAACATAGTGAATACAAGCCTTTATCTTTTGTTTGGTATTTATACTGTGTTTCATTTGTTCTTTTCTCCAAAAAGCAAATCCTTTTGGATTCCTTACATATTGTCTGTACATATTTGTACTCGAACCGTCCATTTGATAATCAACAATACAAACACATTCATTAAGTATTTTTAATTCATATTTTTCATCAATCAGATGATACTTATATGCGAGTGCAACATATTTCTCATTGTCAAACACAGGATACGGAGGCGTTTGTTTTATTATATCTGTCCTGTAAATTAGTTTTTTATCACCAAAGCCACCATTATTATAATACCCCATAAGGGTTGTGCTTTCTTTGTCTGTTGGCAATTCTTTGCCAATTACTTTTTTTGTTGAATCGGCAAAATCGAGTGCAATTATACCGGCATAACCTTTATTTTTGTTTTTATTCCAACAATCAATAATCAATTGCACCGCGTTATCCGGCATATAATCATCCGAATCTACACAAACATTAAGTTCGGTATCAATATTTTCGTAAGCCGTATTATGCGCTGTATGCATTCCGCCATTTTCTTTGTAAACATACCTTATTTCAAAGCCATTATTAATTTTAATCCATTCCTTTATAATCTCATATGGATTATCAGTAGAACCATCATCAATAATCAGCCAAACAAAATCCTTGGATGTTTGTCTTTTTAAACTTTCATAAGTTCTTTTTAAAGTATTTATTCTATTATATAATGGTGTAAATACAGTTAAAGTAGACATATGTTCTCCTTATTTTTGTTTAAAAAATTTTAATCGAGCAATCAGTGCACCTGATAGTATGTTATCAAGTATTTGTTTTTTTCGTTTATTTTTAGTTTCTAAATCAAAAATGTTTTGTCTGTTAATATCAATAAAATTTAATATATCATAAATATTTACGTTTTTCGTATCAAGAAATTCATCCCTTAATATATAAAAAGAATTACATTTTTCGTCAATATCTAACCAGTTAGACATTTTTCGTTTTTGTAAATGAATATACATTATTTCATTCTTATTATTATCTGCATCACACATAAATAAATTTCCGTTATGCCAATAAGCATATTTTTCATATTGACTTGATATAGTTATAAACTTATACGAATTATAAGGAACATCATAAAAGCACCATTTAAAATATTGTTTTATATCAATTTCATTTTCATAAGCATAACTAACTGTTCCGTTCTCATCAAAATGACAACTATAATTTGTATGTGATGCAAATTTAAAATCACATACATTTTCATATTTTTTCATAAAAAGATAATTCATTTTATCGCAATTTTTAAACAAACAAAAATGTCCGTGATAAAACAACTTATCATAATTCTCAAATATTTCATTTGAAATAAAATGATTTAAATTTCCAAAAATTAAATCTATATCACAGAATCCCCAAAAATCGAAATCAGTAATATCGTCTTTAAAAATCACACCATAAGCAGGTTTGTAGTCGCATAATTTATATGGGCTTTTAAGCTTAATATTATTTCCAAATAAAGATTTTATTCTTTCTTTTAACTCATCAAATGATATATTTTTAATTTTAACATTTGAATTTTCATCAACTTTAAAGTTAAGGTCAGTGTATATAAAAAAAGTATAATCAGAATTTCGTTCCGCTGACTTAAGCCATAAATTAAAATAATCCGGTACTTTACCGAAATAAGGAATAATTAAAACTACCTTTTTATTCATATATATCCCTTCTAAAAATAATTAAGATAAATCTGTATAATACATTTTTTCTAATACCAAGACATTACTTTTTACATCAAATCCTGATTTTTTTATTAGTTCATATGTATCTTTTCGTTTTACACTCTTTTTGGATGTTATAACTATTTCCCATTTAGCTAACGCATCATCAAGAGAAACAGCTTCAATCAAATCAGTCACTATACACTCCGGTGGAACATTATCGGATATAACGCATGGTAATCCGGCAGCTTGAGCTTCAATTATAGAAAGTGGCAAACCCTCGTAAAGTGACGGAAAAAGAAATACATCCATAGCCTGTAAAATTTTATTTACATCGGTTCGGTTACCTAAAAATAAAACACTATCAGATAATACAAGAGATTCTACTTTTTCTTTAATTGCTTTCTGTCCATCGCCTGTACCAACAAGCACCAGTTTCGCCGCTGCATTCTTTTTATGCACAAAATTAAATACATCAATTATAAAATTATGATTTTTTTGAGGATTAAATCTGCCTACATGGCCGATAACAAAATCTTCTTGGTTAAAGCCAAGTTGTTCTCTCATTTCTTCACGAATTTGTTTATCAAAACGATAAGATTGGGCATCTATTGCATTATTTAAAATTGTATACGGCTTTCCGTTAAACATCCAATCGCCTGCCGCTTTTCCACAAGAAAGCAAATGTGTAGCGTACTTTGGAATTAATCTCTTAGAATATAATTTAATCGGATATTTTAAATTTTTATCTTGACTTTTATTGTGTGAATGAGCAATCCTAACTCTTACACCATTTTTTTGGGCTATTTTTAGAGGGTATGCGCTCATACAATCTAAATGACAATGTACAATATCATATTTATGTTCTTTAAAAAATGAATCCAAAGCATTAAAATAAGATTTTGAAAAAGGATTTAACATTGGCATATGATAAATTTTACCGCCCAAAGCAACTATTTCTTTATCATAATCAGCTTCTTCCTGACGATGAACAAGAAAGTCAAACTGAACTTTATTGCGATCAATATTTCTATAATAGTTCATTATCATAGTTTCAAGACCGCCTCTGCCCATATATGTTACAATTTGTAATACTCTTATCATACTAATCCTTCCAACAATCTATATTAAACATTTAATTTAAATCTAATGCGGCTATAGTTTGTTTCACAATCGAATTTTTGTCAAACTCTTTTTCCATTTTTTTACGAGCTTTCTTTCCCATTTCTTCACGAGTAGTAATATTTGTATTTAAAAACATTTTCATCTTTTCGTAAAGATTATCTGCATTTTTCGATTCACACAGCCAGCCTGTAATTCCGTCTTCCACAGATTCTCTGCATCCGGGAATATTTGTGGTAATTACCGGTCTGCCGGTAGCAGAAGCCTCAAGATTGACATTACTCATTCCCTCATGATAACTGGGCATCACTACACAGTCTGCTTTTGCATAATAAGGTCGAGGTTCTTCCTGGAAGCCGTGAAATTCAACTATGCCTTTCTCAACAAGTCGGTCAACTTTTTCTTTATACTCATCTTCAAAAAAGCCAACTAAATCCAGAATAAATTTCTCGCCGTCATTGTGCAGTTTCTCCGATGCCTCAAAAAGTTCATCCATACCCTTTTCTTTCATAATTCTGCCAAGATATAAAAATTTGGGCGGTTTATTATGCGGATATGGTTGGTAATTATATATTTCCAAATTTATGCCTGCACCGTTTAATACGGTTTCTTTTTCAGGTTGTATGATTTTTCTGCTTTTAAATTCATCAGCATTAACCTGATTTTCAAAAAATACAGTTTGTACTTTTTTAAAAGCGGTTTTATACAATAAAGTAACAAATTGCGCAAGACCTTTTGTTTGAAAAGCTGTTCCTAAGCCCTGAACATTAGCATAAAAAGGAATTTTTAGCTTAGAACACATTAGTCCGCCATAAATATTAGGCTTAATTGAATATGTTATAACTAAATCGGGTTTTTCTTCTTTTAGCATTTTCTTATAAAAATTAATTAAAGAAAGATCGGTAAAAGGATTTATACCTCTTCGCTCCATTTTTGTTTCTATACAGTGCAAACCCATATTCATAAAATCTTCATGATGACCGACAAAAGGCATACTTAATATTACCTCATTATTCTTCATCAACTCTTCAATTAACTCTTTCCTGAAACGATAAAGCATATATGAATGGTTAGTCAGAATCAAAATTTTCTTTTTCTTATTGCTCATCACTCATAGCTCCTGTTCCGCCTTCTACTACTCCCTCGTGTTTAAATACGCTGACAACTGTCATAAACAAACACTTAACATCAAACGCAAAGCTCAAATTATCATAATAAACCTTGTCCATCTGTACTTTTTCAGGTATAGGAAGTTCATCTCTTCCGTTAATCTGAGCCCAACCGGTCAACCCGGGGGTTAAATTATTAATGTTATATTCATCTCTTTCAGCTATTAAATCATCTTGATTCCACAGTGCAGGTCTAGGTCCTATAACACTCATATCACCTTTAAATATATTGAAAATTTGCGGCAATTCATCTAAACTTGTTTTTCTTAGAAATTTGCCAACTTTAGTGATATATTGTTCCGGATTTTTTAACAAATGAGTAGGACAATCTTTCGGAGTATCAATTCTCATTGTTCTGAATTTAAGTATATTAAAATATTTTTTATCTTTTCCGATTCTCTTTTGCTTAAAGAAAATCGGGCCTTTACTTGTACATTTTATAACTACACAAATCGGTAAATAAACTATTGAGAAAAATACAATTGCCATAAAAGAGCATATAACATCTAAAATTCTCTTAATTATTCTATTGTAAATTGTTTTTTCTCTGTTCATCATAACAATTAACTCCGCTGAATACTTATAATTAATTTATTTGCTAATATTTAAAGCAAATTTAAAAAGCCTTATATTTGTTTTCTTAACAATTATATATGCAATAATAGATCCACCCAACGCAACCAAAACTTTTATTATACTACTAAACTCAACTCCAAAAAATCGATCCATCAAATTGTAAATAAAATATGTGTGTAAAAAATATATTGAAGAACTTAATTCCCTCATTGCAATAGATTTTTTAGCGCTTATGTTAAAATTAATACTCACAGCCATTAAAAAGAAAAGTATAGATAAAGGTATATTTAAAATTATATTAACATCAAAATTTACAATTGATTTTAAATCAAACAGGTATACTAATACACTAAAAACAGAAATTAACGCAAAAATCAACAGTGAAATCTTAAATGATGATTTTAGTCCTTTAGCAGAAATTAAATATCCTATTCCCATAAACGGAACTGCTTTCATTATAAAATTATTACTCCATGAAAAAACAACATAAAAACCTTTGTTAATGTATGAGTAAGCAGTTCCTGATAATATCTCTGAAAAAGCATCGTAACCTAACAAAAGCAATAATCCAGCAAATATTAAAACACACAAACATTTTTGTGCAGAAATTTTATGTAAAAAATATATTACCGCTGCAGCTTCACACATTGCAAGTATATACCATACAACACCGTTTCCACACAAAAATATAGAACGAAACAATAACAAAATGTATTTAAACACAGATGCATCCGGATACTTACTAACATATATAAAAATGTTACCCGGTAAATTAACTATTTGCCAAAAAAGATATAAGAAAAGTAATTTCTTTTCATAATTAAACAAGAATGATTTTTTATTTTTAGATTTAGACAAACCTTTTTCAAAGAAAAAGCCTGAAACTATAAAGAAAAACGGTACTGCCATTCCTGAAAAGCAATTCGTAACAACATTTGTTATCATCTCGTTTTTCGCCTCATCAGCATGGATAAAAACTACCAATACAGCTGCAATTAACTTAAATAAGTCAATTCCGCAAAAGGTTTTATTTAAATTATTATTGTTAGATACAATTAATTTGTTATTCAAAAAAGCAACCTCATCTCACAAAAATATAAGTATGCACACACTTACACACTATATTTTATTCATAATTATATCACATAAAGTTCAATATATCAACAAAATAGCTTATTTAAGATTAATATAACTAATAAATTGGCACTTTTCTTTAATATATGCATATTAACCAATACAAATTTGACTATTTTGCATTTTTTTACAAAATCATTGTTAATTCGCAAGAAAACCTACAATTAAATTTGATTATAGTACACAAAATTTTGGGTTCAGCTTTATTTGCAAAAACAGCAGCAATCCTTGCCCCTGAGAGAGTGAAAACAAATACCAACCAATCAGGAGTTCCGCAAATCATAGAGTGCTTTTAAAATTTTTTATTATTTTTAGGGGTCATATCATCTACAATATTATTTTATATTATATTAAATTATTGCGATATAAAAATCTTATATAAATGCTATAAATCATAATCTATACCACTATCCGATCTCGGCAACCGCTTTATCATAGTTATCTAATAAAATATAATTATGTTTAAATATTTGCTTATCTCAATTTTCAATACATCTCTCAACCTAATAAACAAAACACTTAGGCTGAATTGCACTTTCATCACCAATAATAGCTATTATATAGTTTCACGACAAAGTTTCTTTCAGCACTTTAATATAACATATTAGCTAAATTTTCGATATTTTTTCTCTAATTAATTGCAATATTCTATATCAATATGGTATAATTTTAAATACATACTACCTAATAAAAGCTGCAGCAGGTGATTAACTTGAACGAAAACGAAAAACTTTTAAAAGCAAAATCATATCTTGACAAACTCGCCAACGGAATAAATCCAATAACCAATGAATTGGCGTCAGAAAACGATACTATAAATAATATACATATTTCAAGATGTCTTTTTTATGTTTCCGATGTACTTAGAAATTTAATTGAAAATAACAACAATCCGCAAAAAAGAAAAACAGTAAAATTCCCTTTTCTGTTACACCACAGCAATTAGCAGATTATGTTTTTGATGATAACCCAATTACAGTTACCGAAATTACCAAAAAGCTTAACAGTTTTGATTGATACCGAGGAAATGAAAGGAATTAAAACAACAAGCATAACTAATTGGCTTATAAAAATTAATATGCTTGAATATTTTGCAGACGAAAACGGTATTCAACTCGGCATCACAACACAGGAACGCTTGGGTATGTACGGTTCATATAAAGTCGTTTTATATGACAGCAATGTCCAACAATTTATACTTGACAATATAGACACAATTGCGTATTACAACACTCAAAAGAAATCATATAATTTTAATACGGAGAGCAACATATGAAAAAAAGTACACTTGCCAACAATTTCATCTATTATCTTTTTTGCGGGTTCAGCGGTGCGGTAATAGCCTGTATAGTATGGCTATTTCTTAAATTAATGAGCCTTGGAATCAGCTTTATATGGGAAACTGTTCCGTCAAATATCAATTTTACATATTATCCTCTTGCAGTTTGTACAATCGGCGGAATACTTCTTGGAATATATCAAAAAATCTCAAAAGCAGTCCCCGACGAGCTTGACGAAGTAATGAAAAAAGTTAAGCGAGATAAATTTTATCCGTACAATAAAGTGCTGTTGCTTTGTATTTCCGCACTTATTCCACTGCTTTTCGGCGGCAGTATCGGACCGGAAGCAGGACTTACAGGAGTTATTGTCGGACTTTGTTACTGGGCAGGCAATCATATGAAGAATGCACAAAGTAAGATACCCGAACTTATGCAAACAGGTGTGAGCGCCACATTAACGGCTATTTTTTATGCACCGCTTTTCGGTCTTGCCGCAGCAAATGAAGAACAATTAGATACCCAAGACAAAGCAACCGATATACGCACAGGCAAATTAATTTCAAATATCGTAGCTGTGCTGTTTGCAACAGGAACAATATTTTTACTGAATCAAGCTTTCGGTGGCAGTATGGGATTACCGAGAATAGGCGAATACAACATTACAAATACTGAAAGACTATGGGGTATTCCCCTTGCACTTCTCGGCACTTTAGCTGGACTTTTATTTATAATATCAGAAAAACTGCTCAAAATTTTATTTGATAAAATTCAGAGCAGTTTAGGAATAATAATAAGCACCACACTCGGCGGAATTATTCTTGGAATTTTCGGTACATACCTTCCGCTTGTAATGTTTTCGGGTGAAGACAGCATTAACGAGATAAATAACGGCATCGGAGAATTTGCGCCGTGGATACTGATAATTTCAGGATTATTAAAACTTGTAATAACAAATGTTTGCATTAAATCAGGGTGGAAAGGCGGTCATTTCTTCCCCGTTATTTTCTGCGGAGTGAGTATCGGCTTTGGTGTAGCCCTACTTATGGGACTTGATACCGCATTTTGCGCAGCAGTAATTACCGCAGCACTTCTCGGTGTTACAATGCGAAAACCTCTTGCAGTAACCGTACTTCTCCTACTCTGCTTCGACGCAAGAATCCTCCCATGGATTTTGCTTGCGGCTTTTTTGAGCAGTTTGGTGGTAGGGAAAGTATTAAATAAAAATAAACATCAAAACAAATAAATAGCAAAAAGGAATCAAAACTTCAAAATTTTGATTCCTTTTTATCCCTCATCACGGAAAAATGTGGGATAATCAAAAGTAAATATTGAAAAAGAGCATATGAAGCTCCGGAATTGTAATTGACAAGACAAACAACGGAGGAGAGAAACCTATGCTCTTTTTAGATGACATCAAAGTCGAATTTTAAAGTAAAGGATTTCAAGGAACACATATAGAAATCAGCCCTAATAAAGATAAAAGCGTACTGTTTTTGGAGAGCGTAAGGTCAACGCAGTCAATCCGATGCCCTTATTGCAGAGGCAGTGTATATATTTATGAAAACGGACAAGTCAAACTCAAAGATATTCCATTACAGAAAAATGACTGCATTCCTAACTTTCGCTTAGAATGCAGTCATTTTTTATTTGGGCTGTTTTTTTACAGCACCTTTAAAATTCAAATAATCACTATACTTTGGCAGAAATAAAATTACTTAGAAAGTAACTTCTTAATTCTTTCAACTGCCTCAATTGTGTTTTCTCTGTCACCGAATGAAGTAAGACGGAAGTAACCTGCACCGTTCTTACCAAAGCCCTCACCCGGAGTACCTACTACATTAGCCTCGTTAAGAAGGAGGTCAAAGAATTCCCAGCTACCCATATCATTAGGGCACTTGAGCCAAATATACGGTGAGTTCTTACCGCCTGTATAATAAATGCCGAGTTCATCCATAGCTGATGAGATAATTTTTGCATTATCCTGGTAGTAAGAAATATTCTCCTTAATCTGCTTCTGACCCTCTTCACTGAATACAGCGGCAGCTGCACACTGTACAGGCCATGAAACACCGTTAAACTTAGTTGCCTGACGGCGATACCAAGTATTGTAGATGTTGTGACCGTCACGCTCAAGCTCTCTCGGAATGATTGTGTAGCCGCATCTTGTACCTGTAAAGCCTGCTGTCTTTGAAAGTGAGCACATCTCAATTGCGCACTTTCTTGCACCCTCAATTGCGAAAATTGAACGAGGGAGATCCTCTGTAATAAATGCCTCATATGCTGCATCATAGAGAATGATAGCGTCATTCTTGATTGCATAGTCAACCCACTGCTTTAACTCGTCAGCTGTATAGGCTGAACCTGTTGGGTTATTAGGTGAACAGAGATAGATGATGTCAGCCTTTACATTCTCATCAGGGAGAGCCGCAAAGTTATTCTCACGGTTTGAGTTAGCATAAACAATCTTTCTGCCTGCCATAATGTTTGAGTCAACATATACAGGGTAAACAGGGTCGGTAACGAGAACAACATTATCCTTGCCGAAAATGTCACCGATGTTGCCGCAGTCTGACTTTGCGCCATCGGACACAAAGATTTCGTTTGCATCTACTGTTACGCCAAAACCTGCATAATAGTTAGAAATAGCCTCTCTGAGGAATGCATAGCCCTCATAATCGGGATAGCCCTTAAAAGTATCCTTATGTGCAAGGTCTTCCGCACCTTTCTTCATAGCCTCAATTACAACAGGAGCAAGCGGAAGTGTTACATCGCCGATACCGAGCTTAATTACCTTCTTGTCAGGGTGTTCCTGCATATACTTATTTGTTCTTGATGCAACCTCTGCAAAAAGATAGTTTGGCACGAGGTTGTCAAAATTTCTGTTAATCTGCATTATTATCAATCCTTTTCTGATATATGGGCAAAAGGTTAGTGACAAGTAATTGCCAAAACCAAGAAAATTCCAAAATTACTTATCAAGCGAAGCCTTAATAAACTCTCTGAAAAGCGGATGTGCTCTGTTAGGACGGGACTTAAATTCAGGGTGATACTGAACACCGATGTAGAACTTATTGGCAGGAATTTCAACTGCCTCAACAAGCATACCGTTAGGTGATGTACCTGTAATAATCATACCTGCCTTTTCAATTTCTTCTCTGTAATCATTATTAAATTCATAACGATGACGGTGGCGCTCCTGTACTTCAGGCTTACCGTAAGCTCTTTCCATAATTGAGCCTTTCTTGATAACGCAAGGATAAGCACCGAGGCGCATTGTACCGCCCATATCTTCAATACCGAGCTGTTCGGGCATAAGGTCGATTACATTATGCTTGCCCTCCGGAGCAAACTCACCGCTGTTTGCATCCTCATATCCGAGTACATGCTTAGCAAATTCAATTACTGCTGTCTGCATACCAAGGCAGATACCGAGGTACGGAATATCGTGCTCACGAGCATATTTGGCAGCCATTACCTTGCCTTCAACACCTCTGTTGCCAAAGCCGCCCGGAACAAGAATACCGTCAACATCGCCTAAAAGGTCATCTGCCGAATACTTTGTGATAAGCTCACAGTCAACCCACTTGATTTCAACATCAGCGGAATTTTCGTAACCTGCGTGACGAAGTGCCTCGGCTACTGAAAGGTATGCGTCGTGAAGTGCAACATATTTACCGCAAAGAGCAATTTTGCATTTCTTTGAACGGTTATTGATTCTTTCCAGCATTTCTTTCCACTCTGTAAGGTCAGGTGTTTTGTCTGTAGCTATGTTAAGTTCACGGCAAACTACATTTGAGAAGTTGCTCTCTTCAAGCATAAGCGGTGCCTGATAAAGAGTCGGAAGTGTAATGTTCTCAATTACACAGTCAGGCTTTACATTACAGAACAAAGCAATTTTCTTAAAGATACTCTCTTCAAGCGGTTCGTCACAACGAAGAACAATAATATCAGGGTTGATACCGAGTGAACGGAGTTCCTTAACCGAATGCTGTGTCGGCTTTGATTTATGCTCTTCACTGCCCTTAATGTACGGAACAAGTGTAACATGAATGAAAATACTGTTTTCTCTGCCGACTTCAAGCGAAACCTGACGGATTGACTCAAGGAAAGGCTGGCTTTCAATGTCGCCTACTGTACCGCCGATTTCTGTAATTACAATATCGGCGTCAGTCTTTTCACCTACATTGTAAATAAAAGACTTAATTTCATTTGTAATGTGTGGGATTACCTGTACTGTTTTGCCGAGGTAATCGCCGTGACGCTCTTTTTCAAGTACATTTGAATAAACCTTACCTGTTGTAAGATTTGAATACTTGTTGAGGTCTTCGTCAATAAAACGCTCATAGTGACCGAGGTCGAGGTCGGTTTCAGCGCCGTCCTCAGTTACATAAACCTCGCCGTGCTGATACGGGCTCATTGTACCCGGGTCAACATTGATGTACGGATCAAGTTTTTGAGCGACTACCTTAAGGCCTCTTGCCTTAAGGAGTCTGCCGAGAGAAGCTGCTGTAATACCCTTACCAAGACCGGATACTACGCCGCCTGTTACAAATATATATTTTTTAGCTTTTTTTTCAGTATGATTAGCCATAAATTATACCTCAATCTCTCCTTCAAATACTTTTTCGGCGTTACCTGTCATATATACGGTTTCATCTGTGTAATTGATGACAAGGTCACCGCCCTTGAGCTTGATTTTAATATCGTCGCCCTTTTTGCAGAAGCCGTTTTCACAAGCCGCAACAGCTACCGCACAAGCGCCTGTACCGCAAGCCCATGTTTCGCCTGAACCTCTCTCCCATACTCTCATCTTGATTGTATGGTCGTCAAGAACTGTAACAAATTCTGTATTAACTCTCTCCGGGAAGAGTTTATCGTTTTCAAACATAGGACCAATCTTTTCAATGTCAAGATTGTCAATGTCATCCATAAATACAACGCAGTGTGGGTTACCCATAGATACGCAGGTAATGTTGTATTCCTTGTTGCCGATTGTAACAGGCTCGTTTACAATCTTGTCCTTATTCATAGCAACAGGGATTTCCTTTGGATCAAGAATTGCCTTGCCCATATCTACTCTAAGGCTTGTTACCTCACCGTTGGTTGTGTAAGCCTTAAGGCTCTTGATACCTGAAAGGGTTTCAATTGTGATTTCGTCTTTCTCCTTGTAATCAACCATACCGTGGTCATAGAGGAACTTACCCACGCAACGGATACCGTTACCGCACATCTTACCCTCTGAACCGTCAAGGTTGTACATCTTCATCTTAGCGTCAGCAACCTTAGATGGGCAAACAAGAATAATACCATCGCCGCCGATACCGAAGTGTCTGTCTGAAAGTCTTACAGAGAGAGCCTCCGGATTGTTGATTTCCTGATCAAAAGTGCTGAAATAAATATAGTCATTACCGATGCCCTGCATCTTTGTAAATTTAAGCATTTCTTTTTCATCCCTCATATGGTTAATATCTATAAGCTCTGTACTGTGCTGTGAATAATGGCTCTTAAGGCAATCCGCAAGTGCGTTTGCGGTATCAAGAGCTGTAAGACAAGGAATGTTTCTCTCAACTGTCTTTCTGCGGATTTTAACAGAATCTCTTGACGGAATTCTGCCCTTTGCGGAAGTTGAAATTACATACTGAATCTTACCCGACTCAATAAGTGTGAGTGTGTTGTCTGTCTTGCACTCGTGAATCTTCTTTACGGCAACAGCGTCAATACCGTATTTCTTAAGTACGGCTGCTGTACCCTCTGTAGCATAAATCTTAAAGCCGAGGTCATAATACTTCTTGGCAATTTCGCCGATTTCTGCCTTATCGGAATTACGAACAGTAATAAATACACCGCCGTTTTTCTTCATCTTGTAACCTGCACCGATAAGTCCCTTATAAAGAGCCTCTTCAAGAGTGCCTGCAACACCGAGAACTTCACCTGTTGACTTCATTTCAGGTCCGAGGTGGTTATCAACATTGATAAGTTTTTCAAAGCTGAATACCGGAACTTTTACTGCAATGTAAGGGCTCTTTCTGTAAAGACCTGTGCCGTAACCCATATCCTTGAGCTTTTCGCCGAGCATTGCTCTTGTAGCGAGGTCAACCATAGGTACGCCTGTAACCTTACTGATATAAGGAATTGTTCTTGATGAACGGGGATTTACCTCAATTACATAAAGCTCATCATTATAGATAAGGTACTGAATATTTACAAGACCCTTTGTCTGTAACTCAATAGCAAGGTTCTTAGAACTTTCAATGATTGTCTGTGTCATCTTGTCAGAAATATTCCAAGCAGGATATACAGCGATTGAGTCACCGGAATGGATACCGGCTCTCTCAATATGCTCCATAATACCCGGAATGAGAATATCCTCACCGTCACATATAGCGTCAACTTCAAGCTCTGTACCCTGTAAGTATTTATCAATAAGGATTGGGTTCTCTATATTCTGTGCAAGAATAATAGCCATATACTCCTTAACATCAGCCTCGTTAAATGCGATAATCATATTCTGACCGCCAAGTACATAAGACGGACGAAGAAGTACAGGATAGCCGATTGTTTCGGCAACCTCAAGAGCCTCATCGGTTGTCATAACCGTTACGCCTCTCGGACGCTTAATGTGGTATTTCTCAAGGAGTTCGTCAAAACGCTCTCTGTCCTCTGCCATATCAATGGCATCATATGAAGTACCGAGAATATTAACACCGCAGTCGCTCATATGCTTTGTAAGTTTGATAGCTGTCTGACCGCCGAATGCTACTACAACACCGTATGGCTTTTCTGTATTGATGATACCCATAACATCTTCTGTTGTAAGCGGCTCAAAGTAAAGTCTGTCGGCAGTGTCGAAGTCGGTAGATACGGTTTCAGGGTTGTTGTTTACGATAACAACATCATAGCCTGCCTTTTTAAGTGCCCATACGCAGTGAACCGACGCATAGTCAAATTCGATACCCTGACCGATTCTGATAGGGCCTGAACCGAATACGATAACTGTCTTTTTATCTGATTTATTATTTTTAATAAACTCTTCTGCCTCGTTTTCCTTATCAAAGGTTGAGTAGAAGTAAGGTGTCTGTGCCTCAAATTCAGCGGCGCAGGTATCAACCATTTTATATACAGGCAAAAGGTTCTTTTCGCATTTCTTACCTGTAATAGCCTCAATAGTTCTGTTGAGGAATCCCATTTTCTTTGCTCTGTAGTAGAGGTCATCTGTAAGCTCGCTGTTTTTAAGCTCATTCTCAACAGCAATGATATTCTTGAGTTTCTCCAAGAACCACTCGTCAATAAGTGTAACTTCGTGAATCTGCTCTACAGTAATGCCTCTCTTGAGTGCCTCATATACACAGAAAATTCTCTTATCATCGCAAACGCTTAATCTGTCGTAAACAGACGCATTTGAAAGCTGAGCAAATTCCTTATCATCAAGTGTATCGTGAGAAATCTCTGCACCTCTTACAGCCTTCATAATAGCCTGCTCAAATGTAGGAGCAATAGCCATAACCTCGCCTGTTGCTTTCATCTGAGTACCGAGTGTGCGGTTTGCATATACAAATTTATCGAACGGCCATTTTGGGAATTTAACTACAACATAGTCGAGAGCAGGCTCAAAGCAAGCGTATGTTGTACCAGTTACGGCATTCTTGATTTCATTAAGTGTGTAGCCGATAGCAATCTTAGCCGCTACCTTTGCAATAGGATAACCTGTTGCCTTTGACGCAAGAGCAGATGAACGGGAAACTCTTGGGTTTACCTCGATTACGGCATAATCAAATGTTTCCGGATTAAGTGCGAACTGGCAGTTACAGCCACCCTCTACCTTTAAGGCAGAGATAATATCGAGCGCCGCACTTCTGAGCATCTGATACTCTTTATCTGCAAGAGTAACGGTAGGAGCAATAACGATACTGTCGCCTGTATGTACGCCGACAGGGTCAAAGTTCTCCATTGAGCAGACAGTAATAACATTGCCGTCGCTGTCACGCATTACCTCAAACTCTATTTCTTTCCAACCCGAAATACATTTCTCTACAAGAACCTGTGTAATCGGTGAAAGCTCAAGACCGTTTGAAGTAATCTCTCTTAATTCTTCCTCATCATTTACGATACCGCCGCCTGTACCGCCGAGTGTAAATGCAGGACGAATAATTACAGGGTAGCCGATTTCATCTGCAAATTTCACGGCAGACTCAACATCGTTTACAACGAGTGACGGAATAACAGGCTGTCCGATTTCAAGCATTGTGTCCTTGAACATCTGTCTGTCCTCTGCCTTGTCAATTGTTTCGGGATTAGCGCCGAGGAGCTGAACTCCGTATTTATCGAGGAAACCTTCCTTTGCAAGTTGCATAGAAAGTGTAAGACCTGTCTGACCGCCGAGTGTGGAAAGAAGGCTGTCGGGACGCTCTTTTTTAATAATTCTTTTAACTGTTTCAAGTGTAAGCGGCTCGATATAAATTTTATCAGCCATTGCATTATCTGTCATAATGGTAGCAGGGTTAGAGTTTACGAGAATAACCTCAAGTCCCTCTTCCTTAAGCGCACGGCAAGCCTGTGTGCCTGCGTAGTCAAATTCAGCAGCCTGACCGATTACAATCGGACCCGAACCGATTACCATAACTCTTTTAATGTTGCTTTTAAGTGGCATAAAATCATTCCTTATCCTTATTTAAAAATCAAATTCGTATATAAATTATGGATAGTTTTATTTGTTGTTTTTCATCAAATCAATGAAACGGTCAAACAAAAACGCTGTGTCGTGCGGACCGCCGCAAGCCTCCGGGTGGAACTGAACAGAGAAAGCAGGCATATTTGTATACTTAACACCCTCACAAGTATCATCATTGCCGTTTACAAAACTCTCTACAGCATTTTCAGGCATACTGTCGCTTACAACAGCATAGCCGTGGTTCTGTGAAGTAATGTAAACTCTGCCTGTTTCAACCTCTTTTGCAGGTTGGTTAGCTCCTCTGTGGCCGTATTTAAGTTTTTCTGTCTTAGCGCCCTGGCTAAGTGCCAAAAGCTGATGTCCTAAGCAGATACCGAATGTAGGAATTTTATATTCGCAAAGCTTTTTAAGCTCGGCAATAATTGCAGTGTTGTCTGATGGATCTCCCGGACCGTTTGAAAGCATAATGCCGTCAGGATTCATAGCTTTAATCTGCTCTGCTGTTGTATGAGCAGGTACTACAGTAACATTGCAGCCACGCTTAACAAGCTCTCTGCCTATGTTGTGCTTTGCACCGAAATCCATAAGAACAACATTGAGGTCGCCGTTTTCAGCTTTGAATTCTTCTTTTTCGCTGATTGTTGTGCTCTCTACAGCCTGTTCGATTTTATAAGCCTTAATCTCTGCAAGCTCTTCTTCGGTAACTTCGCCCGAATAAGCGATTTTGCAGTTAAGCACACCATACTCACGAACAATTCTTGTAAGCGCTCTGGTGTCGAGTCCGTAGATGCCCGGAATATCCGACTCTTTTAAAAAGGTGTCAAGATCGCCCTCGCAACGGAAGTTAGAGGGAGCTTGGCACCATTCTCTTACAATATAACCTCTAAGTGAGGGCACTTTGCTCTCGAAATCAGAGGGAATTACACCATAGTTACCGATTAAAGGGAAAGTCTGAATAACCACCTGACCGAAATAAGAAGGGTCGGTGAGTGTTTCAAGATAACCGGTCATAGCTGTAGTAAAAACCAATTCTCCCATAGTTTCTTTTTCTGCACCAAATGATTTGCCCTCAAAAACAGTTCCGTTTTCAAGTATCAAATATGCTTTACGGCTCATAAATACACATTCCTTTCAGAAATTTTGCATAATTAGTTTTCGTAAGTTTTAATAACCTGCATTGCAATCTGCATTTTGCTCATTCTCATATCCATCGCCTGTTTTTCAAGGTAGCGATGCGCTTCCTGTTCTGTCATATTAAGGCAGGTAATAAGCAGAAGCTTGGCTCTGTTTATTATCTTCATATCCTCCACAATATGGCGGAGCTTTTCATTTTCCTCGTTTACGGTCAACATTCTCATTCTGAAACATTCCGTAAACTGCAAATAGTGATGAAACAAATGCTTATTAATAGGTTTGGCTATTACAAGCACACCGTGCTCGGTCAAAGCATCGTTTACATCGTCTGCGTTTTTTTGAGGAACAATAATAACCACGCTTGAACGGGTTACTCTCGCAAAATGCATGGAAAGCTCAATACCGCTTTCCTCTGCAAGAGGTGCATTAATACAGATAAGGTCAAACTCATCGTTCTCAACAAGTTTTTTTGCTGTTTTAGAATTATCAGCAATAGAAATCTGCGTAAAATACTCAATTTTAAGCAGCTGTGAAAGAGCCTCGGCACTTTGCACAGAGTGAGAAATAATTAAAGCTTTTTTCATAACCTTATCACCTCAGTCACTTATCTTCAACATCATATTTTACAAGATTTCGGAGTATTCTAATTTACATAAAGGAATTATAATATATTTTTTTATTAATTTCGACAATTACAATTCTTGTATCGCAAAATAGTTACATAAAAATTAAAAAACGATGAAAATTATAAAGTATTTACAAAAAGGCTGTTTCATTTGTGAAGATGAAACAGCCCCGTTGCTGTGAAATAAAATTTTAATCAAATTTGACAAAAACAAAATCTTATTCTTCGCCTTTGCTCAAAAGCATTCTGTCATTTTCAAGTTTAGAACCGCTCGCCTTTTCAAACTTCTGCAAGAGGTCGTCAACGGTGAGTTTTTTCTTTTCTTCACCTGAAATATCAAGTATAACCTTTCCGTTGCCCATCATAATAAGGCGGTTACCATGCACAATCGCATCGTGCATATTATGTGTAACCATAAGGGCTGTAAGGTTATTTTCGGCAATAATCTTATCGCTCAGTTCAAGCACCTTTGCCGCAGTCTTAGGGTCAAGCGCCGCTGTATGCTCGTCAAGAAGCAAAAGTTTAGGCTTATTGATTGTAGCCATTAAAAGGGTGATTGCCTGACGCTGTCCGCCCGAAAGAAGACCTACCTTTGATGTCATTCTGTTCTCAAGACCGAGTTCAAACTGCTTTAAAAGTGTTCTGTATTCTTCTTTTTCGGATTTCTTAACTCCCCAGCTAAGACCTCTTTTCTTGCCTCTTCTTGCCGCAAGAGCAAGGTTTTCCAAAATTTCCATATCGGCAACAGTACCTGTCATAGGGTCTTGGAAAACTCTGCCGAGATACTTTGCCCTTTTATGCTCGGGAAGTCCCGTTACATCTACGCCGTCAATAAGAATCTGACCGCTGTCAACAGGCCATACACCGGCAACGGCATTAAGGGTAGTTGACTTACCCGCACCGTTGCCGCCGATTATTGTACAGAAATCGCCTTCGTTTAAGTGAAGTGTTACACCGTCAAGTGCGACCTTCTCATTTATTGTGCCTTTATTAAAGGTTTTGTGAATATTAATAATATCAAGCATTGTCACTGCCTCCGTTTGCCTTGTTAGCCTTTAAATTCATTTTAGCTACCTTTTTAAAGGAGGTTTTACTCTTCTTTTGTAAATAAGGTACTGCAAGGAAGATTGCAACTATAATTGCTGTGAAGAGCTTTGTATCGTCTGTCGGCATCTTGAGCCAAAGAACAATACCCATTGCAATATAATAAAGAATACCGCCCACAATAACGAAGAGCATTTTTACAACAAAGTTCATACGCTTACGGAAGATAGCCTCGCCGAGGACTTCACCGATAATAACTGCGGCAAGACCGATTACGATAGCGCCTCTGCCCATATTGATGTCTGCAAAACCCTGGTACTGTGCAAAAAGTGAGCCTGCAAGAGCAACAAGACCGTTTGAAAGCGCAAGTGCAATTACTTTTGCGACATTGATATTAATGCCCTGCGCCTTACTCATAGCAGGGTTTGAACCTGTTGAACGGATTGTAGAGCCCTGTTCTGTTCCGAAATACCAATACATAGCCGCAATAACAATAGCCGCAATTCCGAGGGCGATGATAATTGATAAATTAATATCGCTTGCGGAAATTACAAGCGCATAGTTTCTGTAGCTGATAGGAAGATTTGACCTTCCCATAATGTTCAAGTTGATTGAATAAAGCGCAATCTGCGTAAGAATACCTGCGAGTATGTCAGGAATACCGAGCAAAGTATGTAAAAGTCCCGTTATAAGACCTGCCGCAATGCCCGCAAGAATAGCAACTATAAGCGCTACCCATACAGAACAGCCGTTAATAAGCATAACAGCGGTAACCGCACCGCCTGTTGCAAAAGAACCGTCAACGCTAAGGTCGGCAAAATTCAAAAGTTTGTAGGTAATAAAAACACCAAGACCCATAAGTCCCCAGATAATACCCTGCGCAATATTACCCGGCAAAGCCGCAAAAAAGTTTGCAGGATTAAGAGAACCGAAGTATTCTGCTAAAAATTCCATAAAAACCACCAATACATAAAAGATTGGGGTGTCGCTTTCACGGCACCCCACCGTTTTTTAATTTATAAATTAAGGATTATTACTCCTCAATAGCCTCGTAATCATCAGGAATTGTAATTCCGTAAGCATCGCAACGGCTCTTTACATATTTCTTGGTAACATTAGGAGCTGACTCAACTTTTAAAGAAGTTATATCGGCACCGTTTACAAGAATATCATAAGCCATCTCGCCTGTTTTCTGACCAAGTTCATAGTAGCTGATAGAAAGTGTTGCAACACCGCAGCCCTTACAAATACCCTCTTCACCTGCGATGATAGGAGTTTTTGCAGCTGTAGCCGTATTGTCGATAATACCTGTATTTGAAGCCGCTGTGTTATCTGTAGGAATGTAAAGAACATCGTTTTCGTCACAAGCTGTCTTTGCTACAGCCGCAACATCGTTTGAATCTGCAAATGAATATGTCTTTACAGTGTAGCCTGCACTCTCAAAGAAAGGTGTGATTGTATCGCTCTGATATTTTGAGTTAGCCTCTGCCGAGCAATAGAGAATACCGATTGTTTTAGCGTCAGGGAAAAGTTCCTTGAGCATATCAGCCTGCTTGTCAAGCGGAGCAAGGTCTGTTGTACCGGATACATTCATACCCGAAACGCCTGTCCACTCTGCCATATCAAGAGCTGTGCCGTAGTCTGTAATCGAAGTACCGAGAATAGGAATAGACGGTGTTGCCGTGTATGCAGCCTGAAGAGCCGCAGTACCGTTACCGAGAATAAGGTCATAATTTGAAGAAACAAACTGGTTACAGATTGTAGCGCAAGTAGCCGAATCGCCCTGTGCGTTCTGCTCGTCAAACTTAACCTTGTCAGCGCCGAGTTTTTCAGTAAGAGTGTCTTTAAAGCCCTTAGTTGCGGCGTCAAGAGCCTCATGCTGAACAAGCTGACAAATACCGATATTATATACTTTGTTTGCATCTGCCTGTGAAGGAGCAGCTTTTGAAGTTGTTGATGAAGTACCGCCTGTACAGCCTGCGAGTGCAGCTGTTACTGTAAGCGCTGCTGTTGCGGTTGCCAAAATTCTTTTTGTCATTTTCATAAAAATTTGTCCTCCCGTTTTCACTTTAGTACTTAAACAAACATATGCTTTAAAGTTTTTATGCGTTAAAGTGAATATCATATATAGTATTATATACCTATTAAACGAATTTTGCAATAGCTAAAAGGTTAATTTATATGTTTTCGATAGTGATTTTATAAAGAATTTGTTTATTTTACCGCTACATTTTCATCACCAAGCTGATGTTTAAGCTCTTTTATCATAACATCATTAAGGCTCACCCACATATTTGCAGGGGCTTTTACCTTGCGTTTTGAATCGGTAAGATAAAAAATAATCGGTGTTCTGCCGTCGAAAATATCAGTAACTCTCTTTGCTCGACGGTACATATCCGTATTAAGGTCATCAATTCTCAAATAAAGTGCCTGCGGTACATAAGGCTTTTGATATGCGCTTTTATGTTCTGCCGCTGCCCTGTTTTGTTCGTAATTTGCGGCAGACATATTTTTACATTCCTCATTGTTAAAGGCTTTTGCAATGCTGTCGCAAATTATTTTCGGTTCTTCGTTTTCTTTAAAATTCAATGTGCCTTTTATAATAACGGGTATGTTTTCATTTAAAAGAATAGTGCTTTTTTCATACACATTCGGAAAAACAACCGCTTCCATTATGCCGTACTTATCTTCTACATTTATAAAAGCCATAAGTTTGTTGCTTTTGGTAAGTTGAGTTTTCACTTTGGAAATAATACCTACAATCAGCACTTTCTTGCCGTCGGGATAGCGTCCTGTTTCGTCATTTATAATTTCGCCTATTCTGTCGGCTTTCATTCTCTCGGAATAAAGGCTGTAATTATCGGCAGGGTGGCCGCTTAGGTATATGCCTGCTATTTCCTTTTCTATTCTCAAAAGCTCATCAGTTGAAAATTCTTTCAAATCAGGCAGTTGGGGTTCTGATGTAGTCTTTATACTGTCGTCACCCATATCAAAAAACGAAAGCTGTCCGCCTTGATTCTTTTTAGCCTCATATTCAACATCGTCAAGCACGGTTTTGCTTATTGCAAGCAGTTGTCTGCGGTTAGCGCCAAGTCCGTCAAGCGCACCGCACTTTATAAGACTTTCTATAGCACGGCTGTTCATATTTTTGCCGCAAAGTCTTTTACAAAAATCGTAAAGACTTGTATAAGGCTTTAATCTGCGCTCTTTAATTATCTGATCAATAAAAGCTCTGCCGAGATTTTTGATTGCAAGCAATCCGTAGCGTATATTGTTACCGCTGACAGTAAAGCCAAGATCGCTTTCGTTTACACTCGGAGGCAAAACTTTTATTCCGAGCCGCTGACATTCGCCTATATATGCTGCAAGTTTGTTTTGGTTATCAAGCACACTTGTGAGCAATGCCGCCATATACTCCTGCGGATAATGACATTTTAAATATGCGGTTTTGTATGAAATCATAGAATATGCCGCTGCGTGTGACTTATTGAAAGCGTAAGAAGCAAAACTTTCGATTTCGTCATAAATTGAATTGGCGATTTTCTCGTCAATACCTCTGCGAATACAACCGTCAACAATTACTTTGCCGTTTTCATCTGTAATGCCGTGAAGAAAAATCTCTCTTTGCTTTGCCATTTCTGCGGCTTTCTTTTTACTCATGGCACGGCGAACAATATCCGCTCTGCCAAGACTGAAACCTGCAAGCACTCGTAAAATCTGCATTACCTGTTCCTGATAGACAATACAGCCGTAGGTAACCTCAAGTATAGGCTTTAATAACGGGTGCTTATAGGTAATGTGCGATGGATTGTGGCGGCAGTCGATGTAACGGGGAATACTGTCCATAGGTCCGGGTCGATAAAGCGAAACCACGGCGATTAAATCCTCGATCGAATCGGGCTTTAGTCGCATAAGAACATTTTTCATACCCTGGCTTTCAAACTGAAACACACCCTCCGTATTGCCTTGAGAAATCATAGCAAAAACTTTTTCGTCTTTATCGTTTATATTATCGGGATTGTACTCGGGATGATTTTTTCGTATCTGTTTATCCGCATAGTCAATTACCGTAAGATTGCGAAGTCCGAGAAAGTCCATTTTGAGCAAACCGAGCTCCTCAAGTGTGGTCATGGTAAACTGTGTTACCACATTGTCATCATTTTTTGAAAGCGGAACATAATCAGATACGGGACGGTCGGTAATTACTACACCTGCGGCGTGCATTGTAGCGTGTCTTGGCATTCCCTCAATGCTCTTTGCAATGTCAAGCAATTGCTTTGTCTGTTCGTCCTCTTCATAGCGATGTCTTAATTCGGGACTTGCCTTGAGTGCGGAATCTATAGTAACCTTTAATTCCATAGGTACAAGTTTGGCAACCGAGTCAACGGTGGCATACGGAATTGCAAGCACTCTGCCGACATCTCTTATAGCGCCTCTTGCCGCCATAGTACCGAACGATATAATCTGCGCAACTCTGTCCGTGCCGTATTTACGCACTACATAGTCAATTACTTCTCCTCGGCGCTCGGTACAGAAATCGACATCAAAGTCGGGCATACTTACACGCTCAGGGTTTAAAAATCTTTCAAAAAGAAGATTATACTTGATCGGATCTATCGCTGTAATTCCTATGCAATAGGCGCAAAGCGAACCTGCACCCGAACCTCTGCCGGGTCCGACAGGGATTTTTTCACTCTTTGCATACTGTACAAAATCATTTACGATAAGGTAATAATCGACAAAACCCATTTTTGAAACAGTTGCAAGTTCGTATTCAAGTCGGTCAATCAAAGACTTATCGGGATTTTCTCCGTAATGTCTGTAAAGACCCTCATAGCATTTTCGGCGAAAATACTCGTAATGATCTTCATTATTCGGCACATCAAATCGTGGCAGTTTACGCACGCCGAACTCAAACTCAACATTACAGCGGTCGGCAATTTTCTGTGTATTATCATATGCCTGCGGCAGATTCGGAAAGAGTGAGCGCATTTCTTCCTCTGTTTTAAGGTAAAACTCGCTCGTTTTAAACTCCATTCTGTCCACATCATTTACCGTCTTATTGGTCTGGATGCAAAGCAAAATACTGTGCGTAAAGCTGTCCTTTTTATCTATATAATGGCTGTCGTTTGTAACCACAAGTTCGGCGCCGATTTCTTCGGCAATGCGAATAAGCTGCGGATTAATTCGTTTTTGCTCCTCTATGCCGTGGTCCTGAAGTTCTATAAAAAAGTTATCCTTACCGAAAAGCGATTGATAAAAAAGAGCCTTCTGCTTTGCTCCGTCATAGTTTCCGTCAAGCAGATTCTGCGGAATTTCACCGGCAAGACAGGCAGAAAGGCAGATTAGGCCCTTGTGATATTCTTTCAAAAGCTCATCGTCAATTCTCGGCTTTGAATAAAAGCCCTCGGTAAAACCTTTTGAAACAAGTTTAATTAAATTTTGATAGCCCTCGTTATTTTCGCAAAGCAGCACCATATGATAATACTTTTCATACGCCGAAGTTTTGTCAAAACGAGAGTGCGGCGCAACATAAACTTCACAGCCGATAACAGGCTTTATCCCCTGCTTTTTACAGGCTCGGTAAAAGTCAATGACGCCGTACATTACACCGTGGTCGGTAATGGCAAGAGCGGTTTGTCCCTTTTCCTTTGCCGATTCCACAAGTTTGTTTATTCTGCTTGCTCCGTCAAGCAAGCTGTATTCGGTATGATTATGAAGATGTGTAAAAGCCATAGTTATTCACCACATACCTTTGCGTTTATTTTACCGTCACTCAAAATAACAGTGAAATCGTCGCCGTTTTTAAGCTGTTTTGATGAGGTAATGATTTTTTCGTCCTTTTCGGCTATTGCATAACCACGATTCAATACATTAAGCGGATTCAAACCGTCAAGTTTGCCCTTTGCGGCAATAAGTTTATTTTCTTTATCGGAAATATAAATATTCATAAACCGTGTCAGCTTTTCGCTCTTTGCCGAAAGCTGTTTTTCAAGCTGTTCCGCTTTGAGCTTCGGCGATGATGCAGACATTCTTCTCTGCTGATTTTCAAGTCTTAACTGCGCCGTTTTTATCTTTCTGTCAAGCATAGCGGATATATATTGCTTTTGCTTAAAATAGTAAGACATAAGCTCCTGCCTGTCGGGTACGGCAAGTTCTGCCGCAGCAGACGGAGTAGAGGCACGAACATCGGCGACAAAGTCACAGATAGTAAAATCTGTTTCGTGTCCCACACCCGAAATTATGGGAGTTTCGCAATTATAGACCGCATACGCAAGTTGTTCGTCATTAAACGCCCATAAGTCTTCGGCAGAACCGCCGCCTCTGCCTATGATAACCACATCGGCAATCTTGCTTGCACTGAATTTATTTACGGCACGCACAAGCTGCTCGGGCGCACTTTCTCCCTGAACAAGCACAGGTGCGAGCACTATATCCGCACTCGGAAATCTTCGTCTGATAATATTCGTTATATCCTGAACCGCCGCACCCGTGGGAGAAGTTATGACGCCGATTGTTTTAGGAAATTTCGGCAGCGGCTTTTTATGCGCATTGTCAAAAAGTCCTTTTTGAGCAAGGCTCTTTTTTAGCTGTTCAAAAGCAAGCGTAAGCGCACCCACACCGTCGGGCTGCATATCCTCAATATAAAGCTGATACCTGCCGCTCGGCTCATATACAGAAATCCTGCCACGACAAATTACTTTCATTCCGTTTTCAAGGCGGAACTTAAGTCGTCTTGCGTTGCCTGCAAACATAACGGCACTTATAACTGAATTGCTGTCTTTAAGCGAAAGGTAAATATGACCGCTGCGTTGGTGCACGGTAAGATTAGAGATTTCACCCGTTACAAGCACAAACTGCAAACTGCCGTCATTCTCGATAATTGACTTTATATAAAAATTTATTTGTGAAACAGAAAGCACTCTCGGCTTTTGAATCTGCGGTGAATACATCTCTTTACCTCCCGCTGATGAAGTATTTTGATATTTTTACACTTATAATCGTCTTAGATTTCCGTATATTTCTTATATGCCAAATACGCAATACCCGCTGCGTTATCGGCGGAATATTCGGGTTTTGCAAATGTAGCGCCGAATTTCTCGGTCAGAGCATTTCTTATAATGGAATTTGACATTACTCCGCCCGCAAAAATCACAGGCAAATTGCCGAATTGCTCGAGCAATTTTTCAGTCATTTTTTCAAGCGTAGCCTGAATAAAAGCAAGGCAAAAAGCAGCGATTTTTTCTTTGCTTTCGCCGTTATCAAGCATTTTTTTACACTGATTTTCAAGTCCGCTCAAGCAGCAATCGGCGCCCTTGAGAGTAGGACGAACTTTGATTTTTTCTGTATTATTAAGCGCAAGCTGTTCAAGCTGCGGACCGCACGGAAATTTTAAACCGAGCATAAGCCCCACTCTGTCAACTGCCTGTCCGGCATTTAAGTCAAGTGTTTTTGCAGCCTCTTTAACGGCAAACGAGCTTGTACTGCCCTTTGCGAGCACAGCCTCCGTTGTGCCTCCGCTTATATGAAATGCTAAAAATTCTTTTTCAAACAAATCTTCTCTTGCGGCTGAAAACAGTGCTGCGGCAATATGCCCCTCCTGATGTGAAAATGTCAGGAGAGGCTTTTTTATTACTGCCGATATAATTCTTGCTGTGTTTTCTCCAACCGTAAAGCACGGCATATATGAGCCGTCAACCGGACGGGGGCGTGTTGATACGCCTAATGCAGACACACCCGACAAGTCAACTTCCTTTGCAATGTCCTCAACAAGAGTGTGAAGCTGTTGTGTGTGATGAAAAACCGCATCGCTCTGTCTTAAACCAAGCTGTCCCTGTTTTACGGGCAAAAGCTGCTTTCGCTGCAGCATTTCGCCGTTTTCGCTGTTATATACCGCAACCGAAGTTGTGTAGTTAGAGGTATCTATACCAAGGAAAAGGCTCATTACTTTTCTCCGTTATCTCTTACAAATGAGCCTAATATTCCGTTGACAAATCCGCTCTCGTCAATAGTGTACTTCTTTGCAAGTTCTACCGCCTCGTTGATTGCTACGCTTGCGGGAACATTGTCAAGATACTTGATTTCATACACTGCAAGTTCAAGGATTGCAAGCGACGGCTTTGATATTCTTGAAAGAGTCCATCCTTTTTTTAGATAGCGTGAAATAATCTCGTCAAGTTCTTCTTTAGCCGATACAATACCCTCAACTTCTGCCTGTGCAAGTGCGCTTACTCCGCCCATAAAGAGTTCCGAGCTGTCCTGCACCATATTGTCGACAGATGTGTTTGTAAATGACTTTGAAAATAAAAGCATAAATACCTGCTCACGCTGTTCGGAGCGTGTAAGTTTAATCTGTACTGCTTCGTTTTCATTTTCTTCTGTTACTTCCTGAGAAGTTACATTTATCTCTTCAGACATATTATCCCAACTTTACAATAAATTATCAGGATAATTATATCACATAAAATTTTGATTGTAAACTATATTCACGCACCTACAACAGATATTGCGTCACTTGCAATTTCATAGTGCGTTGTTACGGCATCGTATATTGACAAAACGGTGTTTTCGTTAAGCTCGTTTTTCGGAACTATAACGGTTACACCCATATCGGTTATACAGCAAAGGCAATCGGAAAAGCCTTTCGCTTTCACAATGGTTTCTATGGTATCCTGCGTTGTAAAAAAGCTGATGATTCGCTCTACATTTTCTTGCGCCTCGGTAAGCTCCGTGTCTGAACTCGAGTCGGAATCGAGTATCTCCTCCGCATCGTCAATTACCTTGTCTTGCGTGTTCTGCCTTTTAGTGCGTTCGGATGCAAAGAAATCCTGCTGCTCTTTCGATAGTGCCATTGCAGCTGCCGCCTCGTCGGAGGTTGCTGTTTCCCCGACTGTTGCATTTACATATGACGCTGCCCCCAGCTCCTTTGCAGGTGAAGTTGTACGAGCCTGCGAAATCTGATAGTTTATGTAAACCGCCGTTGCCAGAGCAAGTACAAGTGATGTCATTACAATATGTTTCTTCTGAATTTTCATAATACCTCTACCTTCGTTCTGTTAATTTTGTAACACATACCTTTGCCGATGAAATATCCAGTGCCCTTGTTACCGCTTGTGTGACCGTTTGTGTTACGACGGGATCATCTCCGCCCTCGCATACAACAAGCACACCGCGGATAACAGGCTGAATTTCCTTTGTCTTGGTGGTACTGTCCTCAAGATATACATATTCGACCGAGTTTTCTATGGTAAGAAGCACCTTTGTTTCTCCGCAGCCGCTGATACTTGAAAGGATTTTTTGCAAATCGCTTTCAATCTCCGTGCTGTAGGTAGTAACCGAAAAGCCCTCGGTTTCCGTTTTTTTATCGGTATTAATTCCCGAAATTGAAGAAATAAAAATAAGTGCTATTCCGATAATACCGATAATTACTATAATTTTTCTTGCTTTGTCACTTTCAAACAGCTTTTTTATTCCGTTTGTTTTTTCTTCCATAGCTTTGCACCCTTAAATAAAAGTTATTCTCGGATATGCTCCGAAGCTTTCAAAAACAATTGAGCCGATTTTATCTTTCCGGCTTTTATATTCATTACTCATATATATGCTGATGTCACCGATAATTATGCTGTTTGACTGCGATTTTGCAAGTACGATTTTACATTCGGATATTTTTATGTTGTTTTGAGCAAGCAGGTCGGTAAGGCTTTGTTCAAGATTTTGTTGTGCCTGTTTAATCACAACATTTGCGTAGGCTTCGTCGGAAGTGGAAACTTGATTTTCGCTGTAATCAACAGGTTCGGCATCAAAATCTATAGAAGAAATTGCCGAGGTTATCGGCGAAATAAGACAGCATACCATAAACGCACCGATTACAAGGGCAACGGTTTTTTTGGTAGTACCCTCAGGTACAAATGCCGACAGCAGACTGCAAATAAGAGCACCGGCACAAACTGTTATAACCGCAGAAATCATACCGCTCATATTCCGCCGCCTCCCATCAAAAGCACAAGTGCAGTTGAAATTATGTAAACCGACATAATGCACAATACAATTGCAAGCAAGGTTGAAAGCACGGTACCGACACCCTCAAGCAAATCTTTTACCTGATTTATGCCGAGTATCTCCGCAAGTAACTTTCCTGCCGATAAAGTAAATATCCACAAAAGGCTGTTAAGTATTATAGGCAGAAACACAAAAGCAATAGATACTATAACAAAAATTCCAAGTCCCGATTTAAGCAAGTTTACACTGCCTTGTACGGTTTTGTATGCATCTGAAAGCGCTGAGCCTACTATCGGAATAAATGAATTTAAAGTAAATCGTACGGCTCGTGTAGAAACATCGTCAACCGATGTTGTTATCATCTGCTTAAAAGAAAGTACGGCTGTAAATACAGTCATAACAAACCCGAGTACCCATTTTACGGCTTTTGAAATTATTGAAGTTATACCCGTAAGTTTTGATTCCGAGCATACGCTTGCCGTTACTGATACACCGAGAAACATATTAAGAAAAGGAACTATTACCTTTGAGCTTAGTTGTCCCACTCCCTCTCCTGCGCCGATCATCATTGCGTAATATGACGCACCGCTTACGGCGTGTCCCGTGCTCGACATAATCATAACCATTACAGGCACAAATGCAAGCATAAAACTTGATGCCGTTTTTACTACCGTTGACATATCTGAAATTACTTCAATTACGGGGAGTGCAGCCGTACAGGTAGCACACAGTACGGCTGCTATGCCAAGTGAGGAGGAAAGTTCACTTGAAAGCGAATTTTTGTACGAAGATAAAAGCGAGCATATAAGCAAGAGTGCGGTAAGCGAGATTACCGCTTTTAAAGGCCCTGCGCTGTTTTCGCCTGCAAGTTTTACAATTTCATTCACAACTTCTCCGAACGAAATCTGCGAAAGCTCATTGCTGTCTATGCCGTTTATCCCTATATTTTCAAGGCTCTGCTTTACATCGTCAGACAGGCTGTCATATAAAGCAGAGGTATCGTAAATGCTGTTAATATCATTTGTTGTACTTTCGGTTTTGGCTGTTGTATCGGCTGCAAATACAGTAATCTGCGACAGAAAAACAACCGCAATCGCAACTAAAAACACCACTGTTTTTTTCAACATCAACACTCCTTCAGGAGTTTTCTACAAGTGACACCACTGTATTTAAAATTTCCGTATAAAGCGGAAGTGATGTTACCATAATCAATATTTTACCTGCAAGCGTAACATTTGTTGCTATTGCCTGCTGTCCCGACTCCTTACATACACTGACGGCAAGCTCTGTTACAATGCATATTCCTATTACCTTGAGCAATATTTTTATATACTCAATATTCATATCAGACGCTGCCGCAATTTTATTTACCGTCTGCAAAATCGTAGCCGCAAACGAAATTACGGCTGTAAGCAATATTACACCGCAGGCTATTGAAAGCATAAGCGAGATTTCACCGTTATGCTTTTTTATTGCTACGGCAGAAATTGCAGATACAATTGCGACAGCGGCTATAGTAATAATATTCATACTTTATTCCTAAAAGCCGAATAACTGCTTTATCGTGTTAAACAAGGCGCTTATCTGCGTGACAATCAGAGTAAGCACAACTATAAGACCCGCAAGCGTCGTAAGCATTGCCTGTTCTTCTCTGCCGCTGCGTATGAGCACCTGACACAACACGGCTACAATTATACCGATTGCAGCTATTTTAAAAATCAGTTCAACATCCATAGCTATCCTTTCAGATTATAACGAGTGCGGCTGCCGTGCCGACAAAAAATCCCATAGTTTTGTAAAGCCGTGATTTTTGTTTTATTTCATTTTTACTGTCATCAAGATGAGCGTTCGCAAGGCCTTTGTAAAGCTCAATATGTTTGAGCTGTCCCTCTACATCGGTTATGCCGAGTTTTTCTCCGAATGAGCATAAAAGCTGTTTATCCTCATGCTTTAAAGCGTAACCGTCGGAAATATCCGCTACCGCATTTTTCCATTTTTTAAAAAATGTACCGTCGTATTTTTCGTACGCACCGTATATTGCTTTTCCGAATCTGTCTTCGCTTTTGGAAAGAATAATCGAAAGTTCATCTGTACTGTAGCGAATATTTGTCGCAAGAGTATCAAGGAAAACCAAAAAGTCATTTATAAAATCTCTGCGTTTGTACAGCCGTTGGGCTTTTTTAAATCCCATAAGAGTTGTTGCGCTCACAAGCAAGATACAGCCGATAATTTTAATTACCAAATACATCACCGACTCTCATAATCTTGCTCACTCTGCCGGCAGACGCTCTGTTATCAAGGAAAACAAGGGTTTTAAAGCCGCCACAGGAAACGAGTTTACGGATATTGTCTTTTCTTCTAAGTTCGTCAACGCTTGAACAATGCAAGGTAGAAATAAAAGATACACCCGAATTCACGGAATATTCCACAGCGTCAATATCTCTCTGCGTACCGATTTCGTCGCAAACAATAATGTCGGGCGACATACTGCGTATAGCCTGAATAATTCCGCTCGGCTTATCGTAAAGGTCAAACACATCACAAAGTCCGATGTCATTTTGCATGATACCCGAGGAAGTGCCCGCAAGCTCTCCCCTTTCGTCAATCAAAGAAATTCTCTTGCCGTATTCGGTCGAGAGTATTCTTGCCATATCCCTTAAGAGCGTGGTTTTGCCCGTGCATGGCGCACCGCAAATAAGCACGCCGCCAAAGTCGGGATTAAGAGTGTCAATAACAGCTCTTGAACACTCTTTATGCTCTCTTGCAATTCTGATGTTAATTGACGAAATATCACGGATATTTATTACCTTGTCACCCTCACAAATTGCCGTACCGCAGATACCCGCTCTGTGACCGCCGTGCATTGAAACAAAGCCGTTTATAATTTCACTTTGTTTTGAATATACCGAGTAATTGCAAATGTTGTGAAAAGTATCCGTAAGGTCGCCACGGCTGACTGTAAGCATTGAGCCGTCAAGTATAGTGTTGGTAAGCCCGCCCTTTTCCGTAAGAAAATATGTAGTATCCGGGCAAACAATCGCTACAGGTCTGTTTACACGCAATCTTATTTCCTGCGCAGTATCGCAGAATTTTTGCGACAGCGGTAAAATTCTCTGATAAATATTCTGACTTAGCGAGCGTATGGCAAGTACAAACCTGCCCTCATTATTAAGACTTTTCATTTTTATCGTCCTTTCCTTGGCTTTGTTAATATGTATGCAGACAAGCACATAAAAAGAACAAGGTTTAAATATTTTTTGAATGATAGATTGTAAGTAAAAACAAAGAACTATCCTACTTATGTAAGATAGTCCTTTGTGTTATAGTCATATATTTTGCGGACAGTGCAGTCCCCGTGATAATAGCTATAGTTAATTTATTTTTAGGTTAGCGCATTTCTTATTAAATTCATTCAGCAAGCATATTTAATAATTCTTCTTCAGAAATAATCGTAATACCGAGTTGCTGTGCTTTTGTCAGTTTACTTCCGGCGTCTTCGCCTGCAAGCACATAGTCGGTTTTTTTAGATACGGAAGAGCTTGTTTTTCCGCCGTTCTGCTCAATCAGTTTGCCTGCCTCACTTCTTTTCATAGTCGGCAGAGTACCTGTAAGAACAAAGGTTTTGCCCTCAAAAATTCCGCCCTTTTTCTTCTGTTCGGACGGTTTCATTTCAAGTCCGAGTTCTTTCAGTTCGTCAATCAGATTTTTTGTGCTTTCAGCAGAAAAATAATTCACTACGCTTTCCGCCATAATCAGGCCAAAGCCCTCTATTGCGGAAATATCCTCTGTTTTTGCATTCATAAGGTCATCAATATTCGCAAAATTTTCGCATAAAAGTTTTGCGGCTTTAAGACCTATATTTCTGATGCCAAGTGCAAAAACAAGGCGATATAATTCATTGTGTTTTGATTTTTCAATTGAATTAATAAGATTTTGCGCAGATTTTTCGGCTTTTCTGTCAAGGGCAGTTATGCTGTCAACCGTTAATCTGTAAAGGTCGGCAGGAGATTTTATCAGTCCCTCATTCACAAGCTGTTCAAGCACAGCAGGTCCGAGTCCGTCAATATCCATAGCATCTCTGCCTACAAAATGGATAAGGTGTCGCATAAGCTGGGCAGGACAATCGGTGTTTGTACAGCGAATAGCAGCCTCATTTTCGTCACGCACAACAGGAGTGTGACAGGACGGACAAAGTTTCGGAAACTCAAAAGGCACCGCATTTTCGCCGTGTTCTTTTACAGAAAGAACCTCCGGAATAATCTCTCCGGCTTTACGGATAATTACCGTATCACCTACGCAAATACCTTTTTCATCTATAAAATCTTTGTTGTGGAGCGTTGCACGGCTTACTGTAGTACCTGCAAGAAATACAGGTTCAAAAATTCCGACAGGAGTAAGCACGCCTGTTCTGCCGACATTTATTTCAACTTCAAGCAATTTTGTCGCCTTTTCTTCGGGCGGATATTTATATGCCTCCGCCCATTTCGGATATTTTGCGGTACTGCCCAATAATTCTCTTGTTGCAAAATCATCAACCTTTACAACCGCACCGTCAATCGCATAATCAAATGTACCTCGCATATTTCCTATACGCTCAATTTCTTCAACAGCCTCTTGCATATCCTCGAAAATATTATAAAACGCAGTCGGAAATCCAAGCTCGGTAAGGTAATCCAACCCCTGATGATGACTTGTAATTTCAACGCCCTCGATTTGTTGGATATTAAATACAAAAATATCAAGTTTGCGCTTTGCGGTAATCTTAGAATTTTTTTGCCTTAATGAACCTGCGGCGGCATTTCTCGGATTTTTAAACGGCTTTTCTTCGTTATCTTCCTGTTCCTTGACAAGTTCGTTAAAGCTGTCAAAAGACATATAAACTTCACCACGCACCTCTAAAAATGCAGGCGCATTTTCAATCTTTTTCGGAAGTGAACGGATTGTCATAAGATTATCCGTAACATCTTCACCGACTGTTCCGTCACCTCTTGTCGAACCTCGAACAAATACACCGTTGCGATACTCGCAAGATACGGAAAGACCGTCAAATTTTGGCTCAACAACATATTTTACATTCGGAGCAACCTCACGCACTCTTCTGTCAAAATCAAACAATTCCGAGTGAGAAAAGCTGTCGTGCAAACTTTCCATCGGCACTGTGTGAGTTACGGGAGAGAATTTTTCTCCACGCTCGCCGCCTACTTTATTTGTCGGCGAAAGCGGTGACTTGAGTGTAGGAAAATCGTTTTCAAGGTTTTCAAGCTCACGCAAAAGCATATCATAATCGTAATCGGAAATTTCGGGATTATCGAGATTATAATAACGATTATTGTGATACTCAATCGTCTTTGTAAGCTCTTTTATTCTTTGTTCTGCCAAAATTATATCCATAAAATCATCCTTATTTAACATTCCATAAAACAAGCGTTGTTATATGCCAAAAATAAAGCAAAAATGAAAATTACTTGTTTACTGCCGATGTTCCCTTTTCTTTCAAATATGTTGATTCAAGGTCTGCAAGGTGGAGCTTTACGGCAAGCGGATAACGCTCGTATGCAAGAGAAATTGAATTGCTGTTTTTATCACCAAACTCTCCCATATGCCAACGGATTGCCATTGCCTCATCAATCTTTAAGTGCATTTTGCGCTCAATAAGAAAAACCGATTTTTCGCCGTGACCGTACGGGAATTGGTCGTCAATTGCATAATAAGGCACTTTTTCCCATACGCCTGTCTGCTCGTTTTTTACATTTCTTGACGAAACCTTGTAAAACTGCGCCTTGCATAAATCGTGCAGAAGTCCGCATATTGCAAAACTTTCAATATTATCGGTTTCCTCGTCATAGTGCTTTTCCATCATTGTATTAAACACGCTGACAGAGTGCATTACAAGTCCGCCCTCGCAGGCACAATGATATTTCGTACTTGCAGGAGCAGTAAAAAAGTCTGTGCGCTTGAGCCATTCAAGTAATTCTTCTGCACCGTTGCGTGTTATGTACTTTGTATAAATCTCAATAAATTCTTCTTTTGGAGTCATTTTTCATCGCTCCTTTTGCGGTTTATTATATAAAATAGAACAAAAGGGCATCCCTATAATGGAATGCCCTGTTTAATAACAAATTATTCAGCAACCTCTTCAGTAGCCTCAGCAGGAGCCTGCTCGTCCTCCGGAAGAAGTGCGCGCATTGAAAGGCTTACACGCTTCTTGTCAAAGTCAATAGCAGTAATCTTAGCTTCTACTGTTTCGCCAACTGAAAGTACATCAGCGGGCTTTTCAATTCTCTTGTTAGCAATCTGAGAAATGTGGATAAGACCGTCAATACCCGGGATGATGTTTGCAAAAGCACCGAATGATGTAAGACCAACGATTGTAGCCTTAACAACTGTGCCCTCCGGATACTTGTTCTTGAGGATCTCCCATGGATTCTCGTCAGCGTTCTTAAAGCCGAGAGAAATCTTCTTTGTTTCCTCGTTGATGTCCTTTACATATACTTCTACAGTATCGCCAACATTTACAACCTCACTTGGGTGCTTAATGTGTGTCCAAGAAAGCTCTGAAATGTGGATCATACCAAATACACCGCCAAGGTCAACAAATGCACCGTAGCTTGTAAGTGACTTAACAACACCTGTGTACTTCTTACCGATTTCGCAGTTCTTCCAGAACTCCTCACGCTGAGCAGCTCTCTGCTCCTTAAGTACGCTTCTGATTGAGCCGATAGCTCTCTTTCTTCTGCCACGCTGTGAAACCTCAATAAGTCTGAACTGTACTTCTTTACCTACGAGATCCTCAAGGCTCTCGTCACGAGTAGCAGTTGCCTGTGAAGCAGGAATAAATACTCTTACATCGTTGTAGATAACGATTACACCGCCCTTAACAGCCTCTGTAACCTTACCTGTAAGAACATCCTGTGACTCAACCTTAGACTCAAGAATTTCCCAGCCCTTAGCTGCGTCTACTCTGCGCTTAGAAAGCATAATTGTGCCTTCCTGATCATTTGTCTTCATAATAAGAAGCTCGATCTTGTCGCCAACCTTTACGATATCCTCCGGCTTAGCGTTAGGATCGTTAGAAAGCTCACTGGCAGGAATAAAGCCTGTCTGCTTTCTGCCGACATCAACCTGAACCTCGTTAGGCGCAATGCTGAGCACTGTACCCATTACCCTCTCATTTGTATTTAAGTTTTTGAGGGATTCCTCAAGCAATGCCTCAAAAGATTCTTCACCATTTGTTACACCGGATTTAATTTCACTCATTGTATCCAGTACCTCCTTTATTATCCTTGCCGGAGTAGATGCACCGGCAGTAACGCCAATTTTTTCAGCAACGCTGACTTGTAAAGCATCAAGCTCATCCGCTGTTTCAATAAGAACTGTGTTATCGCACTGCCTTTTGCATATATCAAAAAGCTTGCCCGTGTTTGAGCTGTGCCTGTCGCCTATTACTACCATAAAATCGGATTGAGCCGCAAGTAAGTCAGCTTCGGTCTGTCTAACTGACGTTGCATTACATATTGTATCAAATATTTTTGCATTTGTACATAGTTTTTTAATCTTTTTTACACACTTTTTCCATTCTTTTGTGTCAAATGTGGTCTGTGCGACAACAAAAACCTGTTTATTATTCTTTTTTAGAATATTATTGTAAATCTCGTCAATTTCTTCACTGTTTTTAAAGGTGTGACATTCGGTGCTGCAATGACCTATAATGCCCTCAACCTCAGGGTGAACACTGTTGCCTGCGATTAAAACTATGCCGTCCTTGTTGTCGGGATTTGCCACTATATTGTGTATCTTCTTAACAAAAGGACATGTTGCATCTTTATATTTTACACCATTTTCATCTAATTTGTCAATAACATATTTTGGAACACCGTGAGAACGGATAACAAGAGTAGCGTCTTTTTCTACCTCGTCAATATTATCAACCGCTTTACAGCCACGACTTTCAAGTTCGTTTACGACTTCCATATTATGAATGATAGGTCCGAGAGTAGATACTTTTACATTCTTGTCAAGCAAACTGTTCACAATATTTATTGCTCTGTTTACGCCAAAGCAAAAGCCGGCAGATTTTGCAACGGTTATGCTCATTTTCTGTCCTGCTCCCTCATCTTCTTGATTTCGTCCATAATCATATTTGTGGCATTTTTAAGCTGTCGTCTGTCACCGTCGGGTGTAAGTCCGAGCTGTTGAGGAGTAAGCGGATCGCCGAAATGAATTACTCTCTTTGCAAAGCGGTACTTCGGGTTACCCGTAATTGTGATGCACGCAGGAATAACAGGCACCTGCATTTGTTGAGCAACAAGTGCGCAGCCGCTTCTCGGACGCATAAATTCGCCTGTCTTTGTTCTGCCTCCCTCAATAAAGATAGTCATTACATTGCCCTCTTTTATGAGGTCTTCACCTGTTTTTATAGCTTTGCCGTCACCTGCGCCACGTTCAACGGGAAACGCACCGAGCGCACGGATTAATCCTGCAAAAAACTTGTTTTTAAAAAGTTCCTGTTTTGCCATAAAGAAAAGTCTGCGCCTTTGACCGAGACCTAAAAGCACAGGGTCGGAAAACGACATATGATTGCTTGCAATTATATATGCTCCCTCATGCGGAATAGAGTTGTTATTTATAAATTTATATCTGTAAAACACTTTCATAATCGGACGGCAAACCGCCTGACCGACTCTGTAAAGCACCTTAGACTGTCCCATTAAACATTCTCCTTTATAACGGAAATTATTTTATCTACCGACTGTTCAAAATCAAGTTCTGTAGTATCTACAATCACACAGCCCTCGGCAGGCTTGAGCGGAGCGGTTTTGCGGTGAGAGTCATTGTAATCACGCTCGTTTACATCTTTGAGAACATCGTTGTAACTTACAGTCATTCCCTTTTCCAAAAGTTCTTTGTATCGTCTTTCGGCTCTTGCCTCGGGAGATGCGGTAAGAAAGATTTTTACTTTTGCATCGGGAAGAACAACCGTACCGATATCTCTGCCGTCCATAATCACATTATTTTTCTTTGCCATATTTCTCTGCAAATCAAGCAAATATGCTCTTACTTCGGGAATTGCGGAAATTTTTGACGCTGTCATAGATACTTCGGGAGTTCTGATAAGTGAAGAAACATCTTCGCCGTCAAGCAAAACTATCTGCTCCATTTTATCGTTAAAGGCAATTTCAACCTTAATTTCCGAAAGCATATCACTCACTTCTTTTGATTCGACAGGCTCAATATTTCTTCTCATTGCGCTAAGACCGATTGTGCGGTAAAGAGCGCCCGTGTCAATATATATATAATCAAGAGCTTTCGCTGCTCTTTTGGCTATAGTGGATTTACCTGCACCTGCAGGACCATCGAGTGCTATTGCAACAGACATTTTATTCTTCCTTTCTTAATAAGCGGCGCTTTCGCCTGCAAGATTACCTGTACTCCATGCTATCTGTAAGTTAAAGCCGCCCGTATAGGCATCGCAATCTATTACTTCGCCTGCAAAGTAAAGTCCTTTTACAAGTCGGCTTTCCATAGTTTTCGGATTAATTTCAGTGGTTTTTACGCCGCCCGAAGTAATAATTGCCTCTTCAATAGGACGAAAACCGCTGATTTCTACGGTAAAAGCCTTTAAAAGTTCGCAAAGAGTTCTGCGTTCTTCCTTAGTAACAGAATTGCATTTTTTATCAAAAGGTATACCCCAGCGCTTTAAAACAGGTACAACAAGTTTTTTAGGCAGCAGCTTAGTAAATGAATTAGAAACATCTTTATTATGATTTTCGTCAAAATCACGCTGTAAGCGTTTTTCAAGCTGCTCATAAGAAAGTGCAGGTTTTATGTCAATTACGGCATTGTATCTGCCGTCCGAAATATCACGGATATGTGAGCTTGCGGAGAGTACCATAGGACCGCTCATACCGAAATGAGTAAACAGCATTTCTCCGAAATCATCGTAAACCGTTTTACCACTCTGTGTATCAACAATCTTAAGACCAACATTTTTAAGCGCAAGGCCCTGCATTGATTTACAATCGAGATTTTTGCTTTCGAGCGGAACAAGCGACGGTTTTAGCGGTACTATTGTATGTCCCGCCTGCTTTGCGAGAGTGTATCCGTCACCCGTAGAACCTGTGAGAGGATAGCTTTTACCGCCGCAGCATATAATCACACTGTCCGCATAATATGTTTTGTTCTTACACTTAACTCCGACTGCCTCACCGTTTTCAAGCAAAAGTTCTTCGGCGGTGTCTTCCACAATTTTACAGCCGCAGTTTTTTACATAGTTATACAATGTATCAACCACATCAACAGCTTTGTCGGACTGCGGGAAAACCCTGTTGCCACGCTCTGTTTTAAGAGAAAGTCCAAGTCCCTCAAAGAACGCAACAGTGTCTTCGGGAGTTAATTTGTTGATTGCCGAATAAAGAAATTTTCCGTTTGTAGGAACATTTCTTATAAAAGTTTCGACATCGCAGTTATTGCAAACATTACATCTGCCTTTGCCCGTAATCATAATTTTTCTGCCGACACGCTTGTTTTTTTCTATTAATGTTACGCTTGCGCCGTACATTGCCGCTGCCGATGCAGCCATAAGGCCCGACGCACCTGCGCCGACCACAACTACCTTTTTACTTTCCATTCTTCTTTCCCGCTTCCGTCTCTTCTTCCTCGTCCTTCTCTCCGCTTGCGTAAACTCCCTCTCTGTTCCATACGGTTTCAAGTCTGCGGAAGTTTTCGGATACTTCGTCTTTCTTTTTAAGGACAGTCGCAACAATAAGCGCATTTATAAGGCTTAACGGGGCTACAAGCGAATCGACTATTGACGCCATATCGCTTCTTGCAATAAGTACGGAGTCTGCCGATTTAACAAGCGGCGACACCATACTGTCGGTAATTGCTATAGCGTGCGCACCCTGCGAACGGGCATAGTTCATAGCGTCAACAGCCATTGTGCTGTATCGCGGGAATGAAATTCCTATCATAACATCTTTGTCAGTCATTCTGAAAATTCTCTCATATGTTGTTGTATGGCTTGTAGAGTCGATTACTCTTACATTATCGAAAATAAGTTCAAAATAGTAGCCGAGAAAACTTGCGATTGCGGCAGTTGAACGAACACCGAAAATATAGATTCTGTCGGCATTGCAGATTTTGTCTACAGCCCTTTCAAAATCCTCGTGCGAGGTTTCTTCAATGGTTCTGCGGATTTTATCAATATCCTGATTCAGCACGCTGTTTAAAACATCGTCATTGCCGATTCTGCTTGAAGTAACCTCAATTCGCTGAACAGAAGTGAGCTTATCCCTTATCATTTCCTGCATGGCTTTCTGCAGCTTTGGGTAGCCGTCATAGCCAAGCTCTGTGGCAAATCTTACAACCGTACTTTCCGAAACGCCGACGGTTTCGCCGAGCTTTGAGGCAGTCATAAAAGCCGCTTTGTCATAATGCTCCTCTATATAAAGTGCAATTCGCTTTTGACCTTTTGAAAGCGAGTGCATACTCAAATCTATTCTTGTCAATAAATGAGTGATCATCAAATAACCTTCTTTTAAAAATTCTGTAATTATGAGCAACCTGCAAACGCAGGATTTTTCTTAATTTTACATACATATTTAATTGTAACACACAAGTTATTTTAATTCAACCGAAAAACGGGTTAATTTTTTATTTTTTGAAATAATGAATTATCGCACTGTTTTTCTTGCAAAAAACGAGCAAATATGCTAATATACTACTATGCTGAAATGTAATCGGGAGGACAGATTATGATTGCTATAATTGACTACGGCGCAGGAAATATTCAGAGCGTAAACAAGGCTTTGAAATATATCGGCTGTGACTGTGTTGTTACAAGAGATAAAGATATGATTTTAAAGGCAGACGGTGCCGTTTTGCCGGGTGTAGGCTCATTCGGAGATACAATGGACACCATGGAAAGCTACGGCATTAAAGACACCATACTTGATTTTATAAAGACAAAAAAGCATTTCTTAGGTATTTGCCTTGGATTGCAGTTGCTTTTTCCCGAAAGCGAAGAAAGCCCTAATAAAAAAGGCTTATCTGTTTTTGACGGCAGCATAACAAAAATTCCTGCCGATACAGGCTTAAAGATACCGCATATAGGTTGGAACAGTCTTGATATTGTAAAAAAGGACGGCATTTTTAAAGGTATAGAAGACAATGCCTATGTATATTTTGTTCACTCATACTTTTTAACGGCAAAGAACCCTGAAATTGTTGCCGCAAGGACAAACTACGGAGTTCAAATTGATGCGGCAATCGAATGGAAAAATGTTTCCGCAACGCAATTCCACCCCGAAAAAAGCGGTGAAGTCGGATTAAAAATTCTTAAAAACTTTGCCGATATGGTAAACGGAAAGTAAGGAGAAAAGATATGTATGCAAAAAGAATTATACCCTGCCTTGATGTAAAAAACGGCAGAGTTGTAAAAGGTATGAGCTTTGTTAATCTTGTAGATGCGGGCGACCCCGTGGAATGTGCAAAGCAATACGATAAAGAAGGCGCAGACGAGCTTGTATTTCTCGACATTACAGCTTCAAGCGATTCAAGAAATATTACAATTGATATGGTCGAAAAAGTAGCAAATTCAATTTTCATTCCATTCACCGTAGGCGGCGGTATAAGAAGTGTTGACGATTTCAATTTACTTTTAAGAGCAGGCGCAGACAAAGTTTCCGTTAATTCCGCTGCCGTTCATCGACCTGAACTTATCAGCGAGGCGGCTTATAAATTCGGCAGTCAGTGCGTAGTTGCCGCCATTGACGCAAAGCGAAAAGGAAACGGTTGGGAAGTTTATGTGAATGGCGGAAGAACTCCTGTAGGCCTTGATGCGGTTGAATGGGCTGTAAAATGTGAACAGCTCGGCGCAGGCGAAATTCTGCTTACAAGTATGGACGAGGACGGACAGAAAAAAGGCTATGACATCGCACTTACTAGAGCAATCTCGGAAAAAGTTTCAATTCCCGTAATCGCCAGCGGCGGCGCAGGCGCTCTTGAGCATTTCTATGACGCATTCACAGAGGGCAAAGCAGACGCAGTCCTCGCAGCCTCTCTCTTCCATTTCGGCGAAATTCCGATTCCCACATTAAAAAAATATCTTAACGAAAAAAATATTCCTGTAAGACTTTAACATCAAAGAGCAAACAGCCATCAGACTAAAATAAGTTTGATGGCTGTAATTTTTATACCCGATAATCTATAAATCTATAATACAAAAGCCGCTCCGAGGCGGCAATTGTAATAATAATTTTTACTTTTTAATTATGCGCTGTAACTGTCACGGTTATTCTTATCCGATGCAAGTTCTCGCTTTCTTTCGTCAAGCTGACTTTGCATTTTTTCAAAAATTTGAGGATTTTCCGTATTTGCGATTATCTCGGCAAAAAGGTCGGGAATATTCTCTTCTTTAAAACCTTTTTGAGAAAAAATCCGCTTTACGGAATAAGCGTACTTTGACATTGTAGGCTGAAAAGTGCGGGCATAATTCTTTGTCATCTGTTTTACACCCACAACCTCAATCATTTGCTTGTTAAGCAATGAATTGATTAAAAGGTTAATGTAACTTTTGCGCCATGTTCTGTTTACAGATTTGCTTACAATCTCAGAACTTGCCAGAGGCTCGCCCACCTCCCATAATAAATTCATAATCTCTTCTTCGCTTTTAGTCAGCATTGCCAATCATCCTTCCGTAATTTTCTTTATATACCGCAAAATTCTTTAAGCCAAAGCCTTGTGCTGTGGCAATTATCAATTAAACATACCCAATAAATGCGAAAAAACGAAAAATATACAATTTATTTTTAATCTATTGTACTTTATTGCAGTAATTAAGTCAATATATATCTATCAATATTTTTAAAATTTTGAGCAAAAACACAGTTTTATGTCTAATTTATAACAATACTTGACATACACAAATTTCCACAATAAAATTATATGTGTATATTATTAAACAATATAATCATTATTATATATTTGTAATTTGGAGGCTGTTATGTCAGAATTTAAAACTAATGTAATGCGTATTCTCGAAAAAGCAAAAATAGATTATGCAGCACACGAATATCCGCACGGAAAAGACGCTGTTGACGGCATAAGCGTTGCCAAACTTTTGGGGCAAAATCCCGAATGTGTATTCAAAACGCTTGTCACAAAAGGCGTAAGCGGCAGCTACTTTGTATTTGTTGTTCCAGTTGCGGCGGAACTCGACCTTAAAAAAGCCGCAAAATCAGTTGGTGAAAAATCCGTTGAGATGATTCATGTAAAAGATATTTTAAAAGTAACAGGCTACATTCGAGGAGGCTGCTCACCTATCGGAATGAAAAAGCAGTATCCTACCGTTTTCCACGAAAGCTGCCTTAACAATCCGAACATTATTGTAAGTGCGGGAAAAATCGGTTATCAGATTGACCTTGACCCTCAAACTTTAATTGAATTTACAAAAGGAAAATGTGCTGACATTATTAAGTAGTTTGTACACAAAACCTTCACATAACATTTGTGTTACCTTTATTGACTAAGGATTTATATAATGCTAAAATTATAGCAAATATGATAACCTGTCATATCAGGAGGTAATAGGTATGATTAAAAAAACATTTTACAATCTTCCGTACGAAAAAAGAAAGCGTATTACCGACGCTGTCATAAAAGAATTTATGGAACGACCTAACGAAAAGGTTTCTATAAACAGAATTATAAAAACCGCTGAAATTTCCCGAGGCAGTTTTTATCAGTATTTTGACGACAAGGTAGATTTGATAGAAATTATCACTAAAACTATGTTTGAAGAATCAAGCAACAAAGCCAAAGAAATTTTAAAACTTTCATGCGGCGACCTTTTTGTTATGTACATTAAAATGTTTGATTATTTTGGCGATTACAGCAGTCAAAAGCAAACAATGAAAATTATGAGAAATATTGTTGACAGCTTTAAAGCAAACGATGACCTTGTAAGCGAATATCTGAAAAATCGCTTTAATATGGCACTCACCAACAACGAGATTTACACTATGGTTGACAGACAAAATCTGAAATTTCAGGATAACGAAAGCGTTAAATGCCTCATAGAAATTCTTACACAAGTGCTTAAAAATGCAATTTTCGATGTTTTTGTCGCAGGCAGTGATCGTGAAGAAGTGCGTGAACGCCTTATCAAAAAAATCGACATAATCAAACAAGGCGCAGTCAAGTGATATTAGGTAATAAATAATTTATTAAACAGTAATTTTATGGAAATAATCGAAATAATCAATGAAAGAGGAATGATATGCTGCCAAAACTAAGTGTAAAAAAGCCGATGACAATTTTTGTGGCGGTTATTGTGGTAATTGTATTGGGTATAGTGTCGGTATTTAAAATGACGCCTGACTTACTGCCTAATATGGATTTTCCGTATGCAATAATCCTTACAACCTATCCGGGACAAACTCCGGAAACAGTTGAATCGGTGGTAACAAAACCGCTTGAACAGTCACTCTCAACCATTGACGGCGTAAAAACCATCACCTCCACCTCATCTGACAACTATTCAATATTGACACTTGAGTTTGAGGACGGTACAAATATGGACACCGCTACCGTTGATATGAGAGGCAATCTTGACACTATCAAAGATGCATGGCCTGACGGTGTAGGCAGTCCGTACCTTATGAAAATTAACCCTAATATGATGCCTGTAGCTATGGTTGCAGTTGATTACGACGGTTACGATACAGTGCAAATTTCCGACTATGTAAACAACGAACTGAAAAATCAGCTTGAGGGAATTGACGGTGTAGCCTCTGTATCTACAAAAGGTATTGTAACTCAAAAGGAAAATGTTATTATTTCGCAAACCAAGATTGACGCTCTCAATGCAAAAATCAATGACGCTCTCAATGACAAATTCGGCGATGCGGAAAAGAAAATTTCCGATGCAAAGAAAGAATTGCAGAACAATATTTCTAAAGCGGAGCAAGGCAGCGATACCATTGAGCAGTCAATAAACGACTTAAATTCTCAACAGGAAGAAGTTGCAAAACAGCTTGCTGACGCCCAAGGTAAGGCACAAAGCGGTTACACTGAAATTTTGAATGCAAAAATGCAGTTGCTTGACCAACAGCAGTCGCTTACTGCAACCAAGCAAACTTTGACAATCGCCTACCAAACATTAACACAGATAAAAGAAAAACTTGACAGTTTGCAGGACGAAAAAGCACAGCTTACACAACAGATAGAAGCTTTTGAAAAAATATACAACGACTACAAAGATGCACTTAGCAAACTTGCAAACCCCGATCTTACAGACGAACAGCTTGCACAGGTAAGAGCAATCCTTGCTAAAATAGATGAAGAACTTGATAAATACGGTTTTCCGAAAGAAGAGCTTGAAGAAAGACTTAATAATGCAAAAAATGCTCTTACAAATGTAGATAAAGCAATAACTCAAACAGTTGAGGCATTAAAAGGACTTGACACCACAGAGGAAAAACTTGATGATACAATAGCGGAAATTGCGGATAAAATATCTCAAGTAGACGGCGGTATTACACAAATTGCAGCCGCTGTAAAAGGTCTTGACAACAATACCATATCTGTAAATCAGGCACTTTCAGAGATAGAAAAACAGCAATCTCTTGCGGCATATCAGCTTTCGGGCGGACTTTCTGCGCTAAACACAAAGCAAAGTGAAGTAAACAGTGCATTAACCCAGCTTAATTCCGCTCAAGAAGAATTAAAATCTGCAAGTGATGAACTCTCCGACCAAAAAGATAAAGCCAAAAAAGCCGCCGATATGACAAACACTGTTACAATAAGCAATGTTTCAAATATTCTTACGGCACAAAATTTCTCAATGCCTGCAGGATATGTAAGTGATGACGAAAATATTAAATATCTTGTGCGTGTCGGCGACAAAATAGACGGCGATAAAGAAATGCAGTCGCTTGCTCTTTTTGACACGGGAATTGACGGTATCGGCGTTGTAAAACTAAGCGATGTTGCAGATGTATTTATAGCTGACGATTCGGATGAGGTATTCACAAAGATTAACGGAAACTCCGGCGTTGTATTCAGTTTTTCAAAGCAGAGTGATGCCGCAACCGCTACTGTTTCCGAAAATATAGCCAAAAAGCTCAACTCTCTTACACAGGAAAACGAAGGTCTGCACTTTACCACCCTTATGGACCAGGGCGACTACATAGACATTATTATAAACAGCGTTTTACAGAATCTTCTTATGGGTGCTGTACTTGCAATTATAATTCTGTATCTTTTCTTAAGAGATATTAAACCAACCCTCATTGTTGCACTTTCAATTCCTATCAGCGTTATTTTTGCACTTGTGCTGATGTATTTCAGCGGTGTTACTCTCAATATGATTTCGCTGTCGGGACTTGCAATCGGCGTAGGTATGCTTGTTGATAACTCGGTTGTAGTAATTGAAAATATATATCGACTGCGCAATTTGGGTGTGCCGCCTGTAAAAGCCGCTTTAAACGGCGCTAAGCAGGTAGCCGGCGCAATCGCATCTTCTACACTCACCACAATATGCGTGTTCTTCCCTATCGTATTTATTGAGGGACTTACCCGTCAGATATTTATGGATATGGCGCTTACTATCACCTATTCCCTGCTTGCAAGCCTTATTGTTGCCCTTACGCTTGTGCCTGCTATGGGTCAGCGTATGCTAAGAAAGGTTAAACCTGTTAAGCACGGAATGTTTGATAAAATGCTCGGCGGCTACGAAAAATCTATTCGTTTTGTATTAAAGCACAGAGCAATCGCACTTATCGCTGCAGTTGTACTTCTCTTTGGCAGTATGTTCGGTGCTGTGGCAAGAGGCTTCAGTTTTATGCCGAATATGGCAAGCACGGAGCTTTCCGTAACAGTCAGCCTTGACGACTCGGCTACTATGGATGATACCATTGATGCCGCACAAAACCTACTCGACACTCTTTCCAAGTATGACGAATTTGAAACTGTTGGTGTTATGACAGGTTCAACAACAAGCCTTATGGGTCTTACAGGCTCTGTATCTTCTTCCGATGCAGACAAAGGTTCTGTTATGGCATATGCAGTATTCAAAGACGACAAAGTAAAGAACAGCGAAAGTATCAGCAAAGAAATTGAAGCAGAACTTCAAAGTATTGACGGAGATGTGGTTGTAAGCGGCAGCTCTTCTTCAAGCTCAATGTCAGCTATGCTCGGTGATGACGGTGTGTCAATCAAACTTTACGGTGACGACCTCAAAACTTTACAGAATACCGCAAAAGATATGGCGGAAAAACTTGCTGCGGTTGACGGTATTGACGAAACCGATAACGGCATCGGCGCTACTTCGGGCGAAATCAAGGTAACTGTCGATAAAACAAAGGCTGCCAAAAAGTCACTTACGGTTGCACAGGTATATCAGCAGATTGCCGCCGCAATCACCTCGGGAACTACATCTTCTACCCTTACAAACAGCGGCAAAGACCTTGATGTGGTTGTAATCAAAGACGAAAACAGCGATGTTACAAAGAACAATATCAAGGATATTAAACTCACTTATACAGACAAAGAAGGCAACGAAAAGACCACAAAACTCTCCGAAGTTGCCGAGATTTCAGATTCCGAATCAATGAATTCAATCACAAGAAGTGACCAAAAGCGTTATATTAAAGTCAGCGGTACTTTAAAAGACGGTTATACAAACACCGATGTTTCAAACAAGGCAAAAGCTTTATTTGATGATTATAAACTTCCTGACGGCTGCAGTATTGAATACTCGGGTTCAAACGAGAGCACAATGGAGGCTGTAAATCAAATGCTGCTTATGATGCTTTTAGGCGTAATTCTTATTTACCTTATTATGGTTGCTCAATTCCAGAGCCTTAAGTCACCGTTTATCATTATGTTTACAATTCCTCTTGCATTTACGGGAGGATTCCTCGGATTGCTTATTACAGGTTTTGATGTCAGCGTTGTGGCATTGCTCGGTTTTGTAATGCTCTGCGGTATTATCGTAAACAACGGTATCGTACTTGTTGACTACATCAACAACCTAAGACTTGAGGGCAAAGAAAGACGAGAGGCAATTGTAGAGGCAGGCAAAACAAGAATGAGGCCTATCCTTATTACGGCAATCACAACCGTTCTCGGACTTTCAACAATGGCACTCGGTATAGGCACAGGTTCAGAGATTATGCAGCCTATCGCTATTGTATGTATCGGCGGTTTGCTGTACGCAACAATTATGACTCTTTATATTGTTCCTGTAATTTACGATATTTTAAGCAAAAAAGAACTTCGCAAAGTTAGCGAAAGCGACCTTGAGGAAATAGATATTTAATTGAGGAGAAAAATTATGATACTTACTACTACAGAAACAATTTCAGGCAAAAACCTTGCTACACTCGGTCTTGTGCAAGGCAACACAATTCAGTCGAAGCATATGTTCAGCGATATGGGACAGAGCTTTAAAACTATGGTTGGCGGCGAGCTTAAATCATACACTGAAATGATGAACAAGGCAAGAGATATTGCCACTCAGCGTATGATTGATATGGCTGCAAGAATGGGTGCGGACGCTATTGTATGCGTTCGTTACACATCAGCTTCTGTTATGCAGCAGGCTGCCGAAGTGCTTGCTTACGGCACAGCAGTTAAATTTATTTAAAACTGTAAAACCATAACAAAAAAACCTGTACGGCAACTGCTGTACAGGTTTTTACTTTACGCTTTGCTATATTAAATTAAAAGAACTTTGCAATATCCTCAATAGCCTTACGCTTTGGCATTGCAGGCTCTGCATTGCTGTAGCCTACTCCGATTACGCTTACTACCGCCTCGGTTTCGGGAATATTCAAAACTTCCTTGATTTTTTCGTTATCTCTTATACCCATTACAAGAGTTGAAAGTCCAAGTTCTGTTGCCTTAAGCAAAAGATTCATACTCTGCAAACCGCAGTCGTAAAATCCCCAACCGTTGCCGAGTTCGTTTGTCGGTGTACCGTCCTTTTCATATCCGGAACGATTAAGCACAATTGCGGTAACAATAAGTGCGGGAGCGTCTGCAACATTTTTCTGATTGTAAGGCGACAATGCATTCTTAACATCTGCAAGTTTTTCGCCTGTTACCACATAGTAGCGTGATACCTGCGAGTTTTTCCATGACGGTGCAAGTTGAGCCGCCGCAATCATTTCTCTTAACTTTTCTGTTTCGACAGGTTTATTTATGTATTCTCTTACGCTTCTGCGAGTTTCCGTTACTTTTGATAATTCCATCCATAATACCTCCGATTTCATTTTATAAGGTAATATTAGCACAAAATAAAATTTTTTACAATAAAATTAGCCTAATTTCTGCAATTTTAGCACTTTAAGCACTGTAAATGAAAAGTTTAACTTTTGGCATTATTTTTAATATTATACTAAAGTAAACTTTATCAATTTGAAAGGATGATTTTATGGCAAAAGTAAGCTGTGTTGATATTTCAGAATTTCAGCAAGGCATTAATTTTAACAAAATGAAAAACGACGGTATAAAAGCTGTAATTATAAGAGCAGGCTACGGCAGAGAATCAAGTCAGAAAGACAGTATGTTTGAAAGTCATTACAAAAACGCAAAAAGCGAAAATATGATGATTGGTGTGTACTGGTACAGTTACGCAGACAGCGTCGGCGATGCAGAAAAAGAGGCAAAGGCTTGCCTTGAATGCATTAATAACAAATCTCTTGATATGCCGATTTATTATGATTTGGAAGATAATTCACAAACTAAACTCGGCAAAGCAAAACTTACAGAAATTGCGGAACGCTTTTGCGAAACGATCAAGAAAAGTAACTACAGAGCAGGTGTATATGCTAATCTGAATTGGTTTAATAATTATCTCGATTACGATAAATTAAAGAAAAAGTACAGTATCTGGCTTGCACAATATAACTCCGTAAATGAATTAAACTGTGATATATGGCAGAACAGTTCAACAGGCAGAGTAAGCGGTTACGGCAAAAATATTGATACGAACATCATATTTAACGAAAGCGTTTTCAACAGCAAAAAAGAAGACGATAAAGACAAAGGAAAAATAACCAAACCGGATATTTTCTACAGAGTGCGCTGTGACGGTGTTTGGCTGCCCGAAGTAAAAAATCTTGAAGATTACGCAGGTTTAAAAGGCAAAGCAATTACGGATATTGCAATAAAAGTAAGTGAAGGCAAGGTGTGGTATCAGGTTCACACTAAAAGCGGATGGCTGCCGAAAGTCAGCGGATATGACATTGACGATTTAGAAAACGGTTATGCGGGCAACGGCAGTAAAATTGACGCAATCAGAGTGTATTACACCACACCGCAGAGTATTGCCAAAAGTCTTAACAAATATCTTGTTGCAAAATATAAAGTTTCGGCAATAAGCAAAGAATATTTTGACTGGCAGCACGACGACCAAACTTCAAACGGTCAGGACGGCTACGCAGGACTTTTCGGTAACAACATAGACAGAGTTTTATTGGTGCTCGAATAATATATAAGGCGGTGGAAGCATCGCCTTATTTGCTTGAAATAAAAAATTTTGTGCTAAAATATTCATATACAATTACAAATCGGGAAATTAAACTAATAAAAATTGTTATTTGAGGGCAAAACTTTTGTCCTCTTTGCTTTTATATATTTGTCAACTGTAAAAATAAACAAAAATACTTACTTTTATTTGTGCGAATAATTCCTATTTTGATATTGCATACAACAAGATGTTGTGCTATAATAGATTTACTCTACAAGATATATGCTTTTAAAGAATTAAAAGTTACATTATACATTAAAGAGGATTATGAAATTACGAAAGGGAAGGATTTATTATGACAGTAAATGTAAAGGGCGGAAAGCTCAGCAAAAAGGAAATTGAGGCATACACAACACAGCTTAGAGAGGCAAATCCGGATAAATATATCAAGAATGTTGAACTCACAGTTGACGGCGACTATGTTGATGTTAAATACGATTACGATTCTGTTCCGTTTGAAAGAATCCGCAGAATCACAGGCTATCTTGTAGGTACGGTAGACCGCTTTAACAATGCAAAGCGTGCCGAAGTTGAGGACAGAGTAAAACACAGCGTACCTTGTACAGAATGTTGTTCCGTTGATGAAATCGCATAATTTTTTTGTTTGATTATCCGATTTTACAATATACCTGTTATTTCTTGTTGACTTTTGTCGATATAACGGTATATAATTAAAACAATAAGTTAATATTTATCTTATCAAGAGCGACTGAGGGAACAGGCCCTGTGAAGTCCGGCAACCTGCATTTGCAAGGTGCCAAATCCTGCGGTATTTACCGAAAGATGAGTCTTAATAGCACCTTTCGGCTGAAAGGTGCTTATTTTTTGCAAAGGAGAATTATAATGGCAAAACATTTTTTCACTTCTGAGTCAGTAACAGAGGGACATCCCGACAAAGTTTGCGACCAGATTTCCGACGCTGTTCTTGACGCTATTCTCGAACAGGATAAAAACGCTCATGTTGCCTGCGAGGTAACCGCTACAACAGGTGTAGTTCATGTTATGGGCGAAATTTCTACAGACTGCTATGTTGACATTGCAGGTATCGCAAGAAAAGTTGTAAATGACATCGGCTATGACAACCAGGCGTGCGGTTTTAACGGCAATACTTGCGCTGTACTCACTTCTATTGACCAGCAGAGCCCTGATATTGCAATGGGCGTAAACGAAAGCTACGAGCTTAAAGACGGCGAAAATGACGCCAACAATCAGATTGGTGCCGGCGACCAGGGTATGATGTTCGGCTACGCTTGCAACGAAACCAAAGAGCTTATGCCGCTTGCTATCTCACTTGCTCACAAGCTTGCAAAACAGCTTACAGCGGTAAGAAAAGACGGTACTCTCTCCTACCTTCGTCCTGACGGTAAAACACAGGTAACCGTTGAGTATGAGGGTGACACACCTGTAAGGGTAGACACCGTTGTTGTGTCTACACAGCACGATGAAAAGGTTACACTGGAGCAGATCAGAAAAGATATGGTTGAATATGTAGTAAAGCCAATCGTTCCTGCCGAGCTTTTAGACGAAAACACAAAATATTTCATCAACCCGACAGGCAGATTTGTAATCGGCGGCCCTGTAGGCGATTCAGGTCTTACAGGCAGAAAGATTATAGTTGATACCTACGGCGGATTTTCTCGTCACGGCGGCGGTGCATTCAGCGGTAAAGACCCGACAAAGGTTGACAGAAGTGCCGCTTACTACGCAAGATACATTGCAAAGAATATTGTTGCCGCAGGTCTTGCCGATAAGTGTGAGGTTCAGCTTGCATATGCAATCGGTGTTGCTAAACCTGTATCAATAATGGTAGATGCTTTCGGTTCATCAAGCTACACCAATGAACAGCTTTCAGACGCTGTGGAAAAGGTATTTGACTGCCGTCCGAATTCTATTATTGAGCAGTTAAAGCTTAAAGAAACAAAGTATCGTCCACTTGCCGCTTACGGTCATATGGGCAGAGAAGAACTCGGCGTTGCTTGGGAAAAGACAGACAAAGCACAGGCTCTCGTTAAAGCTATTAACGAATAATTATTAAAACAAATACACAAACCGCTCTTCTAAAAAATTCTTAGGAGAGCGGTTTTTATAATTTGTCGGTTCTATCCTTAAGTCAAAAAATTATAAAAGAAAGTTGTAAACAATTGCGAAATTCAAAACAATATATCCGTTACAGATGATTTTAAAATATTTATCTGCGACCTCTTTGCCGAGGCTGCGGCAGGTATGCTTGTGAACGGTTTTAAAAACAAAAAAATTCGGTGAAGATAAAGCAATATTAAATATACAGGTAATATTCAATTCTTCACCTGACATTTTAAGACGAGCACAGCAAAAATAAACTTAAAATTGCCCATTGCATATTTTGCAGTGGGCTTTCTGAATTTTATGTGAATTATATTGCTTTTTAATTGCAAATTTTATAAAATTTAATTATTAATATATTGCGAGGTGGGTTATGAATAATCTTATAAACTATTTAAAATGGCGTGGCGATTTAAGTTTTGATATTTCACCTTTAAACGAAGTTGACGCTCTTATATTTTCAGAGCTTGTTTATCTTGATTTTTCGGGATATACAGAAAAATCACAGCTTCCGCTTTCCGACATAAATAAACTTTATTTTAAAGAAAAGCGTGATGTTGTTTTTAAAGATTACTATGTATTTAAAGATTTTTACAACACAGTCGGCAAGGAAATAACCAAGTTATTATACGAATCAGCTAAAAGCAACAGGTTAAAAAATATATATGTATCGGATTTTGCGGCATATGACTGCGAAGATAATCCAATGCAATTCGGCGCTTGCACTTTTCATTTTGATACAGATAAATTATTTATCGCTTACCGTGGCACAGACAATACGCTCAACGGTTGGAAAGAAGATTGTATGATTGCCATAACCGACAATATTCCCTCACAGCTTAACGCAGCGGCATATCTGAGTATGGTTGCAAACAAATATCCAAACAGCGAAATATACCTCGGAGGTCACTCCAAAGGCGGAAATCTCGCAATCTATTCCGCTGTAAATACTTTTCCTGAAATCAAAGACAGAATAATAGCTGTATATAACAACGACGGTCCGGGTTTTTCAAAGGAATTCATAGAAAGTGAGCAGCACAAAGAAATTGCCGACAGAATCACTACCTTTGTTCCGCAGTCATCATTTGTGGGTATGTTACTTGAGCATGATGAAGATTATATAATAGTAAAAAGCGCAAGTCATTCTTTCTGGCAGCACGATGCTTTCAGCTGGAATGTAGTAGGCACACACTTTGTACACCTTGATGAAGATACCAAGAGCATTAAATTTGCCGAAAAAAATATGAAAGAGCTTATTGACGGACTTACAACCGAACAGAAAAAACAAATCATAGACTCTGTATTTCAAATTATGGCAGAAGGCGGTAAAATCACCTTTGACGACATACGAAAGGCAGGCATAAAAAATATACCGACTATGATTAAAGCATTTAATAAGATAGACAATGAATCTAAAAAGGCTCTTACGGACGGAATTGCATTGCTTGCAAAACTTTCCATTAAAAACGGCTATGAAATAAATAAACCCGAACCTAAATGTAAACTAAAGAAAAAAGGGCTTGTTTAAGTTATCTTAGTTCTATATACGAATTATAACACAGTGCTGTACAAATAAATTTAATTGTTTATAAATTAAAGGTCAAATTTAGTCAAATTTCTCTTGACATTTCTAAAAAATGGTATAAAATATAATTAGCACTCAAGGATACAGAGTGCTAACCGAAATAACACATAAACTTTTTAGGAGGATTTATATTATGAGTATTAAACCATTACTTGACAGAGTAGTATTACAGGTTGAAGAAGCCGAAGAAAAAACAAAGAGCGGTATCATTCTTTCATCTGCCGCACAGGAAAAGCCACAGTTTGCAAGAGTAGTTGCAGTAGGCCCCGGCGGTGTTGTAGACGGCAACGAAGTTAAGATGTATGTAAATGTCGGCGACAAAGTAATCGCAAGCAAGTATGCAGGCACAGAAGTTAAGATTGACGGTGAAGAGTACACAATCGTTCGTCAGTCAGATATTCTTGCAACAGTAGAATAATTATTTTTATTTGATATATTTTGGAGGTAATTAATTATGGCTAAACAAATTGCTTATGGTGAAGAAGCAAGAAAATCTCTTATGAGAGGTATTGACCAGCTTGCTGATACAGTTAAAATCACACTCGGCCCTAAGGGCAGAAATGTTGTACTTGACAAAAAGTACGGCGCTCCGCTCATCACAAACGACGGTGTAACAATTGCTAAGGAAATTGAGCTTGACGACCCATTTGAGAATATGGGCGCACAGCTTGTTAAGGAAGTTTCAATCAAAACAAACGATGTTGCAGGTGACGGTACAACAACAGCTACACTTCTTGCTCAGGCTCTTATCAGAGAGGGTATGAAGAATGTAACAGCAGGTGCAAACCCAATGGTTCTTAAGAAAGGTATTGCAGACGCTATCAATGTTGCGGTAAAGGCTGTTTCTGACAACAGCAAGCAGGTTTCAGGTTCTGACGATATTGCAAGAGTTGCTACAGTTTCTTCACAGGATGAGTTCATCGGTAAGCTCATTGCCGAGGCTATGGAAAAGGTTACAACAGACGGTGTTATCACAGTTGAAGAGTCAAAGACAGCCGAAACTTACAGCGAAGTTGTAGAAGGTATGATGTTTGACCGTGGTTACATTGCTCCTTATATGGTAACAGATACAGACAAGATGGTTGCAGAACTTGACAACCCATACATTCTTATTACAGATAAGAAGATTTCAAATACACAGGAAATTCTCCCGATTCTTGAGCAGATTGTTCAGTCAGGCAGAAAACTCCTTATCATTGCCGAAGATGTAGAGGGCGAAGCTCTTACAACTCTCGTACTCAACAAGTTAAGAGGTACATTTACTTGTGTTGCTGTTAAGGCACCTGGCTTTGGCGACAGAAGAAAAGAAATGTTACAGGATATCGCAACACTTACAGGCGGTACAGTAATTACATCAGACTTAGGTCTTGAGCTTAAAGATACAACAATGGATCAGCTTGGTACTGCTCGTCAGGTTAAGGTTGAGAAAGAAAACACAATCATTGTTGACGGTGCAGGCGACAAGGACGCTATTAAGGGCAGAGTTGCACAGATTCGTCAGCAGATTGAAACAACAACATCTGATTTTGACCGTGAAAAACTTCAGGAGCGTCTTGCTAAACTCGCAGGCGGCGTTGCAGTAATCAAAGTCGGTGCTGCTACCGAAGTTGAAATGAAAGAAAAGAAACTCAGAATCGAAGATGCTCTTGCCGCTACTAAGGCTGCTGTTGAAGAGGGTATCGTAGCAGGCGGCGGTATCGCTTGTATGAACGCTATTCCTGCTGTTTCCGCTTTTGTTGATACACTTGAGGGTGATGCTAAGACAGGCGCTAAGATTGTTCTTAAAGCTCTTGAAGAGCCGCTCCGTCAGATTGCCGCAAATGCAGGTCTTGAGGGCAGCGTAATCTGCGAAAACATCAAGAAAGCTAACAAGGTTGGTTACGGCTTTAACGCTCTTACAGAGGAATACACAGATATGATTGAGGCAGGTATCGTTGACCCGACAAAGGTTACTCGTTCTGCTCTCCAGAACGCATCTTCTGTTGCTGCAATGGTACTCACAACAGAGTCACTCGTTGCAGATATTAAAGAGCCTGCAGCTCCTGCTGCACCTGCTGCTCCTGATATGGGCGGTATGTACTAATTTAAAACTCCTTATAAAATCCCTTAAAAATGCATCTGCCATACCTGATTTGGTATGGCAGATTTTTTATGTTTATAATTAAACATACTTAAACGGTTCTTTATAAAAGTTAGAATAAATATGGTATAGCGAAACACATAAGCCAAGCAATTATAAAAGTTTGGTCGAACTTTTATAAGATTGAGGGTGTGGGCAAAGCCCACAAATATTTTCCTGTTTTGCTACTTGAACACAATGGCGAAAGTCTATTAAAAGTTTTGCAGCTTAAATTTTTCAAACTATTTACTTTTAGGCACAAACAACTTAGACATATCGACATTTTCAAATTTTAAAAGTTTTTCTTTAATATCAACACCGCCCGCATAGCCTGTCAAACTTCCGTTCGTACCTACTACCCTGTGGCATGGAACAATGATTGAAATAGGATTATGCCCTACCGCTCCGCCTATGGCTTGCGCCGACATATTCTCCGCTCCCCTTTTTTTCGCCATAATATCTGCAATTCCTCTGTATGTTATTACACTGCCGTACGGAATTGCAAGCAGAATTTTCCACACTTCATTGCGAAACTGAGTTGACGATAAATATAACGGCAGTGTAAAATTCGGGTTTTGTCCGCTGAAATAAACATCAAGCCATTTAGCCGTCTGCTCAAAAACAGGCAGGCTTTTTTGTTTATATTCTCCGTTAAGTGTAGAACCAAAATATTTTTGTCCTTCAAACCACAAGCCTATCAGCTCGTTACCGTTACTCGCCAAAGTGATTTTGCCGAGCGGTGAACTGTAATAATTTATGTACTGCATAATTTCTCCCCAAGCCGAAAAGTAGGATTTTATTCCCTATTTGTCGGCTATTTGCTTATTTTTTCTATAAACGTAAGTATTCGTCTTTCGTAGCCTTTTTTATCAATATAATGCGACTCGGCGTGTTCCGACTCTCTTACTATAAAAAGCTCCTTATACGCCTTACAGTGGGAATAATTTTTCATTGTCATCCATAGCGGAACAAACTCATCATTCTCTCCATGAATAAACAAAATCGGAATATCAGACCTCGCAATTTCAGCCGTTGTATTCACATCTTTATATCCATAGCCTGCACGAATTTTTGACATAATATTTGTAAGATAAATGATAGGGAATCTCGGAAGATGATAATCTCTTTTCAGTACATACTCAAAAATTTCGTCTACACTTGTAAAGCCGCAATCCGCAATAATGCCACGCACATTTTTTGGCATAATACTGCTTGCCATAAGTACAGTTGCTCCGCCCATAGATATACCGTGCAAAAATATTTTTATATTACTGCCGAAACGATTTACAGTATATTTCACCCAATTGCGCAGATCTAATCTGTCAAGCACTCCAAAGCCTACATATTTGCCCTCACTTTGCCCGTGTGCCCTGTTATCCACAAGAAGTACATTATACCCGTTTAAATAATAAGTACGGGCAAGGCTTGCAAAATCCTTTTTACCGCTGCCTGTAAAGCCGTGAACGCAAATAATAATTTTATCGGAAAATTTTTCGCTTTCAAGCAAAGCGCCGTATAATCGCAGTCCGTCAAAAGACTTTATATAAACATTAATATATGGCATATTTTCAAGCCATAATCTGCCTGTTTTTGCAATCGGATAATGCCTGTACCAGCTTGCTACGGCATCAATGTCCTTTTGACAACTGCTCTTTTTTTGCCTGTAAATAATCATTTTAAACAGATATTCAGACACAAGCACACTGCAAGCCACGAGAAGTACAACAAACAACAATATTCCCACTAAAATTTCAACCACGGCTATTCCCCATTTCATAAGGCAAGGTTTTTACTGCTCTTAATAGTATATCCGTACCTGAAAGATTTTAGTATAAAATTAAAAGGATGTACCGAAAAAGTACATCCTTTATTGTTATCAAAGTGCGCTGTTGAAGATTTCTTCTGCGTTGCTCATCATTTTTCTTACTGTGCTTTGTCCGCATTTTGAAGAAATAAAGTCCAAAGCCTCTGTAAATGTGCGTGGGTCATTATGGGTCAATGAATGTGCATCACTGCCGATAACATCAATATATCCGCCTTTTATAAGCCTTATAAGCTTAAGTTTTGAGAAAAACGACGCTTTTTTGGTATAAGAATTTGTGTTGGTCTGGATAATTACACCCATATCCTTAAGCTCACCGATAATAGACGGATCGTTGATTAAAGCAGGGTATCTTTCAACATGAGTAAGAACAGGAATCATATTGTAATTCTCTGTAAGTTTTACAAAATACTCCATAGTGTGACTTGAAAACTGCGATGTGTAAGCAAACTCGGTAAGTATGTAATTGGAGTTGCCGTAACAAGCGCAGGAAAAGTCATCTCCGTTAAACATATATCGAGTGACATAAACTTCCGCACCAACAACAACTTTCATACCGTCAGGAATATGCGGCATAAGTTTATCAATCGCATGCTGTCTTTGTGCGGCAAAATCCTCTGCACTGATTTCATTTGTATAAAAATGAGGAGTAAGACAAACATTTGTTACGCCTTGTTTTTTTAGTTCATTTAATATAACAAGGCTTTTTTCTACGCTTGGCGCTCCGTCATCAATTCCAGGAAGTATATGCGAGTGCATATCGTACAACTGCATTTTACTCCTCCATTCTGTTAGATATTAAAGTGCCTCACATACGAGGTCGCCCATCTGCTCACAAGTAACCTTGTTTGTACCCTCTTCATAAATATCCGGTGTACGGTTATTCTCAAGAACTTTGGTAACTGCTGCCTCAATAGCGTCTGCTGCCTTTGGCTGATCAAGTGAATAACGGAGCATCATTGCAACAGAAAGAATTGTTGCAAGCGGGTTTGCGATACCAAGACCTGCAATGTCAGGAGCCGAACCGTGGATTGGCTCGTAAAGACCGCTCTTGCTCTCTGAAAGGCTTGCAGATGCGAGCATACCGATTGAACCGCTGATCATTGACGCCTCATCAGAAAGAATATCGCCAAAGATATTTGAAGTAACAATAACATCAAACTGACCTGGGTTTCTTACAAGCTGCATAGCACAGTTGTCAACATACATATAGTTAAGCTCAACTTCGGGATATTCCTTAGAAATTCTTGTTACTGTTTCTCTCCAAAGTCTTGATGACTCAAGTACATTTGCCTTATCAACACTTGTGAGCTTTTTATTTCTCTTCATAGCAAGGTCAAAAGCTACTCTTGCAATTCTCTCTACTTCCGGTACGGAATACTGTTCTGTATCCCATGCGGCAGGCTGACCGTCAACTTCTGTTCTGCCTCTCTTACCAAAGTAAATACCGCCGGTGAGTTCACGAACAATCATAATATCGAGCGAACCGCCGATAATTTCATCTTTAATCGGAGATGCCTTTTTGAGCGGCTCAAAAATAACAGCCGGACGAAGGTTTGCAAAAAGGCCGAGTGCGCCTCTGATGCCGAGAAGACCTGCCTCAGGACGGTTGTTGCCCGGCTGATTGTCCCACTTAGGGCCGCCTACCGCACCCAAAAGCACGCTGTCTGCCGCCTTACACTTAGCAACTGTTTCATCAGGGAGCGGAACGCCTGTTGCGTCAATAGCACAGCCACCAAGGAGTGCCTCGTCATATTCTACTGTAAAATTAAACTTTTCGCTTACCTTGTCGAGTACCTTAACTGCCTGATTTACGATTTCAGGGCCGATACCGTCACCTTTTAACAAAACGATTTTGTAGTCTGCCATATTAATATCTCCTTTGAGTTAATATATTTGTCAGTATAGGCATAAATAAATGATTTTATTACACCTTTATATTACATTATTGCACAATCTTTCGCAAAAGATTGTAAACTGCGCTACAATTCGTACTATTTTAAAAATTAATCTTCAATATCCTTTTTTTCGGGAATTACCGAGAATACCTCCATAATCTTATCTCTCTGCCAAAGCTGCGGTGTAATTCTTACGGAGTAGCCGAAACCGTTGTCCATAACCCATTCAAAAGGCTTTGCCTGTGGCATTCCATACACTGCAAGCAAGGTCATTATAACGCCGCCGTGTGTGACAATAACGCTTTCTGTTGTGCCTGTTTTGATAAGTCCCTCAACAATGCTTTCAAATATTTTGCAGATTCTGCGTGTGAAATCGGCATTGCTCTCACCTCTCGGAGGTTTTACCGAGGGGTCACCCGCAAGCCATTTTTGGAAATCTTCATCTTCGTTTAAATCATTTGCGGTTTTTCCCTCCCATTCGCCAAAATTACATTCCGAAAGATTGGCGATGACAAGCGGATTTTGCTCCGGATAAAGAATTTTGCAGGTCTGTGTACAACGCTTTAACGGACTTGTAAAAACCGCCTGACAACCGGGATAGCGGTATTCGTAATCGAGCTTTCTCAGCTCTATTTTGCCCTTGTCAGAAAGCGGAACATCTGTTGTGCCTATGTATTTGCCCGACAAAGTTTCGTCAATACTTCCATGGCGAATAAAGTGAATAATATAAGATTTCATAATTGTAACTCCTATGGTATTTACAAATTGTAATTAATATATTATACTGTTCGTATAAAAGAGGTGCTTTCAATGAACAGTGATTTTCCTATGATAATTTCAATGCTGCGAAGAGAACGCAGATTAAGCCAAAAGCAGGTAGCGGCGGACTTGGGTATTTCCCAGGCGCTGCTCTCTCATTACGAAAAAGGAATAAGAGAATGCGGACTTGATTTTCTCGTAAAAACCGCCGAATATTATGATGTGTCTTGTGATTATTTACTTGGCAGAACACCGAACAGAAACGGTCAGCAGGCACAGCCTGTCAATATACCCGATGCGGAGATTCCGACAGTTGAGCCGGGCAGCAATATGGTCGCCATGATCAACAAAAAAGTTGTAATGAATACAAGCGCCGTTATTTTCGATATACTCGATAAACTCGGAAACAAAAAGCTGACAAACGCTGTAAGCAACTATCTTATGAATGCCCAGTATCAGGCATTTCGTTCGGTATATTCGTGTGAAGAAAGTAACCCGCAGGATTTATTTACGCTGAACAAAAGCAAGTACAGAAGTCTTTGCAGCGCAGCTATGACGCTCGACCTTGCTATGATTGACGCTATAATCGAAAGTAAGACCGAAAATACATCAATTGCTCTTTCACCCGATTTGCTTTCAAGATATTTTGAAAAAGGTACTGCTTCACTTTTTACATTGGTAAGGAATGCGGAAAAAAGCGTAAAAAGCAAGTTTAAATAAACGGTTCTTTGTAAAAAGTCGGATAATTATGGTTTAGCAAATTGATTTGTAATATAAATTTTAAATTCTTAAATCAAAATGGCTGAGTCAATATACAATTGATTCAGCCATTATTTTTAGCTTTAATATCAGGAAGTTGCTTGAGTTGTAGTCTGCTGTCTGCCCTTACTTACAATAATTATAATGTTAGAACCGCTTTCAAGAGTATCGCCTGCAACATGATTTTTGTAGCCGATAACTCTGTTTTCCGCTACTGTATCACTGTACTGATATTCAGCTGTAGCAAGAAGTCCCGCATCTGCAAGCGACTGCGCAGCCTCATCAATTTTATTACCCTGAATTGCAGGAAGTTCACGCATCTGAGCACCAAGACTGACTGTTACAGAAACTGTAATACCGTCTTCCTGCTCTACTTTAGAACCTGCCGGAGGATACTGTTCCATTACAACACCGTCGGCATATTTATCGCTGTAAGCATCATTGTAATCTCTGTAAACCACAACGCTGTCATCGGAAGCCGCAGCCTTTACAACATCTTCGTACTTCATTCCGACATAGTTAGGAACAACAGGACCTGTCCATTCCGTGCTTGATGTAGACGCTGCAGTGGCATCAGTATTACCCGAGAATAATCCTGCAAGCGGATTCTGCATAAGCCAAAATACACCGGCAATACCAAGTACAAGAACTGTAATTGCAACAGAAATAGTAACAATGGAAGTATGCGACATACCGTTATTACGGCGTGACTGCTCCTTTGTAATATTCATACTTGCTGTTCTCGAAATTTCGTCCTGAATAGCCTTTGCGGTATGTGCAACGGAAAGTTGAGAACGAAGCTCGTCAAAATCTGTAATTCTGTTCTCACGCTGAACCTGTAAACCGTTTGCAAGTGCTGATACAACATGAGGAGGCAAACTCTTTACAGTAGATGTGCTCATAAGAAGTCTGCTGTCTTTTAAACGCTCAACCGCACTCTTTGGAAGATGACCTGTAAGTGCATAGAAAAGTGTAGAACAAAGTCCGTAAATATCCGTAATATCATCAAGCGGAAAATTATCTTCATACTGTTCGGGTGCTGCTGCGCCTGAAAACAATTGAGATTTAATCGCTGTACCACGCTTACGCTCATTTTCCGTAGCATAGCCTGCCATTCTGATTTTACCCGAAGCAGTAATAAACAGATTTTTAGGCGCTACCGCATAATGACCGACACCACGCTTATGAAGAGCCTCAAGTGCCGAAATTACGGGCATAAAGAGCGGTCTTGCAATATCCCAGTCAAGATGACCGTTGCTACGCTCAATATATTCTTCAAAAGGAATAAGGTCCTCTTTTTCTTCAATAGCATATGCTGTATTGTTTTCTTCAAAAACATCAACAATATTTGTAAGTGCCGAAAGATCCTTTAATTCTGAAATAATGCGAAAATATGAAATAAACTCATCTTTAAGTTTATTAAAAGCAAGTCTGTCATCGTAATTAACTTTTAATTCAGTCTGTCCTTCATCTCTTGAAAAAAGACCGATCGGTAAAAATTCAGATACAATTACAACATCGCCCGTCTGCTTGTCAAAAGCAATATAGCGTGTTGATTCACCGTTAGTTTCAAGTCCGGTACCTGTTACATATCTGCCTGCAAGCTCTGTGCCGAAAGGCAGAAAAGGTGCCGACTGAACTTCTGAATTATCAAAATGGCAGTTCGGGCAGATTACACTACCGTTAAGTTCCTGCATACAACCCATACATAATGACATAAAAATTCAACTCCAAATAGAATAACACAAAACGAAATGATACAAATATATTATATCATAAGGTTATAATTCTTTTCAAGACTAATGAGTGTCATTATAGTTACAATTTTGTTATTACAACCGTTTATATAACAATGACATCTCTTTATAAAACTAAGTGGTGGAGATAATGGGGCTTGAACCCATGACCTTCTGACTGCCGGTCAGACACTCTCCCAACTGAGCTATACCCCCATATTGGTGTTTAAAAATTACCGCATACTATATAATGTTTTTGTAAATTAAATTCAATTTATGAACTGATTAATAATAATTATTGCATTTCCGTAATTTATTTTTACATTTGCTCTGTCAGAAATAAAAATATTTGAAATGCCCATTGCTTCTTCCGCAGTTAAAATAAGATTCTCCGCCGAATACTCGGCACCTATGTAAGATACATTCACACTGTCACAGGCAAAAGGAAAGACTGAAAAAGTTTTTCCTTTATTTCCGTCAAAATTATATTCGCCCATTTTCAAAAAGCGAATAATCTCTTTGTCGGAAACGATTATTCCGCTTGCACCTTTTTTATCAAGATACATAAGAACAGAAATATTTGCAAAGGTATGATCAAATCTTCCGCCTGTTGCGGCAAGGATAACAAAATCATCATATCCACGGGACAGTGCAACCTTTATGCAATGCAAAAGGTCTGTATCATCTTTATGTGAATTGAGTTTGATTACTTCGCAATCATCGGGTAAATTACCGCTGTACGAATCAAAATCACCGACTATAAGGTTAGGCTTTGCACTTGCTTTTTTTGCATATTCATAGCCCTTATCGGCACAAATAAGATAATTGCAGTCCTTAACCTGTTCCGATATAAAATCTATATCCGCTTCAGGCGAGCCCGCAATTATCGTACAACGCATTTTAATTCCCCTTTACTTTTTTAACTGCCACTTTTTAATATTTTTTACCTCATTGTACATAGCAACATAACTGTTGTGACGGGTTTTCTCAATATCTCCGTCAGCAAGTGCCTGCAAAACTCTGCAGCCTTTTTCGCAAGTATGAGAACATGAAGTAAACATACATTCTCCGAGATACTCTTTAAATTCGGGAAAGCAATATTGAAGCTCGTCTTTATCAATAATTTCGTATCTCTGCAAATCAACGGTTGAAAATCCGGGTGTGTCTGCGATATAACAGCCGTCAAGATTAAACAGTTCAACTGCTCTTGTAGTATGTCTGCCTCGTCCGAGTTTATCGCTTATTTCACCTGTTGCAAGGCTTAGGTTAGGAAAAAGCATATTTAACAAGGTTGACTTACCCACACCGCTGTTGCCTGTAAAAGCAGAAGTTTTGCCCATAAGTAAGGCCTTTAATCTCTCTGCTTCATCTGATTTTAGCGGAGAAGTACAAAAAACTTCAAATCCCGCATTTTTGTAAATATCGGCAACCTTTTCACCGCTTTCAATATCATCTTTTGAAATGACAATTACAGGCTGCATATTGCTGTTAATCGCAGCGGCGGTCATTTTATCTATAACCGCATAATTCGGACTTGGCGAAACTGTCGAACAAACGATTACGAGAATATCAATATTAGCAAGCGGCGGTCGCTTTAATTTATTTTTTCTCGGCAGGATTTCGTCAAGAGAGGCAAAGCCCTCTTTCTGAACAGAAATTTTCACCCTGTCGCCAACAAGAGGAGAATTTCCGCTCTTACGGAAACTTCCTCTTGCTTTACATTCATATATTTGATTGTCGCACTCGACATAGTAAAAACCGCCGAGCACTTTCATCAATAATCCTTCGTTACTGCTCATATCAATTAAAGCGATGCCTCGGAAGGTTCGGTTGCATCTGTTGGCTGAACCGGTGTGTATGGCGGCTCTGTAACAGGCGGCTCTGTATATGCAGGCTGTGTTTCAACAGGTGCGGTTGTAGGTACAGCATACTCGTGAGTAGCTGTTTGTGTTACAACAAGTGTTGAATAATTAATTGAATATTCACGGTAAACCTGACCGTCAAGCTGTACCACAATGTTTGAAGTACCCGAACCCGTAAATTCAAGAGTACAGGTCTTATTGTACTGCGGCACAAGTGTTTTTGAATACTTAGTATCAACAACACCGTCTACAATTACAGTCATCTCAACCGATTCAGTAGCATTTGTAGGTAAATCTACATATACATTTACTGTAGCCACATCACCCTTGCCCGAACTTACAGTAAGGGTTACAACAGTACCTTTATCTACCTTACCGTACTGCAACGGTGACTGTGAAAGAACTGTGTCTTTTGCCTCTTTACTTTCGTCATCGTAAACTGTTTCTACAGTAAGACCTGCATCAACAAGTTTTGTTTTAGCCTCTGAAAGTAAAAGTCCGGATACAGACGGAATAGTTACCTTTTCATCTCTCTCGCCGTTTGCAATGTAAATATAAACGGTAGAACCGATATTTGTATGAACACCTGCCTTAGGGAATACTTCTGCAACATATCCCTTAGGAGTTTTAGTGTTTTCAACATAGATTATCTTTGGAACAAGGCTCTTTTCCTCAATAATTGCAGATGCGTCTTTTTCGGAATAATTAAGAACATAAGGAACCGAAGCATTTGTATCTGTTCCGTTTACTTTAAGAGTAATCTGTGAGCCTGATTTTACAAGTTTTGAATCAGCGGCAGGCTCCTGTTCAAGAATTACACCAAGCTCTTTTGAAGCGTCATACTTGCTCTCCACAACAAAGTTAAAATTGTCTTTGTTGTCGGCATTGGCCTCTGCCAAAGTTTTACCGACAAAATTCGGTATTTCAACATCTTTAGCCTGTGAAGTCGAACATCCTCTGAAAATTGCAAGACCTACAAATACGGCAACCACAACTACGGCAGAAATTATAATACCCTTGATTGCGTAATAAGACGGCTTGTGTTCAACCTTCTGTTCCTCATCTGCGGTTTCAATTTCAGGTTCGGGAGTTTCCTCCGGTTTTGAAACAGCCTTATCAAACTTTGTACTGTTTGTTTTTGTATCTTTAAGTGAAGTAACAAACTTTGTAGGCTGATTATCAACAAATTTTGAATAATCAAATACAATAGACGGATTAAGTCTGAAACGCTCCATATCGTTGAGCATTTCAGCGGCAGAATTATATCTGTCGGCAGGATTCTTTTCCATAGCCTTCATTGTAATCTGCTCAAGTCCGATAGGAATAGTGGGATTAAGCTCTCTCGGGCGCTTAGGAGTTGACTGTAACTGCATAAGAGCTACTGAAACTGCACTGTCTGCGTCAAAAGGAAGTTTACCTGTGAGCATTTCATAAAGCATAACACCGACCGAGTAGATGTCAGACTTGCCGTCTGTTGCCTCACCTCTCGCCTGCTCAGGTGAAATGTAATGAACCGAACCAATTGCATGTTCTGTCATTGTGCGTGTAGCTTTGTCGGAAAAACGGGCAATACCAAAGTCTGTAACCTTGATTGTGCCATCCTGTAAAAGCATAATATTCTGCGGCTTTATGTCACGGTGGACAATGCCATGCTCGTGCGCATGCTGTAAAGCCTTAAGAACCTGACTTGTGAGATACAAAGCCTCTTTCCACTCAATGATACCCTGCTGATCAAAGTATTCTTTAAGTGTAATGCCGTCAATGTATTCCATTACAATATACTGAATCATATCACCGAAGCTGACATCATACACCTTAACAATATTAGGGTGTGAAAGTGTTGCGATAGCCTTTGATTCATTTTTAAAACGACGGATAAATTCCTCGTTATTGAGGTATTCATCTTTTAAAATCTTAATGGCAACTTCACGGTCATCAAGAGTATCGTTACAGCGATATACATTAGCCATACCGCCAACGCCGATAAGCTCATGAATTTCATAACGGCCATCAAGTCTTTTGCCGATATATTTATCCAATTTATTTCACTCTCCGTTTCTCAATAAATAACCGTGGCGGTAATATTATCGGTTCCGCCGCCTTCCTTTGCCTTGTCAACAAGCTTATTAATAAGATCCTCGCCCCTGTTTTCGTGGCAAATTTTAACCATATCGCCTGTTGTAATGCAATTGGAAAGTCCGTCTGTGCATATTAAAAGAACATCACCGTAAATAAAGTTTGCCTCTATATAGTCAAGCCTTACGGACGGTTTTATTCCGAGTGCTCTTGTTATAAAATTCTTATTGGGATGATTCTGTGCCTGTTCATAGGTAAGCTCACCTCTGCGCACCATTTCCTGTACAACAGAGTGATCCTCAGTAAGCTGTTTGATTTTGCCGCCCCTTATTGCATAGGTACGGCTGTCGCCAACATGGACAATATGAACCGTGGTATCCTTTACAAAAACAAACTCGCAGGTTGTACCCATTCCCGTAAGTTCGGGATCTTTCAAAGAAAGTTCATATATTTTCATATTTGCGTTTACAACAATTTCTGCTATAAGCTCGCCGATTTGTTCTTTGGTCATATCGTCCTTGTATAAATCGGTTATTTTGGAGCTTATGTATTCCACAGCTGTTGCACTCGCTATGTTGCCGCCGTTGGCACCTCCCATTCCGTCACAGACTACTGCCCAAGCACAGCTGGGAGAAATAACTCCGAAGCGGCAGTCGTCCTGATTTTGTGAACGAACTAAGCCAATGTCACTTTTGCTAAAGACTTCCAAGTTATTTTCCTCCTTCGTTAGTATGATTTCGTCTGAGCTGACCGCAGGAAGCGTTAATGTCACTTCCAAGGGTTCTCCTGACTGTCGCCGCAATATGTTTTCGGCCAAGTATATTTACAAAGGCCTGTTGCCTTTCAATACTGCTCTTTTTGTATCCTGTTCCGTCAACGGTGTTTACCGGAATGAGATTTACATGACAGTTCATATCGGCAAGTCTGTCCGCAAGCTCGTAAGCGTCCCTGTCAAAATCATTTACACCGCTTATCATAGAGTATTCAAAAGTAACCCGTCTGCCTGTAATATCAAAATAATCTTTACAAGCCTTTAAGAGTTCATCCATAGAATATCGCTTAGCAATAGGCATAGTCTTTTGCCTTATGGTATCGTTAGGAGCGTGTAATGACACGGAAAGCGTAATGCCGAAGTGCAGCTTTGCAAGCTCATAAATTTTAGGTACAATACCGCAAGTGGAAATTGTGATGTGGCGCATACCGATATTAAGACCGTTGTCATCGGATACAAGTCTTAAGAACTTTACCACATTTTCAAAATTGTCGAGCGGTTCGCCCATTCCCATAAGGACAATATTCGATATTCTGATATTCAAATCTTTTTGTGCGGATTCAATCTGATTGAGCATTTCAGACGGAGTCAAACTCCTTGAAAAACCGCTTTTGCCGGTTGCACAAAAAGTACAGCCCATTTTGCAGCCAACTTGTGTGGAAATGCAAATTGAGTATCCGTGTTTATAATTCATAACAACGGACTCTACACATTCACCGTCATTGAACGAAAAAAGATACTTTACTGTCTTATCATACCTTGAAATTAGTTTTTTTTCAATATTTGCAACAGAAATGTAACAACTTCTTTTTAAAAAGTCCTTGATTTTCAAAGGAATATTCAGCATTTCATCAAAAGAAGTGACATTTTTGTTAAGCCATTGGTATATTTGTTTTGCTCTGAACTTTTCAAAACCGTTCTCGGTTACAAAGTCGGTAAGCTCATTTAGGTCAAGAGATTTAATATCAATTAAGCTCAAAAGATTACCTCCTTGTAAGTACGGCTATGTAAAAACCGTCGCCGTCAAAAGTGTGCGGCATAAGTGTTATTTCATACGGTTTTTCGTCAAATGCTCTTTTAAGTTCGGGAGGCAGTTCAAGTTCAACTCCCTCAAAATCATTGTGCTCGGCAAGAAATTTTGCTGTATTTTTATTGTTTTCCTGCGGATTCAGCGTACAGGTCGAATATACAAGTTTTCCGCCTTTTTTTAGATATTTTGCGCTTTCGCAAAGTATTTTATACTGAATATCAGCAAGGTCTGTATCTATAAGGTCATCTTTATAGCGAATTTCGGGCTTTCTTGAAAGCACTCCGAGTCCGCTGCACGGCACATCGCAAAGTATTCTGTCTGCCGACGGCAATTCCTTATCGTCAGACGCACCGTCACGCAGGCAGGTTTCAATAATATTGATACCCAGCCTTTTTGCACCTTTTTCTATAAGTTTCAGCTTATGCTTGTACATATCGCAAGCCGTTATTTTTCCGCTGTTTTGCATATACTCGGCGATTGTAAAAGTTTTGCCGCCCGGTGCCGAACAAATATCAAGCACGGTCTGTCCTTTTTCGGCAGAAAGAAAGTATGCGCAAAGTTGGGACGACAAATCTTGAATATGCAGTAAACCGCCTTTGTAGGCTTTCAATCTTTCGATTGAACCCGTATCTGCTATTTTTACCGCATTACTCGGAAAATCAACTTTTTCAGCCTTTACCTTATCATCGGCAAGCACACTTATAAGTTCGTCAGCATTTGTTTTCAGCGTATTAACTCTTGCGTAAATATTCGGTCTGCCGCTAAGATTTTCTAAAATCCCCCTTGCGTTATCCTCGCCGTAGGAATTTATCCATAATTTAACAAGCATTTGCGGGCAGGAATATTTTACCGAGTAATACTCTGCCTTATTGTTTGAATCGGGATATTTTATTTTACAATTATCTCTCGCAAAACTGCGCAGAATTGCATTTATAAAACCGGAGGATTTTTGCAGTTTTTGCTGTTTGGCAAGTTTTACACTTTCGTTAACAGCGGCACTTTCGGGAATTTTATCCATAAAAGCCATTTGCAAAAGTCCGAGGCGGAGAATAATTTTTGTCTTTAACTCAATTTTCCTTAACGGGATTTTAGAGTATTGTTTAATGATGTAATCAAGAGTGATTTTACGCTCAAGCACACCGTAAACAAGCGCAGATGTAAAAGCCGCATCAAGCGGCGAAAGCTCACTTTCCTTTACTGCGTTATTGAGTGCTATATTGGAATATGCTCCGTCCTGTTCAATTTTTAATAATACTTTAAATGCAGTTTTGCGTGAATTAGCCATTTAAAAATCTCTTTTCTTATCTTCTTCTGTTATTCGCTATTATAAGCAATCTTAAAAGCTGTAAAATTGCCGTAAGAGCAGATGCAACATAGGTCATAGCGGCTGCCTGCAAAGTGCGTTTCGCACCCGTGTATTCTTCACCGTAAAGCAAATTTCCGTTTTTGATAGTTTCAAGCGCTCTTTTAGAAGCGTTAAACTCAACGGGAAGAGTTGCAATTGTAAAAAGTACGGAAAATCCGAATAAAGCTATACCGATATACAACATAACAAAACCGATTTTTGCGGAAAAACAAAGTCCCAATATAATCAAAAACCAACTTAATTTTGAACCGATATTCGCCATCGGAAGAATTGCCGAACGAATTTTATTCGGTAAATAATTCTGTGCGTGCTGAACAGCGTGACCTGCCTCATGACAAGCAACGCCTACGGCTGCTACGGTATTTGCATTATATACACTGTCTGAAAGTCTGATTACATTAGTTCTCGGGTCAAAGTGGTCAGTAAGATTTCCCGCTACCCTTTCAATACGCACTCCGTAGACGCCGTTTTGTCTTAAAACAAATTCGGCAGCTTGTGCGCCTGTCATATTTCTTGAATTTCTCATTTGAGAATATTTTGAAAAAGTTGATGAAACATTAATTTGACATATAAGTGAAATAATTACGCAAGGAAGAATAAACACAACATATGTCCAGTCAAAGCCATAAAACATAAAAATTCTCCTTTATATACCTATATCAGTTAAAGCTGTCACCGATATTTAATTTATGACCTGCAAGAAAAGCCGCTGACGGCATACGCTTTTTGCCCTCAGGCTGCAACTCTATAATTTCGACCGAACCGCTGCCGCAAGCAACAATCAACGGCTTTATGCTGATTATCGTGCCCGCTTTTCCGCTTTTTTCGCATACTTTTGTAGAATAAATTTTCAGTTTTTTTCCGTTAAGTTCGGCAGTCGCAATCGGCCAGGGATTAAGTCCACGGACTTTATTGTGCACTTCGTCGGCTGATTTTGTAAAATCAATCGGGCAAAACGACTTATCAATCTTTGATGTATGCGTAGCCTTGCTTTCATCCTGCTTTACAGGCTTAATTTCTCCGTTCTCAAGCATTTCAAGAGTTTTAATAATTAACTCTCCGCCGAGTATACTAAGTCTGTCAAAAAGCTCTCCGGATGTTTCATTTTCGCCGATTTTTGTTTCAATTACTGTCAATATATCGCCTGTGTCAAGTCCCTCTGCCATTTGCATAGCTGTCACACCTGTTACTTTGTCGCCGTTAAGAACCGACTGCTGAATAGGTGCCGCGCCTCTGTATTTCGGCAAAAGTGAGCCGTGGATATTGATACAGCCGTACTTTGCGCTTTCAAGCACTGCCTTCGGTAAAAGTTTACCGTAGGCCGCAACTACGATTACATCGGGATTATATTTTTTTATTATTTCAAGAGGTTCTTCCGATTTAAAGGTTGTCGGCTGATATACGGGAATGTTAAGTTCCTGCGCACATACCTTTACATCAGGAGGAGTAAGCACCATTTTTCTGCCCTTTGGCTTGTCAGGTTGTGTAAACACAGCCTGCACCGTATGCTTGCTTTCGTATAATTTTTTGAGTGCAGGCACCGCAAAATCAGGAGTGCCCATATAAATTATATTCATAATTAACCCTCAAATCAGCCAAACATTTCTTCGTATTCTTCAGGAGTAAGCATCTTGCTTGCTTTCTGTTTAAAAAGAATACCGTCAAGATGGTCAAGCTCATGACAAAAAGCTCTTGCAAGCAATTCTTCACCGTCAATCGTAAATTCATTGCCGTGTCTGTCAAAAGCCTTTACCTTAACATAGTTAGGGCGCTTTGTAATACCCCATTCGCCCGGACAAGAAAGACAGCCCTCAAGGCCCTCCTGCTCGCCGCTTGATTCAATTATAACAGGGTTTACAAGCTCGATAACCTGATTTTGTTCTTTACTTACATCAATAACAACAACTCTGCGGATAATGCCAACCTGCGGTGCGGCAAGACCTACGCCGCCCGAGTCGTGCAAGGTTTCTGTCATATCATCTATAAGCTGTGCGAGTCTGTCATCAAATTTAACAACCTCACGGCAGTGCTTTGTGAGAACGCTGTCGCCCTCTTTTACAATTTGCCTAATAGCCATATTCACACTTCCTTAACATACAAGAGCGTTCATATCAGCATAAGCCGTAACGCCCGAAAATTCCTTACTCTTGCCAAACTCACAAAGAATCTTTGAAAGCAGGGCACGAAACTCGGAATTGTTTTTACATTTTATAATAATTTTAAACCTGTATTTATTACTTATTTTTACCACCAATGCAGGTGTAGGCCCTAATATTCGCAACGGCATATTCGGATAATTTTTCTTTGCCTCTTCTGTAAAGAGTTCAAGGAACTTTACCGCACCTTTAAAGGCAGCTTCTCTGTTCTGCGATACAAAGCCTACAAGGCATATATCGGCAAACGGCGGATACAGCATTGCCTTGCGTACCTTTATTTCGTTCGAGTAAAAGGTATTGTAATCCTGTCTTGATGCCATTGAAATTATCAGATTTTCGGGTGTGAATGTTTGAATAACAGCCATACCCTTGTCATTGCCTCTGCCGCTTCTTCCGACTACCTGTGTGAGCAGTGAAAAAGAACGCTCATAACTGCGGTAATCATCGGCATAAAGCATATGGTCGGCATTAAGCACACCAACCAAAGTCACATTTGGAAAATCAAGTCCCTTTGCAACCATCTGTGTACCCACAAGAATATCATATTCACCGTCAGCAAAAGCTGAAATCATTTTTTCATACGAAGATTTCGACGAAGTGGCATCGGTATCCATTCTTAAAATCCTTGCCTCGGGAAAAATATCGGAAATATCTTTTTCCGCTCTCTGTGTGCCCGTTCCGCCAAAAGTAAGTCTGTGACTGTGACATACGGGACATTCATCTGTGTAAGGCACAGAATAGCCGCAATAATGGCACATTAATCGGTTATTTGCACTGTGGTAAGTAAGAGAAATTGAGCAATTCGGGCAAGTCACAGCCTCTCCGCACGCTCTGCAAGTAACAAAAGTATTGTAACCACGGCGGTTAAGCAAAAGTATCGACTGCTTTTTATGCTCAATATTATACGCAATATTTTGCAGGAGAACATCAGAAAAACCGCTTGTATTGCCGTTTTTCAGTTCTTCCCCCATATCCGCAACAACAACTTCCGGCAGCACGGCTTTACCGTATCGTGCAGAAAGCGTATTAAGCGAATATCTGCCTGTCTGTGCATAGTAATAGGTTTCTATACTCGGTGTAGCCGAGCTAAGTACAAGCAAAGCATTGTTGTACGAGCAACGGAACTTAGCAATCTCTCTTGCATGGTAGCGTGGAGAGCTTTCGGACTTGTAGCTGTATTCCTGCTCTTCGTCCATAATAATCAGTCCGACCTTATCAAAAGGCGCAAACACAGCACTGCGTGTACCTATTACAATTTGTGCAAGACCTTGTTTTACTCTTTTGTACTCATCAAGTCTTTCGCCAAGTGAAAGTGCACTGTGAAAAACCGCAATCTTATCGCCAAACCTTTTGGCAAACTGCGATACAAACTGCGGAGTAAGCGAGATTTCAGGTACCATAACAATAATGCCCTTACCGTCATCAATTACTTTTTCAATCAGTTTGATAAATACACTTGTCTTTCCCGAACCCGTAACTCCGTAAAGCAAACTTACGCTCGGAAAAGGCGAATCATATTCATTGTAAAGAGAATCGCAAGCAGACTGCTGTTCTTCGGAAAGTACAATTTCTTTCAAAGAGCTGTCTTTTTGTCGATTTTCAATCCTGAAAACTTCTTCATCAAAAAAGTATATCAGTCCTTTTTTACAAAGCGCATCCACAACGGCGGCGGTAACTCCTGTAAAATAGCAAACCTCTTTTACCGAAATTGCACCTGCCATTTCAATAAGTTCAAACACATTTTTCTGCTTTTCGGTAAGCTTTACTCCCGATATATCAACTTCGGGAGTAACCGCCGCCATTTTCATTACGGCGTCATTAACCTTGCGAAAAATCTCGTCCGACTTATACAACACCCCTTTTTGAACAAGGAGTTCAAAAGGTTCTGTTGTACTGTAACCGAAAGCATCAAGCAATACTTCGCTTTTTACTGCTTTACGCTTAGAAAAAAGGTAATTATAAACTCGTTTTTCCTCGTCCGTAAGTTCGTCAAAGGAAAACTCGCTTTCATCTTTTGCACCGTACATAGTAGTAACTTTGTAGTTAATACCTGCCGGCAACATTGTTTTTACAGCCTCATAAAAGGTGCAAAAGTAATGAGATTTCATAAAAGCGGCTGTTTTAAGCATTTCATCGTTTAAAACAGGCTCATCATCAAGTACGGAAATAACAGACTTCAAGCCTTTGCTTTCACCCTGATGAACAGCGGTTATTATCCCCTGCCTTTTACGATTTCCTCTGCCGAAAGGCACAAGAACACGCACTCCCGCAACCGCTTTGTCAAGCATTGAATCGGGAATTGCGTAGTCAAAAGCCTTGTCAAAGGAATATGCTGCTTTTTCAACAGCAATCTCAGCTATTTGGGAGCTCATCATCGTCAGGCTCTAAAATGCCAATCTCGTGATTTTTGATTTCATCAATAGCAATGAGAACAGGCTTGTCGTCTGTAACCTCACCGCTTTCTTCCTGCTCTGCTGTAATCTCTCTTGCTCTCTTTGCAACACCTACAACGAGGGCATACTTACTTTGCTTACCTGCGAATAATTCGTCAACATTAACCTTATGCATAATTAATCTCCTATCATTATCATAATATATTTTCCGAAAAAATCGGTTATTTACTCTCTTTTTCTAAAATATCAAGAACTTCGTTTACCGCTGTGTCGAGGTCATCGTTCACAACATTGTACTTATATCTGTTCTTAAATGACATCTCATGCTCCGCCTCTGCAAGTCGCTTAGCGATGGTTTTTTCATCTTCGGTTCCTCTGCGGTGAAGTCTGCGTGAAAGCGAATCTATAGAAGTAGGAAGAATAAAAATACTTAACACATCAGGATATTTTTCAAGAATTTGAAGTCCTCCCTGAACCTCAATTTCAAGGAATACATCATAGCCCTGATTGAGTAAATCTTCTACCTGTTTTTTAGGTGTGCCGTAGTAATTGTCACAATACTTTGCGTACTCAAGAAAACCGTTTTCTTCTATAAGTTTTTCAAACTGTTCCTTAGTAACAAAATTATAATGCACTCCGTCAATTTCACCTTTTCGAGGTTTTCTTGTGGTATTTGATACCGAAAGGCGAATATTAGGATTGCGCTTTAAAAGCTCTGCCATAATTGTGCCCTTGCCTACACCGGAAGAACCTGTGTAAAGCACAAGCTTACCCTTAGACTTACTGTTCATCCTTTTGTTCCTCGCTTTCAACTGTTCTGTTATGAATAGCCTCTGCGGAGATGGCGGACAACACAATGTGATCGTCTTCCGTTACAAGTACCGCCTTGCACTTTCTTCCGCAAGTGGCGTCAACAAGCATTCCTTTTGATTTTGCATCCTGCACAATTCTCTTTACGGGTGCCGCATCGGGTGCAACAACGGCAATAAGTTTATCAGAATTTACAAGATTGCCAAATCCGATATTGATAAGTTTCATAATTTCTCCTTACTCAATATTCTGAATCTGCTCACGCATTTTTTCAATTTCACTCTTGATTTTTACAACCTTATGGGCAATTTCGGCGTCCTGAACCTTTGAACCGATTGTGTTCGCCTCTCGGTTCATTTCCTGAATAATAAAGTCTATTTCTCTGCCGATCGGAGTCTGTGATTCCATTATCTTTGAAAGCTGTGCAAAGTGACTTCTAAGTCTTACGGTTTCTTCGGCAACAGCTACTTTATCGGCAAAAACAGCTACTTCGGTAAGCACTCTCTGCTCGTCAATATTGATATTGTAATCCTGCAAAGTGCGGTTAATTCTGTCAAGCAAACGCTCTTCGTATTCTTTTACCGTTTGCGGTGAACGCTCGTCAATCTCATCAACGGTAGCAAGTATAACTTCCGCTCTGCCAAGAATATCGGCTTTCATTTTTTCGCCCTCAGCCTCACGCATTGCAATAAATCCATCAATAGCCGAATTTGCTGCCTCAAGTACATCCGCTGTGATTTCTTCTTCATTTTCAGGTGCTTTTGAAACCGTATATACATCGGGAAAACGAGAGATAGCCGTAACCGTAACATCATTTTCGATTCCGTAAGTTTCCGAAATCTCTTTCATTGCATTAATATAACCCGAAACAAGAGAATGATTAATTTTTACCTCGGCAGGTGTGTCTTCTGCAGCGCCTACTGTAACAAACATATCAATCTTACCGCGGGATACTCTTGAATTTACAAGAGCCTTGAGTTTATCGTCAAGAAAACCGTAGCCCTTTGGAGTTCTGCAGGAAAATTCAAAAAAACGATGATTTACACTTTTTATCTCAACACTGATTTCTCTGCCGTGCAAAACAGTGCGACATCTGCCAAAGCCTGTCATTGATTTTATCATTGGTAAACTTCCTTTCATATTATAAATTCTTATATTTCAAAACTTAATTTATAAAATCTGTTTTTATTTAAATACATTATACCACACTATAATTCATATAGCAAAGAGATTATTACAAAACTGTAATAACTTTTTTAGTTTACATCAGATATAAGTATATGATATACTAATAAGGATGTAGTATTTTATTAAAAAGGAATGATTTTATGTCAGGACATAACAAATGGAGTACCATTAAACAGAAAAAAGGTAAAAACGATGCTGCAAGAGCTAAGGTTTTTACCAAGATAGGCAGAGAGCTTATCGTTGCTATCCGTGAGGGCGGCAGTGCTGATCCGAGCATAAACTCAAAGCTTAAGGATTGTATTGCTAAAGCAAAGGCTAACAATGTTCCTAACGACAACATTGAGCGTATTATCAAAAAGGCTGCCAGCGGCGGTGACGGTGCAAACTATGAGGCAGTTACATACGAAGGATACGGTCCTAACGGTGTTGCGGTAATCGTTGAGGCTCTTACAGACAACCGTAACAGAACAGCAGGTGAAGTAAGACATTACTTTGATAAGTTCGGCGGTAATATGGGTACTCAGGGTTGCGTAAGCTTTATGTTTACAAAGAAAGGCGTACTTGTAATTGAGCGTGAAGACCTTGATAAGGACGAAGACACTGTTATGAGCGACGCACTTGAGTACGGCGCATCTGATTTTGAGGCTGACGAAGATGTATTTACAATTTACACCGAGCCTGAAGATTTCAGCGCAGTAAGAGATGACCTTGAAAAAGCAGGTTATACATTCGTTTCTGCCGAACTCGAAATGGTACCGAGCACATACACAAAGCTTGAGGATGAGGATGCTAAAACAAAAATGCAGAAAATGCTTGATATGTTTGAGGACAACGATGACATTCAGAATGTTTGGCACAACTGGGAAATGGAAGACTGATTTATCTTCCCTGTGCTATCAAAACTAAATCCTTATTATCAACAGAGCCGTCGAGGTTATAATCGGCGGCTTTTTTGTATGCTCCAAAAATCTCTTTCTCACCCGTCAATGTTTTCATAAGCAATTTATAATCATTTGAGCTAACCGTTCCCGTACCTGTTACATCACCGAGTACAACAACAGTGTAGCTTGTTTCTTTTGTGGCTACAACTGCACCTGTTCTCAATTTACCGCTCAAATTATTTCCGTTTTTATCGGTTACAGAAGTTATCGGCGGACAATTCTTTTTAAGCTGTGCTGCTGTTGTTCCGCTTTTTATATTGCAAATAAAGCCGTCATCAGTAAAAATATAATCGGAGAAATGCGCATTTGAATTACCGTCATTTTTATCTGTGGAATTATTTGATTGCGGTTTGGTATCTGAATTTGTATTAAAATCAATATTTTTAAAATCGGAATTACCGATAATCGTTGCAGTAGAATAATCATCTGTAATTGCAACGACTTTTCCGCACGCATATAGAATTTTTCCGGTATTTCGTTTTATTTCATACTTTGTAATGCTACTGTTATTAAGAGAAGTGCGATATACAGAACCCGATCTGTAGTAATAAATACTCCCATTACTTACAGAAAACGGATTTGTACAATTATACATATTTGTATATTCTTTATTTTCGTTTAACGAATAAATATATCCTCTGCTGTCAGACAAAAATCCCGCACCGCTGTTATAAAAATCCGAGCAATCACGCACTCTCGTGCAATATTCGGCTTTGTTTTCATCAAGTCTGTATACGGAACCGTCATAAAGAAAAACATATGCACTGCCGTTATTTGTTGTAATGGCATTCACATTCTTTTCGCTGAATCTGTAATCAGACAAATGTTTTCCGTTAAAATCATATGACGAAACATAACAATACACTTCGTCCGTTTTCATAACATAAAGCCTGTTATTGCAAATTGAAATATCGGTATAATTAAAGTCATCTAAAACATCGGAATTCACATAACTTACTCTGCCGTCAAAACAATTAATACGCACTATACGGTACTTAAAATCATTTGTCATATATACTGCACAAACAGTATCTTTATCAATGAAAGGTACTCCTACAAATCCACCATCAACGGTAAAGCTGTATGACTTTATTGTAGGTACAAAACTTTGAGTATAAACAGTTTTTCCGTTGTATGCAAAAGCAAACGCACCGTTATCATCGGCATCAAAATAAACTTCTTCACAATTTGAAAAGGTATTAAAATTGTATTTTTCAACCGCAATTGCAGACATATTTGCGACAAAAAACATTATAACAATAGTCAAAACAGCACAAATAAACTTTTTAATACCCTTTCCCTCCTTGTGAAATAAAATAACTTATCCCTAAAATGACGATAGGCAACACCGCAAAAAGCAGTGTTGCCTATTATATTTGTTATTTAATTTTAAGCCTGATCCGGTGTAGCTACAAGCGAGCCGTCATCGTTCATTCTGTAATATCCCATACCGTTCATAACAAGTGTATCGTTTCCGTCAAACGCATACGGAATATCAATTGTTGCTTCTGAATCTGCATAGTATGTTACTGTTATTTTTTCATTATCGTAGGTATAAACACCCTCATATGTGATTGAACCGTACATATCGGCGATAAAAGTACCGTCAGCATTAAATTTATAAGTAATATCATAAGAAGGAATGTTCCAATTACCTGTTAATTTATCGCTCTTTTTGAATGTGTCAGGAACTTTAAGTTCAGGTTTTTTAACAGTTGCGCTCTTGAAAATATAAGGTTTTTCAACACCGTCTACTGTAAGCTTAAATGTTCTTCCTGTGAAGATATTACCTGAAATTGTGTATGAACCCGAGAAAACATTAGTTGAGTTTACATAATCAGTACCGTTTTCGCTTGTTGTTGTATAAGTTGATTTTTGAGTAATTGTACCGACAGAAACTGTAATGTTGCCATCTTTATCGAGTGTGTAATATGTAATACCGTCGCCAGCCTCATCATAAGTAGCGCCGTTACTGTCCTCTACAAGTACCCATGTACCAACAATACTTGAATTGAAGAATGAAGTAAATACGAAAAATGCAGCAATAAAAGCTAAAACTATTACGCCCGCAATAATAATCGGGGTCTGAATTGTTTTCTTTTTCGCAGGAGTTGAATCGGCTGTAAATACCGCTGTAGGACCGTCCTCTCCGGCAATTACATTTATTGTGCCTTTAACTTTAGCAGGGGTTTCTGCAGCATCATTATTTGTTTCTGCCGAAGTCCGGTTATTCTCTGTTTCGGCAAAAAAATCTTTATTCTCTTCCAAAAGAATGCCTCCTAAAATAATATATCTAAATTATCATACTACATTTTTAAAAATAAATCAACAACTTCACTTAGGTTTCACTTAAAATACATATAAAGTTGGCATTTTAAAGTGCCGTTATACAATTTTCTGCGCTTATCGGCTTTTCTTCCAAAGATTTTTTCAAAGTCATCGTCAGGAGTAATTATTGTGTAACTTTTACCTTGTGTTCTTTTAAATTTTTCACCCATTACCTTGTAAAGTTCTTCTGCTGATTTTACATCAAGCAATCTTTCTCCGTAAGGCGGGTTAGTTATCACTGTCATAAAACCTTCGTTAAGCTCAAAATCCTTTATATCACGCTTAGCAAATGTAATTCTGTCAGCAACACCTGCAAGTTTTGCGTTCTTTTTTGCTACTTCAAGTGCAAGTTCGTCAATGTCATATCCCTCGGCACGGAAATCGCAATCACGCTTTTCATTTGCTTTTGCAATTTCTCTTTGCTCTTTCCATACATCTGGCGGAACGCAATTCCATTTTTCGGCTGCAAAATAACGATTGATTCCCGGTGCTATTTTCATTGCTTTTAAAGCCGCCTCTATAAGAATAGTACCGCTGCCACACATAGGGTCAACAACAAAATGATTACCTCTTACCCTTGACAAATCAGCCATTGCAGCGGCAAGAGTTTCTTTTATCGGTGCTTCGTTTGATTCGGCACGGTATCCACGCTTGTGAAGTCCTGCGCCCGAAGTATCAAGCATAACGCTGACCTTATCATTCATAATAAGGAACTGAATTTGGTGCAGCGGGCCGCTTTCCTCAAGCCAAGGCAGCATATATTTTTCGGAAAGTCTTGTTACAACAGCCTTTTTGATAATTTTCTGACAATCAGGAACACTCATCAGTTTTGAGCTAAGGCATCTTCCTTTTACAGGAAAAGCGTCGTTAACACCTATAAAATCTTCCCAAGCGACTGATTTGACACCTTCAAACAGTTCTTCAAAACTTACCGCCTCAAACTCTGCAAGCAAAATCTGTATTCTTTCGGCATATCTTGAATTGATATTTGCCTTTGCCATATCTGAAAAATCGCCCTCAAAGGTTACCTTTCCGTTATGAGCCTCAACATTTTTTAAACCTAAAAATTTAAATTCATTTGCACACAGTCCCTCAAGACCGAAAATACAAGGTGCGGAAAACTTAAGCACCGAATTCACTCCTTATTCCTTAAAAAAGGGTATCGGAATAACCGATACCCTTATCAGTATTTTTAATTTATATTAGCATACAAAATCAATTAAAATCCTGCACGCTTAATTACAGGCCTTAGACAGTTGGCTCCAAAAGACCGTAATCACCGTTTTCACGCTTATAAACCACATTGATTTCATCAGTGTCGGCATTCTTGAACATAAAGAAGTTATGGTTTACCATATTCATCTCAAGAATAGCCTCGTCAACGGTAATAGGTTTAATAATAATATGCTTTTTACGCATGATCTTGTAGTCATCGTCTTCAGCCTCGTTAATTTCCGGACTTAGACTTACGAAATCATCAATGCTACCGCTCTTAATCTTCTTTTCGAGCTTAGTCTTGTTTTTACGAATCTGACGGCCGAGAATGTCAACAACTTTATCAAGTGCGTCATTCATTTCAGGCATTGTGCTCTCAGCACGAAGAACAAGACCGTTATCTCTGATTGTAACTTCAACAGTCTGACGGTTCTTTTCGAGGGTGACAACTATGTTTACTGTGGCATTCTCAGAAAAAAGTTTTCCGAATTTATCAAGCTTTTTTTCTGCTCTTTCTTTAAAGTTATCTCTGAGTGTTACCTTTCTTGCTGTGTAAGTATATTTCATAATTGTGCCTCCCTTTTCAGGTAATTTATTTTCTGCCGTTGCCGTTGCCTCTGCGGCTGTAGCTGCGGCTTTCACCACCACGCTTGAGGTCAGAAATTTTGTCTTCGCTTGTCTGTTTAAACTTAGACATCATATCCTCAAAGCTTGTGGGGGTATTCTTTTTTGAAGCCTGCCACTCATAATTTCCCGGTGACTTAACGGGTGGTGCAGGTTTGTACGGCTGTCTTGGTGTACCCTGGCGGCGGTTGTTTCTGTCGCCTCTTTCAGGTCTGTCACCTCTGTCGTTATTTCTTGGCTTACGCTCCTGCGGAACTGCCTGTTTCATAGAAAGGCTGATTTTGCCGTTATTGAGGGCAAGAACCTTTACCTTTACAGTCTGTCCTACCTTAACATAATCACCAATTTCATTAATATAGGTATGTGCTACCTCTGAAATATGTACCATACCTGTCTGTGAATCGGGTAAATCGACAAATGCACCAAACTTTGTTATACCCGAAACCTTACCTTCTAAAATCATACCGACTTCAATTGCCATAAAAATTATTTACCCCTTAATTTATATTCTACCCTTTGACTTTACAAGAGCTATTCGCCCGAAACATTATAGAAAATTCTTTCGCCTTCGCTAACATAACCCATTTCGTTTTTGGCTATTTTCTCAATGTATTCTTTAAGCTGGTCGCCTGTGTAGCCTTTAACTTTATCCAAATATCTGGTCTGGATTTCAACCACATTAATCTGCTTATTAATCTCATCAAGTTCAGCTCTTTTGTCGGCTATCTGAATATTTTGATTAACTATAGTGATAACTGCGTAAAAAGCAAATCCGATAATTGCGAGATATAAAAGTACATATCTTCCTCGTTTTTTCTTTTTAGGTTCAATTTCCTTTATAGTTGTATTTTCGGCTTTACTTTCAGGATTAATCTGCGGTTTTTTCTTTTCCTTTTTCATTACTCGCCTTAACCTTTTTTCTTACCGATAAACCTATTCGTTTATTTCTAAATGTATCTATTTTCTTACTCATATTATACAATATATTGTTGCTGCTTTTCAATAGTTTTTTTGTAATTTTTTTAAATTTTGTTTTAATTTTTTGGATTATAACATTAATCGCATTTATTATTGGGCAATATATCCTTGAAATGAGTTTTCCGAGTGAAAACCTGTATGCCAAAAAGCCGCACAAAGCACCGAATACAATATAAATTCTGACATATCCGTACAGCATTGCAAGTGAATATAAAAACAGCGCAACACTTGCGATAAGCATAAAAATTATATCGGCAATAATAACTGCGGTTTTGGTACTTAAAAACGCTACTCTTATAAACTTAAATATGCCGTACAACATTCCAAGCCCTACACCGAATAAAAGCGAATATAAAAAAGCTTGAGATTGAATATAAAAATCAATTTCCATAGCTCACCTATTTAAAAAGTTTAGAAAGTCTTGAGCGGGAATTATCATTGCCTATATACTGCATAGCATTTATTTTTCCGTCAATTGACACTTCACCCGATTCAAGATTCAATTTGTCAATATGCAGTCGTTCTCCCTTAATAATCAATCTGCCGCACGAGGTAAGTACAGACACCGTTTCTTCGTTAAAGCCGCTTACATCTTCCGCACCCGTAAGCATAAGTTTACCTCGTGCATCAAGCATAAGAGTATGATTTTTTCCTTTTGGAATTTCACTCATAAAAATACCTCCGTATAAATGCTACTTAATTTATACGGAGATTAAAACAAAAATATTACATTTTCAATTAAACTACAGCCTCATACATTGTATCGGCTTCCTCTTTACGGACAACTTCCTTTACGGCTGTAACCTTTACTTTGACACTTCTTGAACCGAGAGTAATTTCGATTACATCTCCGACTTTTACATCGTATGACGCTCTCGCTTCTTTACCGTTCACGCTTACTTTACCTGCGTCGCAAGCCTCGTTAGCAATAGTTCTGCGTTTAATAAGTCTTGAAACTTTTAAATATTTATCAAGTCGCATTGTTTCACCTCCGACAAAAAAGGAGCCGACAAACGCCGACTCCGAAAAATCAATTACTGATTTACAGTATCCTTAAATACCTTGCCTGCCTTGAAAGCCGGAACCTTAGATGCTGCGATTTCGATTGGATTACCTGTTCTTGGGTCGCTGCCTGTTCTTGCCTTTCTCTGGCGCTGCTCAAATGTACCGAAGCCTGCAATCTGTACCTTCTCGTCTTTGGCAACAGAGTCGATAATTGTATCAATAACTGCTGTAACTGCCTTTTCTGCATCTTTCTTAGTAAGACCACTCTGCTCAGCAACAGCTGAAATAAGTTCTGTTTTGTTCATATCAATGGACCTCCAAATTATTCTTTTATTTTTACTTCATCCCAAAGGGAATCAAGCTCTGACAAAGTTGCGCTTTTCATATCAATTCCACGCTCTTTTGCAAGCGCTTCAACTTTTGAAAAACGACCTATAAACTTGTCGCACGCATCGTAAAGAGCGTGTTCACTGTCAATCTTTAACAGTCTTGCAACATTTACCGCAGAGAAAAGAACATCTCCGAGCTCTTCATACTGATTATCGGTATCACCCTTTGAGACAGCCTCTTTAAGTTCATCGCATTCTTCATAAAGTTTAGCGAGTGCATCTTCCGCATTGCTCCAGTCAAAACCGACCTTTGCGGCTTTCTGCTGAACCTTTGAACTTCTCATAAGTGAAGGCAAAGCCTTAGAAACGCTTTCCATTGCCTGTGTTTGAGTTTTCTGCTCTTTGGTCTGCATCTTTATAGCGTCCCAATTTTTGAGCACCTGTTCGGTAGTATCGGCATTTACATTGCCAAATACATGCGGATGACGGATAATAAGTTTTTTGCAAACTCCGTCACATACATCGTCAATATTAAATGTACCTTTTTCGCTTTCAATTTCAGAATGAAGAGCGACCTGTAAGAGCACATCTCCGAGTTCTTCCTTTAAAAGGTCATTATCCTCTGTATCAATAGCCTCAACAGCCTCATAGGTTTCTTCAATGAAGTTTGAACGGATAGATTTGTGAGTCTGTTCTCTGTCCCACGGACAACCGCCCGGAGCACGGAGAATTTTTACAATTTTAACTAAATCTTCAAATTTGTATTCCGACTTTTCTTTAAAATCCATTTCAATCTTCCTCTCAGACAAAAGCTTTACTATGCAATATGTCGCAAGTAGTAAAAATTCGCAATCATAATTAATATTTTACCCAATAAGATGGAATTTTGCAAGTAGTTTTGCAATTTTTTCCCCTTTTGGCAAAAATTCTATTACTGTGGCAGTAAAAGTACGCAATATTAACAAAACAAAGATGTAAACGATGATTGCAGCAATAATTGCGCAGATTGTCGCAACTCTGTGCGGAGCAACCATAAGTACGCCTGCATTTACAAGATAAGCAGTCAATCCGCTTGCTACTGCGCCGATTAAAGGCTTGATTGTAGTAGTATAGAAGTTTATTCTTATTTTTGAATGTTTAATAAGCAGATAAATGCCTACAACACAAGACAAGAAGTAACCGATAAGCGAGCCTGCCGTTGCGCCCTGAATATTGATGGAAGGAATACTTACAAACATCCATGTAATACCGATTTTTACAACCATACCGAACGCATACAACTTCATAGGAAGATCTGTTCTGCCTATGCCCTGCAGCATACTGCAAATAGGTGTTTCAATAGCCGCAAAAATAGTTGTAAGTCCCATAAGCATAAGTACATTACCGCCGATAGCGGCAATAGACTCACTTGTATAAATAAATGACATAATCGGATGTGCAAGAACACAAAGACCTATACCCATCGGAAGAGTAAATATCATTGTCATACCGAATACAGTTTCCATTGAAGTTTTAAGGACTTTCTTGTCGCCCTTTGTCCATGCACTTGTAACATTAGGCATGGCACTTGAACCGAATACCTGTGTAACCGCAGTTACAAGCTGCATAAGTTTAAGTGCTGCCGCATAACAACCCCAAAGTTTAGTGTGAATTGTAATAGGGTCGTTTACAATTGATTCGGTAAAACCGTATTTGCCGTACTGGTCAATAAGTGCCTGTGGATTAGTTACCGCAAGTTCTTTGAGTACACGCTGAATAATAATCTGGTCAATAAGCGAACCCATACTCATTATGAAAGCACCCATTGCTGTGGGCACGGCAGTTTTTACCATGAGTATAAAAGTTTCTCTCTTTGTGCGTGCATCAAGAGAATTTTTGTAATATTCTTCGGGTATTCCGTCACCGCCGATTTTAAAGCGGAGCAATAAGAATACAAAAGCCATAAAACTGCCCGAAGAAATACCGCAGATAGCACCTGCTACGGAAAACGCGAGAATTGTATTCATTGCGTCATACTGCGATTCAAAAGTAAACCAAAGGAACGCTCCTGTAGCATTATATTGGTCCATACCGAATTTCATAACGAGGTATGCAAAAGTAAGACCAAGAATAAGTTTTACGCCTGACTCGATTATTTCAGAGATTGCAGTCGGGAACATATTTCTCTGTCCCTCAAAATAGCCTCTGTAAATAGAAACAAGACAGCCGAAAAGAATAGTCGGAGCAAGGCAAAGCATTGCATAAATCGAATACGGAGAATCAATTATTCTTACATAAATAAAACTGCCTGCAATCATTATCATAAATGACACAATGCCGACTATTGAAAAAAACGGAATTGATACCTTATGTATCAGCTTGACATCCTTGTATCTTTTTTGAGCTATACTCTCTGATACAAGTCTGGAAATTGCAATAGGAAGTCCTCCTGTAGCAACCGTAAATATAACAACAAAAATTTCGTATGCGTTGCTGAAAAGGCCCGAACCCATTGTAGCGTATTCTTCGCCAAACATAGAATAAATGTTTGTAAGAAGTACCTGGTCAAGAAGTCCGATGATTTTTACAACAACCATACTCAGCGTAAGTATTGCCGCACCTTTTAAAAAGGAATGAGAAATATTTTCCTCCGCATTACTTATCGCATTGTATTTTTTAGACAAATTAAATCACCCATTACCAAATTATCAAAATAAAATCAAATATTAAAGCTGTGCTTTATCTTCATCAAGCTTTGCGCCGCAGCTGTTGCAGAACTTTGAATTTTCAGGAACATCACTTCCGCATTCAGGGCAATAAGTAACACTTTTTGTTGCTGAAATGCTATCGTTGATAAGATCAAGATTTTCTTTAAGTTCTGTAATTTCAGCGGATTTTTCTTTGATTTTGTCTGACAAATCAGTACCGTGTACCACACTTTTGTAAGTGAGCGCACCAAGTTCTTTAAGTTTGGTGTTAATTTCCGCTCTGATTTCAGCCGCAACAATTTTTTGCTTTGAATTGTCATAAACATCAGACGCTTTTTTAGAAACAACAGACGCCGCTGCCTTTGCATTTACAATAACATCGTCTAAAATACCGTCGAATTTTCCCATATCAGTCATACCTTTCTATATAATATATCTGTGCTATTATAGCATTATTGCACGGGATTAGCAACAAATTTATTGTGTATAAAATGCCGAAATTGCATTTTTTCTTTTTATCATTTCCTCAAATCTGTCAATATATTCATACGGATACTTAAAGTTAAATATGCGTTCGAGATAGTAGGGATTATTTCTCTTGAGTTTGGTAACAGCACCCGAACCACAGCCGAGAATTGTATGGGTTTCGTCCATAACATAAACATTGTAAAGACTTTCATAGCCTTTTTTAGACCAACCGACATTTTCAAGGTTGCCTGCCATTCTGCTCTGTCTGTACAGATAATACGGAATGTAATTCTTTTTCAAAAGTTCATTTTGATTATATTCGAGCATTTTCCTTGTGGTTTCTGCGCCCTCTCTGTCAATCGTAACACCTTTTTCGGTAAGTGTGGAACTGCGTTTCATACTTAGAGTGTGCACTGTAATACATTCGGCGTCAAGTGCAAGAATACCGTCAACCGAATTTTTAAAACTTTCGTATGTATCTGTCGGCAAACCTGCGATAAGGTCGGTATTTATATTTGTAAAACCGCATTTTCTTGCAAGAGCAAAAGCGTCAAAAAACTGCTGTACAGTATGTTTTCTGCCTATCTCACGCAGAACATCGTCATTTAATGTCTGTGGATTTATGCTTATTCTGTCAACATTATTTTCTTTTAAAGCCTTTAACTTTTCGGCAGTAATTGTATCGGGTCTGCCTGCCTCAACCGTAAATTCTCTGCAAGCTGACATATTGAAATTACCGTTTACAGTACCGATTACCTTTGAAAGCTGTTCTGCCGAAAGAGTAGTCGGTGTGCCGCCGCCAAAATACACGGTTTCAAGTCTTAATCCGAGTTTATTGGCGATTTCGGCTGTAAATTTAATCTCCTCGCAAAGTAAATCGGCATACGGGTCTACAAGTTTTTTTGCTCTTTCTATAGATGACATTACAAACGAACAATAACTGCATCTTGACGGGCAAAAAGGAACACCCACATATAAACTGAAAGAATCAGGCTTGGAAAGCTCAATGATTTTTCTTTCGTTTTCCTCCGTCATTACGGCAAGGTTGAGTTTTTCGGGGCTTACATAGTAGTCGTTTGCAAATATTTCTTTAGCCTTTTCAAAGCCCTGCTCATTTGAAACATTCCTAAAAAGTTTTATAGGACGAACACCCGTAAGCAAACCCCAAGGTTGATTTATGCCTGTAAATTCACACAAAAGTTTATAAAGCATCTGTGCAAGCGAAAGTTCCTTTTCATTATCTTCGCCTGTATTTTCAGTATTCAGAGATTTATTGAAATCTCCTGCCTTTACCTCAACTGTCAGTTTATCCGACATTTCGGTATATATATACGGCTCTTCCTTACGCTCGCATTCACGCACAACCGTTATTTTTTCATTAGGAAAAAACAATCTTGCCACATTTTCAAGTTCATAGTGAAAGCCATGATTAATTACATATAAATTCATATCAAACCCTGCTCATTAAAGGATTATATTTTTTCTCGTGGTCGAGAGTAGATGTCGGGCCGTGACCCGGGATTACGATATAGTCACCCTCAAGTTGCTTTAACTTTTTAATAGAGTTTACCATATCGTTGTTATTGCCTGTCGGTAAATCGGTTCTGCCGTATGATTCGCAAAACAGTGTATCACCGCAAATCAAAAGTTTATCTGTTATATAGCATCCGCAGCCCTTTGTATGCCCAGGTGTGCTGATATACTTCACCTTAGTTTCGCCAATCATAAAGGTATCGCCGTCCTCAAGATAAACATCTGCTTTAAACGGCTCAAGGTTTATATTATGAAAAGCGGTAAGATTAAGTGTTGAATCGGAAAGAAACTCTGCATTTGCTTTACCCGTTATAATCATTGCACCAAACATATCCGCAAGCTGTTTTGCGAATGTTATGTGGTCATAATGACCGTGAGTAAGCAAAACGTAGGTGAGTTTTCCACCGTCTGCATTTATCTGTTCAATAAGTTTATCTGACTTTGCACCGGGGTCCACAACTGCGTTACAGCCTGTTTCCTTGTCAATAAGATATACGCAATTTGTAGCCAAATCGGTAACATTAAAAATTTTATAATCTATCATTTTCATTACCTGCTTGTATTGTTAATATTTTAAATCACGGGTGTCAATATCAATGGTAACAGGGCCGTCATTAAGCAAAGATACTTTCATATCGGCACCGAATATTCCCTTTTCTGCCTTACGAACACCGTTGTCGAGCATCTTTTTACAAAAATATTCATATAAAGGCTCTGCAATATCGGGCTTGGCGGCTTTCATAAAATTTGGTCGTCTGCCGTGCGAACAATCTGCATAAAGCGTAAAATTTGAAATAACAAGCACTTCACCGTCAATATCCGCAAGCGACAGATTCATTTTATCGTTTTCGTCGGTAAATACCCGCAAAGTTGCAATCTTTGACGAAAGTGCGTCTGCCTCTTTTTCGGTATCACCCTCCGCAACACCGAGCAGAATTAAAAATCCGTTGTCAATCTTACCGACTGTATTGCCGTCAACCTTTACTTCCGCAAAAGTAACTCTTTGTAATATTGCTTTCATATTATAACCTCTTAATCTCAATAATTCCGCTGATGTCAGAAAGTTTTGAAATTACACCTTTAAGGTGATTTTTACCTGTAACATCAATAGTAGCGGTTACCATAGCTTTGCCATCGCCGACTTCTCTTGAATTAAGAGAATGAATAAAGATGTGCATATTTGAAAGTTTGATTGTTACATCTGCAAGAAGTCCTGTTCTGTCGGTAGCAATAATCTGCAATGTACTGCGGAATGCCTCTCCTGCCTTGTCTTCCCAATAACAGCTTACCCATCTTTCAGGTTCTTCGCAGTCATTAAGATTCTTAGGAACATTTGTACATTCCCTCTTATGGATTGATACTCCGTAACCTCTCGTAATATAACCTATAATCTCATCGCCCGGCAAAGGATTACAACAATTTGAGAACTTAACCAGAACATCGTCTGTGCCCTCAATTACAACACCCGAAGATGCCTTTGGCTTTTTACGGGGAGCTTGCGGAACTTCGATTTTTTCTATATCTGCGGCATAGGTTTTCTGGTATTCTTCCTTAATTCTCGGCATAACTTTCCAAAGCTGAATACCGCCATAACCGATTGCGGCATAAACATCGTCGAGAGTTACATACTGCTTTTTCATAAGCATTTTTTCAATAAACTCAACAAACTCTTCATCAGAAAGATTAATGCCGTTGCGCTTAAATTCTTTTTCAAGCATCTGCTTACCTTCGGCAATGTTTTCGTCACGCTTTTCGTGCTTATACCACTGACGAATTTTTGACTTTGCAGAAGCAGTCTTACAAATATCTATCCATGCTTTATTAGGATGCTCTTCTTTTTGAGTAATAATCTCGCAGATTTCACCCGTTTTTAATTTATAGTCAATCGGCACGATTTTTCCGTTTACTTTAGCGCCGACCATTCGGTGTCCTACCTGTGTGTGAATAATATAGGCGAGGTCAATAGGGGTTGAACCGTTCGGTATAACCATTACATCGCCCTTTGGTGTAAATACATAAACATCGTTTTCTTCAAAGTCATTTCTGATATTCTTTGCAATATCCGTTACATCTTCGGCTTCAAGCTGATCGAGAATCATATTTTTGACTTTCTCGATGTTTTCGGCAAGGCGGGTACTTTCGCCTTTTCCGCCCGCACCCATACCGAGTTTATACTTCCAGTGCGCTGCGATACCGTATTCGGCGGTGTAGTGCATTTCCCATGTTCTTATCTGAACTTCAAAAGGAATGGCTCTCTTGTCAAGTACGGTTGTGTGCAATGACTGATACATATTCGGCTTAGGCATAGAAATATAATCTTTAAAACGGTTCGGAATAGGTTTAAAAATATCGTGAACTACGCCGAGTACATTATAACAATCCGATACGGTATCTACAATTACACGCACTGCAAAGACATCAAAAATTTGGTCAATCGTTTTGCCCTGCATAAATGTTTTGCGGTAAATACTGTAAACACTCTTTACTCTGCCGCTTATGTAAACATTTTTTATTATATTATTTGTTTTTTCAAGAATTTGATTTTTTATAGATTCAATAAACTTGTCACGGTCGTTTTCCGAAAGGCTGATTGCATCTTCAATCTCCTTGTAACCAATCGGGTCAAGGTACTGCAAAGACAAATCCTCAAGCTCGTCTTTTATGGTTTTGATACCGAGGCGGTGAGCAATAGGAGCATATACCTGCATATTTTCGTGAGCCTTATCTCTTCTGCTCTGCTCAGGCATACAGCTTATTGTACGCATATTATGCAAACGGTCGGCAAGTTTAATAATAATTACTCTGATGTCGTTTGCCATTGCAATAAGCATTTTTCTGATGTTTTCTGCCTGTCTTTGCTCTCTTGAAGAAAAAGCGATTTTTGAAATTTTGGTAACACCGTCAATCAGCCTTGCAACATCCGCACCGAAAAGTTTTTCAACTTCCTCAAGCGTTGTAGGAGTATCCTCAACAACATCGTGAAGAAGTGCGGCGCAGATTGCGTCTGTATCCATACCGAGTTCGGCAAGAATACAGGCAACGGAAGTCGGGTGCAGAATATAAGGAATGCCCGACACTCTTCTTTGGTCGCCATGAGCCTTTTCGGCAAACTTGTATGCTTTTGTAATTTTGTCAATATCATATGTACTGTTTGACTGGCCAAGCAACTTTACAAGCTCGTTGAAATCCTGATAATGTGCTATTCCTGAATATTTACTCATTACTGCATCCCCCTCAATTTTATAACTGTATCGGCTGAATTAAGATCAACCTTTTGCGACACTTCGGAAACTCTGATTTGTGCGCTGTTTATTCCTTCAATCACCTCAATAAGCGACAGTTCGCTCATTGCGTCAAGAATAATCCTGATTTTTCCGATAGACAATTTATAATCAAGTTTATGTACAAGCGTTTCGATAGGATAGGCATAGCCTCCCGATTTTCTTAAGAATACATATAGTATTGCAAAATCTTCACGAGTAGGCAAAAGATCGGTTATTTGCGCATTTGTAAGATTTAAACCGAGTTTAAAATCTTCGTAGTTTCTCTGACTTTGCAAGAAGTCTTTGGTATCAAGCACTGACGGTTTTATTTCCTTTAATATTACGGAAACATTGCGTTGACCGTTAAATTCGTTTATATCGAGCGTAACCGCAAGGTCAAGTACATCTCCTACTTTATAAGGAAATTCCTGTTGCGTGGTAAAGAAATTCATAACCGATACTGTCGAATTATTGCGTTTAAACTGCAGCCTTAAATGCTTATTTTGTGACAGCGGAGTAATCTGTGAAAGAGTCATTTTATACAACCCGACAAGCGGTGTAGGATTACCCGCACCGTAAGGAGCAAGATACGCAAGCGGTTCTACAAGCTGAACGCTTATTAAAGCAGGATTTAACCTGCAGTCAATATTACACGCATTAAACGGCATATTTTCCTGCTTAAGGGCATATTCGTTAATTCTTTGGCGGAACAATTCAATATTTTTGCTTTTTAGTGAAAGTCCTGCCGCCATAGGGTGACCGCCGCAATGTGTAAGTAAATCCGAGCAGGCAAAAACCGCATCACAAAGGGAAAATCCCTCAACACTTCTGCCCGAGCCCTTTGCCTCTTCTCCGTCACGGGAAATAATAACAGTAGGCTTACCGAAAAATTCTTTGACCTTTGCCGCCACGATTCCGATAACACCCTGATGCCAACCCTCGCCGTCGATAACAAGCACACGGTCATTTGTAATATGAGGATTTGCTTTGACCATTTCGTCAATCTTCATTAATATATTTTTTTCGATTTCCTTACGCTCGTTGTTATCTTCATTAAGCTGTTTTGCAATACTCATTGCCTCGTTTTCATCATCGGTCAGCAGCAGTGAAACCGATTTTCCCGAAAAGCCGAGCCTGCCGACCGCATTTATTCTCGGAACAAGTGTAAACGATACATTGCCCGAAGTAATCTTTTTGCCGGCAATTCCTGCGGTTTCAATAAGAGCATTAATACCCGCTCTGTCGCTTTCCTGAATATTAACAAGTCCACGCTTGACAAACACTCTGTTTTCGTTTTTTAATTCCACAATATCTCCGACTGTTCCTATACAGAGCAGGTCAGAGTAATTGTCAAGCAGGGACGATACATCGCAGTTTTCGCCCTCAAGTGCCATAACCAATTTAAAGGCTACACCGACACCCGAAAGCATTTTGTACTTACTCGGGCAGTCGGATTGATGCATATCGATTACCGCAACAGCATTGGGTATTTTTCCCGTCGGTTGGTGGTGATCAGTAATTACAGTGTCAATACCAAGAGAGTTTGCGTAATCAATTTCTTCCACAGCGGCGATTCCGTTATCGACGGTAACAATCAACTTTACTCCCTTTTCAGCGAGAATATCGATTGCGCCTTTATTCATTCCGTAACCTTCTGTTTCTCTTGACGGAATATAGTACATAGCGTTTGCACCGACCGTTTCAAGATAAGAGTACAAAAGTGCCGTAGAAGTGACGCCGTCCGCATCGTAATCTCCGTAAACGCATATAAGCTCATCATTGTCAATTGCAGATAAAATTCTGTCAGCACCTTTTTTCATATCTTTAATTTCAAAAGGTGATGCAATAACGCTGTCGTTCTGCAAAAAATCCTCGATTTCCTCTCTTTTTGTAATGCCTCTGATCTGCAACAACATTGCAAGTATTGGAGGTAATCCGTATTCTGTTTGTATTCTTTTTGCTTCATCCTTGTTGATTTCGGATACTATCCAATTCTTCAAAATGCCATTCTCCTTAATTACCTTTTAACTGCCGCTTACAAAATTTCACTCTCTTTAAGCATTGATTCGGCATGTGCAAGTGCTGCATCTGTAATATTTACGCCGCCTATTATTCTTGCAAGCTCATGCTTTCTGCCGTCAAAGTCAAGCAGCTTTACCTGCGTAAATGTTCTGCCATCCTCGACCTGTTTGCTTATAAGATAATGAGCGTCGGCAAGCGCCGCAAGCTGTGCCTGATGTGTTACGCAGAGCACCTGACTGCTTTTTGAAACTTCTTTGAGTTTTAATCCGACCTTTTGAGCGGCTGAACCCGAAATACCTGTATCGACCTCATCAAAAATCAAAGTATCTATATCTTCTGTGCTTGCAAGCACTGTCTTTATTGCAAGCATCATTCTTGAAAGCTCACCGCCCGAGGCAATCTTTGCAACCGGTCTTGGCGGTTCGCCTGGGTTTGCGGAAATAAGAAATTCTACCTTGTCTGTTCCTTTTTCGTAAAAGTCTGTATTTTCAAATTGAGTTACTATCTGAACATTCGGCATATTTAAAAAGCTCATTTCTTCACGCACTCGTTCAGAAAATACTTTTGCCGTCTTTTTTCGTATTGAACTTAATTTTTGTGCGGAAACCCTTGCATTGTATTCGGATTCTTTATAGTCAGCCTCAAGCTGATCTCTGTTCTTATCATAGCTTAAAAGTTCTTCAAGTCTTGTCTGCATTTTTTCGGCAAGTGCAGGTAATTCATTACATTCGCAGCTGTACTTTCTTGTAAGACGATTTAACAAATCAAGTCTTTCATCAATTTCTTCAAGCCTTTGCGGATCGCTTTCAACCGAATCGGCGGCATCGGAAATCGACTCTATACAATCTCTCAGATTATAATAAACATCCGTGATGCTCTCGGAAATACTTTCATAATCCGCATTGAGTGACGCTGCTCTCTGAATATAATTCATCGCACTTTCAACAGCCTCAATACCGCCTGCGGTTCTTTCATCTCCGTCAAGAAGTTCTCTCGAATCATTAAGCAGAGTAAAAATCTTTTCGGAATTCATCAGAATAATGCGTTCGTTTTCAAGCTGTTCTATCTCATCGGGCTGAACATCGGCATTGAAAAGCTCTGTTGTCTGATAGGTAAGCAAATCAATTTCGTGCAATCTTGCAGACTCATCTGAATTAGCCTCGTTAAGCTGCTTTTTCAGTGCCTTATACTTTTTATATTTTTCTCGGTAATCTTCAAGCTCGTTTTTTAATTCGCCAAAGCTGTCGATATAATCTATATGTGTATCAGGCGAAAAAAGTTCGTAACTTTCGTGCTGACCGTGAATATTAATAAGATTTTTCGCAACCTCTTTTAATACAGTAACACTCGCAGGTCTTGCGTTGATTTTACAACTGCTTTTTCCCGTTGCGGAAATCGTACGCTGCAATATTAAAGTATCGTCATCTTCATTGTTGTATCCAAGTTCCGCAAGCTTTGCTTTTACGGTATCGTTTACATCATCAAACTGTGCGGTTACAAGCGCTGTTTTTGCGCCGGTACGCACAAGTTCTTTTGAAGTACGCTGTCCCATAATAGCGTTGATTGAATCTATAATAATACTTTTACCTGCACCGGTTTCACCTGTAAGTACATTAAGTCCCTGTGAAAAGTCAATTGAAGTCTTTTCGATAACCGCTATATTTTCTATATATAAAGTTGTAAGCATATAACATCATCCCTGTTCAGAGCAGCTTTTTAAGCTCCTCGGTAAGATTAACTGCGTCATTTACGGTACGGCAAGCAACAAAAATAGTATCGTCGCCTGCAATAGTTCCTACAATTTCCGAGTGGTCAAGTGAATCAAGCGAAGTACAAACCGCCTGTGCCATACCTACCATAGTTCTTATAACAACAATGTTTTGAGCCGCGTCTATAGAATTTACGGCTGTGGAAAACATTGACTTAAGACTTGATTTTTTTTCATTTTGATTTTTTGCAGGTGACATATAACGGTATTTTCCGTCTGAATCAAGTGCCTTTACAAGGCGAAGGTCTTTTATATCTCTTGAAATTGTCGCCTGCGTAGCCTTGTAACCGTCACGCTTAAGGCAATTAAGAAGATCGTCTTGAGTTTCTATAGACTGTTCTGAAATAAGCTCAAGTATTCTTGCGTGTCGTCCTGATTTCATTACATTTCCCTCTCTTTCAGCTTTTCGTTAAGCAGCTTAAAGAAATTACGCTTTCTCAACGAAATAAGCTCAAGACAAAGCTCTGATTTTTTGATTTTGACTGTATCTTCCGAAAGAATATCAACATTTTTTTCGCCGTCAACAGTAAGTAAGCAGCAGCAATCGGCAGGAATTTGAACCGTAACCGCAAGACTTGCACTGCCGTCAAACAAGACCGAGCGTGAATGTAATGAATGAGGACAGACAGGAGTGGCAATAATGCAGTCCGTCTGCGGTGCAACTATAGGACCGCCTGCCGAAAGAGAATAAGCCGTTGAACCTGTAGGGGTAGCAAAAAGCAAACCGTCGGCTCTGTATTTTGCAATCCATTCATCATCCAGATACAAATTAATATCAATTATTTTTGAAAACTGACCTCTTGCAATTACAGCGTCATTTACCGCAAGATAATGCTTTGTTTCACCGTCTTTGTTTACCTCGACATCAAGAAGTATTCTTTTTTCTGTTGTATATTCTTTATTTACAAGCTTTTTTAATCTGCCGATATCATCGGGTTCAAGGTCTGCGGCAAAGCCGAGCCTGCCAACATTTACGCCTATAAGCGGAACATTATTTACCGCAGCATATTTTGCGGCATGAATAATAGTACCGTCACCGCCCGCCGTAACCGCCGCATCGCAACAGCCGAAAAGCTCGTCAATGGTATCGACATAACTTATATTTATTCCTTTATAAAAAGGTTTACATTCGCTGAGCATAACTACATCAGCGTTTTCTCCAAGAAAAAGTATTGCTATCTCTTTTGCACAGGAAATTGCTTTTTCCTTGCTGAGATTAACCACTACAGCTATTTTCATAACTGCCCTTCCTTTCTTGTACAGGCAATAATATCTTATTGCTTATTTATCAAGCTGACTATGAGAATTTTTGACAAGTTCTTCAGGAGTAATCTCTGTATATGACTTAGGGTCATCACTCTTTCTCAAGTGAATGAGATACTCTATATTGCCCTCCGGACCTTTGATCGGTGAATAATCAAGATTTAAAACATCAAAGCCGTTTTCAAGGCAGAAATTAAAAATATTCCGTACAACTTCAATATGCACGGCAGGATCACGCACAACGCCCTTTTTGCCTACCTTTTCTCTGCCTGCCTCAAACTGCGGCTTAATAAGGCAAACAGCCTGTGCGTTCTCAGCCATAAGTTGCCTTGCCACAGGTAAAATAAGTTTGAGAGAAATAAAAGAAACATCAACCGAGAAAAAGTCAATTTCATCGGGCACTTGCTCCCTTGTGACCTTTCGCATATTGGTGCGCTCAAGGTTTACCACTCTTTCATCTGTTCTGAGTTTCCAAGCAAGCTGACCGTAACCTACATCAATGGAATAAACTTTCTTTGCGCCGTTTTGCAGCATACAGTCGGTAAATCCGCCTGTCGAAGCACCTATATCCATAGTGATTTTTCCGTTTAAGTCAAAATCAAAATTATTTATAGCTTTTTCAAGTTTCAGTCCGCCACGGCTTACATATTTTTGAGTTGAACCACGCACTTCAATTTTGCAGTTTTCGTCATAGCTCTGACCGCATTTGTCAGCTTTCTGGTTATCCACATATACCTGACCTGCCATAATTACAGCTTTTGCCTTTTCACGGCTGTCAGTAAATCCGTTTTCATATACGAGTATATCAAGTCTTTTTTTCATTATCTGTTTCCAATCCTGTCAAGGTCTTCCAAGACTACATCAGCCATACCCTCTGCATCGAGTTTGAGCATATGCAAAGCCTCGGATACCGACATCTGTTTTACAAATTTATCGCCAATGGTTTTTATATGATAACAGCCGTTAAACTGTCTTGCAAGCAAAGCATCACCGAAATTTCTGGCAACACTGCCTGTTTTTATTCCCTCTTCAAAAAACCACACCGTATTAAATTTGGTTGCAAAATCAAATGCCGACGGGTCAATCGGTTTGATTTTACAAAGTTTTAAAATACAAACTTCTATGCCTTTTTCCGCAAGCATTTCTTTTGCTTTGCAGGCATAAGAGAATAATCTGCCGTAAGTGATAATCAGCTTGCCGCAATCTTTGTTGCCGTAAACATCATAAGTAATGCTTTCTTCGCCAAAATCATCGGGCTTATAAAGTTCACCGCCACGAGGGTATCTTACGGCGGCAACATTGTTGCAAACATAAATTGCGGAATTAAGCGCACATTTCAGCCCGTCAAAATATGTCGGAGAAAAAATTGTGACATTCGGAATTGAATTAAGCATAGATACATCAAATACGCCCTGATGTGTTTCGCCGTCATCACCGACAATTCCCGCTCTGTCAATAGCAAGCACAATGTGCAGTCCGCTCATTGCCGCATCATGTATAATCTGGTCATATGACCTCTGTAAAAATGTCGAATAAACCGCAAATACAGGACGCATACCCTTTGAGGCAAGTCCGCACGCAAAAGTCACGGCGTGTTCTTCCGCAATTCCGACATCAAAAAATCTCTCTTTATGATAGATAGAAAATTTCTCAAGTCCTGTGCCCTTTGCCATTGCGGCGGTAATAGCACAGATTTTTTTATCTTTTTCCGCAAGTTCACAAAGTGTGTTACCAAATTCAGCAGAAAAACCTTTATGAGAAGATATAGGTTCGCCCGAATCAATATCGAATTTGCCGATTCCGTGGAAAGTGCCCGGATTTTCTTCGGCAGGTAAATATCCCTTGCCTTTCTTAGTAACAACATGCAAAAGTACGGGTGAATTGATTTTCTTTGCGGCTGAAAGTGCATTTTCGAGTTCCGGTATATCGTGACCGTCAATAGGACCGATATATGTAAAGCCAAAGCAATCAAACAAAGTGTTTTTGTACACAAGATTTTTAATTTTTGACTTACTTCTTCTTAAAAATGCGCTTATCGGTCTGCCGAACAGAGGAATTTTAGAAAGCACCTTTTCCGTATTTTTCTTTACTCTTATATACCACGGCTGTATTCTTACTGTGGTAAGATATCTCGGAAAAGCACCGACATTTTTAGAAATTGACATTTTATTGTCATTAAGAATAACAATAAAATTCTTTTTGAATCGTCCGGCATTGTTCATCGCCTCAAAAGCAAGTCCGCCCGTAAATGAGCCGTCACCGATTACGGCAACCGTATGGCTCTGATCTCCGCTTAACATCTTTGCTCTTGCAATACCGTATGCCGCAGAAATAGATGTACTGCTGTGGCCTGTATTAAAATCATCATACTTGCTTTCACTGCGTTTAGGAAAACCCGAAATGCCGCCTTTTTGGCGCAATGTATAAAAATCGTCAAATCTTCCCGTAAGCAATTTATGAGTATAACTCTGATGTCCCACATCCCATACAATGCTGTCTTTGGGCAAATTAAAAGTTCTGTGGAGTGCCACGGTAAGTTCCACAACGCCTAAATTCGGAGAAAGGTGACCGCCGTTGAGCGATACGGTTTCAATCAATTTTTCTCGTATTTCACTGCATAATTTCGCCAAGTCTTTTTCATCAAGCCTTTTTACATCGGCAGGCGATTTTATTTTTGACAGTAACTCATAGTCACCCATTTTCTCCCTCCTTATCCTTTTTCATATTCATAATAAATTATTTTTTACGGCTTGCAAGGTAATCCGTAAAATCGCACAAAGCCGTTGTATCACCGTCAAAAGCATTAAGAGCCGTTTTTGCCTTATCTGTAAGTTCAGCAACAAGTTCTCTGCACTTTTCTATACCGAGAAGCGACACATATGTTGACTTAGCGTTTTCGTTGTCACTGCCTACAGGTTTTCCGAGTTCTTCGTCAGTGGAAGTAACATCAAGAATATCGTCCTGAATCTGGAAAGCAATACCTATACACTCGCCGTATTCAGATGCTGATTTTATAAGTTTATCATCAGCATTCGCAGAAATACATCCAAGCTCACAAGCCGCCTTTATAAGACAAGCTGTTTTTTTATAATCCATTTCTCTCAACACTTCAATCGGTGCTGATTTATTTTCATTAATAAGGTCAATAACCTGACCGCCGACCATACCTCTTGCACCGCAATAAGCCGCAAGGGTATTTACAGCTTTACAACACGCAGCAGCCGAGCTTTGGCTGATTGCCTTGTCGCTTGTCATAATTTCAAAAGCGAGCGACTGCAATGCATCTCCCGCAAGCAAAGCAATATCTTCACCGTACACCTTATGATTTGACGGTTTGCCTCTGCGCATATCGTCATTATCCATACAAGGCAGATCATCGTGAATAAGCGAATATGTGTGTATCATCTCAACCGCACAAGCAAAAGGTACCGCAACCTCGGTCTTGCCATTGCAAAGTTCGTTAAAACTGAATACAAGATTAGGTCTTACTCTTTTTCCGCCTGCCTCAAGGCTGTATTTCATAGACTCGATAAGTTCTTTTTCTCTGCAATTTAAGTCAGGCAAATAATCATAAAGAGCCTGTTCGGTTTGTTTTATATAATCAGTCATTATTCATCACCGTCTGTAGTACAAATATTATTTAACTTTGTATTAATATCTTCAATTTTGCCTTTGCTTTCCGAAAGTTCCTGCATACAAAAAGCAAGTAATTCGCAAGCCTCTGTGTAGCAATCAACACTTTCTTTGAGCGGAAGTTGTGAATTTTCAAGTTTAGCCACAACCTCGTCAAGTTTAGCGTCAGCTTGTTCAAAAGTTAATTTTTTATTCATTATTCAAGATCCTCTGCATATTCAAGTAATCTGTTCATTCTGTGGTTTGCGCCGCTGCGGCTTATCGGCACAGAAAGGTTTTGTCCCAAATCTCTCAGCGACATTTCGGGATTTTCAAGTCTTAACACGGCTATTTCTCTTAAATCGTCGGGCAAAGACTCTATTCCCTTTTTGTCTTTGATTTTTTGTATCGCCGCAAGCTGCTTTGCGGAAGCAGACGCAATTTTGGTTATATTGGCAACCTCACTGTTTATGCGCCTGTTAATGTTATTGCGCACCTGTTTTACAGCCTTTGTACCCATAATTTCCATAGCACAATTTGTTGCGCCTATGTATGTAAGCAAATCACAAATTTGCTCACTGCCTTTAAAATAGACAACATAACTGCCGTTGCGCACAACTGTTTTCGGCGTAAAATCACATTCGGGTATTTCCGAAAGAATTTTACACAAATCGACCGACAGATTTTTATGCGGCACACAAAACTCGGCGTGGTAACTTTTCATTGGGTCAGACACCGAACCGCAGCCCTCAAAAGCTCCTCGTAAAAAAGCCGCCACAAGTTCGTCACTGCTTATATTGGCTCTGTTTACTCTTAGCGATATATCATTGTCGTGATGACCGTAATCATCAAAAATTCTTAAACAGTCATCGGCATTTATAAGTGAAATTTTAGAAAGGTGATGCTCTGTGGTTCTGACACGCAAAGTGGTTTCTTTTTCGATAATCGGCATATAAAGTTCTTCAAGCAAATCCGTCACTTTTTTAGAAACATCACTGTTTTCGGTTGTAAGAACAATTTTATCTTTTTTAAATACCTTAGAGAAAATAAGTAGGCCGTAAAGCTCTGCCTTTTTTTGTTCGGTATCTACAGCATTAACAGAGCAAAGCTCCTTTTTAACTTCGGAGGAAAACGACACTATTTACACCTCGTTATTTTTTTACATCTCTGTGCTGTACAATGCACTTGTAACCTTTTTCCATAAAATAGTTATCAAGCAATCCCGCAATTGTAACACTGCGGTGCTTGCCGCCCGTACAGCCTATGCCGACTACAAGCTCGCTTTTGCCTTCTTTAAGATACAAAGGCAATGAATAGTCAAGCCAGTCAATAAGTCTTTTTACAAATTCCTGTGTTTCTTCACTGTCAAGCACATAGTCCTGAATACATTTTTCAAGTCCCGTATGTTCCTTAAGTTCCGCAATATAAAACGGATTCGGCAAACAACGAACATCTATAATCAAATCAGATTCAAGCGGAATACCGTACTTAAATCCAAAAGACATAAAAGTAATCATAATACTGTTGGAGCTGTTCTCAAGAAACATCGAAATAATGCGTTCTCTAAGCTGTTTAATTGACATAAATGTCGTATCAATACTGTAATCAGCAAGTGTTTTTACGGGAACAAGCAATCTTTGTTCTTCCTTTACGGCGGCGGCAACAGAGCCGTCCTTAAGTCTTTCGGTAAGCGGATGTCTTCTTCTTGTTTCTTTATAGCGCACAATAAGGCTGTCGACTTTTGCGTCAATATAAAGAATACTTACGCCCTCGTTATTTTTCTTGAAGTTTTCAAGGTCGTCATACATAACCTCATAATCACCGTTGCCTCTGACATCAACCACAACCGCAACTCTTTTCATTGCTTTGTCCGAAGAATCTTTGCAAAGTTTGTATAATGTCTGCAAAAGTGAGGTGGGGATATTGTCAACGCAGTAGTATCCTATATCCTCCATAATGTGCAGCGCACTTGTTTTGCCTGCGCCCGACATACCCGAAATAATTACAAATTCCATAATATCAACTTCCTTTATTACGCCTTAATTATTGCATAAATAATTATTTTCAAAGCATTATCAATTCACATTCAAGATCATAACCTGTTTCTTTTTTAACAGTTGTCTGAATTTGAGAAATAAGCTCTTTTACATCTTTAGCAGTGGCATTGCTTTTATTAATAATAAAGCCTGCGTGTTTTTCCGATACTTCGGCACCGCCGACACCCTTACCTTTAAATCCGCACTGTTCTATCAAAGCACCTGCGTAATTTCCCTCGGGTCGCTTGAAAACACTGCCCGCACTCGGAAATTCAAGCGGCTGTTTATCAATTCGTCTGCTCATAAAATCGTCCATTCTGTGACGAATATCATCGGGATTATCACTCTTAAGTTTGAGTGTAATGCCTGTGATTATGCAGTTATTTTTACGGTAAGCACTTGTGCGATAGCCGAATTCAAGATTTTCTTTATCAATTCTGCCGATAGCGCCGTCATCTGTAATATGATTTACCGACACGACAACATCTTTCATTTCTCCGCCGTAAGCGCCCGCATTCATAAATGTCGCACCGCCTACAGAGCCCGGAATTCCCCACGCAAACTCAAGTCCGGAAAGACTGTTGTTAAGCGCAAATTTACAAAGAGCAGCAAGTGTAGCACCTGCGCCGCAATAAACGGTTTCGCTGTCTATCATTCTTATCTCTTTGAAATCGCCGTCAAGTTTAATAACAGCGCAATCCATGCCACTATCGTCTACAAGTATATTACTGCCGTTACCGAGCAAGAAATATTTTGTATCTGTAAGTTTACATTCTCTTACAAATTTGCAAAGCTTACTTAGACTGTCAACCTTTATGTAAACTGCCGCATTGCCGCCGATTTTAAAACTTGTGTGTTTTTTCATCGGCTCGTTAAGCTTTGTTTCACAAGCAAGACTGTCTGCAAATTTATATATATTTTCAATATTATTCATCGAATTACTCCAGTTAATAATAAATATTTTTCTCCTTAAAGTATGCTTTCAGGGTTTCTTCGTTCGCATTAACAATAAGTTCCTGCGGAAAATCTATATCTTCAAGCATTTTCAGAGTTTCGGTGCCTCTGCCAAGGGTATGGGTATAGTGCGAATCGGTATTCACGCAAATTCTTGCTTTGTATTTTTTACAAAGTTTTGCAATCTGCGTACAATTTGAGGCGCAACTCTTTTTATATCTGAATGCGGAATCGTTAATTTCAATAAGTTTGCCCTCTTTTGCAAGCTGAGGGATAACTCTTTCGTAGTCATATTTAAAGTATTCACTGCCACTGTGACCAATGACATTTACATTAGGATTTTTTGCAAGACCGAGGTAAGCCTGTGTACATTTTTCAACAGTTGCCTCGCCCTCAATAGTTAAAGTGTGAAGTGAAGCTACCACCCATTCAAGATTATCCTGCAGCTGCGACTCAACATCAAGATTACCGTTGTAATCGCATATATTAGCCTCTATTCCGTGCAACACTCTTACTCCCTTTATGTACGCGGGTAAAATAGCAAGGGATTCAAAATAGAACGGACCCGGTGCTCCCGGCATAGTTCTTGCATGGTCAGTGATTGCAATGGCAAAAAGTCCGAGATCGTGCGCCTCCTGTGCCATTTCCGTTATAGTGGCATAAGCGTGTGTAGACGCTATTGAATGTGTATGCATATCGGCAACTAATTTCACTTGCTCACCCCGTTATTACTCCCATTTGTCAACGATGACTTTCTCTGTCTGCGACATATCAAAATCCATACCGAGTGCGCTCAAAAGCTCCTGTGCGGCATTATAACCGAGCTTTTTCTGACGGTTGTTCATGGCCGCAACCTCAATAATAACGGCAAGGTTTCTGCCCGGCTTTACAGGTATGGTCAAGGTCGGCACTTCAACGCCCAAAATATCCATATACTGATTATCAAGTCCCATTCTGTCGTAAACCTTGGTGTTGTCCCAAATTTCAAGATTGATAACAATATCTATTTTTTCCGTAATCTTTACCGAACCCATACCGAAAAGCTGTCTTGCATTAATAATACCGATACCTCTAAGTTCAATAAAATGTCGGATATTTTCAGGTGACTGTCCCATAAGCGTGTGAGTGGAGGTTTTTCGGATTTCCACTGCGTCATCGGCAACAAGACGGTGCCCACGCTTAATAAGTTCAATAGCGGTTTCGCTCTTACCTACACCGCTGTCACCGAGCAGCAGACAACCCTCACCGTAAACTTCCACAAGAACACCGTGTCTTGTAATTCGAGGCGCAAGTTCTTTGTTGAGATATTGGAAAAGTGCCGCTGTAACCTGTGATGTTGTTTCTGCCGAGCGCAAAATTGACACCTTATGTGTTTTTGCACTTTCCATCATAGCTATAGGTGGTTCGATATTTCTTGAAATGATAATCGCAGGCGGGCCAAAGCTCAATATTGAGTCAATAACCATTTTTTGAGCCTCCGAGCCGAAACGAGAGAGATACGAAAACTCTGTTGTACCAAAAAGGAGCAGTCGGCTGCTGTCGAAAAAGTCAAAATATCCTGTAAGCTCAAGTCCCGGACGATTTACTTCAAATGTTGAAACTTTGATTTCTTCAAAATTTTCAGCAATATAAACCTTTTGCAAATCTAAATCTTCAGTCATTTTTGATAATGCAACCGAAAAATCACTAGCCATAAATCCACCGCCGTTCAATAATTAAAATATATGCTCGTGAAAGGCTTTGTATCAGTAATAATGATATTGAACCGAGATTTTAAAAAATCCGCTTTAAAAATAATTTTTTGACTATGCTGTCCGCAACTTATGTTTACTCATTGCACAGGCTTATGTTTACAAAGTTATATTAAAGTATTTTATTCTCAATTTAATTACATTATCACAAATTACTTTGGTAAATATATTCAAAAGTTTTGCCCAAAGTATATAGCCTTTCCATTCTATACATCAATTATTATACAACAAAACGCTTATAGTATAAAGTCTTTTTATGAATTATTTTTCATTTTTTTATCATAATTTCAACTTTTTCGCCTGTAACTCCGTTATTTTTACTAATATGAGGTAAATATAGCAATGATTTCTTAGATTTATTAAGGTTGTTGTTCATTTTTAATAGAGTTGATGAAATGTCGGTATCTTTTTTCTCTAAAATCATTATTTGTTCAGTACATTTTTCAAGCGTTTTCGGTTCATCAAGCAATTTTAAAATGTCGTTACTGCATACCGCTGTATATACCGACGGTGATACCGCATAATTATTCTTTATATACTGTAATGCAGAGTAATATTTTTCGCTGTCAACATTTTCCGCAAATGCTATAAGCTCAAGCTTAGAAAGTACAATTTCGGGTTTATGCTCGGTTTTTAAAGTTTTGAGCGCTTTTTCAAGGCTTTCTTCTTTGATTTTGACAGTTTCACTTTTTTCTTCATCAGAAATATAAATAAATTTGTAATCGCTTTTATCAACTATAATGCACTCAATAATAACAGCTTTATCTATCCTTTTACTGTTGTCGCAACCGCACAAAAATACACTGCTTAAAACAAGCATTAATGCCAAAACTTTTTTAATCACCCTGTTTGCCTCCTTTCAATCTGAACAAAGCATAAATCGGTAATACAACTGCGTATATGGCACACATAACTGCAAAAATAATATCATTCTGCACAAGCTCCTTTGCTTTCGGAAAAACCTCGGTACATATATACATTACAAAAATCAACGATGTAAATATAAAGGTATTTTTTCCTCTTTTCTTTACACCTGTACTCTCATTTATACAGCATAAAAGCAGTGAAACAATTATAAAAGAGCAAAAAGAAATACAAATCATATAAAGAAAATCAAAACTCGTCATTTGTCCGAACGAGGCATTTTTTGCAAGTATGAAATACGGAAACTCCCTGTCGTCTGCATAATCAGCAAGAACTGTATTCATAAAAAACACAAGCACAGCACTGCTTACAAAGGCAATTACAAGGAACCATACAAAAGCGGATTTACTTTGACTGAAACTTCCCGATATTACAGAAAAAATTACAGGCAGCACACAAACAGGCAGCAAAGAAAAAAGTGCGGCAAAAAAATCATCTGTACTGTTACTGCGATAAAGATTGCTTAATTCTACATCAGAAATATTGCCAAGCAGAAATATTATTATAAAAATTGCCGTAACAACCGAACTGATAAGAGCACATCTTGATGCGGTAAACACACCTTTGTACGCACTGTATGCGCATACAAAAAGTATTCCGACAGCAAGTACAAACCTGTTTGCATTCGAGTTCAGCGCAGTAATAAGAATATCAACATACAGTGACAGAAATCGCACGCTTGCAAATACAAACAATATGCAATAAAGAGAAGAAAATATAATTTTTGTCAATGAGCTTTTATTTAAAAACACATTAAACACATCACAGCCTGTTGACTTATGGAGAATGTAAGACGGCAGCATAAGCACTGCGAGTACAACCGCCATAAATAAAATTTCAAGAACAACCGCCCACAAAGGAAGTGTGCCGAGATAATTATATTTTACTCCCAAAAATATAAAAACAAAAACGGCAAACAGCCCTGCATATACCTGGGTTATCTTACCCTTCATCAGAGTCACTCTCCTTTGTTTGAGCAAACTTTTGAACTCTTATTGTATGTCGGGATAATCTTTTCCAATCCGCACGCACAAAAACATCTCTCATTCTTCTTACAGAAAAAGGAGCAAGCGAAGACATATACGGAACACCGACAGAAGTTTTTGCACATATATTTGCAAGCACAAAGCAACTCATAAGAACAATTCCCCACATTCCAAAAATCCCTCCGACTGCCACAAAAGCAAATCTAAGCACTGTAATAGGTGCATAAAGCGACGAAGTAACATAACTGCTGATTGCCGCAACTGCAACTATCATAAGGGTAGATGAGGCAATAAACCCTGCATTTACCGCACTTTCACCAATTACAAGCGCACCCACAATGCTGACGGCGTGACCGAGCGGTTTTGGAATCCGCAATCCCGCCTCTCTCATAATTTCATAAACAAACATAATTATCAGCACTTCAAGCGCAACAGGCAAAGGAGTATCCGCAAGTGCCGTTGACGCTTTTAAAAGCAAGCCTTTCGGAAAATACTCGGGATGAAATTGAGCAAACGCAGTATAAATACCGGGTACAAATATTGCCGTGAAAAATGAAATATACTTTAATATTCTGATAAAGGTTGCATAATACGGGCGGTTTGAATAATCGTCCACACTCTGAAATTCCTCCACAAAAATATGCGGAATAATAATTGCGGTCGGAGTACCGTCAACCAAAATCGCTACTCTTCCCTCCATAAGTTTTCCGCATACAGTGTCGGGGCGTTCGGAAATGCCTACTCCCGAAAATATAGACTTTGTGCCCTTATCCTCAAGATATTCAGATAAATAACCCGATGCAAGCACCATTTCAAGGTCACTTGACTGCAGTCTTTTTCTTATTTTATCAAGGATAATTTTAGACACCGAATTTTGCAGATAGCAAATACAGAGTTGAGTTTTTGAAGTTGTACCGACTGTTGCGGTTTCAAATACAAGGTCAGGACTTTTTATTCTTCGTCTGATAAGCGTCATATTAATTCTCAAAGGTTCGGTAAAGCCTTCCTTTGAACCACGCTGTACCACTTCGCTCTCGGGTTCGGTAACTCCTCTGAAAGAAAAGCCCTGCACACCGATTGCAAGCATTTTACTGCATCCGTCAACAGCAATTACAGCAAAACCTGAAGTTAAAAACATTATTGCCTCATCAAAGCTCTCAAATTCCACAATTTCACTTGCAGAGAGAACCGAAAGTCGAATTTCATCAAGAATTTGTGTACCGTCTGCATTTTTAAAATCAAAATCAAAAATCGGATTAATTATAGAAAGTGCGATTACTTCTTTGCTGCACATTCCCTCTATTGTAATTACTGCGGATGTGGTTTTATTATCTGAATTTAATATCATATCTCTCACCGTAAAATCGGCAGAATTTGCGAAAGCAGATTTAAGGAAAGATAAATTTTCTTTTAATGAATTATACATTCTATCACCAATATTAGGCTTTACAAAGTTATCTCAATTATTCCGAAATTTGTATATAATTACATTTATTGCAAACATTAGTAATGGTGATAAAATGATTATTTCAATTATAAGAACTCTGCTTTTGTATGCATTTGTTATTCTTGCAATTCGGCTTATGGGCAAAAGGCAAATAAGCGATATGCAGCCGAGCGAACTTGTAGTAACTCTGATTGTATCCGATATTGCGGCAATTCCTATGTCAAATACTTCACAACCGTTGCTTTCTGGCATAATTCCCGTACTCGTTCTTATTGCCTGTGAAATAATAGCAAGTATAATAATGCTGAAAAACAGAAAATTCCGAGGTCTTATCTGCGGTTCGCCCATAACCGTAATAGAGGACGGAAAACTGATGCAAAACGAAATGAAACGGCTTAGAATGTCAACCGAAGATTTATGTATTCAGCTAAGACAACAGGATATTTTTTCACTCGACGAGGTACAATATTGTATCGTAGAAACCAACGGAAAAATAAGCGTTTTGCAAAAGCCCGAAAAGCGCACGGTAACACTTGAAAACCTCGATATTAAAGTTCCCGACACAAAACTTGAAACCGTGGTAATCAGCGACGGACAGCTTTTACAAAATTCACTCAGACTTTGCAAAAACAGCAAAGAAACCGTAGATAAAATTCTTTACAAAGAAAATGTCGCCATAGACGATATATTTATTATGACGCTTGACGGAGCAGGAAATTATAAAATAATTACAAAGGAAAATTAATATGAAAAGAATATATATATCATTGGCTTTTTTTATTTTATCAATAGCAACAGGCATTTTTGAAATGTTCTATGTTACAAATAGAATTGACGAACTTAACGAAGAAATTTTATCTGCCGACAACCTTGTTAAAAGTGAGAATTATGACGGTGCAAAAGATGTGCTTGCAGCTGCAGAATCAAAATGGCAAAAAAATCTAAGCATTTTTGATATTCTTCTTATTCACGATTATGTTGATGAAATCAGTGTAAACCTATCTGCAATGCGGTCATATGTCACTACACAGAGCAACGACAATTACCTTGCCGAAAGTGCGGGCATAAAAAAACAGCTCACCTCCGTAAAGGACAGTGAGCTTGTTAAAATTGAAAATATTTTATAATTAATTATGTTTTCTTACTCTTGTATTAATAACTTCAATAAGCCAGAAAATTACAAATACAAAAGCATTTACAATTACTACGCTTGCTCCCGTCGGAGTATCCATTGTGTAAGATGCATACATTCCCACAAAGAAACAGATAAGTGAAAGTACACCCGAACAAATAATTACCGCTTTAAATTTTTTGCACACTCTCATTGAAGAAAGTGCAGGGAAAATGATAAGAGCCGAAATTAAAAGTGTACCCATAATTCTCATACCGATTACGATTGTAAGTGCTGTGAGCAAGGCAATTACAGTATTATAAACACCTGTTTTAAGTCCTGTAGCCTTTGAAAATGTTTCATCGAATGTAACCGCAAAAATCTTATTGTAAAACAAAACAAAAATCACAATTACTATCAAAGCAAGAACGGCACACATTACAGCATCAGCGTTTGTTGTGGCAAGAATACTGCCGAACAAATAAGAATTAAGGTCGGTATTTACTCCCGAAATACTTACACAGACAACACCGATTGCAAGCGCTGTACTTGAAATAATGGCGATAGCCGCATCTCCACGGATTTTACTTTTTTCCGAAAGTCTTAAAAGTAAAAATGCGGCAATGATTATAACCGGAACCGCAACCTGTAACGGAGCAAGATTTAACGATGCGGCAATTGCGAGCGCACCAAAGCCTACATGGGAAAGGCCGTCACCGATCATAGAATATCGTTTCAGCACAAGAGTTACGCCAAGCAAAGCGGCGCAAAGCGAAACAAGAGTACCGACAATAAAAGCTCTTACAATAAAACCGTACGAAAACATTTCAGCAATAGTTTCAAACATCTTACCGCCTCCTTTACGCTAAATTATGAATATGGTGATGCCTGCAATCATCGCAAGGGCAATCGGTAATCAAAAACTTCTTGCCTACATCGGAATGAAGATACTGATGCGTACTGCCGAAAAAGTAATTGTCTTTTGAAAGATGAAGAATTTTTGTTGCGTTGTTTACTGCGGCGGTAATATCGTGTGATACCATAATTACCGTTATTCCCTCTTTATACAGATTCCTTACAAGGTTGTACATATCCGCACTTGCAACAGGGTCAAGTCCCGTAACAGGTTCATCAAGAATCAAAAGTTTTGTTGTTGCACACAATGCTCTTGCAAGCAAAGCCCTTTGTTGCTGACCACCCGAAAGTTCACGAAAACAGTTTTTACGAATATCGGTAATTCCTGTAAGTTCCATATTTTTTTCAGCGGTTTTTTTCTGTTCTTTTGAATAAAACAAGGTATGTTTTTTATTCAGACAGCCGGATAACACAACTTCTTCAACCGAAGCAGGAAAATCCTTTTGCAAAACAGTCTTTTGCGGAAGATAACCGATTTCATTTTGACTTAATCCGTCACCGAATGTAATCTTACCCGATAAAGGCGGAATAAGTCCAAGTAAGCATTTCATAAGTGTTGTCTTACCTGAACCGTTTTCGCCAACTATGCAAACATATTCATTCGGCTTTATCTGAAAAGTAAGATCCGAAATTACACTTTTGCCGTCATAGCCAATAGTTACCTTATTAAAATCAATTAATGACATTAAGATAAAGCCTCCTTTAATGCACTGCAATTTTGTTTCATAACAGAAATATAATCTTCTCCGTTATTAAATTCATCTTTTGTAATATTATGGCACGACGAAAACTGCAAAATTTCAGCTCCGGTATCATCACCGATCAACTGCGCAATTTTGCCGTTTGACATTTCAAGGTGAAACACAACAGGAATATTATTATCTCTTACATAATCAATAAGTCTTGTCACTACTTCAAGACTCGGTTCGGTTTCACTACTGCAGCCCGGAAACGCACATTCGTAGTTAAGTCCGTAATCGGTCATAAAATACAAAAACGGAAATCTGTCGCCGAATACAACAGTGTCACGCTTTTTATTATTAACAACATCGGTAAATTCTTTGTCAAGTTCGTCAAGACTTAAGAGATACTGATTTGTATTGTTTTCATATTCAGATTTATTTTTATTATCCTTTTCCGTAACAACATCTGATATTTTCTTTACAAGCTGCTCGGCATTTCTGACAGAAGTCCATATATGTTCATCTGCCTCATCACCGTCAGTATGGTCAGGATTTTTTTCATTAAGAAGTGACACATAATCGGTCATCTTCAAAACAGTAATATTTTTATTTTCAAGCGAGTCAAGCACATTTTCAACCCACTCGTCACTTTCACCGCCGTTATAGATAAATATATCACATTCTTCTATGGCAACAATGTCGGACGGTGACGGTTCGTAATGATGCGGTTCGTTACCGGGTGAAAGCAATAACTTTACATCTGCTTTATCGCCGACAATATTTCTTGCAAAATCGTAATACGGAAAAATAGAAGTTACTATACTTAATTTTTCGGATTGTCTGCTGTTTTGTTCATTGCTTGAACAACCGTAAAGTAATAAAGAACATATTGATATGATTACCAATAAAAACGAAAAGATTTTTTTCATATAACACCCCTGATTACAGTAAAGATTACCCCATAATAGTTTTACCATAAAATATACAATAATATGCTTTCACATATAAATTCAGGGCTGCGAAATTTATTAATATCGCAGCCCATAATTATTAAATAAAATTTAAAGCAAACGCATTATTTCTTTTTGCTGTTCTTTTTCTTTCTCTGCCAGAGTACCCAAAGAGGACCTGCAATACAGATAGAAGAATAACAACCTGAAATGATACCGATAATCATCGGAAGTGCGAAAGCCTGTACCGAAGAGATATTATATACTAAGGCAACAATATATACAATCAAGATTGCTGAAAGAGTTGTTACAGAAGTAATAATTGTTCTCTTAAGCGACTTTGTAGCACTGAGATTAAATACCATACCTGCATCTGTTTTTCTGCCAAGTGCTTTTCGTTCCTCACGAACACGGTCGTAAATAACGATTGTATCGTTAAGTGAGTAACCGAGAATCATAAGAACTACAGCAATGAAGTTGGAATCAATCGGCATACGGAAGATTACATACATAAAGTAAATCATAATAACATCGTGGAAAAGTGCTATAAGAGCTGTAACACCGGCTGAAAGACCGCCGATTTTCTTAAATCTGAGTGTTACATAAATAACCATAAGTATACTTGCGATTGCAACAGCTGTAAGACACTTTAAGAGGAAGTTAAAGCCCATTGAAGCGTCAATAGAACCCGACTCAAGAATTTTAAAGCCTGCATCAGGATACTGTTTATTGAGATCTTCAAGAAGTGTCGACTGAATGTTAGTATCAATAGCCTTGTTTCCGGAGAACTGAACAGCAACATTATGACCGGAATTACCAACCATATCTGTTGAATAAGAAGTAGTAATTCTTGCCTCTGTATGTGACTGAATAAAATCAGTAAGTTCGGATTCGGAAATATCTGTGGAATAACTGTATTTTACTGACGCACCGCCCGAGAACTGTATGTCAAGTGTAGTACCGAAAATGAAGTTACAAATGATACCGATTACAATAATTGCAATGGAAATGCCAAAGAAAATTTTGCTATGACCTGTAAAGTCAATAATCTTTCTGCCGCCGTTGAATTTTTCACTTACTTCTTCAACAGAAAGCTGACCATTAACCTTAGCGGATTTTGTGCTTTCATTAGCCATTCTTAACACCTCCGTACAAGCCTTTTTTGCGGAATACCTTAAAGCCTGAAATACTTCTGAGCATTACACGGGTAAGGAATACGCCCATAATAAAGTTAGCAATTACACCAACAAGGAGTGTGTAACCGAATGAGTAGATTGTACCGGTTGTTGATTCACCAAAGATGATTGAGAGAATATTTGAAGGACCGAATACAAGCATAAGAATAACAGATACAATAATAACTGTCATATTACCGTCGATAATAGCAGAAAGTGAATTCTTTGTACCACGCTCGAGAGCACCGTCAAGAGTTCTGCCCTGCTTTAATTCTTCCTTAATACGCTCTGCTGTAATTACGTTACAGTCAACGCCCATACCGATTGAAAGAATAAGACCTGCAATACCAGGAAGTGTCATTGTGAATGACGAAATAGTTGTAAAGTAACCTGATACAGCCGCAATTGCAAGGCCCATCTGACCTGCAAGAGAAATAACTGCGATAACACCTGTAAGTCTGTACATTGCAATCATAATGACAGCAATAACCACAAATGCAATAACACCTGCATAAGCCATAGCTGTAAGTGAATTCTCACCGAGTGTAGGGCTGATGTTGCTTGAACTTACAGTTTCAAGTTTAAACGGAAGAGCACCTGCGTTAATCTTGTTTGCAAGAGCAGTTGCAGATTCAGCGTCAAAGTCACCTGTAATCTGTGCTTTGCCGTCTGTGATTGCCGCATTTACAGTAGGTGCGGAAATCATAACATCATCCATCCAAATTGAGATTGTCTTTTTAAGATACTTAGTTGTAATATCGCCAAAAAGCTGTTTACCTTCATCGTTAAACTCAATGCTTACAGCGTATGAGTTATCTTCCTGATTTACAACTGCCTGCGCCGACTTTATGTAAGAGCCGTTCATAAGAATTTCAGTTGTATCGTCTTTAGGAGTTTTGTAAACAGGGTTGCCGTCCGAACCTACTTCGGTAGTTTCATAGCTTTTACCCGGTCTGAAAGTAAGCTCTGCTGTTGATGATATTTCTTCAATAGCAGTTGCAGGGTCGAAATCTTTTTCGTCAGATTTCCACGGGAAACGAACAATAATTCTGTCGTTTGAAGAGTCAGCGTAAAGTTCATAGTCGGTAATACCGTCAGATACCATACGAAGCTCAATGATTGCTTTAGCAGATTCTAACTGCTCATCAGTAGCGTCAACATCGCCGGCAGGCTTAAATGTTGCTTCAACACCGCCCCTGATGTCTATTCCCCATCGTATATCGCTAATGCCTTTAACGACAGTGTTTTTGTTGTCACCTGTATAGTAGGATACTCCGAAAACTGCTGTAAATGTAAAAGCAAGCACCAGCAAGGCTACAATGAAGAATACAGGCTTTGGTATTCTTTTCATGCCTTAGGAACCTCCATTTTTTAATTGACTGTAGTTGCTTTCATAAAAATAACTCTGTTACGAAAGACACACATACAGACATAACAGAGTTATTATATAATTTTTTTGATAAAAAGTCAACGGATAAGGGAATTTTTGATAAAAAAATTCTTTTTAGTTGGAAATTTTACATTGCATTTAGATAAATAAGCAAATTAATGTTTAATATATTGCTTATTTATTAAGAATTTTTGCACAAGCTGCAAGTTTAGCGCAAATGCAGAATACATCCATTGCTTCCTTAAGTTCATCGTTTGGCGGGAACGAAGGGGCAATTCTGATGTTGCTGTCCTTAGGGTCCTTGCCGTAAGGATAAGTAGCGCCTGCACCTGTAAGTACAACGCCTGCTTCTTTACAAAGACGAACAACCTCTTTTGCTGTACCCTCAAGTACATCTACACTTACAAAATAACCGCCGTTTGGATTTGTCCAATCAGCTGTACCTGTTTCCTTAAGCTGTGACTCAAGAGCATTCAAAACAATTTCAAATTTTGGCTTAAGAACAGCTTTATGCAGTTTCATATGCTCTTTAACACCGTTAAGGTCACCAAAGAAACGAGCGTGACGGAGCATATTCATCTTATCATAACTGATAACCTGATACTGGTATCTGTTCTTAATTACTTTCATATTGTTATCGGAAGCAGCCATTGCAGCTACACCTGAACCCGGGAAAGTAATTTTTGATGTTGATGTAAACATGATAGGAAGATCAACATTACCTGTTTTTCTGCATTCAGCCATAAGACTCAAAAGTTCATCGGGAGTATCTGTTACATCGTGAACACAGTAAGCGTTATCCCACATAATTCTGAAATCCTTTGCGGCAGGCTTTAAAGCGGCAAAACGCTTAACTGTTTCATCGCTGAAAGTAATGCCGAGCGGATTTGAATACTTAGGAACACACCAAATACCCTTGATTGAATCGTCATTCTCAACAAGTTTTTCAACAACATCCATATCAGGGCCATTCTCTGTCATCGGAACAGCAATCAGATCAAAATCAAAATATTCGGTAATAGCAAAGTGACGGTCATAACCCGGTGCCGGGCAAAGGAATTTTCTGTTCTTTACCTCATACCAAGGCTTGCAGCCCTCAACAACAGGCTTTGTCATAAAACCTGCAATTGTATCAAACATCATATTAAGGCTTGAGTTACCGCCAACCATTACATCTGACGGATCTACATCAAAAATCTCCGCAAAAAAGTTTTTGCACTCGTCAATGCCTGCAAGCTCACCGTAGTTACGGCAATCTGCACCGTGTGCTGTAATACAGTCAGTGCTGCTGTTGATTACATCAAGCAACGGTCTTGAAAGGTTAAGCTGATCTTCACCCGGCTTACCTCTTGCCATATTAAGTTTTAAACCCTTACCTTTTACCTCTTCATATTCAGCAACAAGTGCCGCATATTCTTTTTCGAGGTCTTCTTTGTTACAATTCACATAATTCATTTTGCTTTCTCCTTAAATTCAAATTGCAAAAAATACAAAATATTACTGTTATATTGTAATCCAAAAGGAAGAAAAATGCAAGTGTTTTTTAAAAATCTTGCATTTTATTTTAAAAATCATAATTTTATACCATAAAACAACAGCTTACGAAAAACAATTGATATGTTTTCGTAAGCTGTAAAATAATTAATAATAATTGTAATAGTATTTGTAGTAATACTTGCCTTTTCTTCTCTCGTTCTGCGAACAGCCTACCTTGACTATACCAAGAACTCTTGAATCGGCAAGCTTAATGCTTTCCGTAAGATTTCGTAAATCGCCGTGAGTTGTGGCTCTTTCTCTTACTACAACAATAAAGCCTGCAATTAATTCTTTTAGAAGAAGTGCATCGGCAACCACTCCGATAGGCGGAGTATCGAATATGATATAATCATACTCTTCCTTTAACTGCTCAACCAAAGAAATAAATGTAGAGGAACACATAAGTTCCGACGGGTTTGGCGGAATAGTACCCGAAGTGAGAATATCAAGTCCGGGAAGAACATTTTTCTGAACCGCCTGATCAAAATTAATCATCTTACCGATTACATCCGCAAGACCTTTGGTATTATCAATTTTAAAAATATTATGAACATTAGGTCGGCGAAGGTCACAGTCAACAAGCAATACTTTACTTTCCATTTTTGAAAAAGAAATTGCAAGGTTAGACGCAACTGTACTTTTACCCTCACCCTTTGAATAACTTGTTACCGCAAAGGCTTTCTTTTCAGACGCAGAAAGAGAAAACATAATATTGGTTCTTGCAATTTTGTAAGACTCAACAATTGCAAATTTATTTTTATTGTTGACAGTTACTTGTGACTTGCTTTTTTTACTTAAATCCTTTTTAAAAGGTAATCTTAACTTCATACGCTATCCCCCCCTTAATTACCAAAATCAGGTATTTCCGCAAATATAGGAATATCGTACATTTCCTGTAAATCGTCATCAGGCTTAACAGTAAGGTCAATAAGTTCAAGTAAAATTGAAATAAGCACAGATGCAACAAGACCGATTACCAAACCAATCAATGCGTTTTTAAGATTGTTTGGTTCATACGGTGCATTGGGAACTTGCGCAGATCTTACAATACCAATCTGTCCGTATGCAAAGCGATCGGCAAAAACATCACCGGCAGTCTCGCAAATCTGATTTGCTACATTCGCACAAGTTTGCGGGTCTGAACCCGAAACCGTAACCGTAATAAAGAAAGAATCGTTTGTTATTGAAACATCGCAGTCGTTAAAAAGCGAAGTAATGCTGTCCGAATTATTAAGAAAAACTATGTATGCCTCGGCAAGAGAAGCAGAACCTGAAATATCGGAGCTAAAGATTTTTCCGTTTTCCTGATTGCTCTGGCTTTTAGCATTATAGTTCTGCACATAAAGCATAGCAGATGTACTGTACATAGGAGTTATAAAAAACTTAGAATAAAGAAAAAACGAAAGCATACAGACAAGTGTCAAAAGAATAATAAATTTTATTCTCTGTAAGACAATGACTAAAATTCTCTGAATTGTTATATTAGTTGGCATTACTCGACCTCCCAAAATCAGCATAAAAATACAATAAAAAATACAATAATATATATTATAATTCATTAAATGCACTAATTAATTCTAATAATGAATTATTAACAATAAAATTAAAGGAAGCCATAACGACTTCCTTTATTGAAATTATATATTTGTTTTTAGCCAACTACATTGAGCAATACACCTGCTGCAACTGCTGAACCGATAACACCGGCAACATTAGGACCCATAGCGTGCATAAGGAGGAAGTTACCTGGATTCTCCTGCTGACCAACCTTCTGTGATACACGAGCAGCCATTGGAACGGCAGATACACCTGCTGAACCGATAAGTGGGTTTACCTTACCGCCTGTTGCAACATACATAATCTTACCGAAGAGTACGCCGAATGCTGTACCCATACAGAATGCAATAAGACCAAGAACAATAATCTTGATTGTATCAAATGTAAGGAATGTCTGTCCCGATGCAGTTGCACCGACAGTAGTACCAAGGAAGATTGTAATAATGTTCATAAGTTCATTCTGAGCTGTCTTGTTAATTCTTTCAACAACGCCTGATTCCTTAAAGAGGTTACCAAGCATAAGCATACCAACAAGCGGAGCAGCGTCAGGAAGGAAGATTGCAATGATAATTACAACAATTACAGGGAACATAATCTTCTCAAGTTTAGATACAGGACGAAGCTGTTCCATAACTACAGCACGCTCTTTCTTTGTTGTAAGAGCTTTCATAATAGGAGGCTGAATAATAGGAACGAGCGCCATATATGAATATGCTGCAATAGCGATTGAACCTAAAAGATGCGGAGCAAGTTTTGTGGTTACGAAAATAGCCGTAGGACCGTCAGCACCACCGATAATACCGATAGCACCTGCCTCTGCTGCTGTAAAGCCGAGGAAAATAGCACCTGTAAATGTTACAAAAATACCGATCTGTGCCGCAGCACCGAGGATAAGGCTCTTTGGATTTGAAATGAGCGGACCGAAGTCTGTCATACAACCGATGCCGAGGAAAATGAGCGGTGGGTAAATGCCGAGCTTAACACCCTGATAGAGATACCAAAGCAAACCGCCGTATGTCGGATAGTTTACATATTCGGCACCGTTTAATTCGGTAATCGGATATTGAATTGCTCCTGTATGATCTTTCACATAATCTGCAAGAGGTATCATTTCGGTCGAAGGAGCACTCATAATGCTCGGATAAAGGTTTACAAGAAGCATACCAAAAGCGATAGGAAGAAGCAAGAGCGGCTCATATTGCTTTTTGATAGCAAGATAAAGCAAAACGATTGAAATACCAATCATAACATAGTTCTGCCAGTTAAGAGTTGTAAGGCCTGAACTGCTAAAGATACCTACAACGGCATCTACAAAGCCTTGTAAAATTTCCATTAGATAACATCCTTTCCCTTAAAATATGCCTTAAAATGGGCGGGTATTATCAAGTACACCGGCTTTTGCCCAAGCTGAACGACCACCGTCAGATGACTTTTTAATACTCTTGATTCGTGCTTTTTCAGATGAACCGTACATTGTTGCCACGGCAGCTGAAATAACAGCTACAACTTCGTCTGAAATTCCGTCTGTTGCTGCGCTTGCGGTAACAACAGGAGCAGGTGCCGCAGCCGGCTTTTCAGCAGGTTTTTCATCTTTATTTTTCTTGCCTTTTTTGCTGTTGCTGCCGGCACTTTGAGCCTTCTGAACAATAGCACTGTAGATTTTAATAATAAAAATCAACAGAATAAGCATGGCAAATACAACAACAAAGCCTGTGAGAACAACCTTTGCGGATGTTATGCCTTTTTCAGCAAGCGTAAGACTTTCTCTCTGGGCTGTCTGAGCTGCTAAAGCTACATCGGAAAGATTCATAAAATAACCCCCATATTTATTATTTTCATACAGGATTATTATACTTTATTCCTGTAAAATTTTCAATAATAAATACGGGGGGGAATAATTTTTGGCGGTTTACCTAATCATATTAAATGTTTTAAAATATAATTTGTTTAATTTTAAAGCATTATATTTCAATTACAGAATTATACATATAAGACCGTTGCAACCGTCATTTATAATTTTTTCAATGGTTTCACCTATTTTTGCTCTTGCGTCGGACGGCATTCTGTACAATTTATTGTGCAGTCCCTCGTTGACAAGTTCATGCACGGATTTGCCGAAGATATTGCTTTCCCAAATTTTTTCCGGATTTTCCTCAAATTCTTTCAAAAGATAAGATACAAGCTCCTCGGACTGCTGTTCCGAGCCTACAATCGGAGTTACCTCTGTCTTTGTATAAATCTTCATCATATGAATACTCGGTGCGCTTGCTTTGAGCCTTATGCCGTACTTTCCGCTCTGTTTAATAATTTCAGGCTCTTCAAGCGATAACTCTTCAATAGTCGGCATAACAATTCCGTAACCGTTTTCCTGCACCTGTTCATAAGCCTGCGCAAGTTTATCAAAGTCTTTCTGCTTTTTTGAAAGTTCTTTTACACAACTGAACAGAGCACATTCGTCGGTAATGTCAATACCCGATTCTTCGGAAAGTACCTTATAAAACAATTTACTGTCAATATTAATTCCGATAGTCGCAAAGCCTCTGCCCAAATCAAGACTTTTTATTTCGGTTGAATTAATATATTCGCAGTTGTCAAGTTCCTGCATTATATCCTGAACCTGACGGATTTTTTCGATTTTTCCCGCACTCTTTTTGATTGCGTCAAAGATATTGGTTTTGAGCCAGTGATCTTTATCAAGCATTACGAGCCATTTAGGAATATCTACTTTGATTTCTTTTATGTGAAACTCAAACAAAAGCTGGGCAAGAATACGCTTAATTTCAAATTCGTCAAGTTCCATACAGCTTACGGGAATTACAGGCACATTGTAAATTGACGCCATTTGAGCAGCGAGATTTTTTGCTCTTTCGCTTTCGGGTTCGGTTGAGTTGAGCAAAACAATAAAAGGTTTGTTAATCTCTTTCAGTTCGTTAATAACCCGCTGTTCACTCTCAATGTAGTCTTCCCTATCAATATCACTGATTGTACCGTCAGTTGTTATTACCAAGCCGATTGTCGAATGATCTGTAATAACCTTTTTGGTGCCGATTTCGGCAGCGTCATCAAAAGGAATTTCCTTATCGAACCAAGGCGTTTTAACCATTCTCGGCTGTTCGTCTTCACTGTAGCCGATTGCACTGTCAACTATATAACCTACGCAATCAATCATTCTTACCCTGAAAGAAGTGTTGTTTCCCAGATCAACTTCAACTGATTCTTCCGGTATGAATTTAGGTTCGGTTGTCATTATGGTTCTTCCCGACGCCGACTGCGGAAGTTCATCGAGAGTTCTGCGATATACCGCCTCATCCGTTATATTCGGCAATACCAGAGAGTCCATAAATTTTTTTATAAAAGTTGACTTACCTGTTCGCACAGGACCTACAACACCGATATACACATCTCCGTCTGTTCGGCGTGAAATGTCACGATACACATTTCTTTCTTCCATTTTTGTACCTCCTAAACTCTCGGAATAAGCAGCATTCGAGAAATATCCTCATTTTGTGCCGCTGCCGAATTTTCTTCAATCAGTTTATCAAGTGCCGTATTATGCGATTTGGCAATACTCCACAGACTCTCCCCCGCTTGCGCAAAGTACAAAGTCAGAGCACACTCTTCGGGCTTTACGGGTTTATCTTCAAATATCTCTACATCGGAAACCGCCCTTATATTTTCTTTTGCGGCAGCCGAAACGGCAAATTTAATTTCACACCTGATTTCAACTGTGCTGTCATCGGCAAGTCGATAGCTTATACTTGCTACACGAGGTTCAACATACAATGCACAGTTATACTCACTGCTTGATGTCATAAGATGAGAATAGTCTATATTGCGTTCAATAAACACAGGTATTTTATCTTCGTTTTCGGCAAGAATACAAATATTTACCTTACCCGAAACAGTTATACCCTTATCGTCGCAAGAATAATCAGCAGTAATTTGGTTTGATGATATGTTTATTACTTTGCTGATTTTTCCGTTATCGACAGCAACCGAAGATTTTTCAATATGAGAATCATTAAGTTTTGCAAGATCACTTACTATATTCAATTGCATAAAAGCGGGTTGAGTTGCACATTTAACAGAATATGCGTCTGTAACTACATTTTCGTCAGCTATTACATAGCCTTCTTCTGTAAGACAAAGTTTTAAATCAAGCAGTAAAAGAGGTTTATCTGACATAACATCATTCTTAAGTCTGATGTCATAAGACATAATATCACAGGAAACACAGTTAATTGTATTTTCGTCGATACCCTCGCAATCTATAATTTGATTAAAGGGCAATAAGTAATCAAGTTTTCCTGTTTCGCCGCTCTCAACATCAGTTATATATAATAGTTTTAAGTTGATTTCGCCGTTCGCCATAAGTTTACCTGTAACAGCTTTGGTATCGGTAATATTCACACTTATATCGGTACTCAAGATTGATTCAATTACAGGCTTATCTCCCACAGAAACTTCTTCTACCACGCTGAACTGTTCTTGGCAAAGAGAAGTCAGGCTTGCACATTTTATATTCATCAGCTGTGCTTCAAGACAATTTTCGACAGGCGGTGAATAGATACTTGTTTTTGCCGAGGAAAGCACCTTTGCATATAACGAAAATGCACCGTGCATTACAAGTCTGCGAGGGCTTAATGCCCTACAGTTTATGTACTCGGGCTTTGTTCTTGTTAATATAACAGGATTATCAGGCGCTTCTTTAACAGAAAAGCTTTGAGAAAAATTAACCGACTGCTCACAGCAACGAATACTTTTTTTGATACTGTCAACATACAGCACATTAACAACACAGTTACCGTCAATTTGCAGTTGTCCGCCCGATAAGGTTCTTGTCTGAATTTTAGGGATAAGAGTACATTTCAAAATTTTTTCGATATCCGGACAATAATCGGGTAAAGTTAAATCGACATCAGCAAGCTGTTCGGCAACCGTGTCAAGCACCGCAACAGTTGTGCAAAACGATCGGTTATCCTGATTAAACTCCATATTTTATCTCTCCTTTTATATTTATACTCAAAATATATTAGAAAGGTAATGAAAATATTACAATAAAAAGCATCGGACTGAAATTAATCAATCCGATGCTGTAAAAGCTGTTAAATTATATCAGGTATCAACCGAGGTTTGGAATATTACCCGCAACATAAAGCTGAATTTCTGTACAATCGAGAATGTCAATAATGCCATCTCTGTTTACATCAGCTTTGAGTTGAGCGTTAGCGTCAAGTGACTTGTCACCGGCAACGTAAAGCTGGAGTAATGTTACGTCGTCTACAGTAACATTACCGTCAATAGTGATAGTCTTCTGAATACCTACCTTGCCGTTAGGGTTTGTGGCATACTTACTGCAAAGCTGACCGCCTGTTGAGGCATTAGCTGTAAGCGCAGTAACTGTACAACCAACAAGCATCATTGAAGAAAGAAGGATGCTTACGCTTTTCTTGATTAGTTTCATGTGTTAATTCAAAACCTACATAATAAAATTTCAGTCCTATTATAATATTTTTTCCAAAAGAACTCAATAATAAATTAAGATGTGCATATCTTTTTGTTGATATGCACATCTTTTGTTTAATTATGTTATTAATGATTACCAATAAAATTTCATTTTATTTTACATATAAGAAAGTTTTATTGCGGATTTATTACCTTTTTAATTCCGTAAATCTTCCGTAAAATTGCCGATAAGAATTTTGGTCGTTCAATAAGTACAACTTTCATTGCAAATCTCCTCTCATATTATCGTCGTATGCAAGTCAGACTGACCACGATAAGTGCTGCAGCTGCAACCACAAGCACACATTCTGAAGGCAGTAAACTTGCAGTCAGAAGTCCAAGCCCGAAAAATACAGCCGACCTTAGCCTGTGTGAGTAGCAATTCACTTTATCACCCTGTATCAGTTTACACAGCTTTTCAAAAAGTGTGAAAAATCGGTTGAAAAAAATTTTATAATAATATAAAATTAAATTGATTAAGGTTAAGGAGAAAGCAATGAGAACTATTGATATAAAGAAAAACGATGCAAACCAAAGACTTGACAAGTTCCTTTCAAAAAGATTCAAAACTATGCCAAAGTCGCTTATGTATAAATATATCCGTACAAAGTACATTAAACTAAACGGCAAAAAGTGCGATATAAAAGATATGCTCAAAGAGGGCGATGTGCTTACTCTGTACATAAAAGATGAATTTTTTGAGGAAAGCGAGCAGGAAAACTACGAATTTTTAAAAGCGCCCGACAAACTTGATATAGTATATGAGGATGAGAACATAATTCTGATTGACAAAAAGCCCGGTATTATCGTACATCAGGACAAGAGTTACCATTTTGATTCGCTTGTGGCAAGAGTTCAGCACTATCTTTATAATAATGGCGAATACAACCCAAAAGAAGAAAAAGCGTTCGCTCCCGCTCTTGCAAACAGAATTGACAGAAACACGGGCGGTATAGTAATTGCGGCAAAAAATGCCGAAAGTTTGCGGGTTCTCAATGCCAAAATCAAAACAAGAGAACTTGAAAAATACTATCTTTGCCTGCTGCACGGCAAACCTAAAAAAGATTGCGATATTCTTCACGATTATCTTATTAAAAACGAAGCGCAAAATAAAGTTAAAGTTTTCAGTAAACAGGTTGACGGCTCAAAAGAAATTATAACAAAATATGAAATTCTTGATTTCAACGGCAAATACAGTCTTGCGGAAGTTGAACTTCTGACAGGCAGAACGCATCAGATAAGAGCGCATATGGCATATATCGGCCATCCGCTTGTAGGCGATACTAAATACGGAAAAAACAGAAAAGCACCTGATAACATTAAGTATCAGGCACTTTACAGCTATAAACTTAAATTTTCATTTGACACCGACGCAGGTATTCTTAATTATCTTAACGGCAAAGAATTTTCTGTAAAAGAAGTATGGTTTGCAAAGAATAAGCATATTTCGATTTAAGAATTATTTTATACACATAAACGCACACATTGTGCCTCTATGCCCTTTGGTTGCCCTGTGACTCCACAACAAATCGCTGTTACAGTTTGTACATACATCAGAAACCGTGATATTCTCCGGCTTTACACCTGTTGCCGTAAGAATTTGTCTGTTGGTTTCAAGCAAGTCAACCATATACTTGCCGTTTTCTTTAGGATGAACAAAATCTGATGGATTTACATTTTTAAGTGCAAGAAAATGGTCGGCACAAGGTTTGTCAACCTCATAACAGCACACGGAAATAGCAGGGCCAATCGCACATTTTAAATCAGACGGGTTTGTTCCGTAAAGCTCGGTCATTTTTTGCACAACCTTTTCGCCTATTCTGCCGACAGTACCTCTCCAGCCTGCGTGAGCAAGTCCTATTGCTTTTTTGTTTGTGTCAACAAAGAAAAGCGGTGTACAATCGGCATAATAAGTGACCAAAGTTACACCTTTCTGATTTGTTATCAAAGCGTCTACGCTTTCAATATCTCTCGGCTTATAAATACCTGTTCCAATATTTTCTGTTGTAACCGCACGAACATAAGTATTATGGTCTTGAGCAGAAGCCGTAAGCGTATTATAATCAAATCCCGCACTTTTGCAAAAGCGTTTATAGTTTTCAGTAACACTGTCGGGATTATCTCCCCTGTTAAACGCAAAGTTCATAGATGTAAACTCACCCGTCGACACACCGCCGAGTTTTGTGGAAAAAGCATGATTTATAAAATCAATTTCCGATAAAGAATTATATGTTAAATACGGCACACTGTCCGCATTATGGATAGTCATAGTTTTTGAATTAAATTTCATTATACTTCTCCTTATGCGTAGTTTCGCTTGAAAATGACAACTGTTAATGTTATAATGATTAAAGAATGAGGTGATATTATGTTGAAGAAAAAGCTTTTCGGCAAAAACATAAAACCAAGCTGTACATACTGCTTAAATTCGGTTTATGAAAACGATACCTGTCATTGCATAAAAAACAAAACAATTATTGATGACAAATGCAAAAGCTTTAAATATGACCCGCTTATGCGTGTTCCGCAGTCAGCGCCGACTCTTCACGAGTACACCTTAGATGACTTCAAACTATAATTATTTTAATATTTTTATAAAAAAATATCAAGGCTTTCTTAAAAACTCAAGAAAGCCTTTTGTTATGCATTAATATTTTTAGATATTCGGATCGTCTAAATCAAGCTTGTCAGCCTCGGTAATTTTTCTGATAGGTTTGCAAGGATTGCCGACCGCTACAACACCTGACGGAATGTCTTTTACAACAACCGAGCCTGCACCGATTACAACATTATTTCCGATAGTAACACCGGGAAGTACGGTTACGCCACCGCCAAACCAAACATCACTGCCGACTTTTATCGGTTTTGCAAGTTCAATTCCTGTATTTCTCTGATGAGCATCAATAGGATGAATTGCAGTATAAAATCCGCAGTTAGGACCGACAAAAACATTGTCGCCAAAAGTAACCTCTGCGCAATCAAGTATAACAAGGTTATGGTTTGAATAGAAATTCTTACCCACTTTTACATTAAATCCGTAGTCACACCAAAACGGAGGAGTAAAAACACAATATCCATCGTTATGCTCTTCTTGTAAAAGTTCATCAATAATAACCTTACGAGCGGCAACATTTGAAAAATCAAGATTATTGTATTGACGGCAAAGCGACTTAGATTTATTCAAAGCAGCAACAAGCTCGCTGTCTTGAGAATTATATACCTTGCCGGCAATCATTTTTTCTTTTTCTGTCACTTTATACCTCTGTTTATGCCATCTGGAAATCTTTAATGTAGCTGTCGATTGACTTTTTAATAATATCCTTAGCCATATCAACACCGTTGGTTTCAGTTACAGATGTAACCTTACCGCTTTCAAGGCTCTTATATACCTGGAAAAAGTGCTGAATTTCGTCAAAATAGTGACGAGGAAGGTCAGCAATGTCATTGTAACCGCAATAGTTAGGGTCATTAACAGGCACAGCAATGATTTTTTCGTCACAGCTGTCATTATCAATCATATTGAGTACACCGATAGGCTTGCACTCAACAAGTGTCATTGGCTGTATTGTTTCGGAACAAAGAACAAGCACATCAAGCGGGTCGCCGTCATCTGCATAGGTTCTCGGAATAAAGCCGTAGTTTGCGGGATAATGAGTTGAAGTAAAAAGCACACGGTCAAGTTTTAACATACCTGTTTCTTTATCAAGCTCATATTTATTTTTACCGCCCTTTGAAATCTCAATAACAGCGTAAAATTTTTCTGATGTAATCCTTTTTGGTGATATATCGTGCCAAATATTCATAATAAAGCCACCTCACAAATTTATTTAACTTAATTATAAATAAACCGCAGTTAGTTGTCAAGAATTTTAATAATATTTTAACAACAATACTGCGGTTTATAAAATTTATTTTATTAAAAGAGATATATCTTTGCTTGAGTTTGGCTGATTTTGCTTTTATTTACTCTTTTTAATGTTTTCAGCAATTACCTTAGCAATCTGAATAATTACAGTCGGAATAAAAGCAAGCAGAGCAATAAATCCGATTTGTGCGCCTGTAAGTTCCGCAATCTTAAACAGCGGATGCATAAACGGTACAAAAATTACAAAAGCAAGAAGTCCTACACCTGCCGCAAAAGCAAGCAGACTATATACATTTGAGGCAAGACCGATTTTAAAAATCGAATGCTTACTGCGACAGTTAAAGCCGTGGAACAAACGAGCAAGGGTAAGTGTTGCAAAAGCCATTGTACTTGCAGTTGCGGCATTAACCTGCAAACCTATATAGAAAGCAGTCATTACAACAACGGCAATCAGTGCACCCTGCAAAAGCATTAGTGCGGAAAATTCTTTAGTCAAAATGCCCTGTTTAGGATCTCTCGGTTTTTGCGAGAGTAAATCTTTTTCGGGCTTCTCCATACCGATAGCAATAGCCGGAAGCGAGTCGGTTAAAAGATTTATAAAGAGAAGATGAACTGCCTCAAAAGGCACAGGCAAAGCAAGAAGTGATGCGTAAACTACCGCAAATATAGCTGCCATATTGCCCGAAAGCAGGAACAGAATTGCATTTTTAATATTCCTGTAAACATTTCTGCCGTTTGCAACAGCTTTAATAATTGTTGCAAAGTTATCATCCTGAAGTACCATAGACGCTGCATCCTTAGATACCTCTGTACCTGTAATGCCCATTGCAACACCGATGTCGGCTTTTTTGAGTGCAGGTGCGTCATTTACGCCGTCACCTGTCATAGAAACGATGTTGCCCTTTCTCTGCCAAGCCTCAACAATTCTGATTTTATTTTCGGGTGAAACACGAGCATAGACAGATATTTTTTCAATCTTTTGGTCAAGTTCACTGTCGCTCATTGCGTCAAGCTCCATACCTGTTACGGCAATATCTCCCTCTCTGAAAATACCAATCTGTCTTGCAATGGCAGTGGCGGTAATCTTATGGTCACCTGTTATCATAATAGGCTTAATACCTGCTCTGACAGCATCTGCAACCGCTGCTTTTGACTCCTCACGAGGCGGGTCAATCATAGAAACAAGTCCTAAGAAAGTATATCCGTACTCCGTATTTACATTGAGTTCTTCATCAGACTCCTTGTAAGCAAAAGTAAGCACACGCAAGCCGTTTTCGGAATACTCTGTATTCTGCTTGAGTATATCTGCCTTGTCGGCTTGAGTAATCGGACGAACACCGTCCTTTGCCGCAATACTGTCGCATCTGTCAAGAATAGCGTCAATAGCACCTTTAGTCAATATATGATTCACACCGTGAAGTTTATACTTTGTGCTCATCATCTTACGGTCGGAATCAAACGGCACTTCCTCAAGTCTTTTAAGTCCCGAACGCAAATCATCTTCGTTGTATCCGAGTTTTCTCAGAGTTTCAAGCAACGCATACTCTGTAGGGTCGCCTATTCCCTTTCCGTCAACAATGCTTGAATCGTTATTAAGCACCATATCGTAAAGTAAATAGCGGTGGCTTTGATTATTAAGGTCAAGTTCTTCTTCAAAAATACTTTCACCGTTGATATATATTTTCTGAACAGTCATTTTATTTTGAGTAAGCGTACCTGTTTTGTCGGAACAAATTACAGATACACAACCGAGGCTTTCAACCGCTTTCAAATCTTTGATAACGGCATTTTCCTTAGCCATTTTTTGAGTACCAATTGCCTGTACAATAGTAACAATTGAACCCAAAGCCTCAGGAATAGCGGCAACGGCAAGGGCAACAGCAAACATAAGCGCATCAAGAATTGCCATATGATTTAAAAGGCTTAAACCGAATACGAGCGCAGAAATAATAAGAATAATAATCGCAAGTTTGCTTGAGAATTTATCAAGGCTCTCCTGCAAAGGAGTTTTCTTTTCTTTTGCCGCATTCATAAGGCTTGCAATCTTGCCTATTTCGGTATTCATACCTGTGCCTGTAACAGCTACAATAGCTCTGCCGTAGGTTACCAAACTGCCCGAATATACCATATTTGTTCTGTCTGCGAGCGGAACTTCCGCAGTAATGTTATCATCGTTTTTATCAACATTAGTTGATTCGCCCGTAAGTGAGCTTTCATTTACCTGTAAAGAATAATTATTCATAATTCTGCCGTCAGCTACTACAAGGTCACCCGCCTCAAGCACAACCATATCACCCTCAACCACTTCTTTTGACGGAATTTCAATTTTCTGTCCGTCACGAATTACTTTTGCATTCGGAGATGAAAGTGACTTTAAACTGTCAAGTGATTTTTCCGCATTAATATGCTGGACTGTACCGAGAATGGCATTAAGTGTAATTACCGCAAAAATTACTATAGTGCTTTCAATATTACCCGAAAACATTGAAATAATTGCAGCAATAATAAGAATAATTACAAGCAAATCCGCAAACTGACTGAGAAACACTTGCAAAGCGGTTTTTCGCTTTCCCTCCTGCAAAACATTTTCGCCGTTTTTTTGCAATAATTCTTCGGCTTTTTTTGAGCTCAGTCCGTCCTTTGTAACACCGAGCTTTTCAAGCACTTGTTCTTTGGTCAACTGATACCAGTTCATCATAATTCCTCCATATTTTTTCTTAATAAAAGAAAGTAAGCAAACAAAAAAGACTTTTATTGTAAAATATTGCAAACGCAATTATCATACAATAAAAGTCTCGTTTTTTAAGATACAACCGATACCATAAGGTATGAGATTGACGAATTGTACCACAGATTATCTGCAAACTACTCCCCTTTACAGTGGTTTTATTCTATCAGATTATTCGGTTTTTGTCAACTGTTTTTCTTTATTTTCATCTTTTAACTTTACTTTCTTAGGTTTGCTTAACATTCCGAGAATTATTCCTACGGTTGCAAGCAAAACTCCGCTTGCGGAAGTGATTGCCGACCATTTTTCACTGTCAAAAGCATAGGCAATAATAATTGATGCTAATATAAGCAATACGCATATTATAAGTAAAATAAACGCAATTTTAAAAAGAACATTCATTTTTTGCTTTTTCATTACATCATCTCCTGCAAATTGTTTGTAATATTCGCAAAGTCATCAAGAGTCAGCTTTTCTGCTCTTGCGTTTGTTTCTACTCCCGAATTAATCAAAAGCTCATTTATCTTGCCTTTTTCAACAGAAAGTCCCGAACTAAGCGAATTTGCAAGAGTTTTTCTTCTCTGTGAAAAGGCCGCTTTTATTACATTGAATAACAGTTTTTCACTCTCAACCTTTACAGGCGGCTCTTTTCTTACATTAAGTCTTATTACTGCCGAATCGACTTTCGGGGCAGGCATAAAAGAACCTGCGCTTACGCCAAACAGCATTTCAGGCTCGGCATAATAATTTACAGACACAGTGACCGCACCGCTCTGTCTTGTACCGACTTCCGCACAAATCCTCTGTGCCGCCTCTTTCTGAACCATTACGGTTATTGCCTCTATCGGCAGTCTGTCCTCAAGCAGTTTCATAATAACGGGAGATGTTATGTAATAAGGTAAGTTAGCACAGACAACAACCTTCATTCCCGCAAATTCTTCCGCAATCAGCTTGTGTAAATCAAGTTTAAGTACATCTTCGTTTACTACTTTTAAGTTATCGTATTCGCCAAGGGTTTCTTCAAGAACAGGCAGAAGTCTTTTATCAAGTTCTACTGCCACTACCTTATCGGCAAGCTGACAAAGTTCATTTGTAAGTACACCGATACCGGGACCGACTTCAATTACACCTACACCCTCGCCTGCACCGCTGTACTCTGCCATTCTCGGGCATACAGACGGATTAATCAGAAAGTTCTGACCAAGTGATTTTGAAAATGTAAAGCCGTGTTTTGAAAGTATCTCTTTAATTTTTCCTATATCAGATAAGTTATTCATTATAAAAGTCTAAGTCCTTTCGGATATTTATTTTTTAGTCTGCCGTTTGAGCATTTGCCAAATCCCACAGTAATTCCATTTACGCAGACAGCAGTGTATCCTTTAATATTATTGTCAACGGCAACTTCTTCGCCGTGAAGAAAGGCTTTAATTTCCGCAGAATTTACATCAAAATCCACTTTTGAAACACACTCGTCTGCTTTTGCCGCCATAAATGCCGAATGATGCGGTTCGATTCTGTTTTTAACTATTTGTCCCAAAATTATTCCGATGCGCAAAACGGGCAGCTTTTCATACGGTACATATTCCTGCGGCAAAACAATAATTTTATCACCTATTACTTCAATATTTTCACCAAACGGTCTGCCTATAAACAGGCTGTCGTAAAAATCAAAAATTTTACTGTCAATTTTCTTTTTACTGTTTTCCGTAAAAGAATTTTTATATAATTCGCCCGATTTTTTCAATCTTGCGGCAAAATGTCCCTCACCGCCGTCCATCGGAAAAATTCTTCGTGCATATTCAAGCGTCGGTCTGCCAAAATTTACATTTGCGTCTTCAAGTTTAAAATCAGGATTTTCCTCTAAAAACCTGCCGATAACACCCTCATTTTCTTCAACTGAAAAGGTACAGGTGGAATACACCATAACTCCGCCGTCTTTAAGCGCATTCTTAGCACTGTTCAAAATTTTTAACTGTCTCTCCGCACAGCTTTTTACATGCTCGTCACTCCACTCGCTTTCGGCAGTTGAGTCTTTTCTGAACATTCCCTCACCGCTGCAAGGAGCGTCAACAAGCACTTTGTCAAAACAGCCGGCAAGCCTGTCACAAAGCACCTCGGGATACGCATTTGAAACCGTGGCATTTCTTATACCCATTCTTTCAATATTAGAAAGCAGAATATTAGCTCTGTTTTTGACAATTTCATTGCTCCATAAAAAGCCTTTTGAATTGAGCTTAGCGGCAATTTGCGTACTCTTGCCGCCCGGTGCTGCGCAAAGGTCAAGTACATAGTCGCCCTCCTGCACATCAAGCATTGTTACTGCCGAAGAAGCAGACGGCTCTTGTATATAAAAAGCGCCTGCATGATGCAAAGGGTTATTACCGAGCGAAGTAATTTCATTCGGAATATAAAAGCTTTCACTGCAAAAAGGAGCGGATTTTAAATCAAAATTAAGTAATTTTTCAAGTTTTTCCACAGAACATTTCAGAGTATTTACTCTTAAGCCTCTGTAATGTTCTCCGCTTGAATTATAAAATTTTAAAAAATCGTCAAACTCGTCACCGAGCAGAGCTTTCATTTTATCTAAAAAAATATTCATTGTATAAATTCCTTAGAAACGATAATAATAAGCATATCGGAGGGAGGTGCTAATATGAACTTCAACCAGAATCAGAATAACAATCAGAACCAGAACAATAACCAGAATCAGAACAAAAATCAGAATAACAACCAGAATAAAAACCAGAAGAACAGCCAGAACAAGAATCAGAATAACAACTTTCACTAATCGGGTTCATAACTGTGCGGCAAGCCATATTTTTAGAAACAAAGGTATGGCTTGCCTTAAACAGTACATATTTTTTAAAATCAATAATTCACAAAAACAATTAATGGAATAATTCTATTGTTATTTAATTAAATTTTAATATATCAATATCCGTATTTTTCACCTATAATTATTACCTTAATTCTGTCCTTATGTCTTTGTTGAGCGCAAACTACATAGTTACAGCAAATTCTTCTGTCACTTTTGCAGCCCGAACAAAGTTCTGCGCCCTCTTTGTCTGCTGTAATACATTTACCTGTTTTGCCGCATGGAGTTTCAATATTTAATCTTATTGTATTGCTCGGTGCGGCAATTCTCTTTACTCTGTCAATTGCCTCATCAATGTTTTTTACAATTTTATTATAACCGCAAACAAGTATAACACTCTTAGGACCATATAAAATTGCCGCAACACGGTTAGAATTGCCGTCAACATTATACAGTTCTCCGTTTTCTGTAATCGCATTACTGCTCGCAAAGTAAACATCGGAAGAAAAAGTCTTATAATAAACCTCTTCCACCTCTTCGGGAGTAATTCCCTCTGCCGCTCTGTCAAGATACTTATAATCGGAAGAAGTAATAATATCATACACTCCTGTTTCTTTAAGAGTAACAGAACCGCCGCTTGATATTACATCGCCCTTTTTAATCAGAGTTTTTACAAGATTGCAGGCGTCTTCTTTGTTATCACAATAATAAGCATCCATCTTGTTTGCTTTCAAATTTTTTATTGTTTTTTCAATTTTAAGTTTAGTTTCGTTGCTCAAAGCGTTCATACTTACACTTCCGTTAGCTTTTTGTTAAATTATACACTATATAGCCGTCTATTTCAAGCCTCTACAAACGGTACTCCAAAATACTCCGCAATCGACTGTGCAAGATTTTTTCCGATTGCTCCGACATTTTCTCTTATCCACTGTGCCTCTTCGGGATTATCGTGGTACGCTACTTCTATCAATGCCGACGGTGCTTTTGTTCTGCGGACTTCCGCAAGGCTTGTGGTCGGAATAATATCTACATCATCAGGATACGGATAGATGTTTTCATAATTTCGTTGTAAGATTTCAGCGAACCTTTTTCCGTTAAGGCTTGACGGATAATAATATATATCAGCACCGGTATATCTGCCTGCCGAGCCCTCCGGTGCAGCATTACTGTGTACTGCAAGATGTAAATCATTTGCCGAATTATTAGAGTCCTTTATCGCCTGTGACAAAGTCATTTCGGGACTGTTTCTGTCAAATTCTATTCCGCTTGCAAGCAAATACGGCTCAATAGCGTCGGCAACAAGATTCATATAATATTCTTCATTTCCGCCGTCAACATAAGGATTATACTCCTGAAGTGACGGACTTAAATATACCTTTGGCATAATAATTCTCCTTTTATAAAAATAATGCTCACGCACCATACAATATATTATTCCGCAATTTATTTTTTGCTTATTTTTTCCATAAGTTGTACGGTTGATTCCGCATTATCTCTGCGAAATCTTCCGAGTTCATAAAGACTTTCGGGATTTTTAGTTACATAATTAAGTTTTTCGGTACAATTTAAAGTAGACAAAAAGCCTGCCTCTTTAAGAATTTCAAGACTTGAGCCGCTTTCTTCACCGAAGGGATAAATAAATGCGGTAGGTGCGTTGCCCGTAATAGATTTTATATATTCCTGAGCCTTATTTATATCATTTGTAATTGCAGTTTTATATTCATCATCACTTTCCTTATATTTTTTACCTATTCCCTTTCTTGGCGTCAAAGTGTGCATATTGTATGAATGATTCTGAAATTCCACAAGCCCGGAATCATACATTTCTTTAATATTCTTTTTCAAAAGATGACCGTAGTTTGCATTTTCTTCACCTGTTGCCGTAAAGTTCTCACTGAACTTTGCAACGGGTGAAATTACAGCTTTTGCGTTGTATTTTTTTAACAACGGAAAAACATATTTATAGTTATTGTAGTATCCGTCATCAAATGTCAGCATCACACATTTGTCAGGTAAGGCTTTATCGGAATAAACATAGTCAATTAAATCATTTACCGTTACGGTTGTATAACCGTTTTCCTGAAAATATTTTAAATCGCTTTCAAATAAATCAGGTGAAATCACATAATCATTTTGGCTTGATTTATCCTTTAATACCGAATGATACATTATAATCGGCATTTTTATAGCATTTTCCGAAATTTCGCTTGCACCGCTAAGAGATGCAAGTATAAAAATTGACAGAATTACTGTGGTAAGACACATTAAAAGCAGTTTTAATCTGTTTTTGTATATTTTACCCATAAATACCTCCAAAATTTTTTATAAAAATAATTCTTATTATTCTTTTATGTAAATATAATAATTTAAAGTTATGATAATATATTTGCAATCAGTAATCATTATCAATTTTTTGGAGAAAATGTTGCAATGAAAAGAAATTTCAGCTCAAAAAGAAACGCTATATACAACACAATTCTCAGTACAACGACACACCCAAGTGCCCGTTGGATATACGAACAGCTTAAGCCCGATTATCCGGACCTCAGCCTTGGCACAGTTTACCGTAACATTTCATTATTTAAAAATGAAGGCAAGGTAAGCGTTGTGTGTAATGTAAACGGTGAAGAACGCATTGACGGTAACACTTCCCCACATACACATTTTGTGTGCAATTGTTGCGGCAGGGTAATTGATGTAGCAGATGACGGCAGCAAATCGTCGGAAAGCCTTGCACTTTTAAATAAAGGCTTTTCTATTGAGAGCAAACTTGTTATCTACTACGGCAAATGTTCAGATTGCTGTAATAACTAATACCGAACAGCGGTATTTAATTAACAATATATATTTATTATAAAGGAGAAAAAATTATGAAATGGTATTGTACAGTATGCGGATATGTTTATGAAGGACCTACAGCTCCGGAGTTTTGCCCACAGTGTAAAGCTCCTGCAAGCAAATTCAAAGAGGTTGTAGAGGGCGCGTCTTTTGCAACAGTTCACGAGGTTGGCGTAGCCCAGGGCGTTAGCGAAGATATTTTGAAGGATCTCAGAGCTAACTTTGAGGGTGAATGTTCAGAAGTAGGTATGTACCTTGCAATGGCAAGAGTTGCTGACAGAGAAGGTTATCCTGAAATTTCAGCCGCTTTTACTAAGTATGCTTTTGAAGAGGCAGAGCACGCTGCAAAGTTTGCAGAACTCCTCGGTGAAGTAATTACAGACAGCACAAAGAAGAACCTCCAAATGCGTGCAGAGGCAGAAGCAGGCGCTTGCGAAGGCAAATTTGATCTTGCTAAGAGAGCAAAAGCTCAAAATCTTGATGCTATCCACGATACAGTTCATGAGATGGCTAAAGACGAGGCAAGACACGGTGCAGGCTTTGCAGGTCTTTTAAAGAGATATTTTGCTGACTGATTTTAAATCTCAAAAACTCAAAGGACATCGGCTATTCATATACCGATGTCCTTTTTATTATTTTTCTATAAAAAATCAGCTGTAATTTGATTGTTTTATAATATTTTATTTACTTTTACTTATAATTATGATAACATTGTATTGAGGTGTTAAAAATGGATAATGAAAATATTAATTACAGTGATTATAAATACGATTTTGAATCAAAAATTGTACTGAACGAACAAGATTATTTAGACTTTAACAATGTAAGCTATAAAAGATTGGCAATAATATTTATAATTGAATTTATCATAACGGGTTTTATAACAACACGAATATTAATACTAAAATCTTTTAATTATTATTTTCAAAGTGAAACTACAGATGATATGCAATTATATATGATATTATCCGCAGTAATAGTTTTGCTTATGGGAGTAATATATTTTAAAACACAGAGAAATATCAAAAACAGCTATAAAAGAGCTTTGTTTACTACCGGCGAAAAGTATATTACTCACACTACTTACTTTGGCGAAAAAATTATTACCATAACAAAGAATATATCAAGAGAATTTGATTATTCAAGCATTATGGGCGTTTACGAAACCGAAAAATACATTCTTTTAAAATTACAGTTTAATTTGTTTTTGATTATAGGTAAAGATATTAAAAGCAACATCAATAATGTAGATTTTATTTCTTATATATTCAGTAAATCTCCTAATATTAAAAAGAAAGTTGTTATTAATGTTACTAATCAAAAAAAGGTCGCCTTTGTTTTTATGTGCCTTACAATCGCTCTGTTTGTAATTAATTTGATAATTGCTGTCTTATAGAAATCGGTTCTATTCTAAAAGTCGGGGTAACATTAATAAATTATAGTTTGACTTAATACAACTGCAAAGCAATTATAAAAGTTTGGTCGACTTTTTCAAAGGTCGTGGGGGGTGTAGGCAAAGCCACAAACACTTTACTCTTACACAATTTCTTGATAGCCAAACAGTTCGCTGTTTGAGCCTGATACATTGTTATATTGGACTATATTAGGGGCACTGCCCAAAGCCAAACCAAATTTTTAATTATTTGGCTAAAGCTGTGCGATAATCAATAATTCACCCAACAAACATTTGATAAAGTACCTAAAAATACTTATATTGCTTTATTTCCAAATGCAAAAAATCCCACTCAAAAAATTTGAGTGGGATTAATTATGCAATATTAATAAATAATTAATTATTTAACCATACTTGCAACTTCAGCTGCGAAATCGTCCTGACGCTTCTCAATGCCTTCGCCCTTTTCAAAACGAACGAACTTAGCAATCTCAATGCTGCCGCCGAGAGCCTTAGCTGTGTTGTTAGTGTACTGCTTAATTGTCTGCTTGTTGTCCTTAACGAACTCCTGATCTACAAGGCAGTTCTCCTTATAGAATTTGCCGATCTTACCCATAACGATCTTATCAGCAATTGCCTCAGGCTTACCCTCGTTAATAACCTGCTGACGCATAACTTCTTTCTCATGCTCAATAACTTCAGCCGGAACATCAGCCTCTGTAAGGTATGGAGTGTTGAGAGCTGCAATCTGCATAGCTACATCCTTACCGTAAGCAATGAACTCATCGTTTACAGCAATGTCAGTTGTGAAGTTTACAAGAACGCCAATCTTACCACCTGCATGAACATAAGCTACGCAAGCACCTTCCATACGCTCAAAACGACGGATCTTGATGTTCTCGCCGATTGTCTGAATCTTCTCCTGGAGAAGTTCAGCAACTGTCTGCTCTGAGCCTGCTGCCTTAAGTGTAAGAAGCTCATCAACATCAGCAGGATTCTGCTCGATAACTGTCTGAGCACAAGCCTTAACAAAATCCATAAATGAATCGTTCTTAGCAACGAAGTCTGTTTCAGCGTTTACTTCGATAACTACGCCAACAGAAGCATCTGCATTAGTTGTTGCATAAGCAACACCTTCAGCAGCAATTCTGCTTGCCTTTTTAGCTGCTTTTGCAAGGCCCTGCTCTCTTAAGAAGTCAATAGCCTTGTCCATATCACCATCGGCATTTGTGAGAGCCTTTTTGCAATCCATCATGCCGCAACCTGTTTTTTCTCTTAATGTTTTAACATCCTGAGCTGTAAATGCTGCCATTTATATTACATCCTTTCGATTGATATAATTATAAGATAAATAAAATTATTCAGCTGCCTCTTCTGCTGTTTCTTCTTCAACAGCAGCTGCACCCATCTGACCTTCTTTACCCTCAATGATAGCGTCAGCCATAGCACCTGCAATAAGCTTTACTGCACGGATAGCGTCATCGTTACCTGGGATAACATAGTCGATTTCATCAGGGTCACAGTTTGTATCAACAATAGCAACAATCGGAATGTTGAGTTTCTTAGCTTCAGCAACGGCGATTCTCTCTTTTCTTGGGTCAACAATAAAGAGTGCGCCCGGCATTGAAGTCATATCCTTAATACCGCCCATAAACTTCTCAAGCTTTTCGATCTCAAGGTTAAGCTTGATAACTTCCTTCTTAGGAAGAAGATCAAATGTACCGTCCTCCTGCATTGTGCGGAGCTGCTTTAAACGAGCAATTCTTCTGCGGATTGTAGCAAAGTTTGTGAGCATACCGCCGAGCCATCTTGCGTTTACATAGTAAGCGCCTGCACGGAGAGCCTCTTCTTTAACTGAATCCTGAGCCTGCTTCTTTGTACCTACAAAGAGTACGCTCTTGCCTTCTGCTGAAAGCTCACGAACAAAGTTGTAAGCCTCTTCGAGCTTCTTAACGCTCTTCTGAAGGTCAATAATGTAAATACCGTTACGCTCTGTGAAGATGTATTCAGCCATCTTAGGGTTCCATCTTCTTGTCTGGTGACCAAAGTGTACACCTGCTTCTAAGAGCTGTTTCATTGAAACTACTGCCATTTTAAATATCCTCCTTAGGTTAAAACCTCCGCCGGGCCTTGATTTTTATCGGGTTAAGAGCAATTTGCCACCGTTCCGACAAGCCCAACGTGCGAAATGCTATATTATTATACCATAAAATGCAAAAAAATCAAGTGTTTTTTTGAAATAACACTTGATTTTTTGCATATTGTATGTATCAGACTGCCAGATCAAAAAACCTTACATTACCGCAGCTGATAATGAAATTCTGTGTTTCGTGCCATTTACTTTCACCTGTGTAGAAACAGATGATTCTGTGCTGAACAGCCGAACCGTTGTTGTCAAAAATATAAGAAACCGCTGCTTTAACATCTGAGTTTGGCTCAATGTTTGTCGGGGCATAGTACTTATATTCATCTATAATGTAATCAATAGATGTATTACCGGAAAGGTTCATAGCATCTCTGATTGATTGGGCAACGAGAGCACATCCCTCATAACCCATAGTACCTGCCTCACCCATTACAAGGCGCTCGAGTTTTGCTCTGTCATAATCAGAAAGAGTTACCCTGCTCGGAGAATAAGATGTGTCAGGATTATCAATATTTACAAGATAAGTCTGTACACTCTCTGTAGGCTGTGTTTCTTCTTCTTTTTCTTCAACAGGCTTAGTAGTTGCCTTAGTTTCCGTTTTGTTCTCCTTTGCGGGAGCTGTTGTAGGCTTGGTAGCCTTTTCTGTCGATTTGGTTGCCGCTGTGGTTTCCTCTGCTTTTTTGTCAGCAGTGTCCGTAGGTACTGTTTCCGCACAGTTTTCAGCAATTGACTGTGAGAAAGTATCAATACCGCCAACGGAGTATGCAGCCGCTCTGCTGTCAGCATAAGCATCAACACTTGGCGCAAGTGTTGTGGTAGGAATAAGCAGGCAAGCAGATGCCAGTATTATAGCACTTATAAAAGAAATAGGTTTAAGTGCTCTGCTTGTCTTTTTTGCAGTAACCTGTTTTTTGCCATTTTCTGTATGTTTATTATTTGTTCTCAAAAATTTATCCTCCCTGTGATTAGCATAATTCAAAACCAATATTCGGCTGTGTTTTATGCGACTTCCTTTAGTCGTTAAAATTTTATCAAACACACAATTCGTTGTTATTAAACCACATTTTTTTGAAAAATGCAAATTTTCAGCCCTGTTATTTTTTGTTACTTTTGTTATATTGTTGTAACAATCAAATTTTAATTTTCTCATAAGCACAAATAATTGTTTAATTTGCATAAATTAGCGAATACTTCTTAGTGGATTGTGCAAAATAGGTAGAAAATCAATTTTTTTAAAATTTCTCTTTAAATCTTGGCTTTTTGCACCTTTTTACGGGATTCGGCATGGAACAGGATATGATAATTGTATCTTCACCTATAAGTTCAATTTTCTCCCACGGAATTATATAATCCTCACATTTACCTATAAAGCCCAGAAAACTGCTCCTGCCGAATATAACAAGCGACACTATTTTTGCACACTTGGTATCTACTATAACATCATCCACAAAACCTATTCTGCAGCCGTCACACGCACTTATTACTTCCTTATGTCTTATATCTGTAAGTCTGCAATTCATAAAAAAAGCCTCCATTCATTGACTTTTATATATATATTTGATAGAATAAACTTATATGACAAATGTACACTACAAAGGAGATGTTTTTATGGATTATATTTTTATGACCGATTCCTCCTGTGACCTTTCTGCTGAAATTGCCAAGGAGATTAATGTTGAAATTCTGCCAATGGAATTTACTATGGAGGACAAGTCTTACCTCCACTATGCAGATGCAAGAATGATGAGTCTTGATGACTTTTATTCTAAGCTCAAAAGCGGTATTGACTCAAAAACCACCCAAATCAACTACAATAATTTTATAAATTATTTTGAACCGTATTTAAAAGCCGGAAAGGATATACTTTATACAGGTATCTGTACAGGTCTTAGCGGAACTTATAACACTTGTCTTATGGCTGTAAAAGATTTGCAGGAAAAATATTCTGACAGAAAAATTGTTATTATTGATTCTATGTGCGACTCTGTCGGACTTGGCCTGCTTATTTACCTTGCAGGTCAGAAGTACACAGAAGGTGTTTCAATCGAAGAGCTTGAGCAGTATATTAATGATATTAAACTCAAGGTTTGCCACTGGTTCATTGTTGAAGACCTCGACCATCTTAAGAGAGGCGGCAGAATTTCCGCCGTTGCGGCTACATTCGGTAAGGCTTTGCAGATTAAACCTCTTATAAGTGTAGATGAAGGAGGTCATCTTATTAATGTAGGTAAAGTAAGAGGCGCAAGCAATGTGTATAATTCTCTTGTTTCTCACTTTGAGCGTGACGCTGAAAACCCGAAAGAGCAGACTGTATTTATAGGTCATGCAGACAACAAAGAAGGTGCTCTTGAACTTCAAAAAAGAATCAAGGGTATGTGCAAAAAATCAATTATCTGCGATATAGGTCCGGTTATCGGTTCTCATGTAGGTTCAGGCATGCTTGCTATTCTTTTCCTCGGCACAAGAAATTTAAAATCTTAATATTCAGGCAAAATATACGGCTGAGTTTTCAAAGCGAAGACTCAGCCGTTTTTATTTTCTTCAATTATGATAATACAGCAGACACATTATGCTTACTCCGATAATGCCTCCTATAAATACACCTATAATTATACCGACAATCATATTTTACCTCCTATACACAATTTGACATTTATTATTTTGAATGTATGTAATAATAGTAAAGGGGCTTTTTATGAATAATATTTACATTGATGTTCTAATCACGGTAAACATATTTATAGATTATTTTTTACTGATGCTGACAAAGAAAATCATCGGTTCAAATATAAAATATTTCAGAGTAATAATAGGAAGTATTGTCGGCGGACTTTTCAGCCTCACCGCTCTGCTCCCTGTACTGCCGTTCGGATTAAATATTCTCACCGATTTAGCGGTCGCTATGTTAATAATTTTTATTACCTTTGGAAAATGCAAAATTAAAACATACATAAAGCGGGTACTTATTTTCTTTGCACTTTCATTTTCTTTTGGCGGACTTATGATTTTTATATACCTCGCTTTTAAACCAAAAGGTATGGGAATATACAATGATGTAATTTACTTTGACATCTCCCCTGTTTTGCTGATAATTCTTACCCTCGTATGCTATTATATTCTTTTACTTATAAAAAAACTGACGAAAAGCGTTTACAAGTCAGATATTCATAATATAGAAATAAAAATAAATGACAAGTGCTATATATTTAACGCAAAGCTTGATACAGGCTGCAATGTAAAAGAGCCGTTTTCGGGCAAGAGCGTGATAGTAGCCGAAAAAGAGGTGTTTAATGATTTTGTTCCCGACAAAACAAAGGTCAGATTAATTCCGTTCACAAGCCTTGGCGGCAGCGGAATACTGCAAGGCTTTTGTGCCGACAACATTATTATTGACGGAAAGGAAGCGGATAATTCGGTTTATATAGGAATTTGCGAAAACATCTTTAAAGATGATATAAAGGCAATAATACCAAGTGAACTTATCAATAACTGACAGGAGAAATTGCAATGAACATTATGCAGATTCTAAGAAAAATAAGATTATTTTTTAATTTTGACGATGAAGTATTTTATATTAACGGAAGTGAAACTCTGCCTCCGCCTCTTACAAAATCAGAAGAAGCCGAAATAATGCAAAGAATAACAGACGGTGACAACAGCGCCAGAGAAGAATTGATTACCCATAACTTAAGACTTGTTGTATATATTGCCAAGAAATACGATTCGCCGAGCGCAAGCGCAGAGGATTTAATTTCAATAGGAACTATAGGGCTTATAAAAGCGGTAAAAACATTTTCACCCGAAAAAAACATAAAACTTGCTACATATGCTTCACGCTGTATTGAAAATGAAATACTGATGTTTCTGCGAAAATCCTCTCAATTGAAAAACGAAGTATCTATTGATGAACCGTTAAATACAGATTGGGACGGCAACGAACTGTTATTATGTGATATTTTAGGAAGTGACCCTGACCTTGTAAATAAAGATATTGAAAATGAACTTGAAAAAAGGCTTGTACTGCAAGCGGTATCAAAACTTAATCAAAGAGAATGTTTGATTATGGAATTGCGATTCGGTCTTAACGGCAGAAAAGAACATACACAAAAGCAGGTTGCCGACAAACTCGGTATATCGCAATCCTATATTTCTCGATTAGAAAAAAAGATTATTCGCAGGCTTAAGCATGAACTTGAAAAGGCTGTATAATGACTATATAGCTTAACCTAAATTTTTAATTCTTAATTAAAGCTATACACTAAACTATAATCCTTCATTTTTCAATAAATAATCTATAAGATGAAACGGGCGCTTAAAAACGCCCGTTTTTCATTAAAAAATCGCATCATCAGCAAGTGTAGAGCCGTTTTCCATTCTGCCCTCTACATAATCTTCAACACCGTCTGTTAAACCGTCGTCACGATTTTCGTATTCTTCATTTCCGATAATTCCGTCATCGTCACGAACTCTGCCGTTACGCTCGGCATCATCTGTCATAGAATCGGCTTTACTCTCGACTTTGTTTTTATCGTCTGATTTAGAGTCTTCGTTTTTGGAATTCTCGGAAGTTGCGGAACTATGTGCAGAAGTTTCGTTTTTAGAATTATTCTTATTACCGCCGCAACCTGTAAGTGCCGTAGCAAATGCAATGGCTGCAAGCAATGCAGCAATTATTTTTTTCATAAAACCATCCTTGATAAATAAAAATAGTGCCCTCAAATGAAGGCACTATTATTTTTAGCAATAGTTTTGATTTTATGAATTTTTATTCTTTAACAAGCTGAATATGCGGATACGGAATTGTTACTCCGTTCTTTTTAAATTCTTTTAGTACATTTTCCTGCATCATATAATAAACACCGTAATAATCATCGGGTTCTACCCACACCCAAGCAACAATTTGAATACCGCTGTCAAGATATTTATCAACATATACCTTTGGTTCGGGATCTTTTAAAACCCTTTCATCTGACTTTGCAAGGTCAAGAATTATCTTACGAACAAGGTCAATGTCATCATCATAGCCTACAGTATATGACAAATTAATTCTGCGGTTTGTCTGACCTGTACAGTTTGTTACATTGTTTGCGGTAAGTCTTGAATTTGGAATATTTACAATTTTATTGTCAAAAGTATGAATTTGAGTTGAAAAAACACGAATACTTCTAACATATCCTTTTATGCCCTCAAATTCAAGAATATCTCCTGCAACAAAAGGTTTACTTATAAGAATTACCACGCCACTCGCCACATTTCCCAGTGATTCCTGCAATGCAAGACCGGCAGTAATTGCCGCAGCGGCAAATGTAGTTATGATTGAAGAAACATTAACTCCGATTGTAGAGAGCGCTGTCATAACAACAATCAAATATAAAACTATTTTTAATATAGAAAAGAAAAATGTAATAACAGTACGCTCAATCTTACTTTTATCAATAATTTTTCTGATTAGCTTTAACAGTAATTTTACAATTAAACTGCCTACAACAAATACAAGCAGAAAAATAAGAATTTTCGGCAAATATTTTTCATTAAAAGAATTTAGTGCAGAAATAAAATCAAAATCATCCATTTTATCACCATTCAATAATATGTTCTGAAATTTTCTTTCCATTTTCCCATATTGAAATATAGAAATTGCCGTTCTCGTCTAAAGAAATGCATTTTCCGTTTTTAACTCCGTTTGCATAATCGGCAACATCAATAAATGTACCGTCTTTATTAAACCTTGCGCCGTAGTTTGTCGGAGAATTATTCTCCCATTTACCTATATGCATTGTTCCGTCAGAAGTTCTGTATCCTACACCTGCGCCGCTGCGTTGATTCTCTTTCCAATCGCCGACATAGTTAATATCACCGTTTTTATAGTAAAATACACCAAAGCCGTCACGCCTGCCTTGTGCATATTCACCGTCATACGCTGTAATTCCGCTTGGAGATACGGTTCTTCCTCTGCCTGTACGCAAACCGTTTTCATCAACCGCACCAAAATACTCATAATTGCCCGAAGTAGTGCTTACCACTGCGTCAGATTTTCTTTCTTCTTCTGCAGTTATAACATCACCTTCCTCAACAACGGTATTTTGTGAATTATTATCGTCTTTACTTTCCGTTTCGTCGGATTTTTCAAACTTTTCAGCCTGTTCGATAACTTCATCATCGTGATTTTCGGTAACTTTTTCTTCAACGCTTTCATCGGTTTGAGCGAGAACATCGGTTTCTTCATCTGCTACTTCGACACCCGAATGTTCAATAACCTGACCGAACAGATTTTTATTTGTCTTATGTGCCTCCTCAAGAATTTTCTCAATTCTGTCATAAGCCGTAACCTGTGGCTTTGGTTCTGTAAATGTATCGTCAAGATATTCAAGCAATGATAAATCTATAGGATTTTCAGGTTTGTAATCAGACAAAAATTTATCTGCATCAAGCATAAGTTTAGCGTGTTTCGACTTATAATTTGCATTGACTTTATTCAAAGAAGCGGGAGCAAACGCACTGTCATACCAAATCATTCCGTTATTTGAATACACAAGTGCGGCGCTGTTATTCTCGGGATTTTTGTCTGACGGAAAAAGAGTAACACCGGCGACCATATGGTTATTGCAGAAAAGTATTTTTTCAATTGCGATAACACCGTCAATTTTTTTAGGAGAAACAGTACAAAGTCTTTCCCCCTCTATGCTTTTGTCAAAATATTCCGTCCTTATCCATAAATGCGAACTGTCAAAAAATTGCTTTTTATAGACTGTTGCATTTTCTGTATAATATCTCACACAGTAAATTCCGCCTGTTTCACGCTTTACAGATTGATATGGGCGGAGGTTTTTCGTTACTTTCCAAGATAAAGGCTGATTTTTACTCATTTTGTAAGAGAGCTTGTACGAAACATTATCCAAGGAAATATCCGTATCATCTGCTTGCGGACGATGATTTGAATTAAAATAATTTGCACGAACTCCTGCAAGTGCGTCATTTTTAAAGTCAAGTTTTTCAAAATCCGACACACAAACAGAATAAAAAATCAAATCCCTTGTCAATTCCTGTTGAGAGGTTATCATAAGGCGAAAATCCTTTCAAATAAATAAGAATACAAAGTCAGGGCGAACATAGTCCGCCCCGACATTTTAAATACCGATTAAATTAATCCGAATAAATTATCAGATAGAAATTGTCATAGCAATCTTGTAAAGATCTTCATCAAATACACGCTGCATATCAAGAGCCTCATTGATGTCGAGATCAATGATTTTGCCGTCTTTCATTGCTACTACACGGTTACCGAGATTCTTCTCAAGCAACTCTACTGCTCTGAATCCCATCTCACTTGCAACAACTCTGTCACGAAGTGTAGGTGAACCGCCACGCTGAACATGACCGAGAATTGTGGCACGAGTTTCAATACCGAGTCTGTTTTCTATATAATTAGCAAGCTCAGCAACCTTACCTACACCCTCGGCAACAACAATGATAAAGTGTTTCTTACCTGTTTTCTGAGTGTTGACAATTCTCTGAATAACATCTCTTTCAATGTTGTAAGGAATTTCAGGAACAAGAATAGCCGTAGCACCTGTTGCGATACCTGTCTGCAAAGCAATATCACCGCAGCGTCTGCCCATAACCTCTACGATTGAACAACGGTCATGTGACTGTGCTGTATCACGAATACGGTCTACCATCTGAAGTGCTGTATTCATTGCTGTGTCAAAGCCTACTGTATATTCCGAACAAGCAATATCATTATCAATAGTACCAGGAATACCGATACAGTTAATACCTGCATTGGTAAGAGCACGAGCGCCCTTGAAAGAACCGTCACCGCCGATTACAACAACGCCCGATACATCAATGCTTCTGCAAAAATCCGCTGCTTTCTTAATACCTGCAGGAGTAGCAAACTCTTCACTTCTTGCTGTGTAAAGCATTGTACCGCCAAAACCGATTATATCAGATACACTGCGAAGATTCATTTCCTGAACATCGCCGTTAAGTAATCCGTTGTATCCACGGTAAACACCGTAAACTCTCATTCCTTTATTTATACCTGCACGAACTACTGCTCTTACAGCGGCATTCATACCGGGAGCGTCACCGCCACTTGTTAATACTGCTATTGATTTCTGAGCCATTTGATTATACCTCCATAAGGTTTTTTACTTCTTAATTATAATACAATATTTCACCCTTTACAAGACTAAATTTACTATTTTATTAAAATTTTCTTTTTTGCGGCATTTTTACATCAGTAAAGATACATTTTCTTGGTTTTGTGCGTTATTGACTTTAAATTATATAAGTTATATAATAGTATTATTAATTTAATGGATAATTCTTCATATTATTTATTTTTGGAGGCATATCATATATGACAAAATTATATCTTGCCATTCCCTGCTACAACGAAGAAGAAGTACTAAGAGATTCGGCGCAAAAGCTCTCTGACAAGTTCAGTAAAATGATGCTTGAAGGCAAAATTACCGATGACAGTAAAATCGTATTTATAGATGACGGCTCAAAAGACAAAACCTGGAGTATTATCAGCGACCTTCACAAAGAAAATCCTGTATTTCAGGGAATCAAACTTACACGCAACAGAGGACATCAAAATGCTCTGCTCTGCGGTCTTATTACATTAAAAGACAAGGCAGACGCTGTTATTTCAATTGACGCAGACTTACAGGATGACATTAACACATTTGACGAAATGGTTGAAAAATACGAAAACGGCTGCGATGTTGTTTACGGTGTGCGTTCAAAGCGTGAAACCGACACATTTTTCAAGAGATTTACAGCCGAGGCGTTTTACAAAATCCTTAATAAAATGGGTGCAAAAGTTATTTTTAACCATGCCGATTTCAGACTTATGAGCAAAAGAGCTCTGAACGCTTTTGCAGAATATAAAGAAACAAACATCTTTTTAAGAGGTATGGTACCGCTTATCGGCTATAAGTCGGATATAGTTACATACGAGCGTTTTGAAAGACTTGCGGGTGAAAGCAAATATCCACTTAAAAAAATGCTTGCTCTTGCTTGGGAGGGCATTACTTCTCTAAGTATTCAGCCAATAAGAATGATAACGGGTCTTGGCACAATTGTATTTGCCATAAGCATTATTATGATTATTTACAGCCTTGTAAGCTACTTTATGGGCTTTGCGGTTAGCGGCTGGGCAAGTATTTTGTGTTCTATCTGGGCTATCGGCGGACTTCAAATTCTTGCAATCGGTATTATCGGCGAGTATATCGGAAAAATTTATTTAGAAGTCAAAAGGCGTCCGAGATTTATCGTTGAGGAATTTCTTGAGGACTGACAAGGCTTATACAATAATATTTAATGATTTAAAAATGCCTTTCGTAATTTTACGGAGGGCATTTAATGAGAGGTAACAATGAATCTTGAAAAGCTGCAAAACCGAAATCCTGCCATGGACATCCTGCGAATAGTTGCTGTGCTTTGTGTAATAAGTATTCACTTTTTTTACCATACAGGCTACTACAGCACAACCGCAGACAATGTTCCGATGTATTTTGCAACGGTTCTGCGCACTCTGTTTTCTGTTTGCGTACCGCTGTTTATGATACTGTCGGGATTTCTTTTGTGTAACAAAACGCTGAAAAAAGGCTATTACTCAGGAATACGAAAAACAATTATAGTTTATATTCTTGTGGCAATCGCATGCATAATTTATAAATCCTGTAACGGAAGTTACACACTGACTACGCTTACATTTTTTACGGGTATTTTTGATTTTACGGGTGCAAATTATTCCTGGTACATAGAAATGTACATAGGTCTGTTTTTAATTGTACCGTTTCTTAACATTATCTATAAAAATCTTGACAGCAGAAAGCAAAAAAATATTTTACTTATTACTTTGATTGCGATTACTATTCTGCCGTCGTTATTTAATGCTTTTAAATTTGACTCTTACGAATGGTGGGCAAATCCCGCAACCGATACCGATACTCAAAAACTTATGCCAAGCTGGTGGGTTGGCATTTACCCTATCACCTATTACTTTACAGGCTGTTATATCCGTGAATACGGCACGAAAATAAAAAATGTTTTTCTTATAATCGCACTTGTAATTGCAATTTTCGGATTTGGCACATTTAATTTTTACAGATGCTACGGCAGTACATTCACCACAGCAAATTATGTGTATTGGTACGGTATTGAACCGTATGTAATGTCTGTTCTGATTTTCTTGATAATAAGCAAGCTCAAACTCGAAAATATTAATGTAAAAGCAAAATTTGTACTTTGGAAAATTTCGGATTTGGTGCTCGGCACTTACCTTGTGTCGTTTATTTTTGATTCAATTTATTATTACGAAATTCTTAATATAAATACGCCTGATTTTTATGCCCGTTTTCCGTTTATGCCGCTTATGGTACTCTGGGTATTTGTCAGCGCTCTGTTAAGCTCGGCAATACTCAATATTATAGCCGCAGGCATTGAATTTTGTTGGGAAAAAATATGTTGTTTTTTCAGATTTGTTTTTAAAAGAAAAAACAAATCCGAGATTATCGTTAATGATAAAGATTGACATTAATATTAAAATTTTAATTGTTTAACAGAAATTTACAAAAACATATAACCATTTATGCCCGCCTCTTGAAAAATCGCCGGGCATAAATAATTTACTTGAATTTCCTATGTAATTATGTTATACTAAATAGTGAAATTTTTAAAATAAATAAATTTATACCATTTTTACACACAATATTTGTGCTGTGAAAGTATATCTCGGGGGTTATTTATGGATTTTATAAAACTTTACAATGAATGGTTAAAAAGCGCTACCGAAGATGCTGACCTTATTGCCGAGCTTGAGAGCATAAAGGGCAACGAGGACGAGATCTATGATCGCTTTTACAAGGCTCTCACCTTTGGTACAGCAGGTCTTAGAGGCGTAATCGGAGCAGGTACTAACAGAATGAACATTTATGTAGTTCGTCAGGCTACTCAGGGACTTGCAAACTACATTATTCAGAAGTACGGTAAGGGTTCTGTTGCAATTTCTCACGACAGCAGAATAAAAGCCGACCTCTTTATGCTTGAGGCTGCAAGAGTTCTTGCAGGCAACGGCATTAAGGTTTACATCACATCTGAATTACAGCCTACACCTGTACTTTCATACCTTGTTCGTTACTTCAAGTGTCAGGCAGGTATTATGGTTACAGCAAGCCACAACCCTGCTAAGTACAACGGTTACAAGGCATACGGCGAAGACGGTTGTCAGATGACAGATGTTGCCGCAGGTATTGTATATGACGAAATCTGCAAACTTGATATGTTTAAAGATGTAAAGATTGCTGACCTTGACGAGGCAGTTAAGAGCGGTCTTATTGAATATGTTTCTGATGATGTTTATGACAGCTACCTTGAAAAAGTTATGGAACAGCAGGTAAACCCGGGCGTTTGCGAGGGTGCAGGCTTAAAGGTAGTTTATACCCCACTCAACGGTACAGGCAACAAACTTGTAAGAAAAGTTCTTAAGAAAATCGGTGTTGAAGAAATTACAGTTGTACCTGAGCAGGAGCTTCCTGACGGCAACTTTACCACTTGCCCGTACCCGAACCCTGAAATTAAAGAGGCTCTCCAAAAAGGTATTGAACTTTGCGAAAAAGTACAGCCTGACCTTCTTCTTGCAACAGACCCTGACGCAGACCGTGTAGGTATTGCGGTTAAAGATTATGACGGCAGCTACCGCCTTATTTCAGGTAATGAAGACGGCATTATGCTTACAGACTATATCCTTTCTTCACGCAAGGCAAACGGCACACTTCCCGAAAAGCCTGTTTTGGTTAAGACAATCGTTACAACAAAACTTATCAACAAGCTTTGTGAAAAGTACGGCTGTGAACTTAAAAATGTTCTTACAGGTTTTAAGTACATCGGTGAAGTTATCCTCAACCTTGAAAAGAAAGGCGAAGAGGACAGATATGTATTCGGCTTTGAAGAGAGCTACGGCTACCTTGCAGGTACTTATGTTCGTGATAAGGACGCAGTAGTTGCATCAATGCTTGTTTGCGAAATGGCTGCTTTCTATAAGAAACATGGCAAGTCACTTGCACAGGTTATTGACTCACTTTATGAGGAGTACGGCTATTACCTCAACCATACATCTGCATTTGAATTTGACGGTGCGGCAGGTATGGAGAAGATGAACAACATTATGGCTGAAATCAGAGAGAATATTCCTACTGAAATTGACGGCAAAAAGGTTGTTAAGGTTTCCGACTATCTCCTTAAGTATGAGCTTGACACAGTAACAGGCGAAAAGACTGCTATTGACCTCCCTACTTCAAATGTAATTTCATTTGGTCTTGAAGGCGACAACGGCGTTATTATCCGTCCGAGCGGTACAGAGCCAAAGATTAAGGCTTATATCACAGCAGTCGGCAAAGACTTCAACAATGCAGAAAGCATTAAAGACAGTCTTGTAGATGCATCTAAAAAGCTCCTCGGTATTGAGTAATTTAATATAGCAATAGTATAGAAATTTAGCGGTATCGTTTTTCGATACCGCTTTTTGATATTTACAATTATAAAATAGTGCATTATGTCATATTGACATTTAAGATAAATAATTCTAAAATATAAAAGAACAACAAACTATTGTTGTAATCATTTTTTCATAAGGAGTGGTATAATAAATGAGAAAAACAAAGAAATTTGCAGCAATTCTGCTGTCGGCACTTATATTGTCAAGTTCATTTTCTGCTTTGCCTGTAAGTGCGGCAACTATAGAAAGCAATAATCAAGCGGTATCTTCAGACCAAGTTATAAAAACAAAAGATTTCATGTATTCTGTCATTGATAATCAAAACATTAAGATAGAAAAATATATAGGTAATGATAAAACGGTTGTTATCCCTGATACTATTGAAGATAAAAGCGTCAAAAGCATAGGAGAGGATGCATTTTCTAATTGTTCAAATATAGAAAAAATCACAATACCTGACAGTGTTAATAAAATCGATGATTACGCTTTCTATGGTTGCTCAAGTTTAAATGATATTTCAATTCCTAATAGCGTATATAATATAGGAAAATCAGCTTTTCAAGACTGTACTGGCTTAGTTAGTATTTCTTTACCTGATAAAATCTTTAGCATAAGCGAGTCAACATTTCAAGGCTGTTCAAATTTAATTAATATTTCTATACCCGAAGGTGTTTCTTTTATAAATTTAGCAGCTTTCAAAGATTGCTCTAATTTATCAAATATTTCAATTCCTGACAGTGTAACTTATCTTGGAGGCAACGCTTTTCAAAACTGCACAAAGTTAGTTAATATTACTATTCCAAACAGCGTTACTAATATTGTAGGCGCTACTTTTGATGGTTGTACCAGCCTTGTTACCGTTTCACTTCCAAATAACATCACTTCTATCAGCGGAAATACATTTTGTGACTGTCCAAATTTAGAAAACATCTCCATTCCAGATAGTGTTACAACCATAGAAGATTCAGCTTTTCGATTCTGTAAAAAGCTAAAAAATATTACAATACCAAACAAAGTTACGAATATAAGCTCTTATGCATTTTACGGATGTACAAACTTAGAAAAAGTATCAATTCCCGATAGCGTTACTTCTATTGGTCGATCTGCATTTGCATTTTGTTCAAATCTGCAGGATTTTATAACGCCTGATAATATTACAAATATTGACGAATACACATTTTATAGTTGTTCTAAATTAGAAAAAGTAAAACTTTCAAATAAATTAGAGAATATCGGTAATTATGCTTTTGGCGATTGTGAAAGTTTGAAATCTGTTACAATTCCAAATAGTGTTAAAATTTTAGGCAACGGTGTATTTAGCAAGTGTACTTCTTTAAATACTGTAACAACAGGTTCTAATATAAAAAGTATTGGTGACGAAGCATTTCTTGAGTGTAAAAGCCTCGAAAATTTCTCATTACCGAGTAGTGTCAAGAGCATTGGAAAAGTTGCCTTCTATAATTGCTCAAGTATCAAATCCTTTACAATTCCTCAAATAGATAGAATTAGCGAAGGAATGTTTCATGGCTGTAGCGGTATTACAACTATAACTGTTCCTAATAGTGTTAAAAATATTGACATGTGTGCGTTTTATGATTGTTCTAATTTAAAAAGCGCAAAACTTAGTAATAATTTGAAAAGCATAGGTGAAGATGCTTTTGGATATTGCTCAAGTCTTGATAGCATTGTTATACCTGACAGTGTAACAACTATTGATATTAGAGCCTTTTATGAATGTTCAAATTTAAAAAGTGTGAAACTAAGCAATAATCTGACAAATATTGATGAATTTTTATTTTCAGGTTGTTCTTCTTTGAAAGATATTACTATTCCTAACAGTGTTAAAAATATTTCTGATTACGCTTTTAAAAGTTGTTCTAATTTAAAAAGCGCAAAACTTAGTAATAATTTGAAAAGCATAGGTAAAGATGCTTTTGGATATTGCTCAAGTCTTGACAGCATTGTTATTCCCAACAGCGTAATCACTATTGATCGTTGTGCTTTTTATGATTGTTCTAATTTAAAAAGCGCAAAACTTAGTAATAATTTGAAAAGCATAGGTGAAGATGCTTTTAGAGGTTGTTCAAATCTTGATAACATTGTTATACCTGACAGTGTAACAACTATTGACAGTGGAGCTTTTTATGATTGTTCTAATTTAAAAAGCGCAAAACTTAGTAATAATTTGAAAAGCATAGGTGAAGATGCTTTTAGAGGTTGTTCAAATCTTGATAACATTGTTATACCTGACAGTGTAACAACTATTGACAGTGGAGCTTTTTATGATTGTTCTAATTTAAAAAGTGTGAAACTAAGCAATAGTCTGACAAATATTGACGAATTTTTATTTTCAGGTTGTTCTTCTTTGAAAGATATTACTATTCCTAACAATGTTAAAAATATTTCTGATTACGCTTTTCAAAGTTGTGAAAATTTAAATACTATAGTAATAGGCAACAATGTCGAAACTATTGGTAACTGTGCATTTGCTTTATGTGAAAATCTGAAAAATGTTAAAATATCAAATAGTGTAAAAAGTATAGGAACAGCTGCTTTTAGAGATTGTGATAACTTAGATAGTATTACAATTTCCAAAAATGTTTCTAATATCGGAGAATTTGCCTTTGGCTACTATTCACTTTATAACGAAGAAAATGATAATTTTGACAATATAAAATATAATAATTATAAAATTTACGGCTACAAAAACACTGCCGCCGAAACATATGCAAAAGAAAACGGTTTTGAATTTATTTCGTTGGGCAAGCAAATTCTCACAGGTGACGCTAACCTAGACGGTACCGTAAATATTAAAGATGTTACATATCTGCAAATGCATATTGCCGGCAACAAGAATCCTGACGGTTCACCGCTTATTGACGAAACAAACAAGCAATTGTTTGACAGTATTGATATGAACAATGACGGTAAGCTGACTGTTAATGATGTTACAGCACTGCAAACCTACCTTACGCAAAACAACTAAATAACAAAACTTAAACGGCTGTCACTTGTTTTGACAGCCGTTTGCAAATTATTAAAGCCACCTTATCATACGATAAAGTGGCTTATTTGTTATGCTTAGAAGCGCATTGTAAGGCTGATTCTGTTCTTTTCGGGGTCAACGCTTATGATTTTTACATCTACCACATCGCCAACCTTGAGAACCTCCGACGGGTGCTTAATGTACTTATCGCAAATCTGCGAGATATGAACAAGTCCGTCCTGATGAACACCGATGTCGATAAATGCACCGAAGTCAATTACATTTCTGACAGTTCCTTTGAGCACCATATCAGGCTTTAAGTCTTTGATGTCGAGAATATCAGAACGGAGCATTGGTGCAGGCAGTTCGTCACGGGGATCTCTACCTGGCTTTGAAAGCTCCTTTACAATATCGTCAAGAGTGGGCAAACCGATTTTAAGTGTATCGGCAAGGCTTTTTGTTCCCTTTGCCGCAACTCTGTTTGCCAAATCGGTAAATTTGCCCTCTTTAATTTCTTTATCCGAATAATCAAGAAGTGCAAGCAACTCTTTCGCACTCTTATAACTTTCAGGGTGAACACCTGTGTTGTCGAGTGGGTTTTTGCTTTCAGGCACTCTTAAAAAGCCTGCGCACTGCTCAAAAGCCTTTGGTCCGAGCTTTGGAACTTTCTTTAATTCGGCACGAGAAGTAAACGCACCGTTTTCCTCACGATAAGCAACAATATTATTGCAAACCGTACTGTTAAGACCTGAAATTCTTGAAAGCAATGCAGGAGATGCTGTGTTAAGGTCGGCGCCTACAGAGTTTACGCAACCCTCAACCACACCGTCAAGTGTTTCGCCAAGTCTTTTCTGCGGCATATCGTGCTGATACTGTCCGACTCCGATTGCCTTTGGTTCAATTTTTACAAGCTCTGCAAGCGGGTCTTGTAATCTTCTTGCAATGGAAACCGCACTTCTGAGTGTAAGGTCAAGCTGCGGTAATTCCTTTGCCGCAAGTTTTGATGCCGAATAAACCGAAGCTCCTGCCTCGCTGACTACCATATAATAAACGGGGTGGTCAGCCTCTTTGATTGCATCTGCCGCAAACATTTCGGTTTCCTTACTTGCTGTGCCGTTGCCGATTGAAATAATATCTACATTGTGCTTTTTAATAAGCTGCAAAAGTTTTTGCTTTGATTCTTTGACCTTTGCCTCTGAATGTGTAGGATAAATTACCGCTGTGTCGAGTACCTTTCCCGTGCCGTCAACAACCGCTACTTTACAGCCTGTACGGTAGCCCGGGTCAAGTCCGAGTACAGTTTTGCCCTTAACAGGCGGCTGCATAAGCAGCTGACGAAGATTTACACCAAAAACTTTCATTGAATTTTCGCAGGCATTTTCCGTTAAATCATTTCTGATTTCTCGCTCAATAGACGGGAAAATAAGTCTTGTGTATGCATCCTCGCAAGCGGTTTTTACAATGTCTGCACATGCACAGGCAGGATTGGTAATCATAACCTTTGCAATGGAATTAAGCGGTCTTTCGGTATCCATTTCAACGCTGACTTTTAAAAAGCCCTCTTTCTCGCCCCTGTTTACAGCAAGCAAACGGTGGTCGGCAATCTTTTTAACAGGCTCTTTGTAGTCGTAATACTGTCTGTAAACGCTGTCCTTTTCTGCATCTACGGCAACGGAAGAAATTACACCGTTCACATTCGCAAGGTTTCTTATGCGCTTTCTGATTTCCGCATTATCCGAAACCGTTTCCGCAATAATATCCATTGCGCCTTGCAATGCGTCTTCAACATTTGCAACGCCTTTTTCCTCATCAACATACTCCTCTGCCACAGCAACAGGGTCACATTTGCTCTCCTGCTTAAGGATAATTTCGGCAAGCGGCTCAAGTCCTTTTTCCTTAGCCACAGAGGCTCTTGTCTTTCTCTTTGGTCGATAAGGTCTGTAAATATCTTCAAGCTCGCTTAGAGTTTCAGCCTTGTCAAGAGCAAGACTTATTTCGTCGGTAAGTTTTTCCTGACCGTCAATAAGGATGCGAATTTCCTCTCTCCTTTTATCAAGAGAACGCAGATACTCAAGTTTTTCGCTGAATTCACGAATAAGCTGGTCGTCCATTGAGCCGTGCATTTCTTTACGATAGCGGGCAATAAACGGAATTGTATTGCCGTCATCGAGCAAAGAAATTATGTTATTTGCATACTCTTCTTTAATTTGAAACTGTTGTGATAATACTTTTGAATAGTCCATATTTTCTCCATTATACTTTTGATTTCATTTGTTTATTGTTCTTAATTAGTAATATAAAACTTATAACCGCAACAACTGCCTCGGTAATCGGAATTGCAAACCATATTGCAAAACCGCCGAAAAGCATAGGCAATGTAATAAGCAAAACCGAACTTATAATAATATTTCTAAGCATTGACACCGCAAGCGAATAACCGCCTTTCATCAATGACTGTAAATAGTAGGTTGAAAGCACATTTACACCCATTGCAAAGAACGCAATAAAGTAAATCGGCATAGCGGTTTTAGTTACCTCTCGTGTTGCATCTGTAAGGTCGATAAAGCACGATGCAACAAATTCAGGGAAAAGTATTCCCGATAATGCAAAAACAACGCCCATTATAAGCACTGTTGAGTAGGCATATTTACGCAATTTTGCTATTCTGCCGTTCTGCCCTGCACCAAAGTTGAATGCCGAAACAGGCTGTACAGCCTGACCTACACCCACAAACAAAGCATTGAAAAGTATTGCACAGTTTGCAAGAACTCCATACACGGCAAGCTCCGCATTTGAGCAATAATTTAACAATTGTAAATTAAATACAAATATAATAATCGCATTTGAAAGTTCGGTAATAAATCCTGACAAACCGCCTTTTAGAATTTGGAAAGTATTTTTTAATACCTTAAACGGTTTAGATATTCTGATTGTATTTTTCTTTGAAAGAAAATGAGTAAGACAAACCAACAACTGCACCGTAATACCCGATACCGACGCAATAGCCGCACCTGCCATTCCCATCTGCGCAGGATAAACAAGAACAATGTCGAACACTACATTGACAATTCCGCCGGCTGTAACAGCAATCATGGCGCGGTTAGGGTCTTTGTCACTTCGTACAAAAGCGGAACAAAAATTAACCAACACACTCGGAATTGCAAAATAGTAATAAAACCGTACATAATCAAAAGCCAAATCAAAAAGTTCGTCTTTTGCACCCATAAGCGAAAGTATTTGCTTGTCAAAAATATTAAATAACACGCAAATAATTATCGCAGCCGTCAAAACACCGAGCAAAGCTGTGGTAAAGCATTTATTTGCTTTTTCGTCATCACCTGTACCCTTATGTACACTGAATAACACCGAGCCGCCAATACCAAACAATATACCGATTGACAGCATAAAGCTGATTATCGGGGTTGTCATATTTAGCGCCGCAAGTGCGTTATCGCCAATTCCTTTGCCTATTACAACAGCGTCAGTCATCAAATATACAGACGCTACAACAGCACTGCCCATTGACGGAAAAAGATACCTGAAATATAAATTTTTTACACTGTCCTTTAATAAATCCACAATGACCTCCATACAAAAAACTTGCCAACAGTCAGATAAAAATCGGCTTTTGGCAAGTCAGAATCAATACATTTTCAATTATTAAAAATCCGTTTAATAATTGGCATTATTCAAATTTCATATAGCCGTCATACTGAGCTTTAAAAAGCTCAAAAACCTTATTCAAAAGCTCTTCGTCCTCAATGCTGACAAATTCTTCGTTTTCATCATCAAGAGATTGAATCTTGAAAATAACAACCTCATCAGCATTTGCGCTGTTCTCAATCAAAACAGCAAATTCATCATTGTCATAATCAACAACGCCGAGAATTTCAAAAACAACTTCTTTGCCGTTTTCGTCTGTCAAAGCAATCAAAGCGCCGTCTTCGTTAAATTCGTTCTGAACAGATTTATTCTTATCAGCCAAAAATATCACCCTGTCTTTTTTCATTTAATAAAAGTATAGCCTAAAATGCCGATAAAATCAAGTAAAATATAAAAAACGCAGCTATCTTTTTGACAGCTGTGTTTTAGTCAATTATTCGGTTTTAAAGGGCCGTAGTAATAACTTGCGGTTGCTCCGCCGTCACATATAAAATCCGTTCCTGTATACAAATACTCCGTTCTGCACTGTACCTCCTGTTTGATTGTATTGTATGGACGATGAAGTTCTTTTGCTATTTTGTAAACCGACCGGTGGTCTATATTAAGCCTGATTGATATATAGTATCGTTCTTCTCTTATTAAATGGTGACCTTTCTTGTGTTGGTGTAAAATTAAGTGTATCCATAGTGACGATTCCTTTCGGATTTTTGTGTGGTAAGTTAATTCTACTACGAAATCGTTTCTATGGATATTCTTTCATCTTCATTTTACAATTTGCGAATAATATACAGTTAAAAGCTTTGACATAAGTACCACCAATATGATAGATATAATATACTTTATTTTTACAATATTATATTACAACTTAAAGTCAACTTTAAACCAAGAGATTATTTTAAATGTATTATTTTTTTATAAAAAACAGGCGACAGCCTGAGCCATCGCCTGAAATTTAATAAATTATTTTATTTAATCAGCAGATTAAGCAATATTCTCAAGAACCTTGCCTGCATTGCCTATTCCGTCAAAACCGCCTGCAACATACTTCTGGATAGCAGTTACATCAAGAACATTGATTTTGCCATTGCCGTCAACATCAGCAACTGCCTCATTAACAGTTACATCAGCATATTTAGCAATATACATCTGGAGAGTTGTGACGTCGTTAGCATCAATCTTGCCGTCGCCGTTTACATCACCAATATATGTCTTAGGTACAGTATCTGTAACAGTTACAGTTATAACTGCACCTGTCTTTGAAGCATAATTGAAGTTTGAAAGGTCAATTCTGAGTGTTACATCAGCAAGCTCATATGGTACATTAACGATGAGGTTCTCACCATTGTAAACAGCGTCAAATGCAACGCCGGATTCAGGTGTGAATTTCTCTTCTGCACCGCCCCAGCTGTCAGCCCATGTGCCGTTAGCTGCGAACTTAACCTGGTAGTTGTCAAATGCAGTTACATTGTGATATGTAATCTCATAAACCTTATCTGCAACCTGCTCCATCTCATTAGCTGTCTCATCCCAAGCTGCACCGTTTAACCATGATTCATCATCAGGATCACCGTTACCAACAGCATGCATACTTGTGATTACAATATCTGTAACAAGCTTTACTGCATCGCCTGTTACTGTAATTTCGCTTGTTGATGGGTTGTATGTAACAGTAACATCACATGTATCTGTTACATCAAATGTTATATTATTGCCTGTAGCATCGCCAATCCAGTTCTGCTCGCCGTCAGCTGTATTTTCTACAACTTTAATCTGGAGCTTTTCAGCAGGAGCAACTCCGCTAAATACCTTTGTATATGTACCGTCAGCATTCTTTGTCATTACATTTTCAGGTGCTTCAGCAGGACTGCCCTTCCATAAAACACCGCAAATCTCTTCTGAACCTGCTACTACATATGTAGATTCAGCTTCAGGTGTAACGCCGAGGTATTCAGCAATTTTTTCAGCAGATGCTGTGTTAGGATATGCTTCAGGATCAGCAAGCTCATCGGCATACTTAGATACATATAAATCGTAAACATCCTTAGGAGCTGCATTGATGAACTCGTTTGCACAAGTCTCCTGTACCTTTTCAGGAGTAAGCAAAGAAGCATTCTTTACACCATAGTCATGGAGGAACTGAGCTACCATTTCTTCAGCTGTGATACTTGTAGGAATGCTCTCGCCTACTACACGACCTGTTGATGTGATTTCGAGCTTAGGACCGTAAACAGCGGCATTAGCCTCGCTCTTCCAAACTGATCTATAGTCCTTTTTCTGTGAGTCTTGAGAGTTTTCGTATGTTTCGCCTGTAACAACGATTGTATCGCCGTAGCATGACTTGCCCATGGTTACATTACATGTCTGATAGCCCTTGTCGCCTACAATTGAGAAAATAGCTACATAATCCGCACCATCTTTAAGCGTTCTTTTATATTTTGCATCAATATCGTACGAATAGATGTTGCCACTGACATATTTACAGACCTCACCCTTTGTCTGCCATGAAGTTTCCTTATAATCAGGATCCCCGGCAACTGCATATGTATGAGCGTAAACCTTAAGTTCGCTTACATCTGTTTTTACTAAAGCGTCTGCCCAAATCTCGGTCGGAACTTCAAAATAAATTTTTGTGTCGGTTACATCTTCAGCTGCTGATACTGAAAAAGCGGTTACGGCAGATGTAGAAAATGCCATAAGTCCTGCAACTGTAAGACTGAGAACCTTATTTGTTTTTCTCATTGGAAAATCCTCCTTTTATTTACTCAAATTTGTGAGTATAATTATTATACACTATTTTTTAAAGAAATGCAAGGTATTTTATGTAAATTAATAATTTTTTTTATAAAGATTTTAACAACTAAATAAAAGTATATTACCACATTTTAATTGACATAAGCGGCAGTTTGTAGTATTATTTAATAGTATAATTTTATGTATATGATTTTGTAAATATTTGAAATGAGGTTACAGATATGGACAATTCAAAAAAGACTATGGACAAAATTGTTGCTCTTTGTAAAGGCAGAGGCTTTGTATATCCGGGTTCGGAAATATACGGCGGACTTGCAAACACATGGGACTACGGCCCACTTGGTATGGCTCTCAAGAATAATATCAAGCAGGCTTGGCTTAAAAAGTTTGTTCAGGAAAACAAGTATAATGTAGGGCTTGACTCTGCAATTCTTATGAATCCGCAGACATGGGTAGCTTCGGGTCACCTCGGCGGTTTCTCTGACCCGCTTATGGATTGTAAGGAATGTAAAACCCGTCACCGTGCAGACAACCTTATCGAAGATTTTGACGGTACAAATGTAAGCGGCTGGTCAAACGAGAAAATGACTGAATATATTAAAGAAAAGCAAATTCCTTGCCCACAGTGCGGTAAGCACAACTTTACAGATATCCGTCAGTTCAACCTTATGTTTAAAACATTCCAGGGTGTTACAGAGGACAGCAAAAACGAAATTTATCTTCGTCCGGAAACTGCACAGGGTATTTTCGTAAACTTTGCAAACATTCAGAGAACAAGCCGTAAGAAAGTACCTTTCGGCGTTGCGCAGATCGGTAAGTCTTTCAGAAACGAGATTACACCGGGCAACTTTATTTTCCGTGTTCGTGAATTTGAGCAGATGGAACTTGAGTTCTTCTGCAAGCCGGGTACAGACCTTGAGTGGTTTGAATACTGGAGAGGTTTCTGCCGTGACTGGCTCTACTCACTTGGTATGAAAGCCGAAAACTTAAGACTTCGTGACCATGCAAAAGAAGAGCTGTGCTTCTATTCAAAAGCTACTACAGACTTTGAATACCTCTTCCCATTCGGTTGGGGCGAACTTTGGGGCGTTGCTGACAGAACCGACTATGACCTTACACAGCATATGAAGACAAGCGGCAAGTCACTTGAATACTTTGACCCACAGACAAATGAAAAGTACATTCCATATGTAATTGAACCGTCACTCGGTGTTGAGCGTCTGTTCCTTGCAATTGTGGTTGAGGCTTACGATGAAGAAGTTATCGACGAGAAAGACACAAGAGTTGTTCTCCACCTCCACCCTGCACTTGCACCGTTCAAGGCAACTGTTCTTCCTCTTTCTAAAAAGCTCAACGATAAAGCACAGGAAGTTTATGATATGCTTGCCAAAGACTTTTTGGTTGATTACGATGATGCAGGTTCAATCGGTAAGCGTTACAGAAGACAGGACGAAATCGGTACACCATTCTGCATCACATATGACTTTGAATCAGTTGATGACGGCTGCGTGACAGTCCGTGATCGTGACACAATGGCTCAAGAAAGAGTTGCTATCGACAAACTTAACGAGTACATTGCAGAAAAAATCAAATTCTGATTTTCTTAGCAAATAAGATCAAATAAAAAAACGACTGCATTATAACCGAAAGGTAGAAATGCAGTCATTTTTTATTTAGGCTGTTTTTTACAGCTCCATTAATTATTAAAACTATAAATAAATTTATTAAACCGACTCAAGTTTAATGCTTTCGCCGTCAGATGTAATATTAATTGCTGAAAGCGATGCCGAGCCTGCCTCTATCATTGCGTTGGCAATCTTTTCTTCTACTTCTCTTCTGATAGTATTTCTAAGATCTCTTGCACCACTGCTGCCGTTGCAAGATTTTTTTGCAAGGTACTCGCAAGCCTTTTCATCAAAGCTAAACTTGATGTGCTTTTCTTCCATTGTAGGAACATACTCTGAAAGCATAAGGTTGGCTATCTTTACAAAATCATCTTCCTTAAGGGTGTTAAATACAATGATTTCATCAACACGGGCAATAAACTCTGGGCGAAGAAACTCTGAAAGAGCCTTCATTACCTTTTCTTTAGACGCCTCTTCCGATGACTTACCGAAGCCGAGAGCATTCTCTTTATTTGCCGAACCTGCATTAGAAGTCATTACAATTACAGTATTCTCAAAGTTTACTGCTCTGCCGTGTGCGTCTGTAACTTTACCTTCATCGAGAATCTGAAGAAGAATGTTGAGTACATCAGGATGTGCTTTTTCGATTTCATCGAAAAGAAGTACAGAGTACGGTCTGCGTCTTACTTTTTCCGTAACCTGTCCTGCCTCGTCATAACCTACATATCCCGGAGGTGAACCGATAATCTTAGACACAGAGTGTTTCTCCATAAATTCCGACATATCAAGTCGTATGAGAGTTTCGGGAGTATCGAAAAGTTCCTGACTGAGTACCTTTACAAGTTCGGTTTTACCGACGCCTGTAGGACCTACGAAAATAAACGATGCAGGTCTGCGTCTTGGAGAAATTTGCACTCTGCTGCGTTTAATTGCAGATGCGAGAACTTCCACCGCCTCGTCCTGACCGATAATTTTCTTTTTAAGAGCATCTTCAATACCTGCAAGTTTAGCAAGTTCGTTTTCTCTGATTCTTGATGCAGGGATACCTGTCCACAATTCGATTACTGTAGCAATATCTTCTTCTGTAACCTTAGAAACAAGGGTTTCAGGGTCAATTTTTGAAAGTTCAGAATCAACTCTTGCAAGAGCGGTATTTACATTTGCAAGTTTTTCGTAGTCGATTTCATCAGCAGTGGAGATTGCCTCTTTCTGCAAATTAAGTTTTTGCTGTTCGTCAATAAGTTTGTCGTGTTTTTCCATATTTTTATTACGGAGAGCGGCACACGCACAGCTTTCGTCAAGAAGGTCGATTGCTTTATCAGGTAGGAATCTGTCTGTAATGTATCTCTCTGAAAGCACAACAGTCTTGCGTACAATTTCATTATCAACAGTAACATGGTGATGCTGTTCATAATATCCTTTTACGCCTGCAATAATGTCAACAGTCTGCGCAATAGTAGGCTCGCCTACCTTTACAGGCTGGAAACGCCTCTCAAGCGCAGAGTCTTTTTCAATATATTTTCTGTATTCGTTAAATGTGGTTGCGCCGATAACCTGAACCTCGCCTCTTGAAAGTGCGGGTTTAAGAATATTGGCAGCATTCATTGTTCCCTCATTATCACCTGTACCGACAAGTGTATGTACTTCATCAATGAAAAGAATAATATTTCCGTTTTCCTTAACCTCGGCAACAAGTCCTTTAATACGGCTTTCAAACTGTCCTCTGAACTGTGTTCCCGCAACAAGTGAAGCAAGGTCAAGAAGATGAATTTCTTTATTCTTAAGGCGCTGCGGAACATTGCCGTCTGCAATTCTTAAAGCAAGCCCCTCTGCAATCGCTGTTTTACCTACACCCGGCTCACCGATAAGACAAGGGTTATTCTTTGTACGGCGTGAAAGAATCTGAATAACACGCTCAATTTCTTTATCTCTGCCGACAATATTGTCAATTTTGCCCTCTCTTGCCTTTCTGGTAAGATCCTCACAATAAAGGTTGAGGTGTTTTCTGTTTTTATCTTTTTTCTCTTTCTTTTTGCCGCCGCTCTTAGCGGAACCGTCGGTATTGTTTTCACCGTTTTTAGCACCGAAAATATTATTGAAGAAAGCCGGGAATGTCGGTGCGCCGTGTGAGAAATCATCGTCCTCACTGCCTCCGTCTTCGCCTAACTCGCCCATACTTTCAGCAAGGTTGTCTGCACCAAGCTGCTGCATAAGTTGAGAAAGGTCGCCGTTTTCACCCATATTCTCCATAAGGGAATCCATCTGATCCTGCACATTTTCAAGATCATCATCTGAAATTCCCATCTTATTTATTAAGTCCTCAACAGGCTTTATGCCAAGCTCTTTTGCACAAGTAAGGCAATAACCCTTTGTGGCTTCATCCTGTGGATTGTTTGTTGAAACAAAAACGACAGCAGGTCGTTTTCCGCATCTGCTACAAAGCATAGTCTGCTCCTTTATACATAAATTATTTAAGCGATAAACAATACCGCAAGTTTAAACATCGTTAAAATTAAACACTATTTAAATCTGTTACCATATATAATATATCATAACAGAAAATTTTGCAATTCTTTTTTGTCGTTTTTTCTAAATTTTTTAGTAAAATGAGATTATTGTTTGCTTTTTTCTTTCTTTTTTGCCTTGTCCTCTTTTATAAGTGCCATATAAATCTTAGCATATCTGTAAAGAGCGTAAAGCATAACAACAGCTGTAATCGAAAGTAAAATATCGTCTATTAACAAATTTTCGTAATTTATAACCGCCTTTAAAAAGACTATTATACATACAGCAAAATAAAAAACTATTGTTGCAAGTTTACCAAACCATTCGGCGGCAGGAGGAGTTATTTTCCTTTTTAAAAGAGAAACACCGCCAATCAGCATTGCCACATCTTTTGCTATTAAGACTACAAGAATCGGTATTACATTAGGCGCATAAAAAGCCATACAAAACATAACCGAAATTAAAGTAATTTTATCCGCAATAGGATCAAGCAACTTTCCGAGTTGAGTTACCTGATTTAATTTTCTTGCAAAAAATCCGTCAAGACAATCCGAAATACCCGACAAACCAATACATATTGCTGACTCCAAATATTTTTCATTTAAAAACAAAATAACAAACGGTACGACAAGTGCAAATCTCAAATATGTAAGTATGTTCGGTACTGTCCATAAATCTGATTTTTGCTTAATTATCTTTTTATTTTCGTTGTCCATTTTCATTCCCCTTTATTATATTCAGCGTTTGAAAATTGAAAAAGCAACTCCGCTTATTCCCTCATTGAGCACAGCGGTTGAATTTGTAAAGTCCATTATTACCGCAAGCACTGCAAGGCATATTAAAGCAACAACTATACCCTCGGCAGCACCGAAAACACCGCCGAGCACTCTGTTAATCGGACTTATTACAGGTAATTCAAATAATTTATTTACAAGTTTAATAATCAATTTAAAAATAATTATCAAAAGTATAAATAATATTATTGCAATAAAAAATGAGAATATACCCGTTACAATCGGTTTTACAAAATTATCGGTAACCTGAACGGCTGTAAGTTTAGCTGTTGATGCCGTTCCCACAAAGCAATCTACAAGTCTTTGTTCATCAAAATTAAACAGGTTGCAGAAAAAAGAAACTATAGAAGACACCCATCCCGGCAAATCGCCGAGTGCACTGTTTACGGAAATTTCTGTATTTGTTACCGCATTGTTGAGGTTTGCTATTAAATCATTTCTGACGAAAGAATTAAAAATCCAGTCCGATATTACACCCGAAAGCAAATTTGAGAGTATAGCCGATGCTACAACCGCAGCTATATTCATAATTGCTCTTGCAAAACCTCTGATTGCTCCGCTGATAATAAAGATAATTATAACAGCAAGAAAAATTATGTCAAGTATCATAAATTCCCCTCTTTAGGCTTTATCATCAGTCGCAACTTTCTCGGTTGCTTTCTGATTATTGTTAAGTTCAATAAATCTTATCTGATTTACACTCAGCACATAAGCTGTAGTATCGGAAGAAAGAATTATATTTTTAGAACCTGCGCCCGTTTCGGTTGCGAATACTTTATCGCCCTTTGTATTGTAAACATTTGCGGTATTTCCGTCAAGCAAAGCGATTTTGTCCTTGTAAACCGAAATGGCGTCAGCTTTGCTGTCTGTATCAATTTTAGATTTTTGAGAGCCGTTTGAATCATATGTATAAACCGAGCAACTTCTGCCGTCGCCGCTTCTTGAGAGTGCAACCGCATATGTCAATGTATCCATATTAAAATAATAATTTGAAAGTGTCATTGACTCATAAGAATTTGTTACAAAATTCTCATCGCCTTTTTTTACAACATAAGACGCTGTATTGCCCACAAGTGCAACTCTGTTGTCGGTCAAATATTTTGATGCGATAATTACATCACCGTCAATTTTTATAACCTGTTCAGGCTCTTGCTTTGAAAAATCGAGCATATATACTGCGGAAATAACTTTACCGTTTTCAGTAGTTATACCCGTTGCGGCACAGCCTGTACCGTTACTGTTTAATGTAACCGAAGTAATATAATATTCTGAAAAAGAATATTTAAAAATTCTGTTATTATCTTTATTAAAAGCCAAAAGTGTAGAAAGATAACCGTTGCCCTCGGTAACAATTGCATATACACCGTTAGATGCAATATCGGCAGTGTAAATATCATCATCCGTATTTGATGCAAAAAGCTGCTTATCAAGCGAGTTTACTTCGTATCCTTTGCCGCCGAGGTCATATGTAAGGAACATATTTTTGTTGCTTACGAGAATCGGCTTTGAATACTTAAGCTGTGTACTGAATATATCACTTCCCGATGAATTTAAAGTGACAAAGGAAGTATCAGATGCATAAGCTATGTGTCCGTCAGAAAGCACAAAGTTATTTGTATTAACCTCTGTTCCCGTAATAGATACGGGATATCCGTTACCCGCATTGCCGAGTACATCGTATGTCCACCAGTTTGCAATACTTTCGGGCGAAAGTCTGTCCCTGTTAGCAAAAGCAAATACTACAAGTCCTGCCGCAAGTACCACACATACGGAAATAATTATTTTCTTGACTGCCGCAGGCGACATTTCTGTTTTTTCAAGTTCATAGTCCTCAAGCGGTACATCTTCGTAACTTATAACATCACGGTCAGTCTTTTTTGCTTTTGTTTCGGCAAAGCGATGACCTTTTGACTTTGGTTTTGATTTTGTTTTTGAATTATCTTTAGATTTCTCAAATTTACCGGAAAACATTTCTGTTCACTCCTTCAGGTAAATAACCCCTTAATCGTAATTAACCCTGTTAAGATACAGACCACAGGGCTGTGCTGTAGGGCCTGCAAATTTTCTGTCTTTTTTTTCGATTATACCCGCAATTCCGTCAGCAGGTATCTTTCCCTGCTGAATTCTTAAAAGAGTACCTACCATAATTCTTACCATATTATAAAGGAATCCGTCAGCCTCTACTTTCATAGTTACAAGATTACCCTCTCTTGTAACCGAAAAAGCTTTTACTGTTCGTGTCATATCTCCTTTTTCTCTGCTGTCGAGAGTGCAAAAAGAAGTAAAATCGTGAGTACCCACATAAGCCTGAGCCGCACTGTTAAGCATATCTTCGTCAAGCTTATATCTGTAATGAAGAGCATAACCGTCAAGAAACGGATTTCGCACTTCGGTGTTCCATATTTTATAAATATATTCCTTGCTTGTGCAACTGTATCTTGCGTGAAAATCAATGTCTGCCTCTTCACAGTCAAGCACCGCAATACTAAGCGGCAACCATCGGTTTAATGCCGCTTTTAACCTTACATCGGCAATCGGATGTGAAGTTTTAAGGCTTATACAGTACATATTTGCGTGAACTCCGCTGTCCGTACGGCTGCACCCTTTTAAATCAAAATCATCACCGATAATTTTAGACAATGCAGTCTGAAAAGCCTCCTGCACAGTCATTGCGTTGTTCTGAATCTGCCAACCGTGGAACTGCCTGCCGTCATATGAAATTGTAAGTTTAAAATTTCTTAAAGTGCTGCCGGAATCAATATGTTGCATAAAACCACTCCGCAAATTACAAGTCCAACTGTTATCAAACCGATAACATCTCGTTTTGCCATATGAATACTCTTCATTCTTGTTCTGCCCTCGCCGCCGTGATAGCAACGACATTCCATAGCTGTTGCAAGGTCATACGCTCTTCTGAACGATGAAACAAACAACGGAACAAGAATAGGAATCAATGCTTTTATTCGTGCAATGACATTACCGCCCTCAAGGTCTGCTCCTCTTGCTTTCTGCGCCTGCATAATTTTATCGGTTTCTTCAAGCAAAGTAGGCACAAATCGCAGTGCAAGCGACATCATCATAGCAATTTCGTGTACAGGAAAATGTACTTTATTTAAAGGCTTCATCAATCTTTCGATTGCGTCCGTAAGCTCTGTCGGAGATGTTGTAAAAGTAAGAGCAGAGCTTGCGAGAATAAGACAAATAATTCTAACCGTTACAAACACGGAACGGTTAATTCCGTTTACCGTAATTTTAATTATTCCCCACTGCCATATCGGATCTCCCGTACCGTAAAACAGATTTAATATTGAAGTTACTATTACTATGAAAATAATAATTTTTAAACTTTTAAAATAAAACTTTACAGGCACTCCGCTCATAAGAACTATAGCGGCTGTGCATACTGCCACAACGGCAAGAGCGGCATAGTTAAATGTGCAGAACACAAGCACCAGAAAAGCAATAAGCATAATAATTTTTGCTCGTGGGTCAAGTTTGTGTATAAGGCTCTTTGCGGGGAAATACTGACCGAAAGCTACATCTCTTACCATTACCTTGCCTCCTTTTTTATATAAGGAAGAAGGTAATCAACCGCTGAATCAACAGTCAGTATGCCCTCAGGCACATCTACTCCCCTTTTTCTGAGCTGTGACATTATTTTTGTTATCTGCGGAATACGCAGACCTATTTTTTCAAGCTCGTCACCTCTCGCAAAAACCTTTTGAGTTTCGTCAAACATAACGAGCTTTGATTTATTCATAACCACAATTCTGTCTGCCACACGGGCAATGTCCTCCATACTGTGAGAAACAAGCAGAACCGTGTTCTGTCTTTCTTTGTGATAACGTACTATCTGACTTAAAAGTACATCTCTGCCCATCGGGTCAAGTCCTGCCGTCGGTTCGTCAAGCACGAGTACATCAGGGTCCATTGCTATTACACCGGCAATAGCCGCTCTGCGCTTTTCTCCGCCCGATAAATCAAACGGTGACTTGTCCAAAAGCTCGTCCTTTATGCCCGTAAATTTTGCGGCTCTGCGAACCTCTTTATCAATTTCTTCTTGTAAAAGTCCTTTGTTGAAAGGGCCGAAAGAAATATCTTTGTATACGGTTTCTTCAAAAAGCTGATATTCGGGATACTGAAAAACCATACCCACTTTAAAGCGTATTTTGCGAATTTCCTTTGGCTTGTCCCATATATCAACTCCGTCAAGCAAAACCTGACCGCTTGTCGGTTTCATAAGTCCGTTAAGCATTTGCACAAGCGTTGACTTACCCGAACCGGTATGACCGATAATTCCGATAAGCTCTCCCTTATTTACGGAAAAGCTGACATCATTAACCGCTTTTTTTTCAAAAGGTGTTCCTACTCCGTAGGTGTAGCAAATATTCTTTAGTTCAAGGATACTCATTTCAACACCTCCATAAGCAAATCGACGCATTCGTCACTGTCAAGCGGCATTTTGTCAATTTTCGCACCGCAGCCGATAAGTCGGTAGACAAGCTCTGTTGCCTGCGGAACATCAAGTCTGTGCTTTTTCAAAAGTTCAACCTGTGAAAAAACATTGTCGGGTGTTCCCTCTGTGAGCACCTTACCGCTGTCCATTACAATTACTCTGTCGGCAAGTACCGCCTCATCCATATAATGTGTAATAAGCACAACGGTAATACCTTTTTCTTTATTCAATTTTAAAAGGGTTGACATAACCTCTTCTCTGCCGTTCGGGTCAAGCATTGCGGTAGGTTCGTCAAGTACGATGCAGTCAGGCTGCATTGCAAGTATGCCCGCAATAGCAACTCTTTGTTTCTGACCGCCCGAAAGTTTGTAAGGTGCGTCTTTTCTGAAATCGTACATATCAACGGCTTTCAGTGCGTCATCAACCCTACGCCTTATTTCAGACGGTTCAACTCCGAGGTTTTCCGGACCAAACGCAACATCTTCTTCAACAACGCTTGCTACAAGCTGATTGTCAGGATTTTGCAGTACAAGACCTACCTTTTTACGAATATCAAGAGTTTTTTCTTCATCTGCCGTATCGTCGCCGTCAACAAATACTTTTCCTTTGTCGGGAACAAGCATTGCATTCAGATGTTTGGCGACAGTTGATTTTCCGCATCCGTTATGACCAAGCAAGGCTACAAACTCGCCCTTTTCTATTTCCAAAGACACACCGTCAACTGCATTTACTATAGGCTGACCCTCGTCTTCGGACATATAAGAAAAAAATATATTTTGAATAGAGATAAACTTCATTAATTATTTCTCCCAGATAGCTGTTGAGCCGCACGGCAGAACAAGTCCTGTGTCAGTTACAGGCAATCCGATTTCACTGCTTGAAACCTTACCGCCGAATTTTGTTTTCAGCAAAACGCCGAGCAAATACTCCATAACCGCAGGCGAAAGACCTGTTGTGTAGGAATTAAGAATAAAGAAAGCAGGGTCATCTGACATAACCTGTCTGCAAAGTTCAACCAACGGATAGAGCTGTTCCTCAAGTTTCCAAACTTCACCGCCCGGACCTCTTCCGTATGACGGCGGATCCATAATGATACCGTCATATCGGTTGCCTCTTCTGATTTCACGCTGAACGAATTTTGCACAATCGTCAACAAGCCATCTTACGGGTTTGTCGGCAATATTACTTGATACAGCGTTTTCTTTTGCCCACTGTACCATACCTTTTGAAGCGTCTACATGACACACGCTTGCACCTGCTTTCATACACGCAAGCGTCGCACAGCCGGTGTAGCCGAAAAGGTTTAATATTTTAAGAGGTCTGCCCTCTTTTTTTATTTTTTCTGCGGCAAAGTCCCAATTCACAGCCTGTTCGGGAAAAACACCCGTGTGTTTAAATCCCATAGGCTTTATGTTAAATGTAAGACTGCCGTAATTTATACTCCATTGTGCAGGGATTTTTTTGTATTGCTCCCAGCTGCCTCCACCTTTGCTGCTGCGGTGATAGCGTGCGTGAGCCGAATACCAAAGCGGATTTTTCTTTTCTGTTGACCAGATAATCTGCGGATCGGGACGAATTAAAATAATATTGCCCCAACGCTCAAGTCGCTCTCCGTCAGAAGCGTCAATAAGCTCATAATCCTTCCAATTTTCAGATAAACGCATTATGCCAATCTTTCCCTTACTACCTGTGCTGCCTCTTCTGCAAGAGTCTGAATCTGCTCAAGATTTTCGCCCTCAAGCATAACTCTTACGAGTGGTTCCGTACCTGATACACGAACTAAAATTCTGCCTGTATCGCCGAGAATTTCTGTTACACGATTAATTTCAGCTTTAACTTCCTTGTCTGTGTAGAAAGAAAGTTTGCCCTCGTTGCTTACCTTTACATTAATAAGTACCTGCGGATAACGCTCCATAATCTTTGCAAGGTCGCTTAGTTTTTCGCCTGTGCGTTTCATAATTGAAAGCAGCATAGCACCCGAAAGTTCACCGTCACCTGTTGTTGAGTGATCGAGGAAAATAATATGTCCGCTCTGCTCGCCGCCGATATTATAGCCGTTCTGGAGCATTGACTCAAGTACATAACGGTCGCCGACCTTTGTGGAAACAAAATCAATGCCGTTAGCCTCGCAGAATTTTGAAAAGCCCATATTGGTCATAACAGTGCCTACGGCTGTATTCTTTTTAAGTTTGCCGTTCTTCATCATATCGTTTGCACAAATAGCAATGAGGAAGTCACCGTCAACAAGATTACCGTTTTCGTCAACCGCAAGACATCTGTCTGCATCACCGTCAAAAGCAAGACCTGCACTAAGCTTATTTTTGCGTACATATTCCTGTAATTTCTTTGTATGGGTTGAACCGCAGTCTTTGTTGATATTAATACCGTCAGGCTCGTCAAAAAGCATATGAACCTTAACACCGAGTTTTGTAAAAAGCTTTTCGGCGATTCTAGAAGATGAACCGTTTGAGCAGTCAAGAGCAACTTCCATACCGCTTAAATCTTCGCCGACAGCCTCTGCAACATGATTAATGTAATCATCGACAGCCGAGTCAAGAGTATCTACTCTGCCGATTTCGCCGTCATTTGCTGTCGCATACGGAACTGCGTGGTCAAGTACGATTTCTTCGATTCTGTTTTCGAGGTCATCGGGGAGTTTGTATCCCTCTGAACTGAAAATTTTGATTCCGTTAAATTCAAACGGGTTGTGAGATGCAGAAATCATTACACCTGCATCTGCATTGTATTTCTTTACAAGATAAGCAACTGCCGGAGTAGGAACTACACCTAAAAGTTTAACATTTGCACCTACCGAGCAAAGACCTGCAATAAGCGCACCCTCAAGCATATCGCCCGAAAGTCTTGTGTCTTTACCGATAAGAATCGTCGGATGCTTAACTTCATCGTTTACAAGCACCATTGCGGCTGCTCTGCCTATATTCATTGCAAGCTCGGCTGTAAGCTCTGTATTAGCCACGCCTCTTGCGCCGTCTGTACCAAAAAGTCTTCCCATAATAGTTTTTCCTCCAAGTTTTGTATTTAAAGTTGTATTTATTAATTTTGTGAGTTTTTATCAAAAAGATTAGGTTGTGTCGGCATTGCATTTACAGCACCTTTCGGAAAATCATATCCGAGGTGACGGCAAGCCGCCGCCGTAATACATCTGCCTCTCGGTGTTCTGCTTAAAAAACCGATTTGCAGCAGGTACGGCTCATAAACATCTTCAATGGTTACTGCTTCCTCACCGATAGCCGCTGCGAGAGTTTCAACACCGACAGGACCGCCGTTATAGAAATTCAGTATCGCCTCAAGAAGTCGTCGGTCATTCCTGTCAAGACCAAGTTCGTCAATTTCAAGTCTGTCAAGCGCAAGGCGAGCGGTGTCGCAGGTAATAATTCCGTCAGACATAACCTGTGCAAAGTCACGCACACGCTTTAAAAGTCTGTTTGCAATTCGTGGTGTACCTCTTGAGCGTGACGCAATTTCAAGCGCACCGTCAGGTTTGATTTCTATATCAAGAATACCTGCGCTTCGTGTTACAATTTCCGCAAGTTCCTGCGGCGTGTATAATTCAAGTCTTAAAATTACGCCAAAACGGTCACGCAAGGGCGCTGTAAGCTGTCCTGCTCTTGTTGTAGCGCCTACAAGCGTAAATTTAGGCAAAGGCAAGTGATACGAAGCTGCCATCTGACCCTTACCCGTAATAATATCTATTGAAAAATCTTCCATTGACGGATAGAGTATTTCCTCTACCGAACGGCTCAAACGATGAATTTCATCTATAAAAAGCACATCGCCCTGATTGAGGTTTGTAAGTAAGGCGGCAAGGTCACCCGGTTTTTCTATTGCAGGGCCGGAGGTGATTCTTAAAGAAACTCCGAGTTCGTTTGCAATAATTCCCGCAAGTGTTGTTTTACCGAGTCCGGGAGGGCCGTATAAAAGTACATGGTCAAGCGACTCTCCTCTGATTTTTGCAGCCTCAATAAAAACCTTAAGATTTTCCTTTGCGGTTTCCTGTCCAATATACTCCGAAAGGGTTTTCGGACGCAAAGGATTATCTCCCTCTATATTGTCTTCAGGGATTTCTGATGTATCAAGTATTCTGTTTTCAAAGTCAAATTCATCCGAAAACTCCGGTTTACTCATTTATCAATTTCTTCCCATCTGTTTTAATGTCATTGCTATAAGCTGTTCAACAGGCAAACCTGCGTCAAAATTTGCAAGAACAGGCGAAACATCAGCAGGTGTATAGCCAAGCACACCGAGTGCCTCTATTGCCTTCGCAACATTTCCGCCGGCAGTCTGCGGCATTTGTACATTGCCCGATTGAGTCTGTTCTGATTTTGCAAGCTTGTCCTTAAGTTCAAGTATAATGCGCTGGGCAATTTTTTTGCCGATGCCCTGCGCTCTTGTAATTGTTTTTATATCATCGGTCGCTATAGCCATAGCTACCTGTTCTGCGGTAAGTTCGGACAAAACAGAAAGTCCCGCTTTAGGACCGACTCCGCTTACGCTTATAAGTGTTTTAAAGGTTGCAAGTTCGTTTTGAGTTGCAAATCCGAACAAATCGACTGCATCTTCACGCACATTAAGGTAGGTATAAAGAGTTACCTCGGAATTAAGTTTGAGCGTTTTTAGGGTATTCATTGTAGTCTGACAAAGGTAACCTACTCCGCCGCACTCAACTACTGCCGCAGAATTTTCCGTATGTATAAGTTTTCCTCTTACCGAATAAATCATTCCCCTATTCTCCTTTCAAACATCGTTCTTCTAAGTGCTGAACCTGCCGCCTGAGCGTGGCAAATAGCTATCGCAAGTGCATCCGCCGTATCATCGGGTTTCGGCACTTCCGACAAATGCAAAAGTTTGCGTGTCATTTCCATAACCTGCGGCTTTTTTGCCTTGCCGTAACCTGTAACGGCAGTTTTTACCTGCAACGGCGTGTATTCGTAAATCGGTATTTTCAGTTTTTGTGCGGAAAGCAGAATAACTCCTCTTGCCTCCGCAACCATAATTGCCGTTTTCTGATTGTTTTGAAAATACAGTTTTTCTATTGCAAGCGCATCGGGGCGGCAACGATTAAGCACATTAAAGATTTCATCATAAATATACTCAAGTCTGTAATTAAAATCCATACCTGCCTGCGTTTCAACCGCACCAAAGCCGAGTGCCTTATAGGTATTTGATTTAAAACCGATTGCACCCCAACCGACTATTGCATAGCCGGGGTCAATCCCGAAAATTACCAAGGCACTACCTCCCAAAATCGCAGTATCGTCATTTTAGCCTATACTACCGCATAATAATTAGCATTATATCACAAAACAATCTAATTATCAATAAAAATGCTCTTTAATTTGAAAAATATAAATTAATTTTCGACCTGTTTTTCAATTTCAATTTGATTTCCGCAATAACCGAGAGTAAGTTTATCTCCGCTTACCGTATAATCAAAATTGTAGCTCTGCTTAAACTCCTGATTAAATATAATAAAACTGTTTTCATCAATTACATATAAACCGTCAATTGTGATTTCGTCCTCACCCGATTTCAGAGTAAGTTTGGCGGTATTATCAGAAAAGCTCAAACTCACCTCCGCACCGCCTTTAAGCACGCCGTGCCAATTTTCACTTGTAAGCTCGTAGCTTTCTCCGGAGGTATCGGCAGTACACGAGCAAAAAATAAAACAAATTATACAGACAAAAACAGCAAAAAACTTTTTCACAAACACCTCTCCCTTCTCTTACAAAATATATTACAAAAAATATTTTATATAACCGTCTTACAAATTTGTTATTTTTCTTGAAAAGCATTATCTGTTTATGATATAGTATATTTGTATGCACATAAAAACTTGGAGGGATAATTTTGCAGTATGAATATACCATGCCACAAAATATTTTTGAAGAAAACGGAGAGGTAATGTGTGCCGGTTGGGCCAAAAAACCTTATTTTAATTTTAACAAAGAACTAAGTAAACAGAATAAACACATAAAAGAGAGCGTAAGTTATTTTTTAAGTACGGGAGAAGTTTCGCTTTATATTTCCACAGAAAACTCAGGTCTTGATTTTTACATAAAAATAGCGCTTGCAAATTTAAAAAACGGCAATGTAATTTCCGATTTTGCCTACAAAAAACAACTTCTCGGCAGAACAGAACTTCCCGAAAGCAAAGAGAGCGGACAGCTTGTTTTTTCAGACAAGCGCATTGAATTTGCCGTAGTAAAGGTTAAAAACGAACGCACCGTAAAATGTAACTTCTACGACTTCGGCGGAAAGGCAGATTTAAGTTTTGAATTTAATATAAATGACAAAAGCGGAGATATTTTAGACCAGGTTGCACCGTTTGAGCGTGACAGAAAGTACTTTTATTTCAAACGCTTTATGCCTGTATTCAGCGCAAGCGGCACAATAAAAGTCGGCAAATCACAATATACGCTAAAAGAAGAAAACACCTCTGTTTATATTGACAGCACATATTATTCAAAGCCAAGACTTCACAGCTACCAGCGACTTACAGCAGATTATATGAGAGGCGAAAACCGTTTTTCGCTTAATCTCGCAAGCAGAGTCGGCGACAACCGCAACGGCAGTGAGAACAGCTTTTTCCTTAACGGAGAATTGCACAAGTTATATAAAATCGAAGTAAAAAATAATGACGGCAGAATTGACCGTCCGTGGTACTTTAAAGGCGGAATTGAAGCAGTCGACATAACATTTAAACCTAACAAAATCGGCGATAAAGCTATGGTTGCACAGATGGACAACACTTCCGTCACATTCGGCGTATTGTTCGGCAAACTTAAGCGTTACGATTATGACGCACCGCTTGTACTTGACAATATTCCCGCACATATGGTATTTAATGAATTTTAATAACAAAAACAGCCTTGACCGTATTTTCACATACAATCAAGGCTGTAATTTTTTTAAATTATTTTCTTATGTTCTGCTTTTTGTTGTCGTCAGAAGAATCTTTTGTAAATCGTGCAACTATAGCAATGGTTGTCAAAAATGAGATAAGAAGATAAATGAGAATTGAAAGAATGGCACCAAGGCTCATTGCAACGCCTGCAATAGCAAGTATTGCCACAATGCCTGCTGCACAACAAAGTAAAGATACTATATTTTTTATGTTTCTCTCTCTGTCAAAAAGGCAAAAGAAAAATCCGATTACCGGTATAATAATTAAAATAGGAGTGTACATTACATAATTTAAAAATGCATCTCCGAGAGTACCGTCTGCAGTACCGCCGATAAATGACATAAGGTCAAGCACCGAGTAAGAGAAAAATTTGCCGTCTGTAGTTGCACCCTGAATATATGGCATAGAACATAACATAACTAATAATGCATAAAAAATACATTGTGCAATTCTAAATCTTTTTCTTGTTTTATTTTCAGGAATTTTAAGCATTTATATCCTCCGAAATACGAGTATTCAAACACACAGTGCCGAATACCTCAATTTATTGTTGTAAAATTAATTATAACACATAATTTTCAGTTGCACAATAGACAATTTTGTGATATACTTAATACAGTTTTGTACAAAGTCCTGCAAAACAGAACTGAAAGGAGCCTATTTATGAGCTATATTAACGAATCAGTAATTTACAATATATATCCACTCGGCTGGTGCGGAGCGCCAAAACAAAATGACGGTCAGCTTGTTTACCGACTTGACAAGATTTATGATTGGATTCCTCATTTTAAAAAAATGAGCATTAACTGCATTGTTTTTAATCCGCTTTTTGAAAGCAGTTTTCACGGATACGATACAATCGACTACAAAAAGGTTGACTGTCGTTTGGGTGATAATGAATCCTTTAAAAAGATTTGTAAAACATTGCACGAAAACGGCATTAAAATTATTCTTGACGGTGTATTTAACCATGTTGGCAGAGATTTCTTTGCTTTTAAAGATGTACAGCAGAATTTACAAAATTCACGGTATTGCGGCTGGTTCCAAAATCTCGGATTTTGGGGTTCAAGTCCAAAAGGAGATCCGTTCACATATGAAGGTTGGGCAGGTCACTACGACCTTGTTAAACTCAATTTGCAGAATCAGGATGTAGTAAACTACCTTCTCGGTGCGGCTGAATTCTGGATTGACGAATTTGACATTGACGGACTTCGTCTTGACGCTGCCGATGTAATTGACATAGAATTTTTCAAAAAATTAAGAAATACCTGCAAATCTAAAAAGCCTGATTTTTGGCTTTACGGCGAACTTACACACGGCGACTACAATCATTGGGCAAACAGCGAAACTCTTGATTCCGCAACAAACTACGAATGTTACAAAGGTATTTACTCAAGCCACAATGACCATAATTATTTTGAAATTGCACATTCGCTTAACCGTCAGTTTGCAAACGGCGGTATTTACAGAAACATTTACACCTACAACTTTGTAGATAACCACGATGTAAACAGAATTGCAAGCTCATTAAAGGACAAAAATCACCTTAATAATGTTTATACCCTTATGTACACAATGCCGGGTGTACCGTCAATTTACTATGGCAGTGAATACGGCATTGAGGGTATGAGAACAAACCACAGCGATTACGAACTTCGTCCTTGTCTTGACCTTGACAGTATTCCGAATCCAAACTATAAGCTGTTTGACCATATTGTAAAACTCGGCAAAATCAGACTTGCACTTGAGGCTTTGAAGTACGGCGACTTTGCAAATGTAAAAATTATGAACGAAAAGCTCGTTTATAAAAGATGGACAAATAATCAGACTGTATTTGTTGCATTCAACCTTACAGACCATGATGAATGGATAGATTTTGACACAGGCTGCAACGCAAAACTTACAGATGTTTTAAACGATAACGAGGTTATTGATGTAAACGGTTACTACAATCTTTATATGAAACCGTATTCTGCAAGAATTTTGGTTGTAAACGACGGCAGCTTTAAAGTTGATTTTTCTGATAATTCTACAGAAGAAATTACAAAACCTGTCGAAAATACAGAATCAACAGATGCACAGGTTGAGGAACAGCATTTTTACACAGAAGTAAAGCCGGGTAAATACAGACATTTCAAGGGAAATGAATATGAAGTTATCGGTACTGCTCTGCACAGCGAAACAGGAGAAAAACTCGTAGTTTACAAAGCGCTTTACAATGACGGCGGACTTTGGGTAAGACCTTACGATATGTTCAAAGAAATCATTGAAAAAGACGGCAAAAAAATTCAGAGATTCACTCCGATTGATTAACATTTTAAAGAAACAAACGGCAGATAAGCATATTTATTAGCTTATCTGCCGATTTAATTTTAATAAAAGCTAATCTTTATAGCTATTTCAAATTCAAAAATTCGGTTATATTTTTCACATTGTTTTCAATTACAGCTTTATATACATCCATACTGTTATATTTTTCAAAAGAATATAACCCTCTGTTGATTAATTTCTTTTTTATATCAATAATAATTTTTCTTTGAATTTGAGTTGTTTTTTTAACAACGCTGTCACAATATAATTCAGCTGAATTTATGGTTTCTTTGTCAAAAAACCATAAATCAACATTCCAAAGTTCGCCTGTTACACTTGTTTCAAAACCTTGAAACCAAACCTTTTTGCCCTCATCTGTTATCTCCTCTTTAGCCTCATACCATGAAGGTGTAAAAGTATTCATAACAAAAGCAGAAAGGTTATATAATTTTTCAAGGGACATAGAATCATTTTCAATATCTACATCCAAATCATTCCAAGCCATCATATCCATACGATAGCTTCCTATAATGTGTACAGTACCAAGTTCTTCGAGCTTTTTTAATAATCCAAATTCATATAATATTCTGTCAGCGTTTTTCTTTATATTGACATCACTCATTGTATAGTTGACTCCAAATCAAATTAAAAATTTATTTCAACTCAACAATAGTTACGCCGCTTTCGCCCTCGCCGAAAACGCCGAGTCTAAAACTTTTGACGGCTTTATGAGTTCTAAGGAATGATTGAATTTCTCTTCTTAATACGCCTGTACCCTTGCCGTGAATAATAGTAAGTTGGTTAATATTCATAAGCACCGCATTGTCGATTGCCTTATCAACAATCATAATTGCGTCAAAGGCGGTTTCGCCACGAACATCCACTTCCGTAGTCGGGCGAACATCAAGAGTACTGTGTACATTTCTCTTTGCGGAATACTGCGGTGGCTGTTGCTTTTTCTCTTTAATAAGTCGGAGATTATCAATTTTCACTCTTGTTTTGATAATTCCCGCCTGCACAAGAACCATTCCGTCTTTTGTCGGCGGCGCAAGTACGGTTGCGTTTTTGTCAATATCGAAAATAAGCACGCTGTCGCCTACCTTAAGCGGCCTTGGCAATTTATACTTTTCGCCGTCCGACTGTTTTTTCATAACAGGGTCAGCATTATTTTCCATTGTATTGAGATTCTTTTTGAGCTTTGCACGAGCCTCGGCAGATATATCTTTTGCCTTTCGTGCCTTATCAAGTTCTTCCACCAAAGCGTCAGCCTGCGCTCTTGTTCTTGAAATAATGCGCTGTGCCTCTTGTTTTGCTCTCTCAATTTCACGCTCGGCATTCTCTTTTGCTCTGCGAATTTCATTTTCCGCCTTTTGCTTTTCTGTGTTTGCTTTTGCGGTAAGGCGGTTTGCGTTTTCAATCTGCTTTTCAAGGCTTTGTCTGCGTTTTTCAAGAGTACCAACAACATCTTCAAACTGTCGGCTTTCGCTTGAAACAAGTTCTTTTGCTCTCTCAACAATTTCATCATCCATACCGAGCCTTTTGGTGATTGCAAAAGCATTACTCTTACCGGGCACGCCGATTAAAAGTCTGTATGTCGGTCTTAATGTTGTAACATCAAATTCACAGCAAGCATTTTCTACGCCCTCGGTACGCAAAGCAAATTCCTTCAATTCCGCATAATGGGTTGTACTTGCAATTTTTGCATGCTTATCCCTTAATTTTTCAAGAATTGAAATTGCAAGCGCCGCACCCTCGACAGGGTCGGTACCAGCACCAAGTTCATCTATCAGTACAAGCGAACCTGAATTTGCAAGTTTGATAATCTGAATAATATTAGTCATATGCGCCGAGAATGTTGACAGCGACTGCTCAATACTCTGCTCATCGCCTATATCTACAAGCACCCTGCGGAATACCGAAAGCTCGCTGTTGTCTGCGCACGGCACAAGAAGTCCGCACATAGCCATAAGTGTGAGCAAACCGAGAGTTTTTAATGTAACGGTCTTACCGCCTGTATTAGGACCTGTGATTACAAGCGTATCAAAATTCTTTCCGAGAACAATATCAACAGGTACAACCTTGTCTTTGTCTATAATCGGATGTCTTGCCTGTTTTAAATCCACAATGCCCCTGTCATTCATAATCGGCATTGAAGCTCTCATATTATATGCGAGGTTTGCCTTTGCAAATACAAAATTAAGAATAGCGAGATTTTTATAACTTGCTATAATTGCATCTGCAAAATCTCCTGCATTCGCCGAAAGTTCAAACAAAATTCTTTCGATTTCGTCATCTTCCTTTGAACGCAAAAGTTTTATATCATTATTTGCCTGCACAACGCCCATCGGTTCAATAAATACCGTAGCACCGCTTGCCGAAGTATCGTGCACAAGTCCCGGAACATTGCCCCTGCATTCACTTCTTACAGGCACAACATATCTGCCGTCACGCTGAGTTACGATAGCGTCCTGCAAATACTTAAGATATTGTGTGCTGTGAATAATTTTATCAAGCACTTCTCTTGCCTTTGAGGATGCTGTACGAATTTTTCTGCGTATATCCGCAAGCGTTGAACTTGCTTTATCGGAAATTTCGTCCTCGCTTATAATAGCGTTTGTAATTTTCTCTTCAAGAAATTTATTCGACACAAGACCGCTGAAATATCCGTCAAGTGTGGTTTCGGTTGACGCAAATTTTGAGTGCCATTCCTTTACGGAACGGATAATTCTCAATGTTTCGGCAATCTGCAAAAGCTCGCCTGTTGAAAGGCAGCCGCCTGCCTCTGCTCTGCGTAATGCATTTGCACAATTTTTTGCACCGCCGAATGACGGTGTTCCGTATTTTCCGCTTAAAACAACCGCATCATCGGTTTGTTTTAACAATTTTTTAACTTTTTCAAGTTCAAACTGCGGTTCAAGCGATAATGCCATTTCTTTAGCGTCATCAATACTTGTCTGATCCGCAAGTAATTTTAAAATCTTGTCAAGTTCAAGAGTTTTATAATGTCTGTTCATATAATCATACCTAAATTAACTTATAGTTTTATAAAAATTAAGCGTTGAAAAATCCTTTTCAAACATATATTTTAAATAATTTTCGCTCGCCTCGTTAAGTACATCAAGGTCGCTTTCAGGTAATGCAAAAGAAAAAAGTTTATTGTCATCGGCATAAACAGTATGCCTTAAAGCCGTGAGAGATGAACGGTTTAGCAAAATCTTCATATCTCCGTTTTCACGGTGACAATCCGCACATTCAATAGTACCGCTTTTGGGAAGAAAAAGCATATTGTCACACAAATATTCACCGCAAACTCTGCACATTCTAAGGTCAGGCATATATCCCGCAAGACTTGCAAGGCGCATTTCAAGGCTCGGTTTAATAAGCTGTGCCGAACGCTTATTTTCCGACAAAAGATATAAGGAATTTAAAATTAATTTCAAAAATTCCTCCGAATTTTGCTCACGGGGACAAATTGTAATTGCAAGCTCGCAAAAATACTGTGCAAGGCAGGTTTTTAAAACATCTCCCCTAAGTTTTGAAAAAATCCTTTCGGGAATCGCATCACCGATTATGTAACTCTCCCGACCTTTATACACGGTAAGTCGGGAGTATGTGAGTAAGGAGGTAGCCGCACACTTTTGATTTTTAATATTTTTAGCGCCACGGACAAAAGCCTTGATAATGCCGTTGGTTGCGGTCAGAGCGTGAACGAGTTTATCCTGTTCACCTATATTTTGCTCTTTCACTATCAGCCCCATCGTCTGGAATTTCATCGGTTTCCTCCCTGAGAATTGTATCTGCGCCCAAATCTTTGGTATCCTGAATACTTTTATACCTTAAATAATCGAGCACATTGCCTGTTGTAAAAAATGCATTCCACATATACCATTCATCCATAAAAAACACCTCCGATTGTAGTGTTTCACAAATGAACGAATTTATATTATGAAAATTATTACAACTGCGTTTTTTGGAATTTTTTCTCATAAAAAACAATAGTCATATTATCATGCAGCTGTTCTTCTTTGCCTGTTCTCAAATATCCGAGCTTTTCATATAAATAGCACAATTTTTTCTCTTGCTTTATGGTATCAAGTGTAAAGCAACTGATATTTTTATAAGCTTCCTCAATGCACTTCATAGCAAGCTGTGCATAACCGTAATTTTGAAATTGCGGAAGTATAAACAAAGGTGAAATTCGCCTTGTGCTTTTATCAATTTCAACAATCCTTACAGCACCTATTATTTCTTCATCTTTCATAATAAAATAATATTTTGTAAAAGGTTGCCGAAATTTGTTCTGTATTACTTCTACCGTTTCACAAGCAGGGTTTGTATCATAATCACGATACCTTGTTAAAATATCATTAAAAGCTATTCTTTGCATATCACAAATTTTTTGGCAATCTGCAAAATCCGCTAATTTTATATATATGCTCATCAGTCAAAATTACTCTCGTCAAAGCCAAAGTTCTGCAAAAGCTGGGCACGGTTTCTCCAATCCTCTTTTACTTTTATCCACACCTGCAAAAATACTTTGCAATCAAAAAATCTTTCCATATCCTGTCTTGCAAAAGTGCTGATTTTCTTTAGCATTGCACCGTTTTTGCCGATAAGAATACGCTTATGCGACTCTTTTTCGCAGAAAATTGTAGCGTCAATGTCAAGTATGCCGTTCTCCCTTGTTTTCATCTTTTCAATAACAACGGCTGTACCATGCGGAATTTCGGCATTGCAAAGTCTTAAGATTTTCTCTCTGATAATTTCAGAGGCAATAACTCTTTCGGGCTGGTCTGTAAGGGTATCGTCTTCAAAGAAATGGCCTCCCTCGCTTGCCTGCTTTTTAAGCTCTTCAAGCAATTCGTTCATACCGTTGCCGTCACTTGCGCTGACAGGTACAATAGCCTCAAAATCATAGAGTTTGCTGTACTCAAGAATTTGTTTCATCAATATTTCTTTATCCTTAATCATATCAATTTTATTGATAACAAGGATTGCGGGCATACCGAGAGCCTTAAATTTATCAATAAAGTCAAGTTCGGTCTGTACGGGGCTTTTATCCGCCTCAACAACGAGCATACAGCAGTCAACACCTCCGACAGACTCGTTTACGGAACGAACCATATACTTGCCAAGTGAATTTTTCGGCTTGTGCATACCCGGTGTATCAAAGAAAACAAGCTGATACTCGCCCTCTGTAAGAACACCTGTAATTCTGTTTCTTGTAGTCTGGGGTTTGCTTGACACAATTGCAATTTTCGTGCCGAGAAGTCTGTTTAATATTGAACTTTTACCGACATTCGGTCTGCCGACTATGGCAATAAAAGCTGATTTATCATTTGTATTCATAAATTTCTCCGTTTTAAAAAATTAGGGGCAAGCAAAATGCATTACCCCTTTGTTAAATGTCTGTTTTTTAATTTTATAAATTTTTCTTTAATTCCCACAGGACCAAGCACAACAAAAAATGCTGAAATCACCGCAGAAATCAAAAGAAATATAAGGTAAAGCAAATTTTCGGCAAAAAAGTTAAATATAGTGTTAATTACATTAAAATCAAGAAAAAATATACACGCAATCACTGCCGCACCCAACGCAACTGTAAGCACTGCTCCGGCAGCCGCATCCTTGGCAAACTTAACAAGAGGTTCGTATCTGTCGGCAACAAGACCGCACAAATCCTCTACGCAGGTATTGACCGTTTCAAGCGCCATAACCGAAGTTATCAGCAAAACAAGTACAGCGTATTGCGTAGGCGAAAAGGAATAAAACATTGAAAACAGCATAACATAAATTCCTGCCACAATATGAAATCTCATATGCGACTCGCTGTTTATTGTTCTTATAATTCCTTTAAACGCACATTTAAAACCGAAAATCTGTTTCTTCATAGTTTAATCAAGCAATCAAGCCATATCGTCATCGACTATGTAGCTTGAAGATGCTGGAAGTCCGAGCTGTTCCATAATAAGCTCCTCTTTCTCACGCATACGAACTCTCTCCATATTATCAATATGGTCATAACCGAGAAGATGAAGTACACTGTGTGCTGTAAGATAACCTACCTCACGCTGGAAACTGTGGCCGTAAAGCTCTGCCTGATCTCTTGCTTTTTCCATAGAAATTACAACATCGCCGAGAATCTGTGCGCCTGTTTCAATATCTTTGTCATACACACCGTTTTCACCCATTGGGAAAGAAAGTACATCAGTTTCAATGTCTTTATCTCTGTACTGCTTGTTAAGCTCCTTAATCTGTGCATTATCAACAAATGTTACGCTGATTTCAGCCGGTCCTTCAAATTTTTCAAGTTTTAATACGGCGTTACAGCAGCGTCTTACAAGCATTCGGATACCTGTTGGAATTTTAACAGCTTTTTGTTTGTTTGTGATTACTACTCTGATTTTGTTATCTGGCATTTTGCTCAAATCCTTCCGTATTATTTTTCAATTTATTAAAATAAATTAAATTTGTTTATCAGTCACGATCTCTCGTGTTCTCATACTTTGCATAGGCTTTAATAATATCCTGAACAAGTTTATGACGCACAACATCTTTTTCGTCAAAGCGGCAGCAACCTATGCCGTCAATATTTTTAAGGATTTTTATACAATCCTTAAGACCGCTTTTAGCACCCCTCGGTAAGTCGATCTGTGTAATATCACCTGTGATTACCATTTTTGAGTTAAAGCCGAGTCTTGTTAAAAACATCTTCATCTGCTCGCAAGTGGTGTTCTGCGCCTCATCAAGAATTATAAAACTGTCATCAAGAGTTCTGCCTCGCATATAAGCAAGAGGCGCAACCTCAATATTGCCACGCTCGACATACTTTTGATAGGTTTCGGCACCGAGCATATCAAACAAAGCGTCATATAAAGGTCTTAAGTACGGGTCAACTTTGCTTTGCAAATCGCCGGGTAAAAATCCCAACTTCTCACCCGCCTCAACCGCAGGTCTTGTAAGAATAATTCTGTTTACAATCTTACTGCGAAAAGCCGTTACTGCCATAGCAACCGCAAGGTAAGTCTTACCTGTACCGGCAGGTCCTACACCTATAGTTATTGTGTTATTCGCTATAGTTGTACAATATTTTTTCTGACCTATGGTTTTAGGTTTAATCGGTTTACCTTTTGAAGTAATACAAATACAGTCACCCGCAAGCTGTTCAATCTTATCTTCGCTGCCTTCGTTGACGAGCGAAATACAATAGCGTACATTCTGCTCGGAAAGCGCTTCTCCTCTGTTGATCAGCTGTAAAAGGCTGTCTATTACCTTACCGGCTTTAGATACATTTTCAGCTTCTCCGTCTATTTTAAGCTCGCTGTCACGACTGACAACCTTTACCGTAAATTCTTTTTCAATCAGTTTAATATTTTCGTCAAAACTGCCAAAAAGTGCAACGGCATTTTCCATTCTGTCAATGCTTATTATTTGTTCCGTAAAATCAAACCCTCGATAAACAAAATTTATATTTAAATTATAACACAATATTTATAAAAAAACTTATTAAATATAGCTTTTTTTACTAAAAAATTAAATTTTGTTAGATTTGACGAATATGCAAGTCGGTATTTATGCATTATTTGTATTTTTTCACTTTTTACAATTAGTTATATTTGATAATTACTTGACAAAAAGTATTTTATAGTATATAATAGCACAAGTGTAAAGAAAACAGCTTTACACCTAAACACAGTTTGAATCGGCGGGAGCATTTATTATGGAAAAAAATGTAGAAGTATCCTTACTTTTTGATTTCTACGGTGAATTGCTTAAACCGTCATGCAGACAGGCAATTGACCTGTATTACAACGAAGATTTGTCGCTTGCAGAGATTGCTGCGCAGACAGGCATTACCCGTCAGGGTGTGCGTGACAGTATAAAACGCAGTGAAGAAAAGCTTTTTGAACTCGAAAAAAAGCTCGGGCTTTTTAAAAGATTTGTTCAGCTTGAGAACGGACTTGACAAAATCGCATCTCTTTCGGAACAGATTTATAAAAACTCTGCTGATGACATAACAAAAAAGCTTGCAATCGAAATCAATCGAACGGCAGGCACACTCAAAGAATAAAGGAGTGTATTTATGGCTTTTGAAGGACTTTCAGAAAAGCTAAGTAATGCTTTTAAAAAATTAAAGAATAAAGGTAAGCTTTCAGAGAACGATGTTAAGGAAGCTATGCGAGAAGTCAGACTTGCTTTGCTCGAGGCTGATGTAAACTACAAAGTAGCTAAAGAACTTACCGCAAAAATCACAGAAAGAGCCGTTGGTCAGGATGTAATGGAAAGCCTTACTCCTGGACAGATGGTTGTAAAAATCGTAAATGAAGAACTTACCGAACTTATGGGCGGCGACAATGCAAGAATTGAATTTGCGTCAAAACCGCCTACAGTTATTATGCTCTGCGGTTTGCAGGGTTCAGGTAAAACTACCCACGCAGCCAAACTTGCTCTTATGCTTAAAAATCAAAATCACAGACCTTTGCTCGTTGCCTGCGATATATACAGACCTGCAGCTATTGACCAGTTAAAGGTAGTAGGTGCAAAAGCAGGTGTGCCTGTATTTGAAAAAGGTACTCAAAATCCTGTAAAGACAGCCAAAGAGGCAATCAGAAACGCCAAAGACTACGGCAATGATGTTGTTATTCTTGATACCGCAGGTCGTTTGCACATTGACGAAGAGCTTATGGATGAGCTTAAAAATGTAAAGGCTGAAGTTGAGCCTAACGAGATTTTACTCGTTATCGACTCAATGACAGGTCAGGATGCGGTTAATGTTGCAAAATCATTTAACGAAAAACTTGAGATTTCAGGTGTAATTCTTACAAAACTCGACGGTGATACCCGTGGCGGTGCAGCACTTTCGGTAAAGGCCGTAACAGGCAAGCCTATTAAATTTGCAGGTACGGGCGAAAAACTTGAAGATATTGAAGTATTCCATCCTGATCGTATGGCAAGCCGTATTCTCGGTATGGGTGATGTTCTTACCCTTATTGAAGACGCTCAAAACAAGATTGATCAGGACAAAGCCGAAGAAATGGCTAAAAAGATGATGAGCAATAAGTTTGATTTCAATGATCTTAATGATCAGTTTGCTCAAATCAAAAAGATGGGCCCTTTAAAAGGTATTTTGGCAAAAATCCCCGGCATTGCAAATCAGCTTGACAACATAAATATTGATGACAGACAGATTGACTGGACACAGGCTATCATACTTTCGATGACACCTGAAGAAAGATCCAATCCTTCCCTGCTCAATCCTTCAAGAAAAAGAAGAATTGCAGCCGGTTCAGGCAGAAGTGTTGAAGAAGTCAACAGACTTATCAAACAGCTTGAGCAAATGCAAAAGATGATGAAACAACTTAAAAACAAAACAAAAGGCACTAAGGGCGGCAAAAAAAGAAAAATGAAAAAGCTCCCGGGTCTTGGCGGAATGCCTATGAGCAATCTTCCAAAAAACTAACACACATTCAACCAAATAAAATTTGGTGAATATAGATTTATAACATTTACGGAGGTAAAGAAAATGGCAGTTAAAATCAGACTTAGAAGAATGGGTTCAAAGAAAGCACCTTTTTACAGAGTAGTAGTAGCAGATTCAAGATATCCAAGAAACGGTCGTTTCATTGAAGAAATCGGCACATACGATATTCTTAAGAAGCCATCAGAGTTCAATGTTGACGCAGAAGCTGTTAAGAAGTGGATTGCTAACGGTGCTCAGCCAACTGATACAGTTAAGGCTCTTCTTAAGAAGAACGGCATTATTGAATAATCAGTCACGAAAGGGAAACCAAAATGCAGGAATTACTTACTGTAATAGCACAGGGTCTTGTTGATGATCCGTCTGCTGTAAAGGTTACTGCCGATGAACCAAATGAGGACGGCACAATCGTATATCACATTTCTGTGGCAGAGGCTGATATGGGCAGAATTATCGGTAAGCAGGGCAGAATTGCCAAAGCTATCCGCACAATTGCTCGCAGCGCAGCTATCCGTTACGAAGAAAAGATTATGGTTGAAATCGACTGATAACTAAAACTTTAAAACCTTCGGCTTTTGTCGGAGGTTTTATTTTTTGTTGTTTATTAAAAGTCGTAGTAAATTATGGTTTAGCTCACAGCTTAAACTGAATAATTTAAAAATTTAGGTCAAGCCTTTTTAAAGGCTTGCGGGTTTGGGCAGAGCCCATAATATCTTCCAATGATACAATTTGTCGGGCGCAAACAGCTACGCTGTTTGCGTGCTAAGACTAAGTTTGTTTAAGCAGGCGACAGTCATTGTAATCAGAAACGCTAAAACCATAGTCAACGCAATGCGTTGACTATGAAAATAAATTGTATTTTCTTTTATTGCTTTCGCAAAGGCTTGCGCCTATTTGTTCAAGCCGCCAAACAACAAGCTGTTTGGCTATCGTTAGATTGCGTAAATTGAAAGTATTTGCGGGCTTGCCCACACCCACGACCTTTGAAAAGGTCGACCAAACCTTTATAATTGTTGGTAAATCATTTTGCTAAATCATATTCACCCCAACCTTTGACAAGGAGCAAAAATAAACCCGTGGCAACAGCCACGGGTATTTTTATGATTCTGAAATTGTAAGATTAGCTTTATAAGAACCAGAAACCCAACACGAAGAACCGTTCTCAATGTTAAATGTTACAGGCATTGAAACCGAGCCTTTCATACCGTCGGAAGACGATACATCAATAACAGCGGTTATATCCGAAGCACTAAGGGAGTCAATCTGACTGCTTGTGCCATAAACTGTAACCTCAAGATTCTTTTGCGTTACCTCCGCAGAATATCCCGATGCAAGACCCTGTACCATAAATTTTTCAACTGTCAGCTTTTTGCTTGACAATGACGACAAATCAAGAGTTACCTTAGCAGTTGAAGTATTACTGATATTCTTGCAATCGGTTGGAATTTCAACAGCAAGGTCAAATATTGATTTTGTATTTGTAAGTGATGTAAAATCAATCGGTGCAAGATTTACCGAATCGGTCTTATTCAGTACATCGTCAGTACCTGCAAGCAGTATTGACGAAGGCTCAACAGAAATCATATCGTCGGTAATTTGTAAACCTGACGGTAAGTTTGTAAATGTCGGCTTTAAAGAAACTTCTTTTTCGGGAAGTACAGAAATCGCAGCCTCCACAGTTTTAAAATCAAGAGAAAGTAAATCCGTATTAATTTCTTTACCGTCAGCATCGTACAAAATAATATCTGCATTAACTTTGCGTGACGAATTAAGCGTACCATCTATATTCGCAGCAGCCACAACCTTAGAAATCTTAGATACTTCAGACTGCGGTCCTGTAATATATATGGTTTTTGAAGACAGTGTGGTTGACGCATAATAACCGTCGTCAACTTTATAAACAACATTTTCTTGAATATCAAATGTAGCTTCTCGCAGATAATCAATAAAAACATCAATCGTAGACGGTTTTATCGCAGATGAAATCTGAAAATCGCTGTAAGGGTCATTCTTTGAGGCATTAAGATACAATGTATAATTGCCCGCAGAATCAACATAGTTGGCAGCTGCTTTGACGGTAATATCAGACGCCTGTAACGAACCCACAACAGCTCTGTTACCTGTAACTGTAAGTGAGGCTTTATAATCACTGCCCGAAAAAACTTGCAGACCGTTATTAACAGCGTCTTCGGACAATTCAACCTGAACAGGTATATCCGAAATAGTCAAACTTGTATCGTTTCCTGTACTTATACTCATATAAATCCAAATCACAAGCGAAATTACAATTGATACGATAAATAAAAAGTTTGTACTCTGTACAAAAGCCCTTAATCTTGATCTTTTGCTTTTATTTTCCTTCATCCGACTTCCTCCTTATCTTTTGGAGTAAACCGGCAGCTGCCGAATCATCGTCAGTATTTTCAAGTAACAATGCCTCAAGCTTATCGATAAGTCTGTCGCGTGTAAAATTGCGGTAAAGTACGCCGTTAATCGCAAGCGAAATAACACCTGTTTCTTCACTGACAATCAAAACCACAGCATCGCTTTGCTCACTGATGCCAAGTCCTGCTCTGTGTCTTGTTCCAAGATTTATATCAACATTTTTGTTATCTGTAAGCGGTAATATACATCCTGCCGCAAAAAGTTTACCGTCACGCACAATACTTGCGCCGTCGTGTAGCGGAGCTTTGTTAAAAAATATGTTTCCAAAAAGTGCAACTGAAGTATCTGCATTAACTATTGTGCCTGTTGCGGCTATATCGGAAAGTTTTGTTTCTCTTTCAAAAACAAGCAATGCACCTGTTTTTGAATGTGAAAACAGCAAAGCTGTATCGGCGGCATCTATTATTGATTTTTTAACAGCCATTTTCCACTCATCACTTTTTTCACGATGAGTAATAAGTTTTATATACTTTTTATAAGTATTATTTCTACCCATTTGTTCCAAATATTTTCGGATTTCAGGCTGAAAAATAATAGCAACAAGTATAACTGATGCCTCAAAAAATGTTCTGAGAAGTGTCGTAAGCATCATCAATCCACAAAGTGATGATATTAAATATATAATAAGAAGTGCAACAACACCTTTTAAAAGCTGAGCCGCACGGGTTTCTTTTACAAGCTTGAAAAGGCTGAAAATAATGAATGCAATAGCAAGAATATCAATAATATCTCGAATTTCAATGGTTTTTAATACAGCAAATACATTTTGTATCCATTCCATCATTTTAACCTCCTCTGTTTTTCATTACTTTATTTTAACACACAACAGCATTGAATTGCAACCTTTTTTACATTCTTTTGTAATAATTAATTTGACTGACTGATTTAATAAGATAGTTAACTTCAAACTGTGTCGAAAACGAGGAAATAACTGCACGAACAGTACCTTTTTCAAGCGTGCCAAAGCATTTATGAGCTAGCGGTGCGCAATGAAGTCCGGCACGCACTGCAATATTAAATTTATCATTAAGAATTTGCGCCGTTTTTTCGCTGTCCGTATTTTTTATATTAAACGAAACTACCGGTACAAATCCGTCATCATCGGGTTTTGGTGTATATAATTCAATATCTTTAATTTTAGACAAACCGTCATAAAGATTTTTTGCAAGACTAATTTCATAGTCAAATATTTTTTGCGGTGATTTATTCATAACATATTTTATGCCTTCGTTAAGTCCCGCTATTCCAAGTAAATTATGAGTTCCGCTTTCAAATTTGTCAGGTAAAATTTCAGGTTGATTTACTTGTGCAGAAAGGCTGCCTGTTCCGCCTTGAATAAGACTTTCGGGAATAGTATCACTGTTAATAACAAGCAAACCTGTACCCATAGGACCGTACAAACCTTTGTGCCCTGCTGTACATAAATAATCTATATCAGAATTTTTTAGTGAAATCGGAATTATACCTGCAGTTTGAGCTGCGTCTGTGCAAAAAAGTATTCCGTTTAATTTGCACAGTGCCGCTATTCGTTGAATAGGTAATTTTATACCAAATACATTTGATGCATGGGTGCACACTACAAGTTTAGTGTTCTCTTTAAAAGCTTTTCTGAAATTTCCAATTGTCTTTTCTGTGTCATTATAATCAACATCGGCAACAGAGTATTCTACTCCGTTACTTTTTAAATACTCCAAAGGCCGCACGACAGCATTATGCTCGTATGATGATATTACCGCATGATCGCCTGGTTTTAAAATTCCTTTTATAACAGTATTAAGTGCTGTTGTGCAATTGTTTGTGATAATAACATTTTCGGGATTTTCAATATCAAAGAGTTTTGCCGCATTGTTTCTGCATTCAAAAAGCACATCAGAGGCTTTTATAGCCATATTATGGCCGCCTCGTCCCGGGTTAGCTCCGATTTTTGTAATCGCATAATTAACTGCATTTACCACGGATTTTGGTTTTGGAAAAGTTGTTGCACCGTTATCGAAATAAATCATTCTAAATCAGCAGGATAAACTCCCTGCACAGGTATATTCATTGCCCTTAGTATTTCTACGCTTTCATCGACTCTGTTTATAACCAACAAACTGTAACCGCATGAACCATTGCGATATTGCACGGGAGTACGAATAATTTTTGTAAGAATTCCACGCCGTCGCAATGCCTCTCTTCCCCTTTGAGTATAAGTTAAAGTACCAAAAACAAATACTGCTTTTTTCATATTATTCACCACTTTATAAATCTTATTTTTTAATATCTCCCTGCTATATAATATGAATTTCTTGTTATATGGTTATCTTATAATGTTTCAAATATTTTGAATCTTAGCTGTTCAAAATGTTTTGATTAACAGATAATTTCAGTTAAATTATGGTTTAGCAAATTGTTTCGTCAAGTAATTATAAAAGTTTGGTCGACCTTTTCAAAGGTCGTGGGTGTGGGCAAAACCCACAAATACTTTCCGCTTACGCAAACTAACGATAGCCAAACATCTCGCTGTTTGGCGGCTTGAACACAACGGCGTTAGCCTTAAAAAGCGATAGCAATAAGAAAAGAAATTCGTTATTTCATTAATAAAATATAGGTTTTTTAATGGCTGTCGCCTGTTTTAACAAACTTAGTTTTAGCACGCAAACAGCGTGGCT